>Ga0105055_10011923_pt1 | contig 10646 bp, 11 predicted proteins | sample BON03_FD_78090 | JGI IMG/M metagenome (GOLD analysis project Ga0105055, IMG submission 78090) | Freshwater microbial communities from Lake Bonney liftoff mats and glacier meltwater in Antarctica - BON-03 | ecosystem: Environmental > Aquatic > Freshwater > Ice > Glacier meltwater | place: Lake... | reverse complement strand
GCCAGCCGCCTGACACGCCTGCGCCAGGCCATGGCGGCGGCCGGGATCGACCTGCTGTGGGTGACCTCGCCCGAAGTGGTGTGCTGGCTACACGGCTATTTCGCGAGCTGGTACAAGGGCCAGTCGCCGATGCGTTACCCGCAGTGCTACGGCACGGCGGTCCACGTCGACCATGATCACTTCATCTTCTTCGACAACCCGACCGAGATGGGCGTCACCCAGCAGTTTTCGGTGTCGCGCGACAACCGCTGGCTGCCCTCGCGCGAGGCCGCGCCCAACATCGCCTTCATCATGGCCGAACTGGAAGCCGAGGGCTGGCTCACGGGCAAGGTCGGCATGGAGTTCTGGAGTTACCTGCCCAACCGGGCGATCAGCACCATGTTCGAAGGCGCCTTTCGCGCCCATGGCGCCGATGTCGTGGACGGCACGGCGGTGACGCGGGGTGTGCGCCGGGTGAAGTCGGCGGCCGAGATCGCGGCGATCGAGGAGGCGGTGCGGATCTGCGCCGTGGGCCACAGGACGATCATGGACAATTTGCGGCCCGGCATCACCGAACTCGACCTGTTCGGCCAGGTCACGGCAGCGATGATGGCGCAAGGCGGCGAGTTTCCGGCACTGATCCCGATCTTCAACGCCCATCCGATGAAGGACGGCGTGCCGGTGCCGGTTGGCCACGGCATGGCCGGCCGCCGGGTGATCCAGGAAGGCGAGTACCTGGGCGCCGACCTGTGCGGTGTCTTCAAGCGCTACCACGCCAACGTCTGCCGCGGGTACGTCGTGGGCGAGGTGCCCAGGAAACTCGCCGAACTGACAGCGCGCGCCGCCGGCGTCTTCGACGTCATCGAGAGCGAGGTGAAGGCAGGCATGACCGTGGCCGAGGTCATCGCGGTGCTCAAACGCTACTACGACGATGCCGGCCTGACCGGTACGCCCGGCTGGGTCCTGGGCTACGAGATGGGCCTTTCCCTGCCGCCCGACTGGGTCGGGGATTTCTATTTCCACTTCATGGACACCAAGTACCTCGACCGGGTCTTCGAGGAGAACATGGTGACCAACTTCGAGAGCATCTTCTCGACCTCGCTGATCGACATGGTGATCTACGGCAAGGACGCCAGCCGCGTGCTCAACGGCGGGGTGCCTCGGGAACTGCAGGGCGTGGGCTGAGGAAGGCGGAAACCTCCCCCTTGGGGAGCGATGCCTCAGCCGTTCTCGCGGAACCAGGCGACGATCCGGGGCATCATGGCCTCGAAGCCGCCGGGTGTGGAGATGTTGAGGAAACGGGCAGGGCGGTCCGTCTGGTTGGCGAAATTGTGCATCGTGCCGCCCGGTGCGCAGGCAAAGGACCCCGGGCCCGCCTGGCTCCAGGCCTCCCCCAGCTGCAGGCTGACGGTGCCCTCCAGCACGAAGAAGAGGTCGTCTTCAGGGTGGCTGTGTGCCCCGGGGCCGGGGCAGCCGGGCTCCAGGGTCCATTCCGAGATCGACCAGACGTTGTCGCTTTCTGCGCCGTCCCCTTTGAAGACCGCGCGCATGTGGCCCATGTCGTAGACACGGCCCTGGCCCGGGGGCAGCAGGATGGCTGCGCGGGCCTCGTTCATGATTCTCCCTCCAGGGCGGTTTCCCAGCGTCGCTGCATCTCCTCCGGGCTGACCTCCTCGACCGGTGTGGCCAGGAACCAGGAATATCCGAAAGGATCGGCGACAAGTGCGGTGCGTTCGCCGAAAAACTCGACCCGGGGCCGGCGCAGCACAGCGGCGCCGGCTTCCTCGGCGCGGGCGACCCAGGCATCGACGTCATCGACCCGCAGATGGAACTTCACCGGGCTGCCGCCGATCGAAGCGGGCGACAGGGCACCGAAGTCTGGATATTCGTCGGACATGAGGATGGTCTGCGCGCCGATGCGGATTTCTGCGTGATCGACCCTGGCGCCATCCTGGCTGGTCAGCCGGAACAGCTCCACGGCGCCAAAGGCGCGAGCGTAGAAGGCGATGGCTTCAGCGCTGCTCTGGAAGGCCAGGAAGGGCGAGAGGGCGGGTGACGTCGGGCTGGTTTGGTCGGTCATGCTTGCGCCTCGCAAACGATTACGTTACGTACCGCTAACAGATATTACGTAACGAAACGTAACGTAATTGGTTTGAGAGCGTCAATATGGATTCACCACCGGTACGGGCGCCGGGTCGCCCGCGCAGCAAGAAGGCCCGGATCGCCATTCTCAAGGCTGCCCGCGAGCTGCTGCAGCAAGGCGGTTTGCCTGCGGTCACCATGGAGGCCATCGCCCAGCGGGCAGGCGTCGGCAAGCCGACGATCTACCGGACCTGGGCCAACCGCTACGAGGTTGCGATGGCTGCGCTGGTCGATGCCGCGCCGGAGACCACCGCGTCGTCGCGCAAGGCTGCGCCGCTCGATGCCCTGCGCCACCAGTTGCGCCAGATTGCCGCCCTGTTCGACAGTGCGCTCGGACGCGGTGTGGCCACCATGCTCATCGCCGCCGATGCCGAAAGCGAGGTCGCGCGCGCCTTCCGCAACCGTTTCATCACGGCCAGGCGCGACGAGGGCCGTGCCATGCTGCGCGAGGCGCTGCTGATGGGGGATCTGCGCGGCAAATTCGATCCCGAGATCGCCCTCGACCTGATCTACGGCCCGCTTTTCTACCGCCTGCTGATGGGCCACGGCGGCATGGGCCAGGATTATGCCGACGCCATTGTCGATTGCCTGGTCCACGGCCTGGGGGCGAGCGGCAAAGGGGCAGCTTGACGTTTGTCCTGACAAGGTGGCAAAGGCCAAGAGGGGCGTGCGTTCGCGGGCCCGCCATGCCAGCCGGGACGCAGCCGTTTCCATGAGCGCCAAGGATCACGCTGCGAACCTGCCCAGCCCCGCGCGGCCCGCCGTGCGCTGGCGCGGCCTGATCGCCGTCATCGGCTCGATGACCATGATGGCGATGTTCTACGGCTACACCGGCCCACTGCTTTCGATCGTGCTGGAGGCCCATGGCGTTTCGGGCAGCCTGATCGGCGCCAATGCTGCGGTGCAGATGGCGGCCGTGTTCATCCTGCTGCCCTTCATGCCCTGGCTGATGCGCCGTTTCGGTCCGGCCCGGGTGATGGCCATGGGCGTGGTCGTGGCGCTTACCTCGCTCACCCTGATGGGCCTCTTTATCGATGTCTGGCTGTGGTTCCCGCTGCGTTTCCTGATGGGCGGCGCACAGTCGATGATGTGGACCACGGGCGAAACCTGGATCAACCACGTCAGCGACGACAAGAGCCGGGGCCGCACCGTCTCGATCTTCATGACCGCGATCGCCACGGGCTTTGCCATGGGGCCGTTCCTGCAGGCCTGGACCGGGCTTGAGGGACATCTGCCCTTTGTCGTGGGCGGTATCCTGGCCATCGGCTGTGCCGTTCCCCTGCTGGTCTCCTTCAACAGCAGGATCGACGCCGAAGGCCGGCCCTCGGTGCGCCTGCACCAGTACTTCCGCCTGGCGCCCCTGCCGATGCTTTCCAACCTGGTTTTTGCCAGCATCGCCAGCTCCATGATGGCGTTGCTGTCGGTCTATGGGCTGCGCCTGGGCATGGATGGCTCGGAGGCGGTGCAGGCGATCGGCTGGATGGGCTGGGGCGGGGTCGTGATGCCGCTGCTGATCGGCTACCTCGCCGACAAGGTCGACCGGCGCGCCCTGCTGGCCGTCTTCATCGCCCTGGGCGCGCTGGCCTGTGCCGCCCTGCCGTGGCTGGCGCTGATGGGCGGCTGGGGGGTTGCCTATCTGATGGTCTTCGGCGGCCTGCGTTCGGGCCATTACGGCATCAACGTCATGCTGCTGGGCGAACGCTTCCGGGGCGCCGACCTGCCTTCGGCGACGGCGGTCTTCGGCTTCATGTTCGGCCTGGGTTCGCTGATCGGTCCTTCGATCAGCGGCATCGCGATCGACGCCTGAGACCCCCATGGGCTGCCCGCCGTCATCGCGCTGTTCTATCTGGCGTTCCTGCCGGTGCCGATCATCGCCTGGCTGCGCCGGCGGGCGGCGTTCCTGCGTGCGCGGGAAGGCGATCCTCTGGACCTTAACGACCAAGCATAAAACAAAGTTATATCAACAAGTTAAATAGATGTTTTGAGAAATAGGATTTACGTCAGGCTGTAGTCGACCGTGCGGCCGCGCCGGGTGAACCAGCCCGAGATGAAATGCACGTCATCGTAGAACATGGCGCCGTCGGCGACCGCGCTGGAGATGTCGAAGCGCCGCGCCGGGGTCTGTTTGCCGTCTCGACGCACGCTTGCGTTGCGCGGCTGGGAGACGGTAACCGGCACGACGTCGCCATTCTTGGCATTGAGGAACGGTCGGCTGCCCGGCACCGGCGGTATCCAGACGTCGTTGCTGGTCAGCACGGCCGCCGGGGCGATGACCGTGCCGTGGTTGCCGGTGACCTGGAACCCTGCGTTCGTCGCATGGCCCTCGACCTCGTAGAACTCCCCGTCATCCTCGGTCCTGCTCTCGAACTGGCGCAGCATGCCGCCGCGCCAGTTTTCCGTGCTCGTGTGTTCGAAGCGGATGACGTCGATGAACAGCAGTTCGATCGAGATCTCGACCCGGTTGGTGACGGTGAAGTTGCCGCCCCGGCTTTCCGGGGTGACCACGATCTCGTGTTCGCCCACGGGCACGCCGATCCAGGAGAGATCGTAGAGCAGGTGTATCTGGCGCGGCGTGGCAAGCGGCGGCAGGCCGTATTCGGCATGCGCGGACCTCGGCAGCAGGGCTGTCGCGGCAGCTCCGGCAAGAAAGCTCCGGCGGGGCAGGGCAAAGGGCGTCATGGGTCCATCATGGCCAGAAATGCGGCGTCCAGGGGGCAGGTCCTCAGCCATCGAGGCGGTTGAACCGGGCCATGATCTCGCGCACCTCCTCATGGGGCAGACCCTCGGCGGTGTTGCCGTCGATACCGACCATGGTGTCGGCCGCAACGATGGCGTTGATCACGGCCTCCTCGGCGGCCTCGACCGCGGCTTCGAACAGCGGGTCGATGTGGGCGTCGTGCAGGAACTCGGCCTGGCGCAACCCATCGGTGTCGGCCCAGGTCTCCTCATTGGCGGTCGAGAGCGCCAGGAACATGTCGCCGGAATTGTTGCGCCCGATGGCGCCGGTGCGCGCGATGCCCAGGCCGACGCGCTGGGCGATGCGCTTGAGGTGGGTCGAGAGCAGGGGGGCGTCGGTGATCGCCGTGGCGATGATCGATCCCGATTCGCGCTTGCGACGGCCGCCGCCCAGCTCGCGTCCCACGGGGACACCGGCGATGCTGAGGTCGCGGCGCAAGCCGTGGTTGGCCTGCAGGATGACGCCCATGGTCCAGGTTCCCGGGCCGCTGTCGACGACGCGGCTGGCGGTGCCGATGCCTGCCTTGAACTCATAGGCGCTCATGCCGGTGCCGCCGCCGACGCTGCCCTCGGCAACCGGGCCGCCGGCGGCGCCTTCGAGCGCCGCAACGACGTGCTCGGGTGTGACATGCTGGCCGACGATGTCGTTGAGGAAACCGTCGTGGGTTTCGCCGACGACGCGGATCGACTGGCCCATCAGCAGCATCATGCGTTCGTTGTCGTAACCCTGCGTCAGCCAGCGCGCGACGGCGTCGCGCACGGTGCCGACCGACATCGAATTGGTCGTGGCCAGCGGCCCGCCCATCAGGCCCTGAGCTTCCAGCCGGAGGGTGCCGGTCAGTTCGCCCCAGGGGTTGAGGCCGTGATAGCCGGCAAAACAGGGCTTGAGCGCGCCCGCCCTGCCGCGCGGCAGGACCACGGTGACTCCCGTGCGCACGGGACCCTGCCCGACCACCAGGGGGCCATCGCCACGGATCAGCGTCGTATGGCCGACCTCGACCCCTGCGACGTCGGTCACGGCGTTGAGGGGACCGGGGGTGCCGGTGAAGGGAAAGCCCAGGTCGCGGGCGCGGGGACGGGGTGTGGTTGTGTTCATGGCGGTACGCTAACGGCGTGCTTGCGCGCGGGCAACGGTCCCCGCGGAACGCGGTGTTCGCGCGCGACCCAGCAGGCTTCACAAAGCCACGGCCATCGGCCATGGTGCGGCGCACCATTTCCCGCCTGCGAGCTTGGACCCCAGCATGCACGTTGCCATTCTCAAGGAACGCCGACCTGGAGAGACCCGGGTTGCGGCCTCGCCCGACATGGTCAAGAAGCTGGCCGCCATGGGTGCCAGCGTCGCCGTCGAGACCCGCGCGGGTGTTGCCGCGGGCATTCCTGATGCCGCGTTTGCCGAGGCCGGGGCGCGCATCGCCAGTGACGTCGCCGATGCCCTGGACGCGGCCGATCTGGTGCTGAAGGTGCGCCGGCCGATGACCGCGGGTGAGGGCGAGGTCGACGAACTCTCCATGATCCCCGACGGCGCGACGCTGGTCGGCCTGCTTAACCCGCTGGTGCAGACCGGGCAGTGGGAGGGCTACGCCGCCAAGGGGCTGACGGTGCTGGCCATGGAACTGGTACCGCGCATCAGCCGGGCCCAGACGATGGACGCGCTGTCCTCCCAGGCCAATCTGGCGGGGTACAAGTCCGTGCTCGACGCCTGCATCTACTACAAACGCGCCATGCCGCTGATGATGACCGCTGCCGGCACGCTGGCGCCGGCCCGTGTGCTGATCCTGGGCGCCGGTGTCGCCGGCCTGCAGGCGATCGCCACGGCGCGCCGCCTGGGCGCGGTGGTTTCGGCCTTCGACGTGCGCCCTGCGGTCAAGGAGCAGGTCGAGAGCCTGGGCGCCAGCTTCGTCGAGGTCGAAGGTGCGGCTGATGCCGAGACCAAGGGTGGCTACGCCAAGGAGATGGACGAGGACTACAAGCAGCGTCAGAGCAGCGCGATCCACGAAGCGCTGAAAAAGGCCGATATCTGCATCACCACGGCGCAGATTCCAGGCAAACCCTCGCCCAGGCTGATCACCGCGCAGATGGTCATGGACATGAAACCGGGCTCGGTCATCGTTGATCTGGCGGCCGAAGGCGGCGGCAATTGCGAACTGACCCAGCCTGACAAGGTGGTCAGCGTCGAGGGGCGCACCATTGTCGGCTTTACCAACATGGCCGCACGGATCCCGACCGACGCCTCGGCGCTCTACGCGCGCAACCTGCTCAACCTGGTGGCGCCCTTCATCGACAAGGAAAGCGGCGCGCTGGCGCTCGATTTCGCCGATGACGTCATCGCCGGCTGCTGCGCCATGCGCGAAGGCAGGCTGATTCACCCGACGCTTACCGCACAGCAGGGAGGCTGATCATGGACGCCGTGGTCGACCCGTTTGTCTTCAGGCTGACGATCTTCATCCTGGCGATCTTCGTGGGCTATTTCGTGGTCTGGAGCGTCACGCCGGCGCTCCACACGCCGCTGATGGCCGTCACCAACGCCATTTCCAGCGTCATCATCGTCGGCGCGCTGATCGCCGTCGGCCCCGCCGACATGAACATCGCCAAGATCCTGGGTTTCGTCGCCGTCACCCTGGCCGCGGTCAACATCTTCGGCGGCTTCACCGTGACCCACCGCATGCTGCAGATGTTCAGGAAGAAGGAACGTCCGGAGGGAGGCAAACGATGAGCGCCAACCTGTCGGCCCTTGCCTACCTCGTCGCGGCGGTCTGCTTCATCCTGGCGCTCAAGGGTCTGTCGTCGCCGACCTCCTCGCGGCGCGGCAACATGATCGGCATCGCCGGCATGATCATCGCCGTGGCGACCACGGTCGCCGACCCCTCGGTCGTCTCCTACGGCTGGATTGTCGGCGGCCTCGTGCTGGGCGGCGCGATCGGCGTCGTCATCGCGCTGAAGATCCAGATGACGGCCATGCCCCAGCTCGTGGCCGCTTTCCACAGCCTGGTCGGCATGGCCGCGGTGCTGGTCGCCGGCGCGGCCTTTTTTGCCCCGGACGCCTACGGCATCGTCGATGCCGCCGGCGCCATCCACACCACCAGCCGGGTCGAGATGATCCTGGGCATGGCGATCGGCGCCGTCACCTTCTCAGGGAGCGTGATCGCCTTTGCCAAGCTGCAGGGGCTGGTTTCGGGTTCGCCCGTGGTCTTCCCCGGCCAGCACTGGGTCAATCTGGTGCTGGGCCTGGTGCTGATCGGGGTCGGCGCCTGGTTTGTCATGACCCAGTCGGAGGCCGCCTTCCTGATCGTGGCTGCACTGGCCTTTGTCATCGGCGTCACGCTGATCATCCCGATCGGCGGCGCCGACATGCCGGTCGTCGTCTCCATGCTCAACAGCTATTCGGGCTGGGCGGCGGCAGGCATCGGTTTCACGCTGGAAAACGAGCTGCTGATCATCACCGGCGCGCTTGTGGGCAGTTCCGGTGCGATTCTCTCCTACATCATGTGCAAGGGGATGAACCGCTCGTTCATCAACGTCATCCTGGGCGGCTTCGGGGCAACGGCCGGCCCGGCGGCCGACATGGGCGACCGCAACGTCAAGCAGGGCAGCGCCGAGGATGCCGCGTTCATCCTGCAGAACGCGCGCAAGGTCATCATCGTGCCGGGTTACGGCATGGCCGTGGCCCAGGCCCAGCACGCCCTGCGTGAGATGGCCGATTTCCTGAAGGAGGAGGGTGTGGAGGTTTCCTACGCCATTCATCCGGTGGCCGGGCGCATGCCGGGCCACATGAACGTCCTGCTGGCCGAGGCCAACGTGCCCTATGACGAGGTCTTCGAACTGGAGGAGATCAACAGCCAGTTCGCCACGGCCGACGTCGCCTTTGTCATCGGCGCCAACGACGTCTGCAACTCGCTGGCCAAGACCGACCCGAGCTCGCCGATCGCGGGCATGCCGATCCTGGATGTCGAGAAAGCCGGCACCGTGCTGGTGATCAAGCGGTCTCTGTCGCCGGGTTATGCCGGCATCGACAACCCGCTGTTCTACCGCGACAACACCATGATGCTGTTCGCCGACGCCAAGAAGATGGTCGAGGGCATCGTCAAGGCGCTGGACTGAACGCAGGGTCCCGGCCCCACGGTTAAACCGGCCCGATGGTCATTCCGGCCCGATGGTCTTTCCAGTAGGCGCGGTTTCGCGCCTGTCCGGGATGACGGCCGCGCCGCAGCGCGCGCAAAACAAACGGCGGATGCGCCTGAACGCATCCGCCGGTTTTCCGGTCAGCAGAGAAGCAGCCGATGCTACTCGGTCGTGCCTTCGCGAATGGCGCGCTTGCGCGCCAGCTTGCGAGCACGGCGGACGGCTTCGGCCCGCTCACGCTTCTTCTTCTCTGAAGGCTTTTCAAAGTGTCGACGCAGCTTCATCTCGCGATAGACGCCCTCGCGCTGCAGCTTCTTTTTGAGCGCGCGCAAGGCCTGGTCGACATTGTTGTCGCGTACGGTGACCTGGACTATGGGACTTCTCCTCTGGTCGTGCCGGCGCCGGTGGCGTCCGGGACTTGTCGATTCGTTCCCGATGGGGCGCGGCTGATAACACAGGGCCGGGACCTTGTGAAGCGCCGCAAGCAAGCTGTATTGCCGATTCGACGCCGCCGCCATAGCATCGGGCCGAAGGGCGCCACCATCTAATCCCGGGTGATCCCGGACACAAGGAGAGTCGACATGAAGGATGATGCGACCGAGACCCCGCTTACCTTGACCGACGAGCAGATCGTGACCCGCAGACGCGCTCTGGGCCTGGCTGTCGCGGCGGTTGGCGCCACGGCACTTGCCGGCCGTGCGGCTTATGCCGACGACGACACCGAAGGCGAAGTCGAGGACGAACAGGACATCACCGAGGGTGATCCCGACGCAGCCGAGTCGGATTCCGACGAAATGGACGGGGACAGCTCCGCGGAAGGTGAATCCGACACCGGCGAGGGCGATCCCGACAGCGCCGAATCCGAAAGCGATTCCGACGGCTGAACCGGTTTCAATAAACGACAGGTGCGCGGGCGCCATGGGATTGGACGATCTCCTGGCGCCCGTCGCCGTTGCGCAGTTCCTCGAGGAGCACTGGGAGCGCGAGTCGCTGCTCGTCCAGCCCGGTGATGCCGGGCGTTTTGCCGACCTGCTGGCCCTGGCCGACATCGAGGCGCTGCTGGGCAGCCAGACCTTCCGCCGGGCCGATCTGCGCATCGTCAATAGCGAACAGCCGGTGGCGCGCGCCGACTACATGTTCGGCGAGGTCGTCGATCCCGCCCGCCTGTTCGAATTGTTCCGGCGCGGTGCCACCGTGGTCTTCGAGCGCCTGGACCACCGCTGGCCGCCCCTGCGCCGCCTCTGCCGGGCGATGGAGCAGGCGCTGGGCCATCCCGCACAAACCAACGTCTATCTCACCGGCGGGCGCAGCCACGACCGTCAGGGCGAGAGCGCCCAGGGGCTGCGGCGCCACTACGACACGCACGATGTCTTTGTCCTGCAACTGGCCGGATCCAAGCACTGGTCGCTGTTCGATGCACCCGTGACGTTGCCGATCAAGGCCCAGGCGCCCGAATCCGCCCGTTATGCCGACATGCCGGTGCGCCGGGAATTCGAGCTCAAGGCGGGCGATGTGCTCTATCTGCCGCGTGGTGTCGTCCACGAAGCCCAGGCCAGCGAGGATACCTCGCTCCACGTCACCCTGGGTATCCTGGCGGCCACCTGGGGCGATCTGCTCACCGAGGCGGTACGGCTGGCCGTACTGGAAGACCCCGAACTGCGCCGCGCCCT
>Ga0105055_10011922_pt1 | contig 10648 bp, 7 predicted proteins | sample BON03_FD_78090 | JGI IMG/M metagenome (GOLD analysis project Ga0105055, IMG submission 78090) | Freshwater microbial communities from Lake Bonney liftoff mats and glacier meltwater in Antarctica - BON-03 | ecosystem: Environmental > Aquatic > Freshwater > Ice > Glacier meltwater | place: Lake... | reverse complement strand
TACACATATATACACACACACACACTCACACACACACACACACACACACACACACACACACACACGCACACACACACACACATACATACACGCACATACACATAATGCAGCATGTCACTTCAATGCACGATTCGTATCAAGAGGCCTATGACGCAGTGCTCGAGCAAGAGCGAGAGAAAGAAAAGCATTATCAGAGGACGAGAGCGCTCGGGCAAGAAAGTATGAGCGCAGAGATCGGTTCGCGCGCACGAGAGACGAGAAGGGAGGGTACCGAGGAAGCACCATACACTGAGGCTAATGGATTAGCAAATGAGCAGAAAATTTTAGAAGACAAGATTGCTTGGCTCAAAAAGCAAGTGGAAGCCTTGGCACGAAAGCCTGAACGACAGAGTGAGCGCGAACGTGAGAGTGAGATAGATAAGGAGGCAGAGAGCGAACGAGAGAGTGACAGTGGTGAGGTGGGTGGGGTCGCAAGAGAGAGGGGGTCCGTGTCGCGGCTGGAATTTCTGAATGCAAGAGCAAAGGAGGTATGAGTTTCCTTACTCTCTCTGTCTCTCCCTCTCTCTCTCTCTCTCACTACACACGCACAAACATTCACTTTTTCGTCCCTCCTCCGCTACACATGATGTCATATGGTAGTGTACGTTTTGCACTCAACGGATGCAAGTTCTCACAAGAGCCTTCTATTTTCTGAAGTAACCAATATTATTTCTCACAAGATTTATCTACTTTGTTTGCGGCGCACAGGAGCAAGATCTCCGAGGGCAAAATACTGGTGACTTGAAATCAATTTCATCTGTAGATCAGGATCCACAGGTTGGCGAGAGGGGTAGAGGGAGAGGAGGGGTCGTTGAGAAGAACGATACGAGGCGACCAAAAGACTCGAGCGTGGGGGTGGACGGAGGAGGGGGGGGTCAGAAGACTCGAAACCCAATCTGGTCAGCGCTGCTGAAAGAGGAGAGACAGAGGGAAGGCGATGTGGCGGCCAAAACTATGGGGAAAGACAGAGGGGGGGCCCCCTTTTTGGGGGAAATGGGGGAGGATGGAGAGGCAGTGCGAGAAATCAAGCCCAGGCAGATTGTTTTTTGTGAAAATGTGGCAGGGGATAGGGGAAGATGTAGGCCCGAGTCTCCGTGTGAGGTGGGCGACCTTGTTGATTGTTGTTGTTCGTAGAGTGTTTTTTGGTGTGTTGTGGTTTTGTGTACAGTATATATGAATTATTTTGCGCGTGTATACAAGCATGCACATACAAACAAGCACGCGAACACACACATGCACATACGCACGCATAAACACACTCACAATCACACAATCAAACACGACACACACACGCACAAACACACATACGCTCACGTACTGACACATACACGCACACACACACCTACAAAGTCACATTATGGTCAGCATGCAGTAATCTATGCACACATACATACAAACATACACTCGTGCATGAACATACTCAAACACACATACTCTCAAACAAAAACAAAAAATTGCATCATGCACAGCATCATGCGCACAGATATACACTCACACTACCGTTGGCATGCAGGAATATATGCAACGATTCAGATATACGAACAAATATTCATGCATGTATACGTCATACATGCATTCATACAAAAATACATACATACTTAAATACATTGTAGGAGTGTCGTGAAGTGCAAATGAGCATGTGGAGCCAACTGCTCAATGTGGTATTCAGCGGGTATGAACGCACATACGCGTTTTTGTGTGCGCTCGCACGCACAAACAAACATCCACACACAACCCCATGTGGTCGCTTGCGTGTGCACACATAAACACACACGCACACACACACACACACACGCACACACACACACACACACATGCTTGCACTCTTATTCATCTCGTCACAGCAAAGACCCCGAAATCATTTGCTCGTGTTTCAATATTTTTGTGATTTTTGTGTGTGCGACATCAGTGATGCCAAGGACGGCATAGTCATGGAGGAAATGGATCCGGTGCAAATGAGTGCGTTGGTGCACAAGTTCGAGGATTGTATGCATGTGATACAGACATCCATTCATCCGGGTATCAACCCCGACAGCGCCATTATAGCTGAAGCCTTCATCTCTAATCTTGCTGAGGATGAGGCGGAGTTTGAATCGCTCCATGGCGCGACTGCCAATAAAACATCTGGCGCTATGGCTGCGCAGGTGTCTGTTGTATGTGTGTATGGTATCCTTATGTATGAAGTGTAAACGTATTTGTAGGCATGCGTGCATTCAAGTTTGTATGATATGTATATGGAGACGTGTGGGGTGGGGGTAGAGACCCAAGAAAACAAAAATATTTTTGTACCACTGTCAAAAAAAGACAAAAACAAAAATAGCATGAGCGTTGGACGTAGGCGTCTTTTACAGCATTACTGGTACAAGGTTCCTGTAGTACATATCATTACGTACCATTTAATGAGCGCGTGGTAACGGTAATTTATTTGGTACAAATCGAACCAAAAAATGGGTTCGAAACTGGAAAAAAAAAAGTACGGGTATCGACAGTGTGGACATCTACCCCAGCCCCCCACGTCTCTGTATATGTGTAAGTATACATATGTACATATACATGTCAATGTATACATGTTTGTATGTGTGTATGGTATCTTTATGTATGAAGTGTAAACGTATTTTTAGGCATGCATGCATTCAAGTTTGTATGATATGTATATGTGTAAGTATACACATGTACATATATTTTTCAACATATACACGAAGTATGCGTGTATGTATACATATATATACTTATATTTGAAAATACATGTATATATACATATATATATATACATACATATATGTACGTATATATATATATATATATCATTAATCTGTATCAAACAATGTGCGCAGAAATATAAATATGTAGACATACGTATATTCAGGACTCCATTTCATTCTCGTGTTCCTCTGTGTCTCTTTGACATGGCCACCATCTGCCCCTCCTTTGATTCAGGTTGCAGCACTGTATGTCACAGTACATGCCACTGTGTATGTCGCAGAGTTGATATGTCACAGAGCATGAGGGATTTGACAAGTCACCTTCCTTGCATTATCGAGTACTGGGTTACCTTTACCACTCACATGCACACATGCATGCGCATATGCGCACATGCAAACATGCACACACACGCACACATGCAGATGTTGCTGGAACGCATACGAGCAACCGCACAGACAAAAACAGTAGAAGATTCAGAGACAGCAAGCGCTATCTCAAGTGAAACGAGGGCAAGAACATCTGGCACAAGCAGCGACAGGGACCGACTTTCATTTCCGAGCCAAAGCACCAAGACTAGCTCTCGAGCTCCGTCCGACTCTAAGCATGCTGGCAACCACACCAAACAGCATTTCGATTCGAGCACGTCCTCTGCACCCTCAGCGCTTCCATCACTAGCATTGGAAGCAGGACAAGGAGGAGCAGGAGCACGAGCAGGGACAGGGGTCAGGAATGATAAACACAAGGCAGGAACAGCACCACCTTGCAGCAGCGTAGCACCGCAGCACGCGAAGAGCGCCATGGCGGGGAAACCACCGACTGCCACAAGTGCTACAACAACAGCCCAAGACAGTAGAAGTGCGGAGGGGGAGAGAGCGACGGGAATAGCACGTTTAGAGTTGGGAAAGCGCAAACAGAAAGCGCAACAAGCCGTCAAGGTGTTCGCTGGCGCTGCAACAGTAGGGATGCTACGGTTTGCGGCGGCTGCGTTATCAGCTCTACATCGAGGAGGGGGTGGTGGAGGAGGGGAAGAGAGTGGGGGAGAAGAAGGAGCCGGTGGAGGAGAAGGGGGTTTAGGGTGACGGCAATTTGTTTGTGGTCAAACGCATCCTGGTATATACTAATCTCACAGTCGACAACGTCTACTTTTGGGTCTGTTTTTTTGCGTGGTTGTGTATGTTTTATGTTCTTTTGAATCTCACAGTCAAATCATCTATTGGTTTCACAAAAAGCAAACACACGGTGTGTGCCCGCTATTTGGCGTTATAAGAAGGTGTCCATGCCAAATATGTGCACGAGATTTGTGAATACACCGCCCTTTACTCAACAAAACTCCCTATTCTTCCAGGACAATGTTTTTGAGTTTAATCAATCCACACGTACAATGCAACTGCGGGTAACAGAAACAAGCTCACAGACACTGTAGCGTCAGAATTTGGACGAACGCTCAAATGCTCAAAAAAAACCTGTACGTCTAGAAATCTTGTTGGCTGTGCAAAAAAAGTTGGATTTTCTTCACCCGCACTACAACTGTAGATCGAATAGCGCTATCCCGAAATCTGTACCATCACTTCATCCCTTACAGTTCCTAGGTGCGGGAGGGTCCATTTCGAAATTCGACCAACATCTCCTGCATGAGTCTTGCGCCTCAGCGCGTGCCAGAGAGCAGAAGAAGGGCTCCTTCTTGAGTTTTCAGTGACACGCATCCTTAGCCTGAGCGACTCGCCCCTGCACGTGTCGAAGAGGAGAAGAAGGGCCTTTTTCAAGGGAGTCTTCAGTGACATTTGAACGTCATGTCTCCGAGCGAAGTTGTGAGACCAAGCTGGCGCAATTCGTTCTCGTAGTCCTCTCGTTCTGCTTGCAACAGCTCCCGCATGCGCTCCTGCACGCACGGCACACACACACAAATGCACACACACACAACAGACACACACAGATACAGACACACACACACACAGCCGTGACACACGCAGACACAGACACACACTCACACACACACACATGCACGAGCACGCTCCTTTTTATGTATGCAAGTATGTATATGCGATTTCACGTGTACATACATTGAGACACCAGATGCGATCAAATACTTACACACAAGCATACTGTTATGATTACGAAACTACTAATTAATCGCAAGTGTGCCGCAGAGTGGCGAGTGTCGTAGAAAAGATGCCTGGTGCAGATGGATACACACAGTGTGTGTGCGTGTGTGTGTGCGTGTGTGTGTACGTTGGTGCATGTGTGGAGTAGCAATCACGAATTGATCTCAATTGTAGAGTGTGCATGTGAGTGTGTATGTTTAGAGCAGCTATTGTGCACACGCAAACGCACATGCACACGCACGCACAGGCATAGGTACATGCACAGGCACAGGCACAGGCACAGGCACAGGCACAGGCACAGGCGCAGGCGCAGGCATAGGCACAGGCACATTGGCCTAAGCACAGGCACGTGCGCACGCACACGCAAGTAAGCACAAAAACGCAGATTCAGACTCAGACGCAAACGCAGACGCAGACGCACAGGCCAGCACCTGTATGTATATACATGTACATACATATATACATTATACATATACATATATATAGTATATACATAAATATATGTATATATATGTACATATGTATAAAACTATGAATATATATACCAGCACACGTACACGCCAGCAATTATAAGTCACGGTGACTTATAGATCATGAATGATGGTTTGATTTCTTGCTTTCGCACTTTCTTTGTGCGCGAATGCGCACACAGTCACACAGATCCATGCGTTTGCATGTACAGAGTGGAATGAATGATCATGAACGATAGTTTTGATGATTCGTTCCAACGTTTTATGCATATGTATGGGTCTCTGCGTCTCTGCGAGTGTACGACAATAAAGAGTGAGAGCGAGAGAGAGAGAAAGAAGGAGAGGGGGACAAAGAAAGACAGAGAGGCAGAGAGACAGCGCGCTTGCGCCATCACGTAGATCCATTCACAAATATGGACACATTATGCCATATATTGTTTAACCTGTCTCCGCCTCACAAGTTCTAAGCCTTGGCTCTGGAGTTCTCCCTTGATGGCTTCCTGCCGCCTTCCGCGTTCCTGTGTGCCCGAAAACAGTGCAACTCCCTGCAGTTGTGGATGCATGTCAAATGATACACCGTCAACGGGCATTTCAGTATCAAACACGGCGCAGGCAGTCAGCAAGTCGATGACATGATGAGGCCAAGTGGGTATGTGTGCTGCTTGGTGGTTTGTGTCAACGTGTTGTAATCCTCTTCGACAGAAATCACAGTTTAACCACGTATGCACTCAGCCAAACCTGTTTTTCATGCCAGCCAGCAACCGAACGCATCACGTTGGTCTCTTTCACACTCTTGTCCAGCTGGTGCATCTTAGCCGCGTCCCGACAGAACTTGTCAACGTTCGACCCTACAACTACATAAGTATACATGATTGTTTTGTGAGAAGGTGTATACTCTTACTGTACACTCAGTATGCAAGTCGTACTACCTGGCTTTCCCGACATGTTGATGATGCAAGTTTTCCGTTGAAACTAACGGAAATTTGGACAGTGACTCCTACACTCTAGCTCTAGAAGAAGAGGGTGTTATTATCGATCCGTGATGGCTGCGACGACGGGGGCGCTTAGATAGTCATCCATTTGTGGTGGCTATGGATCACCTGTGGCTATGGATTACTTTACATTGTAATGGTTCCTGCAGCGTTGTTTCAGTCTAAGCGACTGACTGACACTAGCTCATTACTTCTCAAATGGCGTCTACGGAACGGTCGGGGTCTAGCAGTCAAGCAGACCCTAGCGAGCGCTATGGGCTGCTACGGCGCCCAGCTGCCTGGCCACTGGAGATGGAAGAAATGCAAGAAACTGCAACGTACGACACTGTGGCATCTGATAAAAACGACAAAAGACCCGTGGTGCTCAGGCCACAAAGCACATCAATAAGCAGGCCAATGCTTCCGAGGTCAGCGACGTTTCACCCTGTCGTGGGAGGGAGTGCGGGCAGGCTGCCCGCACTCCCGCTGTCTGCCCAACGACCTGGATCGGCAGGAGGCGAAAGAGGTGGCATTGGAGGTCTTCGTCAGCAGCAGGACCGCGAGCAGCTGCCTGATCGTTCTAAAAGCGTCGACGCCGACATGCTCTTCCGAGTCGCAGAATCACCTGTGGATCAAAAGTCCTCATTTTATGGTGCTGTGCGTGAATATGAAAAGAATCTCTCTTCGCTTCGGAAAGAGCGAGACAATCTGCTTGATAGCCTCGGCCCGTTGCGGCGACAGCTCGAAGATGCGCAGAGCACCGTCAAAGCGCTCGAAGCAGAACGCCAGCAGTTACTCGCTGTGCGAGGAAGAAGCGATGCAGCGTCAGGAGCTCTGAACGAAACCATTGACAAGCTGTCAGTAGCGCAAAGGCGTGTCAGAAGCCTTGAAAAACAGCTGCAGGACAGCGAAAGCGACTGGGCACAGGAGCGCCAGCGTCTGATAACGCGTGCCGAGGCCGCTGAACGGCGCACGGCAGATCTTGCCGCCAGCATCGCACAACACGAACGAGCCGCGCTAAGTCACAGCGAGGCAACGCACACAGATCTCAAACGGCAGCAAGCTGCACACACCAAGAAGCTCCAAGCAATGGACGAGCAGAATCGTGAGGCCCACAAAATCATCAAGCAGGCGCAGGAAGCAGAGCGTGCTGCCTCGAAGTCGGCGCACGAGTGGCAAGAGCGCGCATCATCACTCGAACGGCAGCTGGCAAATGCGGAAATAGTCTCTTCCGACAGTGCAAACTCAGTCGATGCCAAGCTCAAACAGTGTAGCAATGCACTGAAACGCTCGGAAGCCGAGCTCGTGCGTGTTCGTGCCGAGCATGCGATTAATGCGCAGAGGATGCAAGAAATGTCTCAGACTCGAGAAACCAAGGTAGTGATGTATATGCTCGGGAGATAGATGCAAAATCCTTGACAGAGCGAGTGATCAAGCGAGTGACAGCGAGTAAGCAGCTAGGAGAAAAAGTGGGAAAATGGGCGTACGGCAAGAAACTGATACAGAGTAGATTAAGAGAATGGGAGAGAAAGAAAGTGCAGGGGAGGAGGCGGGAGATAGATACAGAGTGTGCAGCGAGAGAAAGCACCAGAGAGAGCAAGCAACCGAGAGAGAGAGAGAGACAGAGATAGAATAGAAACAGAGATAGGGACAGAGACAGAAACAGAGACAAACGTAGAAACAGAAACAGCGACAGAGAGAAAGAGCCTGAGAGAGTGCACACGCGCGCGCGCATCAGTATCCGCCAGAGCGAGAACGAGGGCAAAGGCAAGGGCGAGGGACGAGAGGGAGTGAGACTTGTGATGATGAGGGATTGTAAGAGAGAGGGGGGCAAAAAAAGATTAAGATAGAAAAGAAGAACGAGAGCAAGACTGCGAGAGTAAGCGGGAATAGGAGCGCCGTGTGACACTCGGGATGTGTGTGGAAGCAGGTGCTTTCGTGCTTGCGTGTAGGATGGAAAGTACTACCTAGTATGTGTAATGATGATTATGTTTGGCCACAGGTGCAGCACGACACCGAGGCGCGGTGCGTCGGTTTGCAACAGGAGCTCTCCACGTTGGAGTCTCAACTCCACCAGGCGAATAAAACACACAAACATGAGGTGGCTAAGTTTGAAACAGCATCAGCAAGCTGGCAGACAGCGCAACAGAACCAGCACCACGCCCTTGTCAAACAACTGGAGAAAGAACATGAGGAGGCCAAACGGCAGGCAGTGCAACAGATTGAAGATGTGCACGCGCATTCGCGCAGGCGGCTGGCAGAAGTAGCAGGCGATGCAGAGGCAGACTTGGTACGCGAACATGCGCTAGACGTGCGACGAAGACACGAGGCTGCTCAGATGCGCATGCACGCCCTCGAGAATACACATACGCAGGAGCTCGAGGCACTACGTACCACTGCTGCTCGCGACCAGGCTGCAATCTCTGAGGCGCAGCAAAAACAGCAAGACGAGCAGCGCGCTCACTACACGGTCAACGCCGCAGCACTCACAGCAAACTTGCAACAGGCAGGCGCGATCGCTCAGAAGTGGCGTCTAGCACACGATAAACTAGCTGAGTCAATGCACCAGCTGCTGCTAGTGCTTGAAACACGCGTGCAGCCTTCTGCTTTGCGTACGGGCAAAGAGGGCAAGGAGGGAGCTGGCATAACTGCCATGCGTAAATTGCTCGGTGCACACGCTAGCGCACTCTTGAATGACTCACACAGCGACTGGCGGCTTGTACTCAACGCTCCTTCGACTGATGATGGAGCCCAAGACAATGAAGGTGGCGGAGGAGGTAGTGGAGGTGGGGTAGATGGAGGTGACTCCTGTGATGAGAAGGAGTCGACTTCGGCCTACAAACAGATGTGGGGAGGCAAACAAACCCGAGCTGATGACTCCGAGTCTGCCGAAAATGAAGGAGGACCCGATGGGGGAAGTGGTGAGAGTGTACGAGGTGGCAGAGGCAGCGGCGCGTCAAAATCACCACATCGCGGCCGGAAGGCTGAACAACATAACATTCAACATAACATTTTGGCCAACGCACATCACTCCTCCAAAGCGTTGGTGCAGGGCCGTCTTTGGGAGCAGTCGGGGGTGATCCGTTGGGATGATTTATATGCACCCCCCAACGCCGAGAAGCTCCACGCGCATTTTGTCGGCAACACCTCCTCTCCCTCGCGCGCACGAGGTGCAGCGTTTGGAGGGAGTGGGGGGGGAGTTCTCAAAATGAAAGGGGCGGGAGCGCCTGTTGGCACACCTAGAGGTATATTTTGCATGCTCACGAACACACACACACATATACACACACAGAGCGCGCGTGTGTATGTGTATGAGAGAGAGAGACACACACACATACACAGCAACACGCATACACACATATGCATGTGCATGTGTGTGCACGAGTGTGAACATATCGCACTTGCAATTTTGATTCTAACATATACAAAATGTGTTCTGCACGTGCGCGCACACACAGGAAGAAAGCAGCGGGAATTCAGCACCATTTCAACGCCCGTAGCCCCCACCATGCCTCCTCCACAGGTGCGCTGGTAGAAAGATAAGTCAGTAGTAGTAGGTTTAGTTTGCGGTCTGTAGTTCATAGTTCGTGGTGTATGGTTCGTGGTATATATATTAACAATACTCTTTGAATACGCCATTTCGTGGTGGATTTGATCCATGTGTGGTAGATCAGGCAGTGGTATGGGGTGGCTTCGACTAGTAGGCTCCTTAAAATTATAGGTCTCTTTTGCAAAAGAGCCCTATAAAAGAGACAATATTCTTCAAAAGAGACCTATAATTTTCAGGAGCCTAATAATCATAGCCACACCATAGTAGGTTTAACGTGTGGCTCAGTTTGCGGTGCAGAGTTCATAATCGTGGTATACATGTGAGGAATGATCTACCAATGTGGTATATATAAGAATAATGATCTATGGGGTGGCTTTGGTTTGTAGGATCGAATAAATTGTTGGACTCTTTTGCAAAAGAGCCCTATAAAACAGACCATATTCTGCAAAAGAGCTCTATAAAACAGACAATGTTCTGCAAAAGAGACCTGTAATTAAATCGATCCTACTGACCGTAGCCACCCCGTATGAATACGCCACTTGGTGGTGATTTAGATCCATGTGTCTTAAATGAGTCTTCGGTAGTAGGTTTAACGTGTGGCTTAGTTTGCGGCTCATAATTCATGGTTCGTGGTATAAATATGAATAATGATCTATTACTACACCATTTCGTGGTGGATTAGATCCATGTTTCTTGGATAAGTCAGTCGTAGTAGGTTTAACGTGTGGCTTAGTTTGCGGTTTATAGTTGATGGTTCGTGGTATGAATGTGAGTAATGATCTATTACTACACCATTTCGTGGTGGATTAGATC
>Ga0105055_10011915_pt1 | contig 10655 bp, 10 predicted proteins | sample BON03_FD_78090 | JGI IMG/M metagenome (GOLD analysis project Ga0105055, IMG submission 78090) | Freshwater microbial communities from Lake Bonney liftoff mats and glacier meltwater in Antarctica - BON-03 | ecosystem: Environmental > Aquatic > Freshwater > Ice > Glacier meltwater | place: Lake... | reverse complement strand
TAGAGAGAGTGAGGAAGGGAACCAGGCGTTGAACCAAGGGGGACAGTGAACAGCCGTGCTCTGGGCTGATTTGTTCTGCTAGGCTAGCGGGACCTGTTATACAAGCCCGGAAGCGCCTGGCTCGAAGGCACTCCCGCAATGGACCATGGACTTAAAGGCAAGCACAAATACTTGTAGTCAAAATAAAAGAGAAGTAGAACAAAACACACATCAGGAAACAACAAACGTGCATGAAGAACACACACCTGCGCACACAAATGTAGACAGACAAAAGAGAAATAGAACAAAATACATTTCCATGGATACGCAACATGGATGAACATCACGCACCCGGGACAGTAATTAATTTTGTATTTTGACGTATTGATTGGAATTTTTCTTGATATGTTTCATTGTTTGTTGTATATATTGGAATTATTATGATTTCATGTATTCAAGATGATGTTTAAGAACGCACATATGGGAACGGTAGGTGCATACAGAAGTAAAAAAAAATCTATGAACATGGTATGTATGTATTCATAGGAAACATAGACTGTGACAGTAATTAATTTTGTATTTTGACGTATTGATTGGAATTTTTCTTGATATGTTTCATTGTTATATATATTGGAAATATCATGATTTCATGTATTCAAGATGATGTTTAAGAACGCACATATGGGAACGGTAGGTGCATACAGAAGTTAAAAAAAATCTATGAACATGGTATGTGTGTATTCATAGGAAACATAGACTCGTATGAATATCGAAATAGAGACCCTTCGACATGGGGTCGCGAGTGTGTAAACTCCTGGCGAAACCTTTATGAGTAGGTACACAGAGACTTATTGTATTTGGAATATTCATATTATAAGTGGTCATTGCACAATAATCGTCATATATATACATATGGATATGGCGATGGTTGTATATTCATGTGCAAGAGGAAGAAAGTGCGTATACAAGTTGACATACACATACGCATGAAATACGCAAGTTGAAGTGCAGCAGGAAGAGGAGGGTAGGCATATGAGAAAGGCTATGTGTACATCAATAGGCACCGTGACATAGGTGTCTATTGAATTTGTATAAAAGGAAAAGAAAAAAGAAAGGTGTAGAAATATAGAACAGAGCACAAAACACGCAGCGCGCGCAACACAGGTAGACAGACAGGTAAAGAAGAAAGCATACACACACGACACAGATTCATGGAAACAGGCCAACAAACAAAGAATGTACGTGAGGGAGACCGAGGTTATTATTGGTAAAGCGCCAAGGTTGGGGATTCACTCTCCTTAGAGTTAGTGTAATCACGACTCTGAGAGCAAATATGATAGAGACTCAGAGGTTGATGGTGCTTTTATTTTGCAACCGCATAGGGGGGGGGGTAGTAAGTGTGGGTTGTCAAAAAACCACACGATGAGAAAGAACAGAGAAAGGCGCAGTAACAATTTTCGCAGGTCTCGGAATTAATCTCAATCGGACGGGAAAAGTATATGTTTGGAGTCATATGTGACAATGTCCTAGAAGACACAAAGTAAACAAAGGAGAAAAATATAACCACCCCAGACCGTTGAATTATCAAAATATCCAAAAGTTTATCATTAAATTTAGGTGTACAAACCCCAGGATTGTATACTTGTGACTTCATTTTTGTTGTGGCAGTATCTATATCTAAGTGCACAATCGCAGTCGTGTGGGTCCTTGTCATTGTTGGGACACTTGGAAGTCAGCGCATTTCCCGGATTCTCGAAGAGACTCTTGACACAATCTCTTTCATGCGGGTACATTGCGATACTTGAGACAACAGTAAGGGTCATCATCAAAGTGGCGTAGTTTTGGGAATTTTTTTTGTACAAATACCGTTTCCAAAACACCTCTTTGCACCCAGGACACTGTATGGATACATTCAAACTGTGTTTTGGAGGTTTTGGAAATTCAATTTTTCTGAAATCCGGACATGCCCCATTTCCAACTAAGCAGACCTTCGGGGTTCTTTCTTGGATTCTTTTTTCCTCGGACTGGACATCTCAAGTCAGGTTTTGAAAAAAAAAATCAAAAAGAAATCTTGGAAAAAACACTTGTATGGGTTCTGGGTGACTGTGAGCGGTGCGTTGCGGCTACGGTGCTAAAGCCCCTCCGCTTGCCGCGCGCCCTGGGTTCTTGGCGTCCGTGAACAAAAGCAGATGTAAGTCTGGAAACTGAAAAGAGTCAAATCTGGTTTCGTCTCCTGGACCAAATTACAATAGTGTCACGGTGAGTTGCGAGTTTTTGGTCTCAAACCGTTCTTGATCCCACTTTGTCTGTGTTTGCGAAAGTCGCTGTGGAAACACCCCCTTGACCACACCACTCCAGTGTGTGTCTCCCGTGTCCAGGGCTTTGCAATTGTTCCCTTTCGAAGACATTGCCCGTGATATGTTCGAATCCCGTGTCAGAACCACATGATTGTTCAGGGTTGGTATATGTGGCTGCGTGTGCACGCGTCAACTCAGCGACAGCAGGAACGTGCACACACCTTGCAAGTTACAGCGTTGGAGTTCAGCTTAGTCCGCAAGCTCAGGAGTGCCTGCCGTGAGCGATACTGCAATATGTGTCTCACGGGCAGCCTTACATGCGCAAGCATTTCTAAAGATGCTTCGGATCCCAGGCCTCGATCACAACAAGCCTTTGCACTGGGATTCATCCGCTCTGTTTGCTCCCTCCTTGCGCGTGTGGTGTCTCTTGGATCGAGGTTGTTCGTGTACTTTGAGCGGTTTAATTTCATGGTTGAAAAAATTTGCCGCGAATTTTTTATTTTGGAGCCAAAACCAGTTTTGTGTCACCAAAAATCCCATACGTTGCGATTTTCTATTGTTTAGGTTAGTTAGTTGGTTGGTTGTGATTTGGTACAACTTAGGGTCAACTTAGGGTGTAAAAAAAGAAAGAAACAAACAAACAACGACACCTTCAGTAGTAGTCTCAACCTGCCCACTCTGCTTACCACACCTTCGTCAGAAGAGGGTGTGTTTGTGGTACCACGAGTTGGTGCTGTTCCAGCTCCAACTCAGCGACTCAGCCACGCGCTCGGAGGCCCAGCTGCCCCTTCGAGACACATGTCTGTAGTTACTCCTGGGACAGCTCCTCTGGCGAAGTCACTGAGTCTGGTCACGGACTCGGCGGCAACAAATCCCCCTCTCCTCAGGGTGCCAAGGGCAAGGAAGCGATGGAAATTGACGATAACGACCTCGGGCACCTGGCGTACGGCCTTGAACTACGAGATTGACGATGAGCTACCCCATTTGACAATTTTGAGGGATGACCATGACCTGGTCTCGGAGGGTGACAGGATGCAGGAGGATTTAGCGTACAGCCCTGCGATTGAACTTGTACCCGATGCACCAACCAAGAAAGCCCGGAAGCACAGCAATAAGGGACGATCTGGAGAAAACACCACCGCCCGCAAGGAAACTGCGGCCCACACTTTGGCCTTTAGTCGACCTGGTCCTCTTCCCTAGGCCTATGTTTAAGAGAGTGTTTGTATATTCCTGCCCTTCATGCCTCCAAAGCCATTGTATGATTTGGCAATAAAAATGCCTGTCCGGCACGTGCCGCTGGGCTCCGCCTCAGTAGCCGCTGAGGATGGGCGACCCTACACAAAACATAACAACCCCTCATCTACAAGAATCACATTCACCACTCCCACCCACCCCTTGGCAAGCTTTCAAAATGGCCTTGGTTGTACTCCCCTTTAACACCCCACTTCACACGCGCTGCTCACCTCCCCCACCCCTTACCACAGAAAGTTCGTCTGTGGGGCGTGCATTGGCACCGCACAGGATGGCGCCACGTTGGTTGCACCCTTAGAATTCACCTTCAAACGATGTAGCTTGCGTTCTTTTCCTTGACATGATCATAATTTCGTGATATATACACTTGTATTGACTGTATCCAAATGGAAGGTGTAGCACCAGCCAGGTGCGTCCCCACACCCGTCTTGTCTATGCCTGTATGCGCCTGTTTTACTTTCTTTCTTTACTAAACCTATGAGGTTGATGCGTGAGCGTCTCCCACGACTCGGGTAAGGTGGACCTACCCACTGCATTCTTTTCTTTTTTTTTGAATGTTGTTGTCCTTCTGAGTTCACCTCCCTCAAAATACTTCCAATGGTGCTTGCATGATGCTGCCCATGTACTTGCCTGTATTATTATATTCCGACAATGTCTCACCCTCCAAGGTCTCCAAGGTGCAATACCCGTACCCACTTCTTGCCCCTGTTGTTCTGTTCTCTCTTGCGCATACATGTGGTCTAGGTTTCTGTTTTTTTTGGTGCGCTGGTCTATGATCTGCTGCCAAGACGGTTGTTTCATGGTTCGCCAAAGGCGCATTGCCAGAAGAGTAGCTCAGTCACAATCTTGACGAGCAAAGCTTGGAGGACACTTATTTGGTGCCTTTCCTACCCTGGTGGGGGCGCACCATTGATCCCTGGGCGCTACGTTTCTTGGTAGTTAGGGAGATTGAATGTGGGGATTGGTTAGCCTGAGGATACATGCCAGCCCACCAACATTGTGATCTGTTTTACCCACTAGTCGGGGATGTGCTTGGGTCTGCCATAAACTAGGTAATGCTGGTCCTCCGGTCCGGGACAGGTTCTTGGGTCCTAAGTAGCTAATCAGGTGCTCGCCATCCGCTTAGTCCAGTGATTATGTTGGGTTTTCGAAACCCAAGAAAGTAAGAAAGAAACAACGGTATAGGGGGGTTCCATGAAAACCTAGTAACTCTTAGGTACCCAAAGTTGCCAGAGTTTTAATAGCTCAAAAGATACGCCTCAAAAAATGCAGTGCTTTGGTGCAATAAAAAAAGTGGAAAGTCTGGGTACTTCTATGCAGAACGCAAAGTGGTGGGAAAACCGCACAGATTCGGCCGTCACTGAACCAAAATAGGCCCGAATCCCAATGTTCCAAAAGCCCATGAACAGGGTCAAATATGCACATGTGGGTTTATGTGTAAAATATGCATAAGAAAAAGTTCTTGCGTTTCTAAAATCCCACCTGTACTACTAAACCAAAAGATTTCTTTCAGAATCACCGTTTCCGCGTTCCTATCCTTTTGCAACTAACCGCTTTACTTTTGAAAAGTTCCGCCTTCATTGTTACACCCTAGTAGACCCCTAGTACAGCTCGTTCCCGAGAAGATGAAACTCGAAATGGTCTTCGGAATACAAAACGAAATCCTCTATGGTCATCACAGGTTTCTCTTCAAACGGCTGATTTGAAAAGAGACTTGAACTTTCACCATCGAGGATTTCGTTTTGTATTCCGATGACCATTTCGAGGCTCACGCCGGTCGTAGGACTGTTCTTAACGCGCAATAGTTTTGAAAAGATTTTCAAAACGCAAGGGATTTTCAAAATTAAGGAACGTTTTCAAGTATTGTTGGAGTAATTCAACACTCAGCAGCAGATTGAAGAGATTGAGTATTAAAATTCTGGTTGACTAATTATTCAGCATGGCAGCCTCCACGCACCGTGGTGGCGACGTGGTGTGGGCGGCGCCGGGTGGTGACGGTGATGGTGTGAAATAAGATGAGACTAGTGGAATTACATCTAATTTGAAGAGCTCGGGCGCATCGGCCTGTGGCATCGCGTGCGGCGGACGGTTGAGTGCTTGGTCTGTAATGGCTGGAAGCAGCTTAACAGCAGGGTGGCTGTACGGGCAGGGTAGTGGGGCGCTGTTGCTGTACAGCTGGGCAAAACATCTGGGTGAATTTGTGGGGTGATACATGTGTACATTGGGTGCTTACTTTATCGCAGTGTTTTTTGGTACTCTCTCCTTGAGGTTGACCCGCTGACCAAAGTGGTGCGGACTGGATCTCGTCGAACCCAAACTTGTGTCTATCCGTCTCCTCTACGAGTGCAGAAAGGTTTGTTCCTCATTGCAGTGCATTCAATACATGCAGCGCTGCCAGGAGTTTGACGCACTGTGTCACTTTGTGTGCGATGTGCATGTACGCGTTGCCGAATCTTGGCTACTTTACCCCATCTGCCCAGCACCTACGACTTTTCACCTGCCACGCGGCCGTCACCTCACAACCACTGTTTAAAAGGAGCCACAAACTATGTGTGGTCATAATTGTAGGAGAGAAAGACCACCCCCACCCAATTCAAGATTTACTCAAATGCTTTTCCGTACTGACTCCTTTAAAAGTGCTGCTGAGGAGGGTACCGGGACTCCCTATTAGAGACTGCGCGGGAAGCTCTAACAATCCTGCCCAAATGTGCCCCAAGCTGAGCGCAATAGATGTGACAGAAAAGACATTCTTTGAGTGTTTGTAATTGGTTTTAAGATTGCGCCAATTTGCACCTTGAGACAACTGTCCGTGTGCTCCCACACCACTACCGTTCACTGAACAACTATTTCTCGATTTTCGTGAATTGTTTTCCCGAATGGCCCCTCATTTTGGTTGTCAATATAATTCGGCAAGTAATCTGGCCAAGTCCCGGTACCCTCCTGCTGAGTGTTCAAGTATTCTCACCATATTGTATAAGGTGACAATATGGGGGGAACTCATTTGGGCTCGAAGAAACGAAAAAGAATTCAAAAATCCTGAGATTTCTTGGGGGCTTTAAATGGGGGCTTTGTTTTTCATAGTTCTTTTTCGAAAAGAGAAGTTCAAATTTAGTCAACCAATATCGAACCGAAGAGGTTTCATCAAACCGAGGAGGTTTTGAATATTTTTTCCGTAAGTTGACATGTCAATTTAAAATTGTTTCGAATGACCCATTATTTTGGACAAGTACAGCGTATTGCATTCGGAGTGTCATTTCTTCATTCTCGAATCTCAATCGAAATCTTGTCCTCTACGTCTCTTTTACCGTTGCGTTGAAAAGAGACCAAGGAGATTGAGATTGGAGATTGAGATTAAATTACACTCCAAATGCAATAGGCTGTAATTGCAAGTAAAGCCGACCGGCGAATTTTGAAAATTCCACTGCCTTGTAGTCTCACTTTATGGGTCAATTTGCACAGGTTGGACTGGGACAGGGGGGTCGCCATATTGGGTGGGACGGGCGCGACTGGAACAGGGGGGTCTTCAGATTAGGTGGGACAGGATGGGACTGGCACAGGGGCCCGGGTCTTCAGAGTAGGTGGGAGAGGATGGGAATGGGACAGGTCACTTTTTGACCTTTCCCTGTCCCAGTGGGACAGGTTTGGTACAGGCAGCGTGACTGTACCATGCGCTGTACCACATAGTATTTTTTCAAAAATCGGTTTCAAAAAGCAGTCTGGCTGATCAAAAAAATGAATGAAAAAACAGAGTGTCTGAAAGGCCGTCTCAAAAATTGGTTTTCCTTATCAAAAATTGGTCTCAAAAATCGGATTTCCTTATCAAAAATGTGTCTTGCGAAATAGGTCCTCCTTATTGAAGAAAGGGTCTTAAATTGGTCAAAAATCGAGACTAAGAATCAGAGAGAAAAATCACTAAACTAACCCATCCCATGTTAGCATCGCGTCGAACATGAGCGATGATGAAGTCCCTGAACCATCTGCAGCTGCGTCGGAGATTGGTCCTGAGGATGAGGAGGCGGGTTCCGACCAATGTTTTTCGAAAAGTGAAATGACATCGAGAAACCAAAAAAAATCTGAGAAAAGGGCGTTGGGAAAGGACAGGCCCGGTGATACAGCCAAATGGGACAGCTTGGGACAGGTTGGATGGAGTACGTGAGGTGGAACTGGGACAGGGGGGTTTTCAGATTAGGTGTGACAGGATGGAACTGGGACAGGGGGGTCTTTAGATTAAGTGGGACAGGATGGGACTGGGACAAAGGGGTCTTTAGAATAGTTGGGACAGGATGAGACTGGGACTTGCTGCACCAGTCCACTTGTCCCGAAGTGGGACTGAAAGGCCGTGTAAAATGATTTTCATTTTGAAAATCCTTTCAAAACCAAGGCGCGTTAAAAACAGTCCTGTGACCGGCGTGACAAGGGTACCGGGACTCGGCCAGATTACTCTGCGAATCGTGCTGACCAAAAAAATGAGGGGACACTTGGGAATTAAATTGCACGGAAATCGAGAAATAGCCGGTGACTGAGCGGTGGGGATAGGGACAGTCGACTCGGGGTTCAAATGGGCTCAGTCCTGAAACCAAATAAAAACGCTCAAAGATTGTCATTACTGTCACTGCTATTGCGCTCAGCTTGGGACGCCTTGGGACGCAGTTGTTGTGGCTTGCCGCGCTATCTCTAATAGGGAGTCCTGGTACCCTCGGCGTGACTCATCTTCCCGGGAACGGGAGACGCACGGGATGCATACAATCGAGGGAACAGTATTTGAAAAGGTATGAACGTGTTCAGAACAGGTTTTTGAGGAAATGGTTGTGAATAGGTTTTGAACAGTAACTGGAATACAGGAACCTCGCAGAGCCGCCGGAGTCCTGCACCGCTGGCGATTTTTTTTGGAGCGTAGTGACAATGTCATAGCACGTCGTACAAGGTGTTTGCGTGACTTTTCGGCGTTTTTTTAAATTGATATCTGACCCTCAAAAACGGGGAGTTTATGTGACATTTGTGTGATGGTAAATATTTTTGAGACCGTGTGAGAGGGTGTGTCGTTGAATAAATATGTACCTTTCTAAACATCAAAAGAAACAGTGATTTTAATCAAGAGATATCAGGAAAAAAGAGACAGAGGGAGTCGGAAAAAGAGAGAGACGAGTGCGTGAGAGAGAACGAAGGAGGGAGAGAGAAAAAAAGAGAGAGTGTGTGTGTAGGTCTACTACATCTTATCATCACTGACGTCCATATCCGCCGAGTCACTTCTCCACCGAAGACACGGTCATAATACGGTCCCCCCTTCGGGACCGTAGAGGGGGGGGGGGTGTCCGTGTGGTCAAAAAAATGAAAAAAAGAACAGTGGAATAGGTCACTTCATTTTTTTCAGAGTCGGCATATGTTTTAAGAAAATATAACGTAAACCAAGAAAACTGAAAAAAAACAGAGATGAATGTTAAAAGGGAAATCATGTTTTTGAGATTTGCACGACTATTAAGTCATACCCAAGTAGTACCTCTGCTAAGAGCCCATTCCGTCCCCCCCACTCATGACCTCCCCTTGGATCTGCCTCACTGTGTCCCAAGTCTTCCTTCAACAACTCGCCAACCCTCATGTTGTACAAGTTGGTTGGGTCTGGGCTGAAGGAAAAAACTGTCGATGTTTGGATTCTTCATGGACAGTCCTTGAATTGAGTACAGGTCAAGGGAGAGTCCAGCTGGGGTGGTAGTTGAGGTTCTCGGAATTCGCATACTCCATTTAGCTAACTTGCAGTGTGGTCGGCGACGCATGATGTTCGTGTCGGGGTCCGGGCGAAGTCGGAACTATAGTTTGTGCGGGGAAAAGAAAAACAAACTGGACTCTATTTTTGGTGTGATCATGGAGTACAAAGTTCAAACCCCTCCATGTCACGGCGGGTCTTGACGGGCACCGGGGTACAAAAGTTGAGCTAATTCATCTGTCAAAATCAGTACCGGTTTTGCGAAAGGGTGCCAATCTCGACAAGGCAATGCAGGTTGATGATGGCAATGATTCGTCACAGCCGAGCTCACCAACAGCGGAATCGGGATCTCAGAGGTGTGTAGCCTGCCCGATCTTGATATCACGGGATTGGCCGCGTCGCCTCTGACTTTTCCGGGCGGACTTGCCTGTCATGGAAGAAGCAACCAGCTCGTGGGGGGAAATGTAATGAGCCAGCTCACAGGCAAAATGTTGTTCGTGGGGATGATCTCAAAGTCGGCCCCACCGAGTGCAGTTGTCGGGTACACTTGTGGGAGCGAAAAGATTTAGTACAGCCAATCCCACTTGTGGTGACATTTTTCGAAAGCTCAAAGCTCAAAGCTTGAACGTCTCTTTTGCCATGTTTCAGTGAAAAGAGAATTTGGAGCTCTGAGCTTTGAGCTTTGAAACAGCATTCGAAAATGTCACCCCAAGTGGGATCTGCTGTACTTGCAGTGACTGTACTGAAGGACTTTTTCCGTTCCCAACTGCAAGGTCCTTGCAGTTGGGAACGGCATCATCTGTCCTTCACTACCGGAGGGAACGTTATCCTCGACATGACTTCAAGTCCTTCCTCATATCTCTTTTTTGCACACACGATGTCAAAATCAAGGGTACGAACACACAATATGTCGTGTTTCAGCTGGAGGAGGGATTTCATTAAGCCGGTGTGGAAGGAGCGGTGGGCGGGCACGGCGGCAGTGGATACAACCAACACTTTTGTTAATCCAAAGAAGAGCACTGTTTGGGGGTGAGGAATCGCCTTCCTAGTTTCTGAATCACTCAAGTTTGCATGATTATTCCCCTCCCTCTCTCTGGCCTTCTGCGGACCCCTGTTTGAAATCTAGGATCATTCCAACAGCCCATTCATGAATGGGGTATACTCCATTTATTATATTCACACTCTCCCTCGCAGACAGAACAACGTATTCCATCATGGAAAGGACCTCACCACTCGTGTGCCCTACGCAAAGGAAAGGAACGTGCTCGACAGGTGTGTGCACATGCGCCATTTACTGTGCAATTTGCACCAAGATCCCTTTCCTTGCGCCGCGTTAGTATTCAAAAACCGGCTTCTCGGATAAGTCAACTTTCTAGCAGGCAAAATGTTAACATTTTGCCAGATACTAATCTTTAGTTACTCCCCCT
>Ga0105055_10011913_pt1 | contig 10655 bp, 6 predicted proteins | sample BON03_FD_78090 | JGI IMG/M metagenome (GOLD analysis project Ga0105055, IMG submission 78090) | Freshwater microbial communities from Lake Bonney liftoff mats and glacier meltwater in Antarctica - BON-03 | ecosystem: Environmental > Aquatic > Freshwater > Ice > Glacier meltwater | place: Lake... | reverse complement strand
AGTAGCTCTGCAACTGAAGTGCCTAATGGCAATAGATGGAGACATTCAGTACTGCCCGGAATCAAACCTGCTCTATGTCAAGACCAACGGTCCAACTGGCAACACCAGGGGATCTTGGTTTCCCGCCTACCTGAGCAGGGAAGAGCTAACTATGTGCGCTAGCTCGGATAGTGACAGTGGCTATTTCTTGATGCGGAGTAATGGCAGTGATGGTCAAATACCGCGCGGATAGACTGAAGAAACAGTTTGTCGTTTTTCATAGAGGGGCTAGGGGGAGTCAGTGTCAAACTTAACTGACTATCAGGCTAAGTATTTTGCGCATGAACTAAGGCGCAGTTACGCCAACGATCATGTTGGCAAACTGGCTGGACTGCTCTTTGATGCTCAAGTCGAGCCAAAACCTCACCAGATCGATGCTGCTCTCTTTGCGTTGCAGACGCCTTTTTTGCGCGGCGTAATTATGGCGGACGAGGTTGGCCTTGGCAAAACCATTGAAGCGGGAATTGTCATAACACAGCACTGGTCGGAGCGTAAGCGTTCGATTTTGATTGTGACCCCGTCTAGTTTGCGTCAGCAGTGGAAACAGGAGCTACTCGAAAAGTTTCTGATTCCTGCCACTGTCCTTGACACCAAAAATAAGGACACACTTCTTGCGCAGGGGTCGGCAGGACAAGCAGAAGTCCTGATCTGTTCCTATGAGTTTGCCCAGCGATACGAATCAACCCTGCTTCGGAGCTGGGATTTGATCATCGCTGACGAGGCTCACCGCCTGAGAAACCACTGGACAGGCAAAGGTAAAACCGCTGAGGCCATGAGTCACATCTTCGCCGGAGCTCACAAGTGCGTGCTTTTGACTGCAACTCCACTACAGAACAAACTTGAGGAACTTTACGGCCTGGTTTCAGTCTTTGACCCTGACTATTTCTATTCGCTTGATGCCTTCCGTGAGCGATACATCAAAGGTGGCAGCCTGGGCAATGGAGACGATCTAGCAGACCGTGTAGCGACCATAGCCAAGCGAACTTTGCGAAGGGATGCTGAGAAGTACATTCACTTCACCAAGCGAAACCCTCTCACTGTTGAGTTCACACCTAGCGAAGAAGAGCGCAGGCTCTATCACCTAGTCAATGAGTATCTTCAGAGAGACGAGTTGTTTGCTTTCAGTGCGAGCCAACGCCACTTGGCCGCTCTAATCATTCGCAAGCGACTTGGCTCTTCCACTTATGCCGTATCAAGCACCTTGGAGCGGATTTCGAATCGTTTGGAGGCAGAGACACTCGAAGGTGTAGCTAGATCGAATTCGGGCAAGATCATCGCCGCAGACTTCGAGCCTGAGGACCTAACTGACGAAGAGCTCGAAGAAGCTGAAATCATTGAATTTGGGCCAGGTTCAGAGGAATCAGCCGCCTCAAATTCTGAGCGCACGCGCATGATGCTTGCTGAGGTGGCAGAACTCCGAGAGTACGCAGCACTAGCAAAATCTATCACCGTGAACCAAAAAGCGGTGAAGCTTTCTGATGCCCTAGATAGAGGGTTTGCTCGTTTGAATGAGCTAGGGGCACCTGAGAAAGCGATTATTTTCACCGACTCCACCAAGACTCAGGAGTACATTGCTCGCTCACTTCGGGCCGATGGCAAGGGCGACGGAATCGTTCTTTTCAATGGTTCGAATGGTGCACCCGATCAAAGCGCTATTTACAAAGCCTGGCTTGAGAAGAACAAGGGCAGCGACCTAGTCACTGGCATTGGTTCAGCGGACAGACGCAAAGCTCTAGTCGACTACTTCCGCGATGAGGGCAAGATCATGATTGCCACCGAAGCTGCTGCTGAGGGCATTAATCTGCAGTTCTGTTCCATGCTCGTGAACTATGACCTGCCTTGGAATCCACAGAGGGTGGAGCAGAGAATTGGCCGTATCCACCGATATGGCCAAAAGTTTGACGTAGTTGTTGCTAACTTCTCAAACAAGGGCAACATCGCCGAGCAACGAATTCTTGAGTTACTCTCTAACAAGTTCAAACTTTTCTCTAGCGTTTTTGGCGCATCGGACGAAGTTCTGGGTGCCATCGAAGACGGCTTTGACTTTGAAAAGAAAATCAGCGAGATTCTGAACTCAAGCCGAACCGACGCCGAAATTGACTCAGCATTTCAGGAACTCGAAACCTTGTTTGCAACAGACATCTCGAAAGAAATGGCTAGCGCAAAGGCGAAAGTATTCGACAGCCTCGATCCACATGTTCAAGATCGCCTAAAGGCCTATGACTCCCAATCTGGTGATGTGCTGAACAAGTTTGAACGTCTTCTATTAGATGTCACAAAACACGGGCTTGAACAGGTCGCAACCTTTGAGGGTGATGGACGCAACTTTGTTCTAAACGAGTCGCCTGTGAAAGATGCAGAACCAGGTCGGTATTTCTTTAAGAGCCAGCCACTCGACAATGCTCACCAATACAGGTACTCAAGCCCCCTAGCCCAGCACGTACTCGATTCTGCCATCGCGTCTGAAACGCCTACCGCCGAGCTGACATTTTCTCTCGCAGAGTCCTCCCGTGCCAGCGCAGCGGTCAAGGCGCTCGCGGGGGAGACGGGCACTATGACCGTGGATTTGGTCACGTACTCGATGCAAGCTCGTGATGAACAAATTGCCGAATCTTATTTTCTTGCAGGGGCCATGACTTCAAAAGGGCAGTGGTTGGACTCGGAATATGTCTCCGATATCCTTGAGCTAACCTGCGTTGACGAGGCAGACCTGAATGGATCATCAAATCTGAGTGCTTTCGATAATCACCTAGATGCTCAAAGACAGCGCTTAGAACGTGAGGTCCAGGCAAGGAATTCTCGCTACTACGATCAGCAAGAGGAGTTGCTTTACCGAAACCAGCAGGACCGCCAAGCAGAACACGAAAGTCAAATCAGAGAGTTCAAGGCTAAGGAGAAGGAATCTCGCAAAACAGCAAAAAACTCCGACGACCCCATGGAACAGCTTCGACTCAAAAAAGTCGCTCGCCGTTGGGAACAAAAGGCAGAGGAGGCCGATGATGAGTTTAGAGACCTCAAGAAGAAGCTTCGTGAAGAGTCGGACAAGTACCTAGAGCTCATCGAGCAGGCGCTCAAGGGCGTCCAGCAGAGCGAGCACATTTTTACAATTAACTGGAAGATCGTTGCCTAAAGGCGGGCGACCGATGAGGAGACAAAACCAATGAGCGAAGACATTTTTGAGACACCCTCATCCACCCCGAATTTTCAAACAGAGCTTGCAGAACAATTAGCACAAATTGTTCCAGAGGCAATTGCCGATGGAAAAATTGATGTAATCAAGCTTCAAGAATTGCTCGCTCAAGATGTGGCAGAGACATCCGAAAGGTTTGGGCTCTTCTGGCCAGGGAAGCAACGAGCTTTGAGGATCGCACAAATGCAGACCACGGCAACTTTGAAGCCAGCATTCGAACAATCCAAAGACTGGCATTCAACAGGGAACGTCTTCATCGAGGGCGACAATCTCGAAGTCTTGCGAATTTTGCAAAAGCACTACCATTCCAAGATTAAGTTGATCTACATAGACCCTCCGTACAACACAGGAAAAGACTTTATTTACCCAGACAACTTCAGGGAAGGTCCCGACACTTACCTAGAGTGGACTAAACAGGTGTCGAGTGAAGGCAAGACTCTATCTTCCAACAGCGACTCTGACGGAAGATATCACTCTAACTGGCTCAACATGATGTACCCGAGATTGAAATTAGCTCGCAATCTTCTAGTAGAAGATGGAGCGATTTTTGTAAGTATAAGCGAGCACGAAGTCACACAGCTTCGAAAACTTCTCGACGAAATTATGGGGGAGTCAAACTTCTTGGCACAATTTGTTGTTCGCACAAGCGGCGGTCGACAAGACAGTGCTAACTATGCTCAAGCCCACGAGTACCTGATCGCCTACGCTCGTAAAATAGACACTTTTGTCGCTGGTCGAGAGCCAAAGGAAGCGTTGGGATACAACCGCATCGATGAGCAAACAGATAGGAAGTACAAAACACAGTTGCTCAGGAAATGGGGAGACAACTCTAGAAGGCAAGATCGCCCAAATCTCTTTTATGCAATTACAGCACCTGATGGATCGGACTTTTACCCACGCCTCGACGATGGATCTGATGGACGTTGGCGTTGGTCTACAGGGACCATGAACGCCGCGATACAGGACGGACTTGTGGAGTGGAAATCGCAACCTGGCGGCTGGGTGTCATACGAGAAGATTTTCGAACCGTCTGAAGGTGAAGAAAATTCTAAGCCGTTCTCATCCGTGATTGATGTTAAAGGCAGTGGGTCGACGGAAACTAAAAACTTGTTAGGCAAGAAGTACTTCGACTATCCGAAATCAACTGAACTGATGATGCATGTTCTTAGGTTAGCCAATGTTAAGGATGGGGATTCGGTACTTGATTTCTTTGCGGGGTCTGCGACGAGCGCTCACGCGGTATTGAAGTTTAATAACCTCGAAGGTGGAACGCGAAACTTCATTCAAGTCCAGCTTCCAGAACCTCTGTCAGAAGATTCCGAAGCCTACCAAGATGGTTTCCGTTCAATTTCAGAAATAGCCATCAAGAGAATTGAACTCGCTGCTCAGGAGTTAGAAGTTTCGAGCGAAGATCAGTTATCCATAGAGAGTTCACAAGATCTCGGCTTCCGAGTGTACAGGCTCGCTGGGACGTCTTTTGCGAAGTGGCGACCTAGTGAATCACCAGACACGAATGCTTTGGAGCGACATCTGTTTGATTTGAGAGACAGCGCATTTGATGCCGCTACCGAAGAGGATCTACTGACGGAAATCTTGATCAAACAGGGATACTCGCTAACAGAGTCGATCAAGCGGGTGACGACTAGTGGGCTGAATTTACTTTCAGTTGGTGAAGGACTCGTACTTGCTTACTTAGATGAGAAAGTTAAGCCTGAACTTGCAGCACTAACATCCATTGCAGCCCAGGAGCCATCTAGGTTAATTATTCTTGAGGACGCTTTTCATGGCGATGATGAGCTAAAGACTAATCTCGCTCAACTTTGTAAGAGTAAAAACATTGAACTGTGGACTGCCTAGTGGGAAGTTCAAATTTCAAGTTTGATAACTCTCAAGAGTTCCAACTTGCTGCAATTCGTTCAGTTGTAAAGCTCTTTGACGGGCAGCCTAATGATGCTCAGAAGTTAAGTACCACCCTTTCAAGCGTCATTTCGGACGAGGACCAGGGGTTACTGGACTTTGCCCGATCATTTGAAGTGGGTGCAGTCGGAAACAATCTAATAGTCGACAGAGAGCTGATCCTTTCAAACCTAAAATCTATCCAAGACGTTAATGGCCTTGAAGTCGCGGAGAAATTAGCGGGTGACTCCCTTGAGTTTGACATCGAGATGGAGACTGGAACTGGAAAAACTTATGTCTATTTGCGCACCATTTTTGAACTTGCGAAAAATTACAACTTCACTAAATTTGTGATTCTTGTTCCGAGCGTTGCCATTCGTGAAGGTGTTGCAACAAGTATTCGGATAATGAAGGAGCACTTCAGGTCAATCTACCCAGCAACACCTTTCGATTGGCAGATCTATAGCGGAAAGAACCCCGAAGAAGTTCAAGGTTTCGCTACTTCAACAAGCATCCAAATTCTGATCATGACGATCGATTCGATACGTGGCGATGCAAATAATCGCGTGATGCATCAAACACGTGACAAGCTAAATGGACTGAAACCAGTTGATTACCTGCAGGCTACGCGACCAATCGTAATCATGGACGAGCCGCAGAACATGGAGTCTTTGCTTAGCCAGTCTTCGATTGGGGAGCTTGACCCAGCTTTTACGCTTCGCTATTCAGCAACACACAAAATCACTCGCAATCTTGTATACCGTCTAGACCCAGTGGACGCACACGAGCTCGGCCTTGTAAAACAGATCGTTGTTTCGGACGTGCAACAACAAGGTGCAGATGCGGCCCCGTACATAAAGTTCGTGTCGGTCAAGCGGGAACCAACATGGATTGCACGCCTGGAACTTTCGTGCCGCGATGCAAGCGGAACCCTTAAGCGAAAAGAGGTCAATGTTAGGCAGAACCAGGAGTTGTCTGATGCTAGATTGACTGACAACTCTGCCTATGAAGGTATCTGGGTTTCGGAAATGAATATTGGCTCGCCCAGCGATCCTGCATTTATCGAGCTAAACCTTCATGGCATGCTCTCAGAGGGTGAATCTATTGGTGGCGCGAGCACTGCGATCTATAGAGAAATGATCCGCGAAACCATTCGCGAGCATTTGCGAAAAGAGCTCCAGCTGCGAGACAAGGGCATCAAAGTTCTGAGCCTATTCTTTGTGGACAAAGTCGCTAGCTATATGGGAGAGGGTGCCACAAACTTAGATGCCAATGGTGACTTTGCTAAATGGTTTGATGAGCTATTCCTAGAAGAAACTGCAAAAAATCCCAAGTGGAGTGAGCTGTTCACCGCTCATCCAAGTCAAATGCGCAAGGCATACTTTTCGCAGCTTAAGAGGGGTAAAACCACCGTGGCGCAGGACACAAGTGGTTCAACCAAAGCAGATGACGACGCATACGAGTTGATCATGAAAGATAAGCAACGCTTGCTTGATCAGAATGAGCCAGTGCGTTTTATCTTCAGCCACTCCGCTTTGCGCGAGGGTTGGGACAACCCAAATGTCTTTCAAATTTGCACATTGAGAGAAATGGGCGCGGAAGTTGAAAGGCGCCAAGCAATCGGTCGTGGCCTCAGACTCCCAGTTATGCAAACCGAGCAGGGTTATGAGCGAGTATCGGATAGAGGTATAGCTTCACTAACAGTCATTGCGAACGAGTCTTACCAAAATTTTGCAAAGTCTCTTCAAAATGAGTACAAGGCGAATGGCATTCAAATTGGCAAGGTGCGAGTTAATGAATTCGCCAAGATTCCCGCGCTCACTGATGACGGAATTTACACGGAAACTAACCTTGGTTTTGCTAAGTCTCAAATCATCTTTGAACACCTCACTACCACTGGTTTTTTGGCGGATGGGCAGGTCACTTCAAAATTCATTCCAGACTCAATAGGTTTCAGCCTAGCTCTTCCTGGGGAATTAGATCGCTATGAGGCGCACATAGTTGAACTCATGAGAAATGCGTCACTTGAAAAGTTTGTCAAACCCAAGAGCAAGCGACAAAACCGCGTATTAAACAAGGCCGTCTATTTGAGCCCAGAGTTCGAAGCTTTTTGGGAGTCAATTAGTCGTAGATCTACATATCGGGTTTCAATCAATCGAGAGAATCTCATCCATTCGATAGTCAAGTCGATCCAGGCCGCTCCTCAAATACCCCCACTGCGAGTAGAAGTCACTAAGGCAGGCATCAAAGTTGTTCGTGGCGGTGCCAAGAGTGATGAGCTAAGCTCTCGCTCAGCGATTCTCCAGGGATCTTACGAGCTACCCGATATCGTCTCTGAACTACAAAATGCAACTTCCCTGACGCGTTGGTCAATTGTGGACATCCTTGTACGTAGTGAAAGGCTTGCCGAGTTTATAGGTAATCCAAACGATTTCATTTCAACGGTTAAGAGAGTAATTCAGGCCGAGTTGGCAAAGCTGGTTGTGGAAGGCATCCAGTACGAGCGCATCGCTGGTTCGTTATTCGAGCTCCGAGAGTTGCGAAAAGATGGTGAAGAAGAAAAGGACCGCTTCCTAGACCAGATGTATAGGGTCAAAAATTCAGGAAAGTCGGACTTCGACTATGTTGTCTTCGATTCAGATGTTGAGCGCCAGTTTGCAGAGAAGTTGGATAGCCGTGAGGACGTCAAGTTCTTCATGAAGCTACCTGCCAAGTTCAAGATTCCGACGCCCGTGGGTGAATACAACCCAGACTGGGCCATCATTAAGCAGGTTGACGGCGAGGACCGTCTCTACATGATTCGCGAGACTAAGTCGACGCTTGATGAGCTAAAGCTGCGACCAACTGAGGCAGCCAAGATTGCCTCTGCCCGCCAGCACTTCAAAGCTATTGGGATAGATAATTATGACGTTTCAGCTCCTGGTGCTTGGAATCTCTAGTTTTAAACACTTTTTGCAGCTTTTGACGGCGGTGGTGTCAATTTCAAGACTTGAAAAAAGATCGATCAAGCACTCTTTGTCAAGATTATGGATTCGCGCAGTTGATCTAGGCTGACCATCGCAACTCACGAAAATGGCATCCAGTGCTTGAGAATTCGCAAGATGAACTCCATCAGACATGGCCTTCGACGGGTTGCCTTTGTTTTCAAGGTGCGACTCATACAGGTAGTGGCTCTGGTCAGTACCTAAAATTGTCTCCCCGAGAATACCTTTGTCGAGTTGGAAAATATTGTTTGGTGTTGTGGAAAGACCAAGTATGTCTAGAATGCGTCGATTTTTGATCTGGTTCTCCTGTGATACTTCTGGCCCTTCAGTTAATTCGTACATGGCTTCTCGTGCGAGTAAAAGCTTTATCGTGCTTGAGTTGTGAAGTTCAGCTAGTTTTTGAGTCTCGTACGGTAAATCGACTAGTTGGATGATCACATTTGTGTCCAGGTAGTAGCTCATACGCAAAGCTTATTTCCGACGAATATTCCGTTCAGATTCCGTTCAACGGACGGAAACGGACGGAAACGGAAACATCTGCAAAGGCTGGCTTGACCAATGAAATACTGGGGTACGTTGCCAATTCCTCTACACATAGGGGTCCTGCCACATAACTACAGATCTGAAGGTCATGAATGAAGCTCGTCTTCGTGCAGGCGGTCTATCAAGTCCCACTCATCAAGATATTCATTGAGCAATTCCTCTTGTTGTCCTAAGGAGTTGTCTCTCAGCCTTCGGAATTTGGTTTCGTTGTGCGCCTGTCCGTTCTTGCCGGGGGTTGCAAGCCATGTTGAATGGTCAAGTCTTATTGCTTCAGCAGCGACTGCGGCTGGTATCACAAAATCTCTTGGTTGAGCTGGTTCAAAATCTACAAAACAGAAAAATAGATCGGATTCTGTTTGGCTTTCGTGCTTTTCTTGCATGTGCCAACCGAGGCCCCCTCCCGCTTGTCTTGACTTGACCTGCACCAGACATGGAAGTCGACCATTAAGAAAGTTAACAAGAATGTCTGCCTTGCGAGCACCCCTCGGGGCTTGTGCAGCTAAAACCCCTCGAGAGAGCAGTCTGGAAAGAAAAAGGTGCTCTCCAGCCGCACCGGTTAGTTGGGTGTCGATTTTAGTTGGCATTTGAATCTCCCTTCACTCAAGCCTATGTAAGGGGCCTCTACTCACCTGGAAAACATCGCTTGTTTGACTAGTCAAGCTCTCTTTTTTCGATGTCCAAATCCAAATTGATTGCAATCTGGTCAAGAAACTCGACGGTTGTAGCAAACCATTCGGTGCCACCTGATCTTGCAAGTGTCTTTGAGTGTCCAGCAGAGGCTAGCCACTGATGGAACTTCTTCTCTAACGCTCCATAAGGATTATGTGAATCGTCGGTCAGTTTTGCGTTGCTCGTGTAAACCCGAAGGACCACTGGATCCTCTGGCATCGCGGTAGACCTGAGTTGGTCTGCGATTCGCTGTTCCACGACTCGTCCTGTTTGTCCAATCTTGAACCAAAATCTTTCGGGGTCAACTTTTGCTGGGACAATTAGGTAGGTCGGAAAAGTGTAGACATAGACCCCACCCATTTGTTCAACCTTCTCGGTTAGCTGATCTGAAGCCTGAGTTAGATCATGAACCTCTTCTTCTCTTGATTCATCGCTCTTTTCAACTGAGTCAGCTAGGTTCCGAAGGCGCTGAAGGTATTCAATAGCTTCGTCTGAGAAATTTGGGTTATCTCGAAGAAGGCCACCAATAGATCGACCCGCTACCGCAGCGCGAGATGGCGCAGATGGGACCACGCCATCCTGGATAAATCGAATCACCCTGGCAAGATTTCCAGCATGACCACTATTTGCTCCAGCGCCGGCACTTGCCATGGCAGTCGGCGATGTATGGCCCTCGGCCATTGCACGGGCTACTTTGCCCAAAGCTCCAGGGTTAGCCTCAAGCGCACTATTTATTTCGCTAGTAACTTCTGAGTCTTGTGCCCTCATTTTGGACCCCCCGCGGTTTGTGATGACTCCCAAAGTGCCAACCCTTCGAGTCTATCCGCCCTCAACGAGGATGGAAGAAACCACTAATCTTGCATCTGTGACCAAACTCTTCGCTACCAAAGCACGCAATGCGCTTTGGTTGCAGTTCTTTGTTATGGGTGTTGTTTCTATGGCATGGGTTCCTAGAATCCCTGAGATTAAAACAGCCAATGAGTTATCTGATACTCAGTTTGGTTTGGTGTTGATTGCAAGCTCCATTGGGGCAGTTCTAGGTGCTCAGCTGTCTGGAAGAGCAATCCACAGGTTTGGTTCAAGACCGGTGTTTTTTGTGGCTCAGGTAGTGGTCCCGGTTGGGGTTGTGATCATGGGGTTGAGTATTACGCCTTTGGTCTTGGTGGCTGGGCTGTTTTTTATGGGTTTTGGTTATGCAGCGCTGGATGTTGCAGGTAATGCTCAGGCTGTTGCCATTGAGAATCACCTGCAAAAGCGCTACATAACCTCGTTCCATGGAATGTGGAGCGTTGGAACACTTGCAACCACTTTGTTGGGCGCTGGGCTTGCTTTCT
>Ga0105055_10011911_pt1 | contig 10657 bp, 10 predicted proteins | sample BON03_FD_78090 | JGI IMG/M metagenome (GOLD analysis project Ga0105055, IMG submission 78090) | Freshwater microbial communities from Lake Bonney liftoff mats and glacier meltwater in Antarctica - BON-03 | ecosystem: Environmental > Aquatic > Freshwater > Ice > Glacier meltwater | place: Lake... | reverse complement strand
TGGAGTTTTCCAACTCTGCAATTGCACCATAAGCCCCAAGGGTAATAATTCCTAAAAATCCTAGCAACCAAGGCATTATGTTTGCCGAAAATTGTCCCAATCCTACAAAAAAACTTTGAACCGAAAATCCTAAGGTTCTTTGTTCCGCTGGTAATTTATCCGCTATAAAAGCTCTAAAAGGTTCCATGGCAACATTCATTGAGGCATCCAAAATCCATAACAACCCGGCTGCCATCCAAAGGGTGGACGAATAGGGCATAAAAATTAAGGCTATACTGGCTAAAATGGCCCCTACTAAGAAATACGGGCGGCGACGACCTAGTTTAGTCCAAGTTTTATCGCTCATGGCACCAATAATGGGTTGCACCAACAAACCTGTAAGAGGACCAGCCAACCAAAGCCAAGGTATTTGTGCTTCGTCCGCCCCTAAATATCTATAAATAGGACTCATATTGGCTTGTTGCAATCCGAATCCGAATTGTATTCCAAGAAATCCGAAATTCATATTCCAAATTTGCCAGAAACTTAACTTAGGTTTGTTGAGCATACTTTAATCTTTTGAAGGTTATTTCTGTTGTTTAACTAGATTTTGATAACCCATGAATTTAGTGAATTTCGTTCACCCTCGGCAAACAATAAGTATTTATAACCCTAAGCTTTATTTTTAAAATCTGTATCAGTTTATTAAACCTGATGACAAATCTGCAACTCCGCTCCTATTGTAAACTTCAACAACCTGCTGTGGTATTTAATAAGGAGACCTTGTAGTACTTTTATTTCATTGGGATGAAATCTGGGTTAGAAAAAGAGCTGACATATTATTGCTAAAACATCAACTCTTTTACATAACACCTAAAAAAACAATCAACCAACCTAAAGAACTTCTATATTTTGACATAGGTTTTCAATCTCTCAATAAATGATTTTACACCTACCTAATTAATTACATCTTCACAATCCGGCACTCTTAACTAACATTCAATATCAGGTCACTATCTGATTACAAGTTCATTGACTGACTTTTAAATTCCAATATTTTACATTTATTGGAAGCACCTTTGCCCAATTTATACTTATTTAGGCCTCAAAATATCAAATTCATTATCGAAAACGTTTTCGAAAACAACGAAAACGTTTTCGATTTTAATTTTATTCGTATATTCATTAGAGAAAAAACAATTCTACTGGATGAAACCTGTTACCTTAAAACAAATTGCGGAACAATTAAACATATCTGTAACAACTGTTTCCAAAGCCTTAAAGGATTATCCGGATATTAGTAAAAAAACCAAGGCTTTGGTCAAGGAATTGGCCCTAACCCTTAACTATAGACCTAACTCTTTTGCCGTTAACTTAAGGACCAAAGAGTCCAAGACCGTTGGATTAATAATTCCAGAAATTGTTCATCATTTTTTTTCGAACGTTATTAAGGGGATAATCGCCCAGGCAGAAGAAAAGGGATACCTGGTCATCATTCTTCAATCCAATGAATCCTATGAAATGGAAAAAAAACAGATTCAACTGTTATTAAGCCAGCGGGTTGATGGTATTTTAATTTCATTGGCCAATGGTACGGCCGATTACAAGCATTTGACCGAAATTATTGCCCAAGATAAACCTTTGGTCATGTTTGATAAGATTGCCAAAATAGTAAAATGCTCAAAAATTATTATCGATGATAGAAAAGCCGCCTACACTGCTACCCAACATTTAATTGATACAGGTTGTAAGCGAATTGCTCATTTCCGAGGAGCCCTTTTACCTCAAAACTCTATTGATCGGTTTCTAGGTTACAAAAAGGCTCTTTTGGATAATAAAATGCAGTACGATCCTTCCTTGGTATATATCTGTGAATGCGGAGATAATAGCTTTGAAGAGGGAAAAATGAATGCGCACCAATTGTTAAAAGATCATAACGATGTTGATGGTATCTTTATTAATACCGATTTAGTGGCTATTGGGGCCATTACGGAGTTCAATGAACAAGGTATCAAAATTCCGGAAGATATTTCCATAGTCGGCTTTAGTAATTGGTTCATGTCATCCGTCATTTCCCCTACCCTTACGACCATTGACCAACCAGGGTACCTCATGGGAAAAGCAGCTTTTAAGCAACTGTACAAGGAAATGCAACAAGTAAAAAAGAAGGAACCGGTAGTTTATGAAACCGTTGTTTTAAAGACCGAGCTTGTTAAAAGACAATCTACCAAGGACGTTATAGCTGTACCAAATTAAATATTTAAAGCGTAATGGGTAAGGTTGGATAGTAGTTTTATATTTTCTGGCCATTGTTTATGCCTAAGGGGTTGGTTTACTGCTTCAATGTATTAGACTACCACCTTTTAAATCTTCGAATAAAATACAACTCCTGTTCATATAAGGAATTACAAAATACCATTGCATTAAAACCATTTGGCAAACTAATTTTATAAGCTATTCATTTCTTCAATATATTGATAAACCCTTTTACTAAGCTCCCTGGGATCGTCTATTATAAATTTATCATTTAGTAAATTGGCTGTATTTACGGACTTTTCCGTAATACTATTGGTTACTGCAAAAACGTGCATTCCTGCACTAAGCCCCGCCTTTATTCCATTTACAGAATCTTCAACAACCAAACATTCCGTAGATTCCACTTTAAGCAGTTCCTTAGCTTTCAAATAAATCTCAGGATGTGGCTTTCCTTGGCTAATATCATCGCTAGTTAGAATGATATCCAATTTTCCGAAAACTCCCATTGCTTGGATAACCTTTTCAGCTTCATTGCGATGCGACATGGTGGCGACAACAGTACGAAACTTTTCTTTATGAACACTATGTAGCAAACCAAGATTAAAGGGACAAAAATGACTGGACAAAAGAGATTTATCGTTTAGCATTTCATGATAGATGTCCAGTCTACTTGTAATAACCCTTTCCTGCACCTTTTCAGAATCAAGGCCAACGAGATGCTCGGACAAAGGGTTTCTAAATTCCTCAAAAAGTCCTTTTACGACTTCGGCCCTGGGAAGTCCAACATACTTCCCGAAACTGTCCAGCACCATTTCCTGTGATACGGCACCATTGGTCAATACCTGAATGGCCTGGGCATAAGATTCCGCCTTTAATATTTCGGTCTGTACAAGTGTTCCATCAAGGTCAAAAATTACAGCTTTGATCATTTAAAAATTTGTTGATTTATATCATTCAAAAATATGGATTTAGGTTTTAACCCATCTTGAAATTCCCAAAATGAAAATTTTGAATTACCCTATTGAACTAGACGGATAAGCCCCTTTCAAAATTGATAGGTTATAATGCCCCATATTGGACGATACTTTCATTAAAAAAAGTAATGGCCTCTGCTTGGTCGACATTTTTCATGGGTAGCACTGCACCCTTAAAACCTTCATTCATCCAGTCGCCGTATGTAATCCTATCAAATGCACTGGTATCAATACCATCATTGTCTTTATAACCGGAAGTATACAGATAAAAATCATTTATTAGCATGTCCGGAATGGCCAACCCAAAACCTACGCTGATCTGCTTGCCCTTGTTGATTATTTCGTAGCCCCCTGTATCAAAGTGATGGGGCCATACGCGGATCGTGGTGCTAAATTTCATATTATTAACTATATTTTCCAGAGCATTCTGTGCAATTCTGCGATAATTCAATGATCTTTCCAATTCCTCCTGCGGGGGTTTTAAAAAAGTAAAATCATTAGTAATTTTATCATAGGGCAGTTCATAATGCAGCTTATATGAATAAGGCTCGGTTCGGCCAAGAGCCGTAGTGACTTGATCCACCCATTGTACAATGTCAGCATGCGATTTTCCATCGAGGTATATAGTCAGCCGCGTGGTATCGTTGCTTATCCAATGTAAGGAAAATTGCATATAATCCAGTGCAATTTTACATCCATTCTCATTCAGGGGCCAGGTTTCCAGATATCCGGTATTGGCATCGAACCCTAAGTTGGTATGGCTATCATCTTCCTTTTTTTCCAAAAAACTAATTCCGGCCGTGGCCAGGTACTGAGCAGCCAAGTGTATCATTTTTTCCATTTCAAATTCTTTTAAGGGGTTATACCCGCATAGTTAATTCCTGTTAGGCGATGCATGTCATGATCGAAAGTCGATAGATCATCAAAATTGAACTTTGCAAAATCGTCATGACCGCATGCCCGAGCGATTACTTTAATCAGATCGTTAGTCGCATCAAAGAAATTATGCAGTTGCTTCGCAGAAGAATCGATTATCAATCTACTGCGCAGCGATTCTTTTTGAGTAGCGATGCCGACCGGACAGTTGTTACTGCCACAAGCGCGCATGCCCAGGCAGCCGATGGCCTGAAGTGCAGCGTTGGAGACGGCTACAGCGTCGGCACCCAGCATTAGGGCCTTGGCAAAATCCTCGGCGACTCTTAGTCCTCCGGTAATGATCAAAGTCACATGGTTGGCACCGACCTTATCCAAATATTTCCTAGCTCGCGCTAATGCCGGAATAGTAGGCACATTAATATTGTCACGTAAAATTGTCGGGGCAGAACCTGTTCCTCCACCACGACCATCCAAAATAATATAATCCACACCAACATCAAGGGCGAACTGGATATCCTTTTCAATATGGCTGGCCGCTATTTTGAATCCTATGGGAATGCCTCCTGTTCGCTCCCGAACCTTTTCCGCAAACGCTTTAAAATCTTCAACGCCATGGAAATTGGGAAAGGCAGCTGGAGAAATTGCCGTTTCCCCCGCTTTCAACCCTCTAACTTCAGCGATTTCCGCGCTTACTTTAGAGCCTGGTAAATGGCCTCCGGTGCCCGTTTTAGCACCCTGACCGCCTTTAAAATGGAAAGCTTGTACATAATCCAATTTATCCCAAGAAAACCCAAACTGTGCCGATGCCAATTCGTAAAAATAGTTGTTGTTATTGGCTTGCTCCTCGGGCAGCATACCGCCTTCACCCGAGCAAATTCCAGTGCCTGCCAATTCCGCCCCCTTCGATAGGGATATTTTTGCTTCACGGGAAAGTGCACCAAAACTCATATCGCTTACGAATAGCGGAATAGCCAGACTCAACGGTTTTTTGGCGTTGGGCCCGATGACCGTTCTGGTGACGACCTTCTCCTCATCCAACAGGGGTCTGCTTGCCAATTGCGCTGGCAAGAATTGGATATCGTTCCATTTAGGAAGGGTATTTCTATCTACTCCCATCGATGCGGAAGGCCCATGGTGGCCTAAATTTTTAAGACCATTTTTGGCAAGTTCCTTAATATAACCGGTGTAAGGTTCGGTATCTTCGGGATGCGTATCGGCATAAGCCCCTAAATATTCGTCGCGCTTGAAGGGCTGCGCATTTTTGCTCAAATAGGCATTTATTTCCGCTTCATCTACATACAGCTTTCCGCCATCGGTTTTGGTGGTGAATTTATGTAAAACCTCTTCGTTATTGTATTCGGAAACCCCAGTATCATAACGATAATCCCATCCGTGAACACCACAAATGAGGTTATCACCATCAATATGACCGTCGGCCATCAATGCTCCTCGGTGGAGGCATCTGCCATACAGTACTGAAAGAACATCATCAAACTTAACAATAACAAGATCAAGATCGTTGACCAAGGCATGGACCGGTTTTTTATTTTCCAAATCTTTTAAGAGCGCAATTTGTATTGGTTTTTTCATATGTGATTATTTATTTTTCGTATTCCCGTTTGATAGTTATCGTTTCCAAATTAGTTTTGAATAGTAAAGTCGATTTCCGAACGTGTTGCTTGTTTTAAGAAGTGGAAATATCAACTTATCCGTATTATGTCCGAATATCTAAAGATATTGGTTGGTTTCAACCCCAAACTTTTTTCTTTGTAAAGTTCAGATGGGACACTGATATCCCCAACATATAACTCACCTACCACATTTCTTGCCTCACTTTCAAACAATCCCATTTTCGGCATAGCCAGAGTCAAAGTCGCAGAGGCCACAATAATGGGATCGAAGAGGGTGCCACTGTTCAGGTCCAATCCAGATGGCGTATCCAAGGCCACAATGGGAACATTTTTACTATTTGCCCAATGAATCATAGCCGCTGCCGAACTATGAGGATTACCCTTTAGACTATAACCTATAATTCCATCAAGAATGGCATCGGCCTTGATAACATTATTCACTTCATCGGCCAATTCCATGGTTAACCCCATACGTTTTAAAATAGCATATTGATGGGCTGGAATAGGTGTGAATTTTTCTGCGGGGGCAGTGGTGAATACTTTTACCTTGGCGCCCCAATTGTGTAAACGTCTTGCAGCTACCAGTGCTCCACCTCCATTTCCACCTTTTCCTGCCAAGACCACAATATGTTTTCCCTCGACATCGCCATTGAAAAAACGTTCTTTAACAAGTATGGCCAAACAGCGTCCGGCGTTTTCCATCATCTGGATGAGTTCAATATGGTACTCCTCCATCATCAATCGATCAACCTCGATTATTTGGGGCGTATCGATTTTCAAGAAATCCGTATGACTGTTTTTTAAATAGGTGCTCATAGGGCGGTTTGAGTTTTGGTTTGTTGATATCCATTTAAGCTAGTGCCTAAAAGAGGGATATCGAAATTATTTGTAAAATTTATCTTGATATCCCGAACTTCTAGGTCTTTTCACCAACAAAAAACTCAATTGGCCTTATTTACTAAATAGTCGTTCCCCAACAACTTCCTGACAAATTCTTATATAAAAAAAACGAACCATTAAATATTGTGGCGATTGTCAGGATTGCCTTTTTCTTCGTCTAGTATATGTGTATTACAACTCAATGTTAAAAAATTAACTCATGAAAAAAATATTGATAGCTAGCGGAGCCATACTTTTTTTTGTAGCAATGTTTTACTTAAACAATCGCTATGGCCTAATGTCCATGGCCGGCCTTAATGGTAAGGGACTGCCTGCCAAAACAGTAAATGGAAGTTTAGCTTCTGCGGCGAATATCTACGTAATTCGTATAGATCATACACAGTGGACACAGTTATTGAAAAAGTATGTTACCGGCGAAGGCAAGGTAGACTACAAAGGATTTTTGCAAGACAAAAGTAAACTGGAAGACTATCTGAACTCACTTGGAGCACAGGTTCCAACAAACGATTGGAATGTTCAAGAACAATTAGCGTACTATATTAATCTTTACAATGCGCATACAGTAAAACTAATCCTTCAGAATTATCCAGTAAAGAGCATTAAGGATATTGATGGAGCCTGGACCAAAGAGTTTATAAAAATAGGCGACAAAGAACTCTCCTTGGGTGCATTGGAGCACAGTATCCTCCGAAAAATGAACGAACCGCGTATCCATTTTGCCATCAATTGTGCCTCCGGTTCATGTCCTAAACTATTGAACGAGGCCTATACTCCGGAAAAATTGAATGAACAATTGGAAAAAGTTACACTAGGCTTTATCAATTCGGATAACAATACCATCAGCACCAATAAATTAGAGTTGTCGCGAATTTTCAAGTGGTACAAAAGCGATTTTAAAGATGGCGAATTAATATCATATATCGATCCATATACCGAGGTTAAAATAGACCCAAAGGCAAAAATAAGCTTTAAGGAATACGATTGGAATCTTAACGAACAAGACTAGCAGCAATGATCAGTATAATTATTCCTGTTTTTAACGAGGAGCACGGGATACAAAACCTACTTCATTATTTAAAACAAAATAGCTGTGGTTTCATCATGGAAGTCATAGTTATTGATGGAGGAAGTACAGACGGCACATTCTCGATTCTGGAAGCCAATAAGGATATTATCTTGATTTCCTGTCCAAAAGGACGCGCTCGGCAAATGAACGCTGGAGCTAAAATTACAAAAAGTGAAACACTATACTTTTTACATGCCGATAGTTACCCCCCAAAAAACTTCGATCAGCTTATCATGAATAGTATAAAAAACGACTATCATGCGGGTTGCTTTGTGCTACGATTCGATAATGACCATTGGTGGTTAAGGCTAATGGGGCGATTAACCGTCATCAATCATAGATACTGCCGCGGAAGAGATCAGTCTCTGTTCGTAAGCAGAAAATTATTTTGGAAATTAGGTGGTTATGACGAAACATTCATAGTGTACGAGGACAATGACTTGATTAAAAGACTTTATATGCATTCCCGTTTTAAGGTTATTAGAAAACGATTGATCACCTCGGCACGTATGTACGAAAAGATAGGGATTTGGAACTTGCAGCTCATATTTTTACGGATTTACTGGAAAAAATGGCGGGGGTCAGAACCTGAAGAGCTGTACCGGTACTATAAATTTAAGATCAATCTTCAAAACTAGTGCCAAAGACATCCTGCGAACCACATGGTAATCACATGATCAAAAAAAATTTAGTGCCGTTAAGAAAAAGCCCAAGTACCTGATAGCATTTACTATCAACGTTCCTTTTTTACCATCGCTCCAATTATTAACTACTTCCAAGTATTAGAAATAATATTTAGTTGCTGTAAATTACGGTATTGTAAAAGGCGGGTATAGAAAACCAAAAGCCCATAAAGGAGCTGGCGCTATCTAAAAATTCCCCCGCTTTGGGTCCGGTAACCGCCTCCCCAAAAATATTCCATTCATTCCCTTCATTATCCTTTACCAAAGTTTCCGAACCATTAAATACGTATTCGAAATTTAATAGGGACTGTTCCGCGTTCAGCTGAAAGGAGACTATAAAATTGGTACTGCCCACTATTAAATATTCCTTCCCTTTAAAGCTGTCCCTAATTATGTTGTTGGAAGTGAAAGAAGAAAACTGGTAGGTTTTGGCATCTAAACCATCAATAATAGCATGAACCCTTTCTTTAGCTGGCAATCGTGGATCTTTTTCGACAGGAAATAAAAATCTGGAATTATTGGTGTTATAGTCGCCATAAGGTGACACCCCATAGGTACGCGAAAATCCTGTATCTAGACTTAGGACCTGTGAATTGGGATAAAGGCTTTTCCATGTTTTCCAGTCGGTTTCTATCATATTAATCAACACGGCATCATTACCTAACAATTCTCCATTAACAGCCTCGTTCAGAATTTGTGACCAATTACTTCCTGTTGCCCTGTCATAAGGGATCAAGTTAGTGTTATACAATAATCCTGACACGCCAAAAGTGGTCTTGTTATCGTTCATGACCCTGTCCCACCCTATTCCTGTTCCTGTAAGGGGACAATAGGTAACAGCAACAGAGACATTGCCCAAATCGTCGTTTACTATCTCGTGCCAATCCAAGATAATATGTGGATAGGCCCTAACATCGGACCCATTCTTTACACCGATTACCAAATCCGTATCCGAAAGATAATCCACATTGGAAATATTGATGAACTTCGGGTTTTCCAGAGCCGGTATGCCATCTTTTCCGGGACCGCCATCCAAAACCTCAGATTTTGGTATGCTCCATTCCAAACTTGTTATTGGGGGATCATTGTTCCCCTGGCCAGGTGCTACTTGTTCTGTTGAACTTGAGGAGCTACACGAATACAATAGCGCGATACATGCGCAAACCAATAATTTTTTCATAGCTTATAATTTGAATTAATTGTGTTTTTTTGTGTGTTCAGCTTAAAATAAACCCCCACGGAGAAACGGGAGGTAGGTGTTAACTGGGTACCTTCAATATTACTGTACAAGGGTAGTTCGAGTCGGGAACTGATACCCAGATTGGGACTTAGCCGTACCGCCAATTCAGGGCGAATAAATATCCACTCCCCACCTGTATTGGGAATGCCCTGATTATCTATTTTATCCCCAAAGGCCTTTCTGTACTTAAAAACCACACCAGGATCAAATATGGTATTGAATAATAAAAATTGATCGGTGTATGCCAAATTGGCCTGAAGTTCGTCACCAAACTCATAGGTGGCCGTATTGTTCAAATATGAATTGTTAACACCCGTAAGTCTATACGTAAAACTACCTGAGATTGTAGCTGATGGCCTAAAATTTAACCCCTTAGTAACCGATGCCCAACCAATACCGTCCCAGGCTCCACTACCTGGTTGTAAGTCTGCGGTTAACTGTATCCCCTGATCAGTGGCAATGTCAGATTTTCCTACTGGTGCTTTGGTTCCCGCTCCCAGATTAAAAACAGTGCCATTACCTAAAAAATTAGGGAGGGAATATTTGAGAAGAAATACGGCATCGCCTATCCCAGAAGTCTCAGTAAAACTCTCATTGCCAAACTGTGAGATGGTCCTGGATTGGTTTACCCAGGTAAAAAGTGTTTCAACAGCCAATTTATCGGTAAAAGCATAGCCTAAATTTAAAAGTAGGGAGTTGGTTATTCTTTGTCTAGAGCTATCATCAAGTTTTGTGTCACCAGCGTTCAGAGTGTTTAAATTATTATAATCATAATTAAGACCTATGGAAAATACTCCCCTACCCTCATTTGGTAAACCAAGATTATTAGACAGCGGAACCCCGCCGGAACAACATGTCTGGGAAGCCAACGGTTGCCATAAAAGGCAGGAAACCAAAAATACAAGTATGGTGCGCATGGTTTACGATTTGCTATAACAGACGAGCGAATCTGAAACCCTGACAAACAATCACTTAAGAATTATGTTAAATTCACATTAGATTGTCAAGCTCAGTTAAAAATTCAAACCTTCGTATTAGCATATCACAACTTT
>Ga0105055_10011910_pt1 | contig 10659 bp, 11 predicted proteins | sample BON03_FD_78090 | JGI IMG/M metagenome (GOLD analysis project Ga0105055, IMG submission 78090) | Freshwater microbial communities from Lake Bonney liftoff mats and glacier meltwater in Antarctica - BON-03 | ecosystem: Environmental > Aquatic > Freshwater > Ice > Glacier meltwater | place: Lake... | reverse complement strand
GTTTTTTTCAGAGTCAAAATAGGTTCTCCTTATTTTCATGTTTAAATCCGTCGTGATAATCCACATATCATGGATTTTAACTTAGGGGGTTTATACTAGTTAAACTACACTTCCCACCCACTTCAACCCGGCGTAAGGCCCACGTACGTTGAAGTTATTATCACCCGGTCTTGCGAATTTATCCGATAATTGCACATCGAAATAATTAACCAGCATGTAACCTGCATCCAGGGTCAAATTACCTTGGGCTAGCATAAAGGTGTAATTAATACCCAGTTTTGCCTCAAGTTCTGGCGCCACAACAGTGGCCTTAGCAGTAGAAAGTGCCGGATTGATGCTTGGTAAAATGCCGCTTGTCTCACTGTAAGTACGGGTAAGCTTGCTTGAACCCGCCAAAATTGCAGCAGCACCATTCCCATATATAGACAAACCATGCCCTAAATCATAGGACATATCAGCCCCTACGCGCGGGCCAAAGCCAGTATATTTCGCCACATCCGTTCCTCTATAAGCGTAGGTTACAAAATCAGGACTCTCATCACTTATCCGGCGCTCCGCACTACCGCCTGCGCCGATCGTGGTTTTAATATTTACTAACTGCACACCCGCATGTAACCGAATGTTTTTAAGACCGCCAAAATCTATGTGTTGGCCAAACTCTAAATTTAACGCATCCCACTTAGGTTCAATTGAAACTTGTTGTACTCCTACAAAGCTCAAGCTCATATCGGGGAGCTCTAGGGCATTAAACCTGGTGGTTTTACTACCCAGATGATACCAGTTAAGATTTAAATCATTGCCGGTATTAAATTGATAGGACGTTTCGAGCTTAAATCCCCAGCGTGATTCAAGGTCAACATCCATACGATGGGTTTCAGCTAAGCCGTTCGTCGAGTAAAGACCTAGAAAACTTCGGGCGCCACTATAAGAAGGTTTTAAGTAGAGTGCTTGTATACCAAAGCCCCAGCCGGCATGCGCGCAAGGAACAGTTACATCACCCGCCGTGCAGACAGGCCCCATGGTGCCTGCCAATACCGTGGTGCTGGCAAATGCCAAAGCCGCCACAGTTGTTTTTTTCAGGTTTAACATATGTTCTCCATTTTTTTAATGTCCGTTTATTCGCCATGCCAGAACTTTGCAGAACTACAATATAACATCCTCATATGAATGCGCAACCACACTTATTAAGAGTCACTCGCTGCACTCCCTCATCTAGTAATTTACACCGTGCCTACAGGGCTAGATGGGCATAAGACAGACAATATTAGGGTCTGTTACCATGTCTACTATCTTGGCCAAACCAGGCTGATTTTCTGTACTCCGTTGTGTATTGGCGTGACAGTGCTCGAAAATCAACCTGGTTGCAAGCTAGCGAAATAGCAACAGACCCAAGTATTTCTGCAAATTTATTTCATAATTGGTTCATCGGCTTTGGACACCTCTATGTCTATCCCTCAGGCCCCTGTTAATGTTCAGATTTGTACGTCACAGGTTGGTCAGATAGGCAGAGTGAGGAGAGGATATAGGAAGAAAGTCCTATTACAAAAAAATTTAACAAAAAATTTAGCAAAAAAAAACCCACCACAAAGTGATGGGTTTTGTAAACTGCTTGGTTGAGACGGATTAAACTACAGTTCCAACCCATTTCAAACCAGCGAATGGTCCGTGCAGACCGAAGTCTGAATCAGTTGTAGCCAATGATTGTTGAGCTTTGAAGTAGTTAACCCACATGTAACCAACATCCAGGCTCAAGTCACCTTGTGCCATAGCGTATGTGTAAGTCAGACCAAGTTTAGCTTCAACTTCAGGAACAACTGCTGTTCTGCTAGCATTGAATGTTGTAGGCAGAGCGAAAGCAGCTAAAGCAGGAACTACAGTACTACCTTTGCTTGTACCAGCCAGGATAGCAGTAGCGCCGTTACCGTATACAGCCAAACCATTGCCTAAATCATAAGACATATCAGCGCCGATGCGAGGACCAAAGCCGTTAAATGTCATTGAATTACCCAGACGGTAAGCTAATGCGGTTGTTCCACTAGGAGCTGGCAGAGTAACTGATGCAACACCTACGTGAGACAGTTCAGTTTTGATACGAGCGTATTGAACACCACCATGGAAACGAATATTTTTAAATTCGCCGAAATCTACATGTTGACCGAACTCTAGGTTAACAGCATCCCATCTTGGCTTAAGAGAAAACGCATCAGAAGCGCCTACAACCACTACACCAGGAATAGTAAAGGTGCCAGCCGAGCGAGTTGTTTCTGTTTCTCCGCCCAAATGGTACCAGTTCAGGTTCAGGTCATTACCAGTACTGAAATGGTATGCGCCTTCCAGTTTAAAGCCCCAGTTCCAGTCTGGATCATTTTGCTCAATTGATACAGTAGAAGGAGAGCTAGTAACCGAGTAAGAACCAATGTTACTGTCGTAAGTAGGTTTCAGGTACAATGCCTGCACACCAAAAGCCCATGCATTTCTTTCGCAAGGAACTGTAACGTTACCAGCGGTGCAAACAGGACCCATAGTACCAGCAAATACAGCGCTGCTACCAAAAGCAAGAACAGCTACAGCTGTTTTTTTCAAATTTAACATACTTTTCTCCACTTTTTTATTATTAATTTCCGTTTTTTCGTCAAGCCACAACTTTGTATTGACTACAGTACGCCATCATCGCTCTAATCCGAAAACGTACATGGGTCGATTATCCAGCCTCATTTTATCATTGTCAACAAGATTGCTGTAAATTCATTTATATTTATCCAAATCAATTGCTTAATATTTTTCTATAAAACCGAAATACTGTGCGGATTTTAAAGCTAGCGTCCTTTTTATTTACAACCATGTTTTGATTGCGTATCTTAAGCAATTCAGCATGTTGACAGTGAATTTGCGCTTCACTTTGTACAAAAGCTTGCAGGCTACATTATTTATATACCTTTCAATAATGTCAACAATTTAATGAAAAAAATAAGATCTTAGCCTTAACTTACAAACCGCTAGCGGAGCGCATAACCAATCACCACTTAAATCATGGTATTCTACAATTTTGGATGGAAAGTCTTTATCGTGCGTACATTATCTATTACCCGCCCTGATGATTGGCATGTTCACTTTCGCGATGGTGAAGCGCTAGAACATACGGTGGCCGCGACAGCCAAACATTTCGCCCGTGCCCTGGTCATGCCTAATTTAACCCCCGCTTTAACCAGTCTCGATAGCCTTATTGCTTATCAACAACGTATTATGAACACCCTGGGCGAACATCAACATTTTACCCCTTACCTGACGTTTTATCTCAATGAAGCAGTAAATCCCGATCACCTGCAACAAGCGAAAAACTATCCTTATATATTAGGTGCTAAGCTTTATCCCGCAGGTGTGACGACTAATTCCGAACAGGGTGCGCGCTCCATCAGCGCACTTTATCCTTTGCTTGAAATAATGCAGGCTCATAATCTGGTGCTGCAAATTCATGGCGAAGTGATGCATGGGGATATTTTTGCGCGTGAAGCCTTGTTCATTGCCGAGTTTTTAGGCAAGTTAATTAATGATTTCCCCACGCTGCGGATTGTGTTGGAACATATATCCACCCAAACGGCAGTTGACTTTGTGATGCAAGCGCCTGCCACAGTTGCTGCAACGATTACTCCCCACCACTTGCTGTTTAACCGAAACCACCTACTTGCCGGCGGCATTAAACCGCATTATTACTGTTTACCTGTGCTGAAGCATGAACGTGATCAACATGCCGTGCAACAAGCGGCCGTAAGTGGCAATTTTAAATTTTTTGCAGGCACCGATAGCGCCCCTCATGCGCAGGCGCGCAAGGAAAGTGCCTGCGGATGTGCTGGAATCTATTCAGCACCTTATGCGCTAGCTATGTACGCGCAAGTATTTGCAAACCTGGGGCAACTCGATAAGCTCGACGCCTTTATGGGACATTTTGGCGCTAATTTTTACCAGATGCCGGCTAACAAAGAAACGTTGGAATTAATAGAACAACCACAGATCATCCCCTACACCTTACCTTTTGGCCACGACCAGGTTGTGCCAGTTGCCGCAGGGGATACCCTGCAATGGAGTGTTCATGAATCCGCATGAGTGTTTAATGGGAAAACAAATTAAAAACCGCTTCCGCGGATTTTTGCCGGTAGTCGTTGATGTCGAAACTGCCGGCGTTGATCCACAGAAAAATGCGTTGCTGGAGATGTGCATCGTATTGTTAGAAATTGATGAACACCATTGTTTTGTTCCCGCAGACCGTCATTTCGAGCATATTCTACCATTCAAAGATGCCGAGCTGGATGCCAAGTCCCTGGCATTTAACCATATTGATCCATACCAGCCACTACGTTTTGCCGTAGAAGAAGACGTTGCATTACAACGATTGTTTGCACCGATTAATAGCGCGTTGAAGCGCAGCCACTGCCAACGGGCAGTACTGGTGGGCCATAATGCCTGGTTTGATTTGTTATTTATTAAAGAAGCAGTCAAACGCACAGGAATCAAGTCACCATTTCATGCATTTACCTGTTTTGATACCGCCACACTTTCAGGGCTGATGTATGGACAAACTGTGTTAGCGAAAGCTGCCAAGGCGGCAGGTGTTGCTTTTGATGTCAGTGAAGCACATTCTGCGATCTATGATGCGCAAAAAACAGCCGAATTGTTTTGTACTATATTAAATACCTGGCGTGATACAAATGTACCCAGGGTCAACAAACCCTAGGTAACTGTGTGTTATAAACGAAGGAAAATTACAGCGCGTCGGCGTGTTCGGCAAGATAATCTGCCACGCCTTTAGGAGATGCTTTCATACCTGCCTGGCCTTTTTGCCAACCAGCTGGGCACACTTCGCCATTGGTTTCAAAGAAATGTACAGCATCAATAATCCGCAATAACTCATCAATATTACGGCCAATAGGCAGGTCATTCACAACCTGGGAACGCACCACCCCATTTTTATCAATGATAAACGCGCCGCGGAAGGCAACACCCGCCAGCGGATGCTCAACACCATAAGCCTGGCAAATAGTATGAGTAATATCAGATGCCATAGTATATTTTACTGGACCGATACCACCGTTTTGGATTGTAGTATTACGATACGCATTATGGGTAAACTGCGAATCAATCGAGACGGCAACCACTTCTACATCACGGCTGATAAATTCATCCATACGATGATCCAATGCAATTAGCTCGGAAGGGCAGACAAACGTAAAATCAAGAGGATAGAAAAACACAAGACCGTACTTATCCCTTAACGCATCATGCAAATTAAATTTATCAATGATCTCTCCTGAGCCTAACACAGCAGGAACTGTAAAATCCGGGGCTTTGCGCCCAACCAAAACACTCATGCCTATCTCCATTATTGTAAGTAGTTTAACCCATTATCAGTCATGCCAATATCCGCAAACCGAATCCTGCCAGCTAGCAAAATCAAAGAGGTGAGCAACGATCTTATGCAGCAGTAGCTTCGCGTAACAACAACTCTAACTCACCTTGCTCATACATCTCGGCAATGATATCAGAACCGCCAATTAATTCGCCTTTAACGTATAATTGCGGGAACGTAGGCCAGTCAGCATATTGTGGTAAAGTTTGACGGATATCGGGATTCGCAAGAATATCTACATAGGCAAATTCTACGCCACAGGCGTCAATGCATTGTACAGCACGTGCGGAGAAACCACATTGTGGCATTTTAGGGCTGCCTTTCATGTATAAAAGAACCGGATTGTCAGCAATTTGTTTCTTAATTTTGTCTATCGTGTCCACATCTTCACCTGCTAGTCAATAATAGTGCTAATTATGGCGAAATTCAGTATGAATCGCAACAGCTACGGGGCTTTCCAGGCCATTTTGGGCAAAAAATACTCAGCAAAACTTCAATTGCATCCGTTGTTGACTCGGCAGGTATCATAGTCATAGTCTGTAAGCGGCGTTATTTACTGTAAATGAATGCCGGTAATAAAAACAAACTGCCAGGAGATAGACTTTGACGAGCAAAACCGACCTAATCGAACAGCACACGCTTAAAATCTCCATTGCCGTGACCTTTGTATTGGCCTTGGCAGGAGTGATATTTGGCTTGATATCCGGATCACTGGCTATTGTGTTTGATGGCATGTTTAATATGGTAGACGCCGCCATGTCCATCCTTGCCTTTCTGGTTGCCCGCCTGTTGACCAGTGAAGCCAGCCGTCGCTTTCAGTATGGTTATTGGCATGTCGAACCCATGGTTCTTTTCTTCAATGGCAGCATCCTGATTTTACTTTGTGTATACGCCATGGTGAATGCCATTGGCAGTTTACTGTCTGGCGGGCGGGAATTAAATTTTGACTGGGCGTTTATTTTTGCCCTATTGATGTCAACTTTGTCTATTATCATGTTCTTGTACGTGCGCCAAAAAAACCGAAAAATCCATTCCGAGTTTTTACGTCTGGATATTCAAAGCTGGTTAATGTCCGCCTTAATCTCCTCCTCCCTACTGGTGGCCTTCGGCATCGCCACCCTGCTGGATGGCACCACCTATGAAAATCTCACCCCCTACATAGATCCACTTATCCTCACCTTGCTGACCGCGGGTTTGATTTTTGTACCCTTAGCAGCCTTACGCGACGCACTACGCGATATCCTGCTTATCGCGCCGTTCGGCCTTGATGAGAAACTGCGCAATTTTTTAGATGAGCTCACCTTACGCCGTGGTTTTAAAACTTATTCAAGCTATGTAGCCAAAATAGGCCGTGCTCAGTTTATTGAAATACACATTGTATTACCTACCGGCTATCCAATTGCCGGCGTTGAAGAATTGGACGCAGTCCGTCGGGAAATAGGGAAGGCGATGGGGGAAGCAGGCCCGCAACGATGGTTAACGATTGCATTCACCACCGATGAGAGCTGGATTTAATCCCGGCCTCGAACACCGCACTACGTATAAAACAAATCAAACTGGTGCGAAATTGACCTTGCAAGTGTTAGTATGCGTACTAATGTCCACAAAAAGTGATCCAGCGCATGCAGCAAATTGACAGCAACCCCCTAACCGAGACGAAGCAAGGCTTTTCTTCCCTGCCTTTACGCGAGGAATTATTAAAAAATCTCTCTACCCTGAACTATGAATGGATGACCCCCATTCAGCAAGCAAGCCTGCCTATCATGCTTAAAAACATCGATCTTATTGGCCAGGCTAAAACCGGCAGCGGTAAAACCGCAGCGTTCGGACTTACCTTGCTAAACCATCTACAAGTTGATTTATTGGCGGTACAAGCATTGGTATTATGTCCAACCCGTGAGCTAGCCGAACAAGTCAGCCAGGCGCTACGCCAGTTAGTACGCCTGATGCCCAATGTCAAAATCGTTAACCTGTCGGGCGGAATACCGATAAAAACACAAGTGGATTCATTAAAATATGGCGCCCATGTGGTCGTTGGTACACCAGGCCGCATTCAAAAGCATTTGGATAAATCCTCTTTACGCGTCGACAATTTACGCACGCTGGTTTTAGATGAAGCCGACCGCATGCTTGATATGGGATTTTTCGATGAGATCAAAGCAATCCTTACGGTTTGTCCAAAACATCGGCAAACGTTATTATTTTCAGCAACTTACTCGCCAGAAATCAAACAATTGGCCAAGCAGTTTATGCAAAAGCCTCAACAAGTACAGGTTGAAGAAGCGCACAGCGAAGTAGATATAGAACAACTATTTTACGAAGTGCCAGAGCCATCCCGTAAACTGTCCTTGCTAAAAACGCTGTTATTGCATTACAAGCCCAGTGCAACCTTGATTTTCTGTAATACTAAACAGCAAACGACCGATTTAACCGATCGATTAATCCATGCAGGTTTCAGCGCGGCTGCTTTAAATGGCGATATGGAGCAAGTGCAACGCGATTTAGCCATGGTGCGCTTCATCAATCAAAGTTGTCCAATTTTAGTGGCAACCGATGTCGCAGCCCGGGGGCTTGATATAAAAGAACTGCCCGCGGTGATTAATTTTGAGCTGGCTTTTGAACCCGATGTACATATCCACCGCATCGGGCGCACCGGACGTGCAGGCCATAAAGGCCTGGCATTAAGCCTGACCACGCCTGCAGATGCGCAGCGCATTTGCACCATTGAAGCCAATTTATCGCGGCCAATTACCTGGGGTAAGGCCAGTGAATTAAATGCTATCGAACAAAAAATACCCTTGCCAGCAATGATTACCTTGTGCCTGGCCACCGGTAAAAAAGACAAAATCCGCCCCGGTGATATTTTAGGCGCATTAATTAAAGATGCCGGGTTGCCAATGGACATGATTGGCAAAATTGACATCAGCGCGTTTCATTCATACGTTTCCATCCACCGCAGTCAAGCGGATAAAGCTTATCATTATTTACAACATGGCAAGTTGAAAGGCCGTAAAATTAGTGTGAAAAAAATACGCTAAAAACATCCGCTATAGCCGATCATTAGCCCGTACACCCCTCTCTTTTCAAAAGGGAGGCTGGAGGGATTTTTCCGCACCTCGCGATAAAACCAGCGCGCTCACCCACCTCTCCTACTTAAATTCGAACATCATTGAAACTGTTTTTTATCCTGCTACACTTACCCATTCATGAAACACTTGGAGATTAACATGACGTTTACACTACCTGAATTACCGTATGCAAAGGATGCCCTGGCTCCTCATATTTCTGCAGAAACACTGGACTATCATTATGGCAAACATCATCAAGCGTACGTAAACAACCTGAACAAATTAATTGCCGACACCGATTTTGCCAACAAAAGCCTGGAAGACATTATTAAAACCTCATCCGGCGGTATTTTTAACAATGCGGCGCAAGTGTGGAACCACACCTTTTACTGGCATTGCCTGACACCCAAAAGCACAGCAGAACCTACCGGTAAACTGGCTGATGCCATAAAAAAAGAATTTGGTTCTATTGATAAATTTAAAGAACAATTTACTCAGACAGCCGCCACCACATTCGGCTCAGGCTGGGCATGGCTGGTGCAAGATAAAGAAGGAAAACTTAACATCATCAGCACCAGCAACGCCGGCACGCCAATGACCGAAGGTCTAACCGCGCTGCTCACCTGTGATGTTTGGGAACATGCGTATTACATCGATTACCGCAACGTCCGCCCTGATTACATCAGTGCCTTCTGGAAGCTGGTCAATTGGGAATTTGCGGCCAATAACCTGCGTTAATTACCGCTTGGCTGCCATGGCGTTTAATCTTACGGTTAACGCCATACCTAAAAAAATCTGAATACCGCTTACAAACATGCCACCACCCGGAGATACCATGGCTTTAATTACAACCTATAACCCTTTACCCATCTCGTTTACCCATGGTGAGGGAGTGTGGTTATATGATGAACAAGGTAAAGCCTACCTTGATGGATTTAGTGGCATAGCGGTGTGCGGCCTAGGGCATGCGCATCCTGATGTGACTCGCACCATTCAGGAGCAAGCGGCCAAACTGCTACACACCTCTAATATGGTGCAAATAACCCAACAGCAATTATTAGCAGAAAAACTGACCACGATGGCAGGAATGGAGCAGGTATTTTTCGCTAACTCAGGTGGCGAAGCCAATGAAGCAGCTATCAAGCTTTCACGTCTCTACGGCCATAAAAAAGGCGTGGATAAACCCGCGATTATTGTCATGGATGGCGCGTTTCACGGACGTACCATGGCAACCTTAACCGCCTCGGGCAGCCGTAAGGTACAAGCGGGCTTTGAACCACTGGTGCCCGGATTTATTCGCGCCCCGTTTAACGATATTGCCGCCATCCATACTATCGCTGCAAACCGTGATGATGTCGTGGCGGTAATGCTTGAACCCATACAGGGCGAAGGCGGTGTCCTGGTCGCTGATCACATGTATTTACGTGCATTGGCTAAACTTTGTGACCAACACAACTGGCTACTCATCCTCGATGAAATCCAAACCGGCAACGGTCGCACCGGCAAACTCTTTGCCTGTATGGACGCCGGCATCCAACCTGACATTTTAACCACCGCCAAGGGGCTAGGTAATGGCGTGCCCATTGGTGCATGTCTAATGAGTAAAAAAGCGTGCAACCTGTTCAAACCCGGAAACCACGGCTCCACGTTCGGCGGCAATCCCCTCGCCTGTGCAACCGCATTAACCGTGTTAAACGTCATCGAACGCGATAAATTATGCGAAAAAGTGGCACAAAACAGTATTATTTTAAAAGATAAGCTAATCCATGAACTGGGAGAACACCCCAACGTCCGCGCTATTCGCGGCAAAGGCTACATGCTGGGCATTGAACTAGACCGACCCGCCAGCGACCTGCGTTTAACCGCGCTAGAACATAATCTGCTATTAAATGTGACCGCCGACAGTGTTATCAGGCTCTTACCGGCGTTAATTATTAGCCTGGATGAAATTGGCGAGCTGGTTAAGAGGCTAGTAAAAACCATTAATCAATTTGTTAGCCAATGAGGATTGGGCTTGCCTCATTGCTCCGGCGGTAAGCTAATAAATCCCCCTACCCCCCTTCATAAAGGGGGTGTTCCGGGTTTTGGAACAGAGAGAAAGCAAGCCAATAAATTCCCCCCCTTTATGAAGGGGGGAATTACGGGATTTCCTATGCACATAGTTTTAAATTGTTTGATTATAAATTGCAG
>Ga0105055_10011908_pt1 | contig 10660 bp, 7 predicted proteins | sample BON03_FD_78090 | JGI IMG/M metagenome (GOLD analysis project Ga0105055, IMG submission 78090) | Freshwater microbial communities from Lake Bonney liftoff mats and glacier meltwater in Antarctica - BON-03 | ecosystem: Environmental > Aquatic > Freshwater > Ice > Glacier meltwater | place: Lake... | reverse complement strand
TCCGTACCTTTGACTAAAGCTCCCGAAACTGGACTCGAACCAGTAACCTGCCGGTTAACAGCCGGCTGCTCTACCAATTGAGCTATTCGGGATTGGAAGCGTGTGGTCAATCCGAGTGACAAGGATAGCGAGTTTTTCGTGTGTTTCAAGCGACGCGTCCAATCTTCGCTGTCGGATTCATCTCGTCATGACATTTTGCCTTGCCGTCCCATGTTTATCGGCAGAAAAGAAGCTGGGCTTGGGTTGGCATCTCAAGGGTTGTTGAAGCTGAGCAATAGCCATGTCTTGCTTGGGCTTGGTTACCAGCGTAGTTTGAATAATCACCAGCCTAAGCTTCAATAGTAGCCCCGGTAAATCGCCATCGTGAGGCAGAAGGTCGCCACGCTGCCGCAGATCACGGCGATGCGGCCGATGGAAGTGGAACGGGAGGTTCGTGGCATCATCGCCAGCATCAGGCTGGCTGTGATGGCGATGAGGGTGAGCGGGTATTGAGGCAGGCCGATGGTTTGGATGAGGCCTCGCAATTGGTCGCGTGGCTGCCGGTGCATAGAGATGCGCCACTTGCCATCGGCACCGCTATCGGTGCGCGGCAGGTAATAGTCAGCCTGTGCGTTGAGCAGTTCGATGCGGATCGTTGCGCTGGTGGTCCACGCAACGAGGATGATCAGCAGCAGAATGGGCAACGTGTGTTTCACGATTGTGCCACGAGCACGGGGCGAATCACATCAGAACATTTTTCACCACGTGGCCATAGACATCGGTGAGGCGGAAGTCGCGGCCGGCGTAGCGGTAAGTCAGAGCTTCGTGATTGAGGCCGAGTTGATGGAGGATGGTGGCGTGGAGGTCGTGCATGTGGACTTTGTTCTCGACGCCGGTGGCGCCGAATTCATCGGTGGCGCCGTAGCTGTAGCCGGGCTTGAATCCGCCGCCTGCCAGCCAGACGGTGAAGGCGCCGGGGTTGTGGTCGCGGCCGGTGCCGTTCTTTTCTGCGTATGGGGTGCGGCCGAATTCGCCGCCCCACCAGACGATGGTGTCTTCGAGCAGGCCGCGCTGTTTGAGGTCGGCGAGCAGGCCGGCGACGGGTTTGTCGGTGGCTTTGGCGTGGGTCATGTGCGCGGGCATATTGGAATGCTGATCCCACTTGGGGTTGGCGGAGCCGTCGCCGTAGGTGACTTGAATATAGCGCACGCCTGACTCGCTGAGTCTGCGGGCCATGAGGCATTGCTTGCCGAAGGTGTCGGTGGTTTTGTCGCCGATGCCGTACATGTTGAGCGTGTCTTGCGATTCCTGCGAGAGGTCGAGCGCATCGGGTGCCTGCGACTGCATGCGCCAGGCGAGTTCATAAGAATTGATGACGGCTTCGAGTTCGCTGTCACCAGCGCGGTGCTTAATCTGCTCATCGTTGAGCTGTTGCAAGAGGTCGAATTGCTGGCGCTGAAGCGAAGCGGAGAGCTTGGGGTTGCCCATGTTTTTGATGGTCATCTCAGAGGCGCTGCCGCCTGCTTTGCCTAGGGCGGTGCCTTGATAGACAGCGGGGAGGAAAGCGTTGCCGTAGTTGCGTGGCCCGCCGTTGCCGGTGGAAGGAGCGATGGAGACGAAGGCGGGGAGGTTTTCATTTTCGGTGCCTAGGCCATAGGAAACCCAGGAGCCGACGGAGGGGCGAATGAACTGGGTGGAGCCGGTGTGCAGGAAGAGCGTGGCTGGGCCGTGCGCGACGCCATCGGTGTGCATGGAATGGATGAAGCAGAGGTCGTCAACGTGCTGATTGATGTGGGGGAAGAGCTCGGAGCCATGGTGACCACACTGACCATACTGGCGGAAGTTCCAGAGATTTTTCATGACGCGCTGACTGGTGCCGCGAGCGCCGGTGTTGGCGAAGGCGCGGGCATCGGTGAAGGGCATCTGCTTGCCATCTTGTTTGGTGAGCTGCGGTTTGTAGTCGAAGGAATCGACGTGGCTGACGCCGCCTTGCATGAAGAGGAAGATGACGCGCTTGGCCTTGGGCGTGTGGTGCGGCTTGCGAGCGGCGAGCGGGCTGGTGAGCGCGTTGGTGAGTGTTGCAGCGCGGGCTGACTGCATCGACTGCGTGGACATGCCCGCCATCGCCATGTAACCAAAGCCACAGGCGAGCGATTGCAAAGCGCGACGGCGGGAGAAGTCGTTGAGATTTGTCATGGTCGTTATCCTGTTCAGCAAGGTCGTTGTCACGGTCAGCTACTGCGTCCAGTCTTCGACTTGCACGGCACCGTTTAGCCGCGGAGCAAGGTCCGCCGTCGCTCCGCGCTGGCCGTCGCAAAGCCTTTGGCCAGCGGCTAAACGGGGAGCGATCAGCAATCACTCCACATACCTGAAATCCAGCGATGCAAACATCGCGTGGAAAATCTGCGGCCACTTTTCAGTAGTGTTGAGTTTGATGGTTTCGTTCGCAAGGAATCGTAGCGCGATCTGTCTCTCGGCGGCCGAGGGCACTCGGCCAAGCGTCAGGCGATACGCATGCATCAATCGGCCATCATCCGTAGTCAGCGCTTTGTCGGCGAGCAGCTTCGTCGCAGCAGCGACGGACTGCTCGATGACGAACGGATGATTCAGCAGGTAGAGCGCCTGCGGGGCGACGGTACTCGTGTTGCGTTTACCAGTAGAAACGCTGGGGTCGGCGAAATCGAAAGCCTCAAAAATCTCCGGCAAAATGTTGCGGAAGACGGGCATGTAAACACTTCGCCGATCATCTTTCTGGGCATAGCCGAAGTCGGAACTGAGGCCTTCTTTATAAGTCTGACCGCCAGCGGCGAGATCGAGTTGCCCGCTGACCTGAAGCATCGCATCGCGAATGGCCTCGGCTTCGAGACGCCGACGATTCGTGTGCGAGAGCAGGCGATTGTCGGGGTCGGCAGCAGCGGGTGTCGCAGTCGCGTTGCCTGTGGATGGCTGGTCGTGTCTGCTCTTTTGCTGATACGTTCGGCTGAGCACGATCTGGCGCAGCAGCGATTTCACGGACCAGTCGTTTGCCATCAGTTGCGTCGCCAAGTGGTCGAGTAATTCGGGATGCGATGGAGCTTCGCCGGTGGTGCCAAAGTTATCGACGGTGCGCACGATGCCCTGCCCAATGGACCAGTGCCAGAGGCGATTGGCGAGCACGCGGGCTGGCAGCGGGTTGTCGCGCTGGCGCAGCCAGTGGCCCAGTTCAAGTCGTCCGCTCTGATTAGCGGAGATGTTCGGTTGGCTTTTCACTTGCACGACGCGCAGGAAGCCGCGCGGCGCTGATTCGCCCAGGGTGTGCGGTGAGCCGCGCACGTGGATCTTGGCGTCGCTGATCTGTTTGGATTCGCGGATCGAAGTGATCATGTCGCGCTTAGGGCCAGTCGATGCGAGTTGCTTGAGCGACGCTTCCATCTCCTTGATCTGCGCAGCCAGAGCGGCCGATGTGTCCTTCACATCTTCCTTCACATCTTTCTTTGCGTCAGTCTTTGCGTCAGTCTTGGCCTCAGGTTTCTTCGCCACCTTCACCGCCTCACTATCCGCACCCTGCGGCAGCGCCGCCTCCTCATTCACCGGCAAAAACTGCACCGCATCCGCAATCACATGCCCCGTGGTGCCTTCGTTGGAAACGATCACAAAACCCTGGCCATCTTTTTCAAATGTGTAAACGCCCAGCGAAACCCAGTGCCCATCGACAATCGGCGGCTCCTTCTGATTCACCGCGATCGTCTTGTCACCTTCAGCACTGAAAATCGTCACCGGCACATTCGTCGCACGACTCTCACCTGCCGTGTAAGACAGTCTCACCTCATACTTGCCCGGCTTCGTCAGCGTCGGCTGAAAGGTCAGCGTCTTCTCGCCTTTGCCCTGAGCCAAATCGTGCAAGTAACCATCGCCGATGTAGCTCGACACCGATTGCGACTGCATCCACTCCCCCACCTTCTTCGCCTGCGCATCATCCACCACCAGCCCCGGCAGATCCTTCACCGCCAGCACCTTGGGCTTCACCCCAGCCTTGGGCACACTGCTCACATTTTTCGCCAGCACGCTCAGTGAAGATTTCGCATCCTTGATTTCATTTTGCAGCGCCGCGATCTTTGCTTCATGCTCGCGCACCTTTTCTTCGCGTGCCTTGTCCATCGGCAGTTCCATCTCCAGCCACTTGGAAACATTGGAATGTTCCAGCGCCTGCGTGCTCTTGAAGATGCCCGCCAGCGCGTAGTAATCCGCAGCAGGAATGGGATCGAACTTGTGATCGTGGCAACGGGCACAGCCGATGGTCTGTGCGAGGAAGGCGCGGCCGATCGTGTCGATCTGTTCATCGACCACATCCATCACCAGTTGCTGCTTGTCCTGCTCTTCCAGATTCGTGTTGCCCATCGCCAGGAACGCGGTGGCGACGACCTGCCTTCGCCGTTCTTGGGGATCACTGGCGGTCATCAGATCGCCGGCAACCTGCTCCATCATGAAGCGATCCAAAGGCAGATCGCGGTTGAAGGTTTCGATGACGTAATCGCGATAGCGCCAGGTATCACGCAGCACAAATCCGCGCAGCGACAGCGACTCGGCATAGCGGGCGACATCGAGCCAGTGCCGACCCCAGCGCTCGCCAAAGTGCGGCGAAGCGAAAAGACCATCGACAAGTTTTTCGTAAGCATCAATGGACTTGTCATTGACGAACGCATCGATTTGCGAAGGCGTCGGCGGCAGACCGATGAGATCAAAATAAACACGGCGAATCAGCGTGACGCGATCGGCATCACCCGCAGGTTTTAGATTTGCAGCTTCAAGCCTGGCGAGAATGAAACGATCAATGTCACTGCGCGGCCACGTCGTGTCTTTCACGGCAGGCACGACAGGCTTCACCAGCGGCTGATAGGACCAGTGCTTTCGTTCTGCTTCGAGATCGATGATGCGCTTGCCGGGCACTTTGGCTTCGCCTGCTCTGGGGTCAGGCGCGCCCATCTTCACCCACTGCTCGAGGATGGCGATGTCAGCCGCAGGCATCTTCGCCTTGGGGGGCATTTCGATGTCGGAGTTTTCGTACTTGATCGCTTCGATGAGCAGGCTCTTACCGGGATCACCGGGCACGATGGCTGGGCCGGTGTCGCCGCCTTTGAGCCAGCCTTGTTTAGTATCGAGCAGCAGATGGCCCTTGACGGATTTGGCCTCTGCGGAGTGACAGGAATAGCAGTGAGCCACGAGCACCGGGCGGACCTTCTTCTCGAAGAAGTCGAGCTGCGAAGGCGTCAGGTCATCAGCGGCAACAGCGGGTGCTGCCAAGGCCAGGAGCGCACCGGCAGAAAACGACAGGGCGACTGCCTTGAGACAACGGGCCGACTTGAGGATCGGTCGAATCATGGAATGCTCCACACCTAGAACCGTATCACGAACAATCTGCACAAAGCAAGAGCCAAGCGAGAGAACCTGTTAAGTATAAGGCATATCGCGAAAATACCTTGGCAAACGGCAAAATTTTTCTGGACATAGGTAACGCCTGTGAGGGTAATTGCAGGTGGGACGGTGAAGGTTCCAGAGGCACTAAGAAAGGAGGGGCCTTGGGCACGACTTCATTGCGTAGCCGACCAATGCATGGCACGATTCGCGGCATGCCCTCAAGCGAGTTCAGTGAACCACCTACCCTCGCGCTCAATATTGACGAATGCCGACAGGAGGCTTCTCGTTGCGTGTACTCGTCGCAGCCATGGCTCACGCAAATCTCGCTTTGTCTGAATCTGTTGCTCAAGACAGGTGCTTAAGCTATCTCCGTGACGATTTGAAAGCATCCTTCTTTTTTTCAATGGAGCAAGTGAGATGAAAAAGCAGAGCAAATTCGTATTTGGCGGGCTGGCGGTGATTCTGGGACATCTGTCGCCGGCGTCGGCCATCACGATGCAGTATCAGGAAGGCGACGGCGGCCTGTACTCGCAGACGTTCGCCACCTGGCTTGAGGAAAGAGCCCCGGTAACGACACACGGCAACGATTCCTTCATTCAGATTGAAACCGAGTACCGTCCGACCGGCACCAGCGATCTACTGTTTCGAAGTCTGGTCTCCTTTCCGGAAATCTTCGGTGCTCAACCCGGACAGATTCCGCTGGGCTCCACCATCAACTCGGCTTCGCTGGCCTTGAATATCGAGGACAACGGAGGAGCAACGGATCGGCTGCAGATGTTCCGCATGCTGACCGACTGGGCTGAGGCCACAGCCACCTGGGGTTCTTTTGGCAACTCGGGAGTCAGTGTCCGCGGCAACTTGGGCGGCGGTCAAGCCGGGGTGGATTATGACGCGACGCTGCTGCTGGATAATACCGTCAACAACACAATCGGCACTTTCCGAACCTTCACCGGTGCCGGCGGCACGGGCATTCGAGACGCCGTGCAACTGTGGTCGAATGGCGCGCTCAACGCTGGCTTTCTGCTCCTGAACACAGGTGGTAACAACATGAGATTCACCGCCGACAACGGCGCGACACAGAGCCTGCGCCCGCTGCTGGTGGTCGACTTCACGCCACCTGCCGTCAGCGCCCAGGCGGTGCCCGAGCCCGCGACGGCCAGCTTGCTGCTGCTAGGTACGGTGGGCCTGTTCCGCCGTCGGTCCAGGAGTTGTTAACATTCCATCGCACGGTGGCCGACGAGGGCAAGCCGCCCTCGCCGGCAAACCAGGGCAATCACTGCTTAGCTTAATTTGAAAGCAGATAAGTGGACAGTCTTGAATGCCCTTTACTTACCTATTTTCCCCTTGTTTTCCTGCCCATTCCGCCTCTTCTTCCCATGGCACGCGCAAGAACCTCCTGCTCTAAAATCGAATCCAGATAGCCTGATTTCTCATGGAAGCCAATGCCTCCATTGGATACTGTTAGTGTGATGATGGGTGAGTCTGTTCTGATTCACGACCATCAACTGGTTTTAAGTTGCCCGGATTTTCAGGGTCCTTTCTGTTCGTGCCCGTGAAAGTTTCGCAATTGAAATCAACACGCCGCCGCGATTGATTTGCTCTTCTGAGTATCCACCATGCCTTCTCGATCACGATTCATTGTGCGTCCCGCATTCACCGTGCCCGAACTCCTGGCGGTGGTGGCGATCATCATGATTGTGCTCTCGATTCTGCTGCCGAGCATGGGGCGTGGGCGCGATGCGGCACGCAAGGCAATCTGCGCCAGCAACCTGCATCAGCAGGGCCTGGCGATGATCAACTACACCGTCAACACCCAGCACTACCCCGGCCACGCCGCTTCGATGAATGGCTATATCGCTGCGGTCTGGCCCACACGCATGCGGCTTTATGGTGAAGGCGTGGGAATGTTCAACTGTGCCTCGGCTCCGATTGGTTTTCAATGGAAGGTCGTCAACGGCACGCCCGGCGGTGTCTATGCCACGCAAGCGGAAGTCAACACCTGGGGCTACAAGATGGGCGAACGACTACTCGTGGTCGGCGGCGGATCGGGCATGCCTTTCACCTACGGCTACAACGACTGGGGCAGTTGGAATACACTCAAAAATCCGCAGCGCGGCCTGGGCGGAGACCTCTATTTCTCCTTCAACGTGACCGAACTGCGCAAGTCGCTCGTCTCCGCCCCTTCCAACATGATCGCCATCGCCGACAACGTCAACGATGGCAACTGGGATTTCAACATCGACCCGACCAACCCTTCCGAAGGCGTGGGCAAACTGCATTACGACGGTGCCAACGTCCTATTCTGCGATGGCCACGTCGATTGGGAACTGACCACCAAGTGGATGAATGTGAACACCGCCACCACCGCCGGCCAGGACATGGGCCGGAAGTGGAACAATCACAACGGCTACACGGCGGATCAGAACTGAAGCGGGAAAAAGCGAAAGCGAAAAAGCACGAACGCGAAAAAGCGAAAAATCAGAAGCAAGCCGTCGACCTCCCCACTCCTCCTAATTTCTCGCTTTCCTGCTTTCCTGCTTTCTCGCTTTTCCCTCCCCCATGCCCAGACAAACGCTCATCACCCTCATCTCCATCGTGGCCATCCTCATCGGGCTGGTGCTGCTGGTGCGCCCGCTCTTCACCGGTGACAGCGTCCACGGCGACAACAACGCCAACCTGCCCCAAGGCGTGTGGTATCAGTGCAGCGACCCGCAAACGCCGCACGCTTTTCACCTGACCGTCAAAGAACTGAGCAATCACTTCGAAGCCAACTACGGCAAGCCCGACTCGCAACCCAAGTGCCCCACCTGCGGCAAGACCGGACAGGCCGCCTTCAAATGTGCAGCCTGCGGCAAGATGACCGTGCGAACCGCCAGCACTTCTGCATGCGCTCAATGCAACAAACCATTCGATGAATAACGATCACGCGATCGCGCTTCATCCAGTCTGCTCTGCAAAGTGAAAACTTTCACATCTTAGCGCTCAAAACATCATGGACTTGCCGTCCCTGGTGTTGTTCATCAAAGTTTCAGTTCCCTCAAAATTGCACTGCTGACTCATGCCCACGGCTGGTACACTGATTCCATCGCGCAAACGATCGCAACCGTTCGCCATCAAGAGCAAAGATCGCCGCGGCTGGTTCCTTCTCAATTTGGAGTCTCGCCATGCCTGATGCAACCTGTCGGATGTGTCGCGATGAGTCCCCCACCTTTTCTCGCCGTGATGTGATCCGCGTGCTTGGCACCAGCGCTGCTGCGCTGGCGGTGAGCGGCACCCCTCTCGCGGCAGCTTTGCCCAGCACTAAGAAGCCCCCGGAGAAGCCCCCGGAGAAGCCCCCGGGGAAGTCCCCGGAATCCGTCGTCAAACTGCTCCACGATTCGCTCAATCCCCAGCAGCGCAAAGCTGTCTGTTTTGCATGGGATCACGTCGATAAAACCAACGGCCTCCTGCGCACGCGCATCAGCAACAACTGGCGCATCACCCCGCAGCAAATCAAGAGCGCGTTCTACTCCGCTGACCAGCAGCAGATGATCCGCGACATCTTCGAAGGCGTCGTCAATCCCAATTGGATCGAACGATTCGATCGCCAGTTCAAAGATGACTTGGGCGGCTTCGGCAAGCAGCAAGGCATCGCCATCTTCGGCGAGCCTGGCAGTGAAAAGTTTGAGTTCGTCCTCACCGGTCGCCACGGCACCGTCCGCTGCGACGGCAACACCACCGATCACGTCGCCTTCGGTGGCCCCATCCTTTATGGTCACGCTGCCAGCGGCTATTTCGAAAAAGACACCCACCCCGGCAACGTCTTCTGGCACCAGGCACAGGCTGCCAACAAGGTCTATCAGATGTTCGATGGCAAGCAGCGCAAGATGGCGCTGGTCGATACTTCACCCGATGAAGCATCCATCGCTTTCCGCGGCAAGGAAGGTAAGTTCGATGGCATCCCCATCAAGGAACTCAGCGGCGATCAGCGCGAGCATGTGCAGAAAGTCATGCAACTGCTCATCGAACCTTATCGCCAATCCGATCAGGATGAAGTCGTCGCGGCTCTTAAAGCACAAGGCGGGCTCGATCAGTGTCATCTGGCGTTCTACGCTGATGAAGACATGGGCGAAGATCAGGTCTGGGACAACTGGCGACTCGAAGGCCCCGCTTTCGTCTGGCATTACCGCGGCGCTCCGCACGTGCATGTGTGGATCAATGTGGCGGACGATCCGAGTGTGAAACTCAACGGCAAAAACCTCAGCGGCGCGCTGCACGAAAAAGATAAGAAGTAAACCTGCGCAGCGCTGCCGCCGCTCGCGGCGTAGCGACATCAGCGCCACAAACCCCGACCACAACCTTCACGCCGCCCTTCACGAGAAATTCCTTCCCAATCCGATAGCGATTCATATACTCAGTGTGTTACCTTATGTGAATCGCCTGATCGGATCCGCCCATGCTCTCCATTAACGCCCCATCATCCACCCCGCTCTCTCGCCGCGAGCTGCTGCGTGTCGGCAGCGCGCTAGGCCTCTCCGCTCTCACCCTCAATCAAGCCCGCGCATCACAGCCCGCGCCCGCCAAGCGAACCTCCTCCTTCGGCAAAGCCAAAGCCTGCATCGTCCTCTTCCTCGCAGGCGGTCCGCCTCAGCATGAAACCTGGGACCCCAAGCCCGATGCCTCCGCTGATATCCGTGGCCCGCTCGATTCCATCAAATCCAGTCTGCCCGGCTTACGTGTCGGCGAACTCATGCCCAAGCTCGCCAAGCAGGCTCACCGCTGGTCCATCCTCCGCGCCATGCGCACCGCGGACAACGCCCACTCCGCCAGTGGGTACTACATGCTCACCGGCCGTCCGCACCTTCCGAAAAATCAGGAAAACGCCACCGCCAAAGACCCCAACCTTTGGCCCTCCATGGGCGCTGTCGTTAATCGAATGCTCCCCCGCCGCAGCGCTCTGCCCAATGCCGTCACGCTCCCCGAGCACATCTGGAACACCGGCATGATTCCCTGGCCCGGTCAAGATGCCGGCTTCCTCGGCCGATCACTCGATCCTTGGCTTTTGCACTGCGATCCAAGTCAGCCTGACTTCAATGTCTCTGGCCTCACGCTGCCCGAAGGTGTCTCGCAGGTTCGCCTCAATAACAGATTGGCTCTGCACAAACAGCTCGATCATCACTTCGATAAAATCGCCAAAACTGGCCCGCTCGAAGGACACAACGCCTGGACGCAAACCGCTATCGATCTCCTCGCCGCCAATAGCTCACGCAAAGCGTTCAACCTCGAAGAAGAATCACGCGAAACCCGC
>Ga0105055_10011905_pt1 | contig 10663 bp, 13 predicted proteins | sample BON03_FD_78090 | JGI IMG/M metagenome (GOLD analysis project Ga0105055, IMG submission 78090) | Freshwater microbial communities from Lake Bonney liftoff mats and glacier meltwater in Antarctica - BON-03 | ecosystem: Environmental > Aquatic > Freshwater > Ice > Glacier meltwater | place: Lake... | reverse complement strand
CCCCCCCCCTGTCATGCATGTAGGTGACGCTGTTGGCACAGTTGCAACGGTAGACACGGACGACCAAGCTGCGGATGAGGAAATGATGGTGGATTTGGGCGGTCTTGAGCACGTAGTCGAAGGCTCTTTTGCAGATACTTCGGCGCCCTTGCCATTGTCGCTCGACCAGGTTACCTTGGGGATGGAGGTGCAGGTGCCTGAGGGGGAGGCGATGGTCGGCCCGGGGGTGGTGGCGTGTTTGTCAGCGCAGGAGAAGGCGAAGTTGACAGCCTGGCAACAGGCTTTCTCTAGGATTCCTCACAAGTCCTTTCTTCAGAGTGTGCAGGGTGAGCAGACGACAGATGTCACTTGCATGGAGGCCACTTACCCGAGCTGCACAATGTCTTGCAGCAAGGCGTTTCGTGCGAGTTTGACGGCCTATGACCTCAAGATGGAGTAGTTTTCTTGTAAGGAGTCGCTACATTACCTATCTCGACATGTTGCCTACATTGTCACTAGTACAAAAGTGTTTTCTCATATCGATGTGCCTATTGGCGGGTTTGTTAGACGGATGTACACCCGTTGTGATCGCCCCCTTCTTATCGCAGAAGATAGTCGTAGGCTTCGTGCTTCCTAATCCTAGTTGTTGGATCAGCATTCAAAGATTGAGAGCCTCCTTGGTAGCCTCTGAAAGCGTGCAATATTTTGCTTCTTGAGAGCTCAAACAGGCCATCTGGCTTTGTTTCACTTTCCAGCTGATTGCTGCGCCTAACAAAAGGGAGATATAGGCGCCTGTAGATTTTTGGTCGTCAATAGAGCCCCCCCAGTCGGAGTCGGAGTGACCACAGGTCTCGAGATCCATAAGTTCGATGTCTGGAGTTCCGAAAGCAAGTTTAAAGCCTCGGGTCTTAACGAGGTACTTAGCGATCCTAGAATAGGCATTCCGTAGTTTCTGAGTCTTGATTGGGTTAGATACATGCTTCCAGAGCACCGATACAGAATGAACAAGATCGGGACAAACCCAGATCGCTAGGTGTATTATCTTACCGTGAGCTTGCCAGTGAACAAAATAACTTCTCAGAATCTTTGGCCCCGAATTAATTCGAATTAAGCTTTGGCCGGCCTATAGTACTCTTGTTTTCCCCACTGGAGCTTGCCATACCTTGTCTCTAAGCTCGGACAGACATTTGGCACCCAGCCCTTACGGAGGCACACCTCAAGGGAAAAGTTCTTTTCCTGTATTTTTTTCCCCCTCGAAAATTGTAAGTTTTTGATCAACAAAAACATGATTTTTCACAAATTCTCTTGCATCGTGACCTGACTTCATTGTCGTTTTCTGCAGACAGTACAAACCTCTTGGGACCCATACCCTGAAGTTGGCGCAGACCCGCCCCGTACCTGCGCCTGCCGCCGCGCGCCGCTGCCTCTAGCGCTGGAGGAATAACTTCTCTCAGCGTGAAACCTGCCGCACGCAATTCCGACGAGTTGATGAGTATAGTTACTGGTGGCTGCGAGGCATCTGCATCTTGTGTCGGGTTCTACTCCTCAAAAGGGAGACCCAAGGCATCTTCTTCCACTCGGTTGAGCCACCGCTCGACCAAAAGAGCTTGCTGGCCGTTGTAGAACCGGGTACCCTTGTAATCCTCCCAACTGCGGCGTGTCAAGCTGGCCAGTTGTAGAACCGGGTACCCTTGTAATCCTCCCAACTGCAGCGTGTCAAGGCCTTGCGTGTTGCTGTTGTCTGAGGGAGCGCATCGCGCACGCGCTCACTGATGCCCAGCTTCACGCAGAGCGCAGCAATCATCGTGACTGCATAAGACATTGCTACCACGCGCCCAGTATGCGAGACTGCCAATGAGCCACAGTCTCAGATGGTCCACATACCCATCCTTTCCCGTGCGAGGCGGTGGTACTTCTTCAAGAGAGCCGAGCTCGATGGGAGCGGTTCCACCATCGTTTCATGACAACGGTGGTTGGCGAGGTCCAGGTCACCTACGTCCGCCAGCATTTCCTCATTGGCTTCGATCGTGGAGCCTCTGCTCGTGGTCTCTTGCTAGTAAGTTGCTACCAAGCTCACGCTTAAGGTCCTGCACTTCCTTTTCAGGGGCATCTTTTTGTTGCTCAGCCTCGAGCGCGACCTTGTTTGCGGCCGCGACGCGAAGCGTGGCATCCCTGAGCCGCATCATCGCATCTGGTGCGCTGGGTGCACATGCTAACAACCCCTCTGCAGCTCTATTGTCTTATGTGCAGATTCGAAAGCCTGTGCAGTCTCGTCTGCAGATTCCAAAGTTTCCGCTGCTTTCGCACAATCACCACCGTGTTTCTGCTCGATCCAGCTGTGAAGCTCCTCCAAGCAGGCGAGCAGCGTGGGTTAATTCTGCGAAAGGAGGACAGATGGCTTCTGCTGCTTGCCGCCGCCGCCGTTCTGCTCACTCTTATAGCATCTCATGGTGACATTGAACCCAGTTGGCTTTGGTGAGATGACGTGGCGATTGTGAATCTGCAACAATCAACTCACAGCGGGCAGAGCCTGTATAGCACGCGCCACAACATCCATTCTCGAGCACAAGTCCACGTCCTCCGTGTCATACTAGGCCTCATGCCTTCCATCCTGAACTGGAAACTTTGTTCTGTCAAATCTAGACGCAGAGAGTGTTTATCAAAGGGAGAACCTGGAGCGCGACGACTCATCAACCGGGATGCTTGGGACCTCGCCATCTACCTGCATACTGTCGCAGACACGAAGCAATACCAAGGACTTGGAATGGAATGCAGTGCAGCGCCAACTGTATTTGCATGCTTTTTTTTTGGGTAGGGACTGTACCCTGAAAAGGGAGGGAACTTTCTTAGCTGCTGTGGAAAGGTACAACAGGGCATTTGCACAAGTGCGAGGAGCAAACCCCGACAGCTAGGATGGGGTACCACATATTTGAATACAGACAACATTGCTCAAAAACACAAATGTATCTGTGGCAAGAGTTTTGCATCTGTATATACGCTAAAGAACCATATAGCGGAAGGGTGGGCTGGATCATCTCATGATGGATCGCCAGAGTGTCGACCACAATTGGGCATTGCATATATCATCAGCGATGCAAGTAACCCAAACCCCTACCAATGAGTATTTGCAGCTCACGCTATGCGAGTAGTGTCCAGGAGCTCTGATCATGAACCCAGTACCTCCGTAGAGGAGCAGTGCGTAACAGCGGCAATGGGCGCTTTAAACAGAATTGCTCCTGACAACTGCGAAGCGCTTCTCTCCTTGGACAGTTTGAGTGGCCTGATGGCACTGAAAAAGGTGTGTATGTATTCTGACTGCGCGACACGGCGTCCGGACAAAGGAGGCTGAGGCACTAGGGGTTGCCACTTTCCACATCCAGCAAATGTGTGCAAGGGGAGTAGACTTTGGAATGATGCACGAAGCCGATTGTCACAATGAGAGAGATAGAATGTTTATTATATGACAGCCACCAAAAGGGGAAAATGATGATTATGATAATCAAAACTCCTGGATCTCAGGTTGACTCCCCAGTCGCAGAAGGAAATAGAAGGGAAGGAGGAGGAAGAAAGATGATAGACCTACACAAAGACACATAGTGACAGGCGATGTCAGCTAAGAAAAGACATGGCACAGAACATTGTGCGACTTGACGAAGGTGAAGAAGAAGAGAGTCAAGTGACGCAAAAAGCGCAGGCAGGGATGGGAGGGGGGGGGGAGGAATAGGAAGACACGGGAGGACAGGAGACGGATGAGGAGAAGATGGAGAAAACTGGGGAGAGGGGAGGGGACCAAAGGCAAGGGGATGCGCCCCAAGGGTCGAGGGTGACGAACGAGAAACGGGTGCAGAAGAAACCTGTTGAGGCGGACCCAAGCGCGTGGGGAAAGAGCCCGAGCGCCTGAGGGAGGAAGGGGAAGGAAGACGGGTAGAGAAGTGAGGAGTGGGAAGAATGCCATCATCAAAGCGGGTAGACGTGAAGGAAGGAGGTGGGTCCGAGCGCCTAAAAGGGGAAAAGGAAGAGCATGAGGAAGGCGAGGGGAAACAGGAGTGTGCAGGATGCCATTGCCCCTGACTGCTGATGATCCCGTGTTCTGACCCGCAAATATCGCCTCCTCGCTGTCCTCGTCGATCGGCACCTGGTCTGTGTGCGAAGATGTCGATTCCGGCGAGAACAGAGGTTGGCCTCGGCCATCTATAGGAAAGGGCAAAAGAGAAGGAGGCCTGTCAGTCAACGTGCCCGAGCAGGGGATGACAGTGTCTGTTTTCTATTTTTCTATTTTTTTCTATCTAGGACTCTTTTTTGAAATGATCCACGAACCACTCAGCCCAGAAGAGGGTACACTGGCAGAGGATGAGACTTAGCTTACCTTGTCCTTGACAGAAGGGAGGAGGTGAGACAAGCTCTATGCATAATACTCTCTTAGGCTCGAGTATCACACATGCCAGTGTCAAGGTATGACTCTGGCAAGTTGGTTGATTTAAATCTACAGAATGATTTATTTTCGCCGTGACCTACCTGTCAGTCCTCCCCGCACACACCACATACACCATATCATACATGACACATATACATTTGTCAAATATTTCACTCCCAGAACGTGGATTTGTCAAATCTCCAAGGGTTGTCTTTCTAAAATCACGTTGTTTAAGACAATGAAACCCCGATAAATTTGATCCAAAATTCCAGGAAACAAACTCTCCGATGCGCTACGACATTTCCAAGAAAAATCTGCGGCAATTTCAGCCCCCAGCTGCCTCGCGGGGCGACCAGACACTACCGTGACCTAGGTGTTCCCCGTTGCTGTTCCCTGTTTCCACAAGACACCACTGAGGGAACAAGATAATCCCTCTTCCTGTTCCCTCAATCCTTACAGGAAAACCCATCGCTGTTATTTTTTTGCTAGCACCTATCACGGGAGGAAAAAAAAGGATTTGGGTTTTAAAAAAAAAAAAAAAAAAAAAAAAAAAACCAAGGAGAGGGAGGGTGGGTGACAAATTGGCGGCGTGGGAGGTTTTTCCTACAAAGATGAAGCTTTTTGGTGGTGCAAAAATTCATTTATTTCGAATTTTGTGTCAAATATTTGAATTTTGGCGCTATGTACTTGAATTTTGGCGCCACATATCTGAATTTTGGCGCCATATATTCCAAGATTGTAACATCACATCTTTTCGAAGGATATGAGGGGCGGTGGGTGGGCTCCCCGGGTTCTCCGGGAGGTTTCGGTATCGGTGTCAGGAAAAAATATCCACCCACCTCTTGTCGAGTTCGCCCCGGTAGGGTTTAAAAAAGGTATAGGGGGGTTCCATGAAAACTTTGTATTGTAAATTTTGGGGAACCAGAATCGCCAGATTTTTGATGGGATCAAAAGATGCGCCTCAAAAAATGCAGTTCTTAGGTGCAATAACAAAAAGGTGGCAAGTCTAGTTCCGTTGTGCAAAAGTGCAAATTGGCGGAAAGCCTCCACGGAATCGACCGTCATGGGCCCAAAATAGGTCTGAATCCAAATTTTCTTGGATAATCCAACAGTCTATGAACAGGGATAAATATGCACACGTGGTTTAATGGGTAAAATAAGTTCCGGGGAAAAATTCCTGCGTTTCTAAAATACCACACGGGTTGGCGAATTTTTGGTTTTTGGTTTGTAATACCGCCACACAGCTAGCACTCCAATTATAGCAGAACGCATACAAGTGGTGCGCAGTATTAAGGTAGTCCGCAGACTCCCGACCGAATCGAAGGGCACTCCCACAATGGAACTTGCATTTGAAGATATATGCATACGCAGATATACAAACAAGAGAGGAACAGAACAGAACACACATCCATAAATACTGTGACGCATTGTATTATTATTATTATTTGGTTTTCAATTTTCTTAATTTGAATTTTTTGATTTGTACATGTATGGTTTTATGTCGAGGTTATATGTATATTCATGTAGACGTAGATATGTATTATGTTTCCTATTTATTTGTTTGTATTATTCTTTTTGTTTTTATTGCACAGCCTTGGTGTGATTATTCACAAATAAGCACGTCTAGTGGATGTCTTTTTTTTTGATGAGGTCGAGAAACAAGAAAACCCCACAAAATACCGTTTCCTTTTTTTGTTTTTTTTGGTTTCGCGCGATTTCGGACTAACATCTTTACTTCTGAAAAGTTTCCACCTCCGCCTCCATTGTTGAACCCTACGCGGCCCCGGGCCTCTCGTCTTAATCTTTGAATCTTGAGAATGCACAGGTGAAATTCTTTCTTATGTAAATTGAATAATATACCACGAGGGTACTGGGACTCCCTGTTAGAGACTGCTCGGCAGGCTCCAACACTTTGGTACCAAGGGGTACTAAGGTGAGCGAAATAAATGTGACAGCATCAAGACAATTCTTGAGGCTTTGTATTTGGTTTCAGGACTTACGCCAATTTATTCAACTGTCCCTGTGCACCCACTCTCTCACCGCTCAATCGCCGGCTATTTCTCGATTTCCTGCAATTTTTTTTTGTGATGAGGTCGAAAAACAAGAAAACCCCGAGAATAACCGTTTCGTTCGTTCGTTCTTACACTTTTGATTTGTAAGGCACGGAATTCATGTTGGCGCGGACCCTTACCGAAAGGTGTAACCGGGAACTAAACCAAACCCCGACCCACACCCCGTTTCCAGTTCCCAAGTTCAGTTCAGTTCATTCCCATGTATTTTTGAGGTCACCGGATTTTCAGTTCAGTTTAGTTCAGTTCAGTTCAGTTCAGTTCGTTCGTTCGTTCGTTCTCACACTTTTTATTTTTAAGGCACCGAATTAATGTTGGCCTGGACCCTTACCGAAAGGGTAATATAACCGGGAACTAGACCAAACCCTGACCCACACCCCCCCTAGGGGGTGCCCGTCCAACTCTCTCAGCCCAGTGTGGGCCAATATGTACTCGGACCCCTTCTCAACCACGACGCCCTCTGGCGTAGGTATTAAAAACCTCGTCCGCGTGAAGTGGAGAGAGACCCTTCCTTCACAGGAAGAATCTGCAGGAAGAGACATCCCTATGGGACAACTTGTTACGAAGGTACCTGTGTCCTGTGAGTCGCCTTTGCTGCCCTGCGAGAATGCACCGGTCATGCACCGGTGAAATGTCAGCAAAGTTGAAGATAGATACGACGAGGGTACCGGGACTCCCTGTTACAGACTGCGCGGCAGGCTCCAACAATTTGGTACCAAGGGGTACAGCCCGTTCCCGAGAAGATGAGACTCGAAATGCTCGTCGGAATGCAAATCGAATTCATGAATGTTGGGGAGATTTTAGTCAACTGGTCAAAATTGAGAAAATCAAATTTCTCGGTATCTCGTGGTATAAATTAGAATTGAAATTTTCCTTGAATTTGAATTCCTCTGTATCTTGTGGTACAAATTCAAATCCAGATTTTGGTTTAATTTGAATTTGCAGTTGACCAAAACAAATCAACCATTCAGGATTTCGATTTGCATTCCGACAAGCATTTCGAGTCTCATCTTCCAAGGAGCGGGCTGTACCAAGGTGAGCGAAATAGATGTGACAGTAGACACAATGTTTGAGCGTTTGTATTTGGTTGCAGGACTTACGCCGATTTGTGTTCCGAGTCAACTGTTCCTGTGCACCCACTCCCCCACCGCTCAATCGCTGGCTATTTCTTGATTTGCCCCTCATTTTTTTGGTCAGCACGATTCTCTTCGTGAATTTTTTATTTTTTCAGGCTGTCACGTCCCCCAAAAGAATGGCAGAAAAGAAAGGCAGAAAAAAAAAGGTTTCTTTCTTTCTTTCTTTCTTTCTTGGGTTTCTTAAGGTTCCATAATACCCACAATACTCTAGAAACGAGAAATATCAGCAAACTTAGAATTGAACATGTGAACTTAAAAGCTCCATACACAATGAACGACAACGAAAAATCCAAACATTAATACATACTTTGACAGAACTTCATGCGTTCTTGAATTACAATGAATTTCATCGAAATGACCGAAATGACGCAGCGTCATGTTTGTCATCTTCAACCTATTGATTTCAATGTTTAAACTAAACTTTTGGTGAGGGGCCCGGGGACGTGATAGCCTAAAAAAAACGAAAGATTCTGCACTTGAAGAGTGTTGCCTGCGGTAATGTTTACCTCGACGGTTCACCAGAACGCCAGAAGCAAGCACTCTCCGAGCGATCTTGGGTCATAATGATTATTATTATAGATGACCTACAGACCAAAAAAATTGACGTCCATGCAGCATGGGAGGGAACCTGCGTGCCACGATAGATTTAAAAGACATAACACTGACGGATCAGGCAGGACCTTAGCTCGCCTCAACCACGCCTGCGACAGACTGGCAGATATGGCAGTTATGGCTGGAAGAGAAACCGAACTAGAGTTGTATCAACCCTTCTCAACACAACACGCCACTACCTCAGGTGGTGCACCCATGACCACCGACCCATACAAAGAAGTGGCTCAATGCGCAGCATCATTGTTGGTTCAAGCAATCCTTACACAGGAGTACAGTATCCCTCCACCCCAGCGGAAAGAGTGCACCAGATTCATGCGCCTGACAGCATGCGGAGACGTTGATGTCACCGAAACTAGTAAGATTTTGAAGACACTGTCAGGACCGCTTCATGACACTGCAGTACAATCTATCCTAGGACGCTCGGGCTTGACAAGCCAGGAATTGGCCTCTGTCCCACATTGTTCGGGAGCTGTCTTCATCTGCAACATTCAGAAACTGACAGACAATCAGGGGTGCCCCTTTTGTATGAAGGACCCAGAATCCAGATACCACTGGCGTCATGAATGTACACAATCTAGACCTAGGTTCTTACACACGTATGCAGTCATTTCGCATGTACTGGCAGGATATGGTCCTACACTGTGGTTTGACACTTCCCGCAGATTGTGCGCCTCGTCGGGGATTCAACAACATGACTGCGCCTGGTGGGACAGTCACAACGTCGACATGGGTGAACCTGGATGTCAGCAATGGGAACTCACAGGCACCAATCATCAGGAAAACACGCCTACAATCACGGTTGACCGCTGCAGATCACTTCTTCATCATTGGAAAAGGCGGATTGCATGAATCTTTTTCACAGGATGTGTACTGGGTGCTACGAGAAGTACTGTAACCAGAAGGTTCCAACAACACCGGACTAGGAATGGTATCTGACTGTCAACTTGAACTCAAAGCATGGATTCGGGATGTTTTTGACATTCAAGGGGAACACATGACCTCGGCCTTGACAGTATCGTGTCTCTTCAATACCAAATCAGGCGTGCTTGGACAGGAGTGGGGGGAGAGGTCAACCTGGAATCTTGACTATGACATCCTCCCAGAGAAGAATACGCCTCAAAAACACTACTCCTGAGTGCAGGAACCCTGGACACACTTATGCTTCATTGTCATACAACATCCCGCGGTTGGTAGGCATCTTGAACTTGTGTGCGACAAGATTAAACGAACTACTACAGATGGACACAGAGTGGTATTACTCATCGAGGACCTCGCGACAAGAGCAAAGGAATCAAAACACAAGACACACTCTGTTACGACTCCACAGCGTCTGTAGAGCCCATTTCCAGCCGGGCACAATCCCCAACACCTCACAACACCAATATAATGGACCACCAGGACTTATGACTCCCAACGGACACTTTTGGTCAGTAGGATACAATGGGTGCGTGGAGTGCCCGAGACACAGGACAACACGAACAGGCTGGAACTCAAACAAACGCCAAGTGTCATTGTGGTGATTCAATGGACATTCCACATTCATCAAACCTGACCCCAATCATCTTCGGGAACTGGCATATCTGTTTCAAGGAACATGAGGTGGAGGAAACAACTCCAAACATCGTGCAACTTGGTACACCACCAATAAAAAAGCCGTGTCGCTGGACTGGCGCAACCAGTCTGGTTGTGAAAAATTGGATTTCTGTCTTCCGTGGAAGATCAATGGATGACAACCTAGTACTCTTCAATTAGCACTGTTGCCAGTTGATACTGTATCCGAGGAAGGACAACCTGATCTACTCGCTGCACAAACTTGTTTACATAAACTATCCAGACAGTCACGAGATGACGTGCCCGTGCCAGACGGATTGGTCCCCACTTCATTGTATACATTCCTGACAGTCCTGGGTTGTGGACTGAAACAAACCCGGTTAATCATTACACAATGTATCCACGCCCAACTACAGTCAACATACACTCTGACTCGCACTAGACAAATGCGAGTGGCCGAATTCTGGTAATAAGTGGGATCAGTGACGTCGAACGAAGACGCGGTCACACTTGCCCGACCTCACTCACGTCCGCTGTGTACGCTAACAGCCGCTGCCTTCTTCCAAATCCAGAAGGAACACTGGAAAACGTCCGAGTCACTCATACATATGAGTTTGTGAAAACAACAAGAGGTTCTTACTGCGTCACTGGAAGAAGATGGACTAACAAGAGTAAACAGCATAATGTCCCAGGTAACTGACAACCGTAGACTGTATTTATGCTTCTGTTGCGGAGTGCGTGCGGGGGAAGGCGTGCGCGCGCAATCTCTCACTGTATACAGCCAACAGAGAACACATCACTTTTGCAGACATCATCCAACATTCAACGCTTACGTCACGATTTCATGACACACAAACACTTCAATACACAGTAAATCTTACTATTGACAAAATACAGTCCAT
>Ga0105055_10011904_pt1 | contig 10663 bp, 11 predicted proteins | sample BON03_FD_78090 | JGI IMG/M metagenome (GOLD analysis project Ga0105055, IMG submission 78090) | Freshwater microbial communities from Lake Bonney liftoff mats and glacier meltwater in Antarctica - BON-03 | ecosystem: Environmental > Aquatic > Freshwater > Ice > Glacier meltwater | place: Lake... | reverse complement strand
TGTAGTAAAATACTCATATTTTGTACGTATAGTGTCCGAGTGTTTGATGACTTTCGGTTATTAAGAAACATCTATCACATAATCATCATTTCTTCAAATGTATATAAAATGGTAATGTGTTCATGTATCTCATCAATTTATGTAAGGAGAATAGGTAGGCGACTGCACCCTGAACCCCACGATTAAAATACGTAATACATGCACATATATGCACACATATATACATATATTTATACACATGTGGATATATGTATATATGTATATGTATATATGTATATGTACATATATATGTATATATATATATATGTATGTACAAATATATATAAATCCATATACATACATATATATATATATATATATATGAGCATATTCATACACAAATTCATCAGTATACATATGAACGTATAGAATGCACTCACTCACTGAAGCACACACATATGTTCATTTGTGTGTATGCTGGAAGAGAAGATGATGTGTTATGTCATGACCATGCATCCTGCTTGGGAGGAATTTACAGCACGCTTGTTGACGCTGCGAATAAAGTTTCGGGGTGGGTGATTTTTGCTTCAATCTTGTAATCTCACACGTTGGCATTCAATTTTTTTGATGGTCGCAATCCTCTTCGAAACGCGGGACTCGAATGCACCTCGGGCTGTTTGAGTTGCATCTGTGAAGATTTTCGTTGCCTGAGAGTAATGGTGTTGTGTACAGCAATGTGAGTTCTGTGTTCCACTCATCAACAGAATCGCCCGCGAGCATTCAATTATAACACAATACACTGTGTGTTCGCAGGGAAAAAAACTGCACTTTCTCATTTTACTTCGAATCATCATCGCTGTCTCGAGCATTGATGATGATGATTGCTTTTATTATCACTCTTCGAAAAATAATGTAGTAATTGCGTTTGGAACTCTCTCGTCTTACTTTTGATTGACAGGGTTGCAACATGCATGCCAGTATTACAGGGGACAAACACAATTACCTTGTGCCGTCACGAGGTTGCATTTCGCAACACATGAAACTCGCCGAGTTTATTAGCAAAATGCCCGTGTCAGCGCCATTTCCAACCTCGAAGGTGCGCGAAGCTGTGGCGCCCATTGAAGATCAAGCAGTCGTTGGGGTTGTGATACTGAGCCTTTTTCTTCAAGATCTTGAAAGTGACTCAGTGAGCACGGCTTCGTCTGGCTTTAAGTGATTGACGATTGAACCTGCATAGCCTCTTCAATCGCAAACCGTGTGCCAATTTACTACGGTCGCGGTCGCGCGGTGACTTGTCTCAAACGTACAATTTTGACACGGACGTTCTTTTTTGTCAAAATTTTCGACTGGACGCAGCCGCTAGGGGGTTGGCGCAAGCGCGTGCAACGCATGTACGATTCAAACGGCCTGCTTGATGCGCGTTCGGCGAGCCTGCGTGCACCTGCCACCTGCCTAGGTTGCTGCTGTCGACGATGAACGCATTCGACTGAGTCTTCAGCGAAGCTTCTTCGCCATCGTCAACAAAACAAAGATCACAATGGTCAGGAACAGTTTGATCGAAAGAAACCCTCCCAAACCATGTTCCTACACTTGCGTTTGAGCACAAGTGGAACTTGACAAGTCAAGTTGACAAGTTGCGCTTGTCAAGTTGACTTGTCACCCCCGCCTCCGGCCCCTGTTCAAATCACTTGACAAGTGACAGCTTGTCAAGTCAACTTGTCAAGTCAACTTCAATGGTGACCCCCCCAAAATTACACCAGCAAGCTGTCCCAAGAACCCCCCCTGAAGGGTACTGGAAGGGGGGTCAGGTCAGGGGGGATCATGGCCAAAAAAAGGTCAAAATTGATCACTTTTTAATTGTTTTGCCCAAAAAATTTCGGTGAAAATAAATGATGTTCTTGGAATTATTTTTAGATGTTCTCACCACGAGAAGCCACACTTCGACTTGACAGTGTTGCTGCGGCGTTGATGTAGTCTCCACAACAATCTGCGGACAGTACGTGTCTCTCATGGCCTCCTCTTCGGGGGGTCAGATAGGGGCTTTGTGTGCCGAAAGTTTTTGTGAGCGTATTCTTTCTGAGACCAATGATGTGTGTCACGATGGGAATACGCTTCTCGATAGGGAAGAAATCAACATGTTGGTTGTGTTACGTATGAATCGAGAATTCATACAACACATGCGTGAAAACTACCCCAAGTTGAGTGGTCAAAATTTCAACATTAGTATAGGTGGACTTGGTACGAAACTTTTACGACTTTAGACTCTGAAAAATTCTTCTGAAAGAGAGTATTGTTTTTTAAATCTAAGTTGAAACTTCGCAGATTTTCGTCGGGTACAAATATCTTGGATTCCGGGAACATATACAATACTCATAATTAAGAATTTCATTGAGATGTTCTGCCACGTTGATGACTGAATCTTTCACTCTCTCTCTCTTTGTTTATCCCAATTTTCTGTGTACTACCTGTGTCGCTTCGTGACTGTTTGTACCGTGAAAAAGATTTGGACGGGGGGTTATGTCACTGTCATACTTCACATCTTGTCCATCCGAAAACACATTTGTTGGACACACTACAACACGCAAGAAAAAGGCCGAAAAATCTCGCAAACACCTTCTCCAACGCGATAGCGATTCTGAAAAAAATATTTGTCGGCTGACGCCGGCATATTTTTTTCGTAGGTGACAAATCCCACTTGCGGTGACAAGTTCCACTTGTCAAACTAGTCAATTTGACAAGTTGACTTGACAAGTTGACTTGCGTCTTGCCCTCAAAGAGTCTTACCTCTTTTCAAATCATTTGACAAGTTATAACTTGTCAAGTTGACTTGTCAAGTTAACTTGCACAATTCTCGTATCACGCAAGTGTAGGACCCTGTTACAATCAAGTAGGGTACAATCAAGTAGGACCTATGTGACAATCAAGGAGGACCTAGACGATGTTACACTCGAGTAGGACCTATGTTACAATCAAGTAGCACTAAACGAAAAAGTGTTCAAACGGTCTTTGCGTGATGTTCTCGTTCCAACATATTGTCACTTGAAGTAAATTGAAAATTCAAAGTTTGATAAAGTGACGTGTCGACGTTCGATTTTGACACGGTCACCTCAGTGAACCATTACTCGGGGAGGGGTGAACCTAGCGACATAGTAAAAGCGGAGAGTTCTGGAGAAGATCCCAGGGCAACTGGAGGCCTCGTTTCTAATCTTCCTCACCCTCGGATTAATAAAACAAAGCAACACTGCTTACGTTCGGGCGCTGTGTTCCTTGTTGCCTGAGGATCACCACAAACATTTTAAAGTGTCTTTACCCACTAGGGACCGCAAAATTAAGTAGGCAGGCAACTGTACCATTTTTTGGATCCGAGGTGGTGTTTACTGCTCACCGCCCATTTAGGCATAACTTGGTCCACTAAGTTGCACTACCCAAGAAAGAAAGGAAAAAAAGACGGGCCCGGGAAAGTCTCTTTTGTCTCACATTAATTAGTGTTAGTACAGTAATTAGTGGCACATTGGGAGTTCACCAACCGAGGAAGAAAGAAAGAAAGACTCACACCGGGGCTCTTTCAGTGTTCTGTCGTTGCTCTTCTGTTTGGTGTCGAGGTTTGTGCACCCAGCAGAACCGTCCCGGGAGCCTGTAGCCTGAGTTGTCCTAGCCAGAGTTCGGGGGTGGAGTTCAATAAGTGAATTCAACTAGTATCAGGCTGGCGTGCGCGGCGCCTCGATAGTGTGGGTGTGTCTCTCGTGTTTGGTTGACCTCAACACGGACTTATATCACTGCAGTGTGCGGTTCCCTTCATGGTCCAGATACACTCTGGGCCTGGCGACCGGTTGAGTTGAATTAATAAAGACACACACAAACATAAACTTGTCAAATCTTGACAAGTTGAACTTCAAGAACTCAAGTTCCACTTGAAGTTCCACTTGTTTTCAAAACTATGACATAAGTGTCAGACCCATATCTCTGACTATTGATGGTTCTACTGGGGCCAAAAACATGATTTAATCATGATCGATGAGAGATTTTTTGCAATTGTCAATGAACTCGAATAAGAAACTGCGTGGTTTATAAACTGTAGTGAATAGTAAATTCGCTACGTTGACAGTAAGGCGTATGCGCAACTTTTTTCCCGACACCGATGACGAAACCTCCCGGAGGTCCTGGGGGACCCACGCACCCCCCCCCATACCCTTCGAAAAGACTCTATTTTCTGATTTTGGCGCAAGCGGCTCAAGAACATCAAAAATTCAGGGTCCTACACTTGTGCTGATATGATGATGTGACAAGTGACTTGACGAGCCGGTAAAAAGCCCTTCGAGAATCGATAGCGCGTCGGAGAAGGTGTTTGCAAGATTTTCCTGTAATTTTTTGGCATGTTCTAGTATTTCTGAGATCTGTGTCTTCGGATGGACAAAAGGTGAATTATGACCGTGACATTACCCTGCACCCACATCTTTCTCACGGTACAAGCAGTCACGAAGCAGCAAAGGAAGTACACAGAAAATGGGGATATACAAAGAGAGATTCTGTCATCAACGTCGCAGAGCGTTTCAGTAGAGTTGTTTATTATGAGTAGTATATGTGTTCCCGGAATTCGAATATGTGGCGCCAAAATTCAAATATCTATACTTGACCCCAAATTCAAATAAATGAATTTTGTGCCACTAAAAACCTCCCGCTTTTTACGAGGAGAACTTCTAAGTCCGCCAGCTTGTCACCCATCCAAACCCTCATTGATGTCAGTTAAAAATTAAGATGCATACCCCTTGGTTGACAGGCTGAAACGTTCACGGTAACATCTTTTGATGTCAAAAAAAGTCTGAAATTTAAAAATAAAAGTATTGATCAATTGGAGGCCTTGTCTTTAATCTTCACCCCTCTCGGGTCAATGAAAAGAAAGCAACACACTTTGTGTCTGTCAAAAAGATGGGAGAGGGGGGAACCGGGGGAGCTAGCGACATAGTAAAAGTAGAGAGTTCTGGAGGCAACAGTGCAAACTGGGGGCCTCTTTTCTAATCTTTCTCACCCTATTTAACAAAACAAATCAACACACACGTAGTTTCCGACCTATTAGTGCAGCCCGTTCCCGAAAAGATGAGACTCGAATCGGTTGTCAAAATAGTCATTGGAGTTGAATTCAACTAGTGACAGACTCTGGTCTAGTCAACACTTTTATAATGTATACATACATATACATTGTTATGCTGTATACATACGTATATATATTTACATGTATACAAATGTTCATACATTGTAACCCTTATGGGTTGAAGTGGTTGTACTTGAGTTGGAATCACAAATCTCTTAAATTGAAAGAGACCCTGAACCCTGTCTCGATTGTGCTATCCTGGCGCAGTTGTGCCAAAGTCAAACATTAATTTTGATACAAAATATCAAGATATTGAAAAATTCTGATGCAAATCTGCCGCTACAAACGTGTCCCCGTGATATTTTTGGATTTAGTTTGCGATGTTCTCCACACAACGTCTTCCCTGTGGCGACGAGTGCACGGTCCTTGCTATGGGAGGGGTTTGCTGAGATTTAAGGTGGGGTGGGGTATTTCTCGAACGAACGCGGATTCTCAGTGGAATCCAGTTTACAACGCGATTCATCGAATTTTTTGTTGTGGAAACGAAACGATTCGTCGGTAGTTTTGTACATGTGATCTTGGCGCGGCAAACCTGCGGCCAGCACTCGAGCAAGGCTGCAGAAAGCAAACGTCGAGCGCAATGAAATTGTTTTTCTGAGCGAATTGGCTATATTTCCCTATATCAAAATGTAGAGGAGACTGAGATCTAGGTCTGTGCACTACTTCGGGACTTGCGTTTGGAGAATTGCAGCACAGTGGCGACCTCCGAAAAAAATCGTGTTTCGACGCAGGAAAAATCGGATTTTGCCATTGCGCTGCTGTTCTTCAAACGCAAGTCCCGAAGTTGTGCATAGACCTAGATCTCAGTCTCCTCTGAATTTTGATATGAGGAACATATAGCAGATTCGCTCGGAAAATGAAAGGCAGTCGAAAATGGAGTCAGAAATGTGTTTTTCCCATATATAAATGGATGCAATTTCGAGGTATCCTATACTTTCCAATAAAATCATTATATGTATATATTCCAATATAATGTTTTGAAATAACATGACGTTCCACAACCATTTACATGAACATACTGATGACACCGGAGATTCATCAAACATTCGATACATCATTGTACTCGGTATTTTTGGGATGGTATTCAGTTTTACCGGAAATGTCAAACAAACATATGAAATGTATCCACTATTCCTGTATACGTGTTCCACTGAAGCTGAATCCTCCTCGTTGTTAGTTGAATACAACTTCTACTCTTAAGCGTTGAGAACACGAACTTGAAAAATCGAAATCGCAGTATACACAGGAACACATGTAATCGCAAAACTGAACACCGCCAATCCCGTATAAGGGATGTAGCTGAGGACCTAAATCTGGTACCTATAGTGACGGGGGGTTTTAGGACTTTCTGTTATTAATAAACATCTTACACATCATCCTCCTCGTTGGCCCTCCTCATTCCAGCTTCGTTTGTTTTTTCTGTTGCCAGCGACGTTTGTTTGATATTGTATGGAGTGTTTATGAAGGAAATTGTCATCATCATGTATGCAGCCATGAATACTCTAGTGATAATTTGTGTCATGATAAAAATCTACAAGGACCACCCTGAAAAATGATTTCAAACCACGATGAAAGATGTGTTTTCATGTGTCAAACAAAATGTACGTAAAATTGTAAACGCTTATACATAACGATGAAACAATATTTTTTTTCAATAAAAAAATTATGACGATGCTAATTATAGATATTGAAACTACGGGTCTCAGCTTATTAAATCATCGCATCACCGTGATTGGAATTATTCCATATGATACTACCACAAAGACGATTGTACGGGATGAAGTTTTCAATGTGATCAACAATGAGATTGCCAAAAATCACGATGGTATCATCGAGATTAAAAAGAATGTAAGCAAGATTCTCTCGGAAAGTTCCTCCATCGTGGCTTTCAATGGCATCAAGTTTGATATGCCATTTATAATACCATGGCTCAAAGGAAGTCCGTGTGTCGAGGAAGTACCAATGTACTCGACGTGGGATGCAAAATATCTGGATTTCTGTGCGATTTCTACAGAGTCTACCAAACGATTCATCAGTTTGAGCAATATCTGTACTCTCAACAATATCAATGTGTGCAAGTCAAGGAATGGTGCGCAGGCCGTTGTGTGTGCAAAAGAACGGAACTGGAAGGCACTATGCGAATATTGCCTGCAAGATGTTTATGTTCTTCTGGAACTCACGCAGCATGCTTTTATACATGGTCTTCATTTTTCAAAAACGAGGATCATTGATCATGTCATGCCATCCGAAACGATCCTAATATCGTATGATGATAAATTTCAGCCTGTTTTGGCGTTTGATAAACTTCTTATGTCGAGCAAACCAGAAGTACTGGTCACGAACGTATGTCTGGCTGACATTTTCGTTTAGTTTTTTCGATCTCAATATTATTCATGTTTCGGTTTCATGAAGATTTGGATTCTGACAATGTTTTTCTGTCATGTTGTCATGAGTGTATACGAGACAAGACCAACATGAATGTGTATAAGTATAAATCATGATAAATGTTGAAATGGATGAAGAATGTATTCCGGTGGTGTCGTTGTCGGGAAAAATTAAGGATCTTGAATTCGACTTTCATGAACTTAGTGAGAATGTTTCCAATGTAGAACAAGACATCACAAAGATTATAAAATTGATGGAGACTTTCGAATACACTACGATAAATAACTTCAAAAACGACAAGGATATGTTGAATGGTGACATTCATCAAGAGACCTGATAAAACATGGTGAAAAGCATCTAGATATTTCAAAAAAGTTATATCTTTTATTATATATAGAGAGTCATTTGATTACAACGTTTTCCACAAGAATATCATGTCTTGTAAGGTCCCCTTTATACCTTTCTCCAAGTTCCCAAAGAAAATGTTCAATCTACATGCGTCGGAAGATGAATCTTTCAGGCAGATTGGGTTTGCGTGTCCATGGTGGTATATGAGCGAAACAAAATGGTGGCAGGATGTGCGAAAAACACAGCAGAAAATAGTTTCCTGGAATTTTTCGAATAGGCAGAAAAAATAGGATACCTGGTCTTAATATCAGCATGTACGTACTGATTCCAACTCACAAAGGAGGAAAAATGCAAGTGTATAAAAATAGCGAGTATTAATTGCAGACACATGCCGACAATATCTACATGCTGCAGGATGGAAACTATTTTGATTCCAACAAAATCAGGATTGAAAACGTAACAAATCACAAGACGAATAAGTTGATTTTTTGCAATATGATTTTTTCTTGTGATATAGTGTGGTTGTGGACGATGCTTTTTCTGTAATCGACCTGATTGTATCCATACTGGTCCCATTCAGAAGGTGTCCAGTTGAAAATACTCTGCCATGTTTCAGAGTGGTCGTTTGCATTATGCTCAACCAAGTTCTGACAATTTATATGAAAGACTTTTCCTAGCGCTCGGCGTTTGCTTTCCGCAGCCTTGCTCGAGTGCTGGCCGCAGGTTTGCCGCGCCAAGATCACGTGTACAAAACTACCGACGAATCGTTTCGTTTCCACAACAAAAATTTCAATGAAATGCGCTGTAAACTGGATTCCACTGAGAATCCGCGTTCTTTCGAGAAATACCCAACCCCACATTAAACACTCATATCACTTGAAAGAAAGAAACTTGGAAGGAAATACTTGGATGCACGCCAGATCAAAACATTCCAAAACTGTCTTTACCCACTGTCGGGTCCGAGTCGGCCATCATAGGTGGGAGGCAACGGTCAGGGACAATCGCTTTGGTCCTAATTGATCAAGTTGGGTACGAACCTTCAACTCGGAGGTTCGTGCACCCAGTAGAACTGGGGCCTGTAGAAAATGTTGCTCTAGTTTGAAAGTGGAGTTCAATCATGATCAGTGAATTCAACTTGTATCAGGCAGAACACACATACACTACTATTCATATGCTGCCTAGTTTTTTGGAAAGTACTTGGTGCACGAGATGGTGCACTGTAGTTTTACTAGTGAATAGCAAAAGGCCAAAAAGATGTAAAGACTCAAATAGTCTTTTGGTGAAGGTGTCTAAATTTTCAAACTATCATTTTAAGATCACACGCGCTGCCTTCTTTTTCAAAAGAGTTGCACAAAACGAACACACTTTTTTTCAACATCACTTTTGTAGTGATGTTTTGACAACAGGTATTAAAATATCTCTTTTTCTTTAAGCGTGGGTCTGACCCATGTTTTCAAAAAGCGTTCCCAAATCGACCCCACACTCAGAATAATGACCATGCCTTCAAAAGGTTCAGCCTCACTCTAGCCTGCATGAAGGCGCTGTCCAAACCTATCTCTAATCTGCACGGATCATCGTACGTTCCAGCGCCGCGCCTCAAATCCCCGAGCAGGCTGCCGAGGGCATTGACAGAACTTTTGCACAGAACTCCATGGACTCGGAAGATTTTTTCCAAAATCATCTGGCTAAATTCTTCCTTCCTTCGAGACCCCTGAACCCTCTTTTCGGTGGTACGCAACTTGATGGGAGGGTTTTCGCGGAGGTTTGAACACGCATGACCAGTTTTGATTTAATTATTTTGATAAGATCAAATTTATGTTTGTTTGTGTGTGTGTGTGTTTCTGTATTGTATTTCTGCTAGAGAACGTACAAATGTATTGATATTGTTTCCTAAATGACTTCGGTATTCAAGTCTCTACTCGCTCAAAACAGCTCGCACCTCTGATTTCGATTTTTTTGCAATTTCCACAGCTTACGTCGGTAGCCGGATCCATTTTTCGACCACTTTCCCAGACTCACATTTCTAAACGAGTTTTCGTGAACGAGATTTCAAGTTCTGCTTTACTTGATATCCAACTGACAATACTTTGTGTTCGTGGAGTGGATTCATTTCTCCCCGAATTAGAACATTTGTAGAACAATATTTTCACGGTCTCTTTTTCAAAAAGAAGGATTCGAAACCTGTGGGTGTTCCTTCGTTTCTGAATTGAAGCTGAAGTCAACTTCCTCTGCAGAGAAAAACTTTCCCGACGAGATTACTTGGATTACTTGAAAAACAGAGCAAAATCTGGAGATATGGCCGTTCTTGAACTCACGTTTAGAGATGTGAGTCTGGGAAAGTGGTCGAAAAATTGATCCGGCTACCGGCTTTATGAGTGCTCAGGTTCACGTATTTAGATATAGTCTTCCATGGCCATAAGAAACCAGAGATTTCAGCGTCGCAAAAGTTTCTCAAGCCAGCTTCCTAAAAAACATTCCCAAACCCATTGTAAAATCAAGCACTTACTTTTGTTTTCGATAGAATACAGGTTGAAACCAGCATTGAGAAGTGCGATTTTTTTTGGGCAAATGGAATCATGCAAGTCACTCCAACGACATTAAAAAAAGCAACTTGAAAAAAACAACACACAATCAGCACATGTCGGCACGAGTCACACTCAAGTCTTAAAGTGTCTCACATCGAAAATTATCCTTCGGCAGGTATTTGCCAAGGTCTATCCGTCGACGAGTCTATGAACTTGAACTCCCAAAACCTTCACTCCAGAACTTTCGCACTGCACATCGACAGACTTGAAAAGAGGA
>Ga0105055_10011903_pt1 | contig 10663 bp, 7 predicted proteins | sample BON03_FD_78090 | JGI IMG/M metagenome (GOLD analysis project Ga0105055, IMG submission 78090) | Freshwater microbial communities from Lake Bonney liftoff mats and glacier meltwater in Antarctica - BON-03 | ecosystem: Environmental > Aquatic > Freshwater > Ice > Glacier meltwater | place: Lake... | reverse complement strand
TACTTGGAGATTTGAACTATAGAGTTAATCTGGCATTGCTGGACAGCGAGGAAATAGATCGGATGAATTCTGAGTCGAATCAACTTTGTGCTCACTCAACTATTCATGACTTCTCTACATTGGCACAAAACGTCTCTCAACAAATAATGGAAGAAGAAGTTTTTGGTGTTAATGATGAAGACGATGATGAAGCATCCGATGTAGAAGACGATCCCGCTTCGTGGCAGGTTTCTACGACGATTCATGGAGCGTCTGTTTTGGGTGTTCCTGAAAAACGGTACCAAGAAGAGCATGGTGCTGATGCCAGTATGGCGGAATGGAACTTGGTTTCACAGCTTATTTTTGACGAGAAATGGTCTACGCTGATGAAAGGTGATCAGCTTATAAACGAGATGTCCAACCGACGAGTTCTCACTAACTTTGAAGAAGGCTGTTACGATTTTGCTCCGACTTTCAAAGTTACTCGGAATCCTAATTGCTCATATGTGGCAAAGCGATGCCCTTCGTATTGCGATAGAATCCTTTGGCATTCAGTACCAGGGCGCCGATCAAGACTCAAACAAGTGGATCTTCGAGCATGTCCGTTGGTATCTTCCTCGGATCACAAACCAGTTGCCAGCACTTTTGTTATTGATGTTTCAAACCAAAACATGCCTTCTCAAATCAAATTCCATCATAATGAAAAAGAGGAAGATGAATCTAGCGGGAAAGCCTTTTTAAAAGTGGAGGAAGGAGGAGTTTATATCGTCATATCTGAATTAAGAGCCACAGATTTAATGTCTAGTGATTACGATGGTCAATCAGACCCTTACGTAGTCTTTTGTTCCCCCAACTTGTTCGAAAGAGAGCATGCAGGTTACAATCCTCGACATGGCGCTGCGAAGACCCGCGTGTTGAAGCACAGGCTGGATGCTGCATGGCCAGGTTCCTATGTCATTAAGTGTCCACCGACGTTTGCCACCGGTGCTTCTATTCGACATTGTCATTTGGTATTTGCTCTGTGGGATAAGATCATGTTACTAGGGATGATATGTTAGGTCAGGCCATTCTGGGATTAGGACCTGTAGGTAACGCGTTGGAGGAAGTAGGGAATTGCGGAGGAACAGAACCAAAGGAGTTCACATTGCCTGTGCTTATACATGGCAGTCAACATGGGGTAGTAAGAGGAAAGATTCAGGTATGTGATCCCTTTTATTTAAGGCACAGCAACTTCAGGAATAAGTTCCAGTCTATTAATCTATTCAAGGATGCCTTGAAGGAAAAATCGTGCTGTTGTATCACTTAATATTGCCAGAATCATCATAAGTCATCCCTCTTTGAACACATTCGCTCGTGTCAACAAAATGCACTTCGAACGGATGCGATCATCGAAAATCGTAGTAAGGGTCGGATTCGGAACCCGCACTAAACGACCGTGCAGTATTATTATCGAGAGTGTCAAGCCGAAATTCGCAAGTTTTTCTACTCAGATGAATACTGAGGTCGTCATTTTTTATTTCTTATTATTATTTTGCTACTTTGTATTGCACTGTGTCTCGATAAAATCGGTTTACTGCGTTCGAGAAGTAGCGACTCCATTTTTTAACCGGTTATATATATGCATGCAACCATCCATGCACTATTTTCAATACGACGTCATCTCTATCTTCACACGGCAGCATCATGAGAAACATTAATTCTCATGAGTAATAAGCAACGAGTTGGATTTGTTTGACTCGAAAAAGATGATTTTTTTTTTAATGATCTTTTTCGAGTCAAACAAATCCAAAGCCAATGGACGTGCTTGGAGTGATAATCCCTCCGCCCGACTTACGTGAATATGTGGACAAGACTGCAAAGTTTGTGGCCCAGAATGGGAAAGAATTTGAAGATCGCATCAAAGGAATGGGAGAGGCCAAATTTGGTTTTCTGCAGGAAGATCATCCTTTTTACAAATACTATATGAAACAAGTCGATGAATTCGCACTTCAGATTCACGAGGAATCTAAGAATAAGGAATCCGAGCCTTCCAAGGAACCCTCCATCCAAGTATCTAGTGACGCGAAAGAAAAAGATGAAGCAGAAGAAGCGAAGCCACAACAAGTCATTGAGAAAGCTCCCACATCGTCTGTTATTGGAATTGCTGCGCGAGCTGTATCAAGAGCCAGTCATCCCGGTTTTAACTTTTGCACGATTACATCTGATGAAGATCCAATCTTGAAAGAATCGTCACAGGTCATTGAAACGATGCGTACGACGGCAAGATATGCGGCTGTGTTAGGAAGCTCATTTGTAGCTAGTGTGTCTACGAAAGAAGCACATAACCCTGAATTTTCTTTCTTGAAATCATCATCCTCGCTATTTACCTATTTTGAATCGCTGGTAGAGCAATATAAGCGGGTGCTTGATTGGGAGGATCTAATGGGGACGTTAAATTCAAGATACAAGAATAAAATGGCTGTACTTGATCGCACGGTACAATACTCGGAAGCAAAGCGCAAGGGTGAACTGGAAGAGGCAGAGAAGCAGCTGGACACTCGATCCTCTACAATCGCGTTTTATGAAATAGATTGGCATGACTTCGTGCTCGTTGAAACCATCACGTTTGATGAGCCTATTTATAAAACTGAAATACCGGCACAACGATCCAATGCCGGAATTGAAGATATGGATGTAGAAGATGACCGCAACGATGAGAAAATCAAAATACGGAAGAATTATAAACCGGTGGTTGATGCTGGTGTTTTAAAGAAATCAGTTGTTGCCTTGCCTGACGGAAGACATATCAATGCTAATGAATTGAACGAACACATGCGAGTTGAGATGCTGGATCCCAAATGGCAGGAGCAGAAAAATCGCTTCTTGGAGAAACAGAAAGTTGTGCCATTCGTGGAAAGAGATATTTCCAAGAACCTTGCGAACATGGCAACACATCGACCAGATGTTTTTGGAAGAGATGAAATAGCAGAACGAAAGTTGGTTGAAGCGGAAACAGAAAGAAAAATTCGTTTGGCCGATCAAATGACAGACCCAGGAGACTCAATTCAACAAGTGAGTCACACATCCAGGACCAACGGACACATACGAAGGAACGAACACGTAGTTCATAGCGCTGTACCGCCAGGCGAACCGACCCCACAATTTATTCCGCAAGCTCCTGCTGGAACACCTACGATCATGAAACGTCCGCTTCATGACGTGGCTGTTGATACAGAGCCTGCTGCAAAATCCAGGAAGATCGACACTCTTTTGAACAAAACATTGTACATAGAAATACCTTCAGACACAGAGCATCCGGAATGGAACCTTATTGGCCAAACAATAGTGGTCCTTCTCACTGAACAAATTAAAACGATTGCCGATGTAAAAAACTTGATTGTCAATCAACTGGTTGATGTTAGAAAAACTGACTCGCTTGCCACCAAGAAGTTTCAATTGAAAACGGAGTTCAAGTTCTTGAAAGATACCGACTTAGTCCTGGATGTTTTATCCAACCTTCCGGAAGAGAAAGAAAATACTTTGGAAATGCGACTGAGAAAACGAGGAGGTAGATAATAATACACATCAAAATAATTTAAAGTTTAGATTAAGGTTACATCTTTGGTTTCTTTCTCGAGTTTGTTTTAATAGATTGCACTGTTAAATAAGCTACATTATCGCCAATGAATTCAAGGACCTCCAATATTTCATCCACGCACGTATTGCTTTGAAGAGTTTTCCCTCGCATCTTTTCGATGTTTCGGAGTCCGAATACGTAGTTCATATAACTTCCATCAGCAATTTTGTCAGTCATTATGTCCTTGTAGAAATCAACGCGAAAGGACCTAGCAACCTCCTGGTTCATGGCCATTCGTTGTTGGCACGAAAGTTGTTTGAGGCACTTTATCACTTTATCCTACCTCTCGCGATTTTTGAGTTAAAATTGCTTGTTCAGTTTCTTCTTATTTTGTGTAGCATTTATACTAGCACTTAAAAACGGTACCATTAGAAGTGCACATCCATTGATGTAGGTACTAGTGTTTTCAATATCCGACTACTATGCAGTTACTCTCCCATTAAAAAGGCGGTGGAAAGTGATCGTAGCAGTGATTAGTAACAACGGTAAGAGCATCGAATTTGAAAATGCTGCATGCACCCCCCCCACCTTCTTCATTCATTCGTCTTCTTTGAAACACTATTTTAAATTTTGTGCTCGGACTAATTATATAATAATCAATAATATTAAATGTTCAAGGATACTGCGTGTTGCAATTTTCGCCTACGTATCCTTCGAAACAAGTGCAGGACCCAGTAAAGGCATCGCAAATTCCACGGTTAGAGCACGATACGTGACATTTATTCCCAACACCACCACCACTACCTGAATCAGCAATTTTTTCCTTTTGGTCTTGCAGTTTCCCTTCACAATCAGTTTCATCGTCATCCGTCATGGGGTCGTCTCCTGTTGGGCATCGACGGAACTCACAAAAGGGTCCCCAATACTCTGCTAATTGAAACTCTCCACTTGCCAATCCAACAGCCCACGAAGAATCACAGAAACAAGAAGTAATCATTTCTTCATCCCAAGTGGTTGTTGCGCTCAATCCGCCATAGGACGTGCATGAACTGAGAGGTTGAGCAGAAGGCTCTTCGGCAAGTTCTTTCAATGTAAGGCATCTTCCACGACCACTACATTCTTCTTCATCTTCATTCATGCGGCATGAATAATATTGGCAAGCACTTCCCGAGAACTCGGCAGGACAAACACATGTTCCAGTATCCCGATCGCACAAACCAACGTTACTGCATTCCATTTCAGCATGAGCTGTATCTGCCGCAGTAGGAATATCCACCCATGCCTTACCAAACGGGCAAACCTTCTCAGAGCAATCTGGCTTTGGATACGGATACATGAGTTTTGATTCAAAATCAGCGACACTCCCGTATCCCTCTTCACAAATACATCCTTTGGTCATGGAATTGCAAGTGCCGTGACCAGAGCATATAATTTGTTCACCATCTACAGTAGCGGTAAATATGACACAAGGGGTGATTGCGTGAGATACAGTCGCACACAATACCAGTAGAATCCACATCGTGAACCGTTTTTAATTTTGTATTACGGGATTTGATACAAGTACCTCAGTGTTACTATGGCGATGCGTGGACGAGGAGGAGGTTTCGCTTCTCGATCTCGACGCCCTGTGTTCATGCCAACCAAACGAAATGCTCGTCCTAATGCAAGTGATCAGCCACCCCAGGTTGAACCGACACCAGTGGTGTCTGCGGTACCAGCTGAACTATCCACATCACCGCATTCGCCAGTAATCGAACAGGCTGCGGCTCCGTCAGTAGAGAAAATAGTATCGGCTCCGGTGGCTAGGTTTCATGTCGATGAGGTGGCAAGGCAGAAGAAAGTGGTTGCTCAAGAGGTCTCTGATATTAACAAGTTACAAATGAAAGCTTTTACGAAGAATAGAAAAGCTGGAAAGAAAGCTCCTTCTGAGATGGTTCGTAAACAAAAGTCGAAAGATCGTCGAAAAAATGAAAAGGAATATGGTGTTGATAAAACGACTATTGTAGATGTCCTTCCGACCCTTCCTGATCCGGTTGTTACAGCTCCCTTGGCCCCTCAATTAATAATCCACAATGGTAAATTGGTGGTCGACAAGGAAAGCTTGGTGTATAAACATCAGCATGCTGAAATAGATATTGAGAATACTCCCGTTTTTGATGGCGATAATGCGAGAGTTACCTCCATGACATTTTCCAAACGCAAATTTGCAGGGAGATGGACTGAGCTTGAAACTCAAACCTTTTATAAAGGTCTTCGATTGTTCGGTCAGGACTTTTCTATGATAGCTGAATTATTGGAGGGAAGACCACGGACCCAACTTCTTCGAAAGTTTAAACGCGAAGAATTGGAACACCCAAGACTGATCCAAGCTGCTTTGAACCCTAAATCGAGACTTCCTTTTCTATTAAACGAGTATCTACCTGACGATATCTCCAACACTGTGAATCTTACAACTTCCAACACAGTTGAACCATCAACTGAAACCAATCCAACAGAAATCAATTTGACAGAAACAAACTTGAATGCTTCTCAGGTGACTAGCGTTCAGTCTTTACTTGCAACTCAAGCTGCATTGTTGGCTGCTTCTGTGGAGGACGAGGAGGATATGTCTGACGAGGAAGAAGAGGAAGAGGAGGATTCAGATGACTCGGAAACAGTCTCGAAGCGCCGCAGAGCCGAATCGTACGAGTCGTACACGTAAATAGTTGTAAGAATAGAAATTCAGAATCTGTGAATATAATCCGATAGAATGATTAGAGACTTTGTCTTAAAGTTAAACAAGGATTTTGAAAAATTATGATGCTTGTTCAGATTCCCGCAAAGCTTTAACTTTGGCGAATACCCCGGTCGCGTTTCCTGGAATTTTATTGATAACCCCAGATACAGCCTGCAGTTGTTGGCTAAGTGGCTTACGGATAGATCCAAGCTGTGACTCCAGAATAGCTTTGGTTTTGCCATGGAGCAATGTATGTATGTCCACATCAGAATCTGCTGGGACGTTCATTCGCTTGACAGTCGCAGCTAAATCTTTCAATCCACTTCTAGAAAGCCAAATGCTAGATTCAGATTTTCCATGATCCTTAATGTATGCTCCTAGCACAATGAATTGATTGGCTCTATAAATGAAGTTCTTGGGATTATCGAGGGGAGCCATTTTGGTCAAGACCTTCGCAGCTGGTGAATCATTGAGAATACTTATAAGCGGAGCCTTGCATGATACCATGGTGGTCAAACCAAATGCAAACCCTGCAATTTTTTCCTTCGATTTTGCAGCTTGATCTTCATCTCCGTCGTACAAATGGGTGGCCGTTGCATGAAATAACGACGGCTTGACTCTTTGCACAGAGAATCCGTTGCTGTACAAGTCATTTTTAACTTGTTCATCAGTAATGGATCCCTGTAAAAATATATTAATGGAATGGGAGCTCATTACATCGGCATAGTGCTTTGCCAAAAGATCGTTCTTACGAAACACTCCAGGTGATCGAACGTAGACCCTAGGATGATTCTTCTTCTCTGTTCGTTTAGCTTCTCGTTTGATGATCTTCATTTCCTTATGCGTCAGTCTCGCTCGGTATCCAGTTCTTCCTGATTCAACTGGCGCCATTCTTGGGCTACTCGAAAAGCACCGTCGCAGCACGAGCATACTTGAAAACCTTGAAAACCTTGAAAATGTTAGGTGATTGAGTTTCTACTGTTTTGCATAAGACACACTATCGGGTAGCCCCCCCTTATTTTAGCGGATGAGCCACCAAACTTCTACTATTGAAGAGGATGCAAGATGAAAAGCTAGTTTCAAGTCGGTTTGCTATGGTGAAAGAGGCCATCGCTGTTCAGTCATTGGACCAAAGTGCTATTGAAAATGTCATTACTGGAGATATGTCTCTTCTTTATGGCGAGACTTCCTTGGAGTCTATCAAAGCCATTCTTGACTCCATCGCCAGTCAAGCGCATGTTTGTGTGAGTGGCGATAATCACGTTTTTATAGACGTCGGGTGCGGAAGAGGGCATGCCGTATTTGGTGCCGCTGCTGCGTTTCGTTTTGACCGATATATAGGTATTGAGCTGGTGCAAGAGCATGTCGATCAAGCCAATCTAGCCCTTGAAAAACTTGTTGAACTTGAAAACCAACATGAAATTCCCTTGCCAACAAACAAGATCAGTTTTGTCTGCGCCGATGCTTTTGACAGTGATGTGGCTCATGAAGCTCTTCGTTCTGCAACTGTCGTTTATTTCTTCGATCTCGCTTTCGGAGTCGATCTGCGGGCATCCTTCGCACGTTTGTTTGCCGAGATACTCAGAGATGACACCATTGTGATTTCAACTCATTTAGATCCGTTTCCTTCTGAAAAGTTCTGCCCAATAACAGATATATTCTCGTTTCAAGCCGAATGGGGGGCCGCCCCGGTTCGAGCGTACCAAAAGAAGCCAGGTGCATTTACTATGTGGTTGGAGAAACACAAATTGCAGCTGGAATCCAAATTGCCGTCCGATTTACAAGAAAAAGCATCCATTAAGATGCTAGAATCGCAATTCGATATTGGTCACTTTGTGCAATTGGCTCAAATAGAACCAAAGAGTTTAGACTTGGTGGTCATGGCTACACAAGACATGAAGGCGTGTTCTCAGGTGTTTATAGTAGATCATGCATGGACCTTTCTTAGCCGAACGGATGCTGTTGCTGCGTTACAGGGTGTCCCAGGTCTTGATGAGCGTTTAGTTTCGATATGCGGGTCTTCTTATGAAAGTGCTGGAGATGACAATGATTCAAAAGCATCTGCATTACTTCATGCACTTCGTGAATTATTAGGAAGTTACACATTAAACGATGATGGGCGAACGACGACAGTGTACTATTTGTTGGATGAGGTAGGTTCGCGAATCAGGCATCATAAGAATGGCCTAGTCTCGCAAGTACAAGGTGATACGCCCAACATGAAAATGATGCCATTCTATCACAAGGATCTCAGATTAGCTTTTAATTTGGTTTGGCCTATAACGGATATATCGGAAGGGGATATTCTGATGTGCAAACACGAACAAGGGTGGGATTTAGATGAAGTAGACACTCAAGTCAAGCTGGAAAGCACTGATGATCTATTGCCTGAAATGAAAGAATATGCTTCACAGCAATCATTGAAGAATCTCATATATCAAAATAATCCATAATATAGATAATTTGTTTTACTTTTAAATGACTTGAAATGTGGCCCAAAGACTTCTTGAAGCGGCACCTGCGAAAGTGGCAATTGATCCAGGAAATGGAAACGCAGTTAAGCAAATTCGGTTCTCAGTTACCTGATGGTCATATCCTGTCTGCTCAGGCAATGTACTATTTGCAAACTTGCAAATATATCCTTCTTCAGTGAATCCCAAAGGGGCGCTTGCCTCAAAAACCGAATTACTGCCTTCGTTGGTAGAAACCAAGTACACATCTTGATACACTTTGATGATATTGTGCTGGTTCGTGACCTTGGCTTCCAGCTGGTTCTTGTTCTTGTTAAAGAAAAACCGCTGGTTTTCTTTGAGAACATTGCATTTGTTGGCATACAGTCCAAATCCAGTAGGCACGGCCTCCAGACAATAATCCGATTCTGAAATTCGAAGAGGAAAGGAGGAACAGGAAGATAAAACTGATTTGCAGTTTGTACCTGGACATGAACATCCTTTGCTTTCAATGGTTCTGACTAGAGTGGGGAAATTGCCACCCAGCATGCAATCATCATCCACTTGAACAATTGTGACAGTTTCAAAATTAGGCATGGATCCTTGTTTATCAAAGTAGTGAATCCATCGAACAACTGGAGGAGTTTCAGTGGTTTCAGTGGTCAACGCGCGGGCTAGATATCCATTAGATTCAACAAGGTCGTCGTCAACAAACCACGAGTCTTCACCGCGGTATAAATGTATCGGGGTATTACTGTATAAGGAGTCTAGTTTTGAATACCATATCAGTGATTTCGATGTACGCTTCTCGTAAGCGGTGTAACGAAGGTCATTTGTGTCGTCAATACCGCCACAAAGATCAACACTATGATGGAATGAGCACCAATTCACCAACTCTTGATTCCCATTCATGTATTCGATGAACACACTCGCTTGGCACTCGTTTGTGCTGTCGCATCGCAATAGGCACGCTTCTGCGCCTCCTAGCACGTTGAGATGTCGCCACTGGTAATTGCTGTTGTCAGGATTGAAGACATTGGTTCGACACAGAGTGGATGTGCTGATTCTGTGTCCGGGATTGGCATCATAGCCATCTGATTCAGTGAAACGGCGAATATAAGTTCCACTCAAAGTAGCCCTTACAGACAGCAGAGTCAGTCCTGACACATGCAAGTACTGACACTTATTCTTAGCAGGGCAGTTTGCAGACAAACCAAACATTTGACCTTTCCATTCAAAGAAACGGGGAGCTGGATACTCTGCCAACGATGCACTGCCGTCATCTTTCGCGCCAATACAAAATGCACGCATATATGATGACGACAAAGATGGCTTCGATCCTGTTACATATGCATAACCGTCGTAATAATTAGCTTTTACAGAAGCATCAGGAAGAACGACAACATTAGGAACACTGGTGTTGAACGAGTATATGGATATTTTTGCATTGGATTCTTCCACCGAGATCAACTGCTGATCTGTGGACTGAGTAATCGACAGGTTATAGAAGCGAGAGTAGTCAATGCTTATATCAGATAAGCAATGATAAGAAGTGACACCGCATCTACCATTTGGTCCACAACATGGTTGATCTTCAGGACAGTATGCCCATTTATCATCGTCTGTGAGTAGTGTCGGAATATTGCACTTTAAGTCGGCTCTAGTTTGAGTGACCCATTTTTTCTCTTCGTCATACAAGGTTCTGTAGTCGGTTGAATATCTTGTCAAGCAGAAAGCTTCCGTGCTACCACAGTAGCCCGATCTCCACTGGCAGCACGGACGAAGATCTGTTGTACCATCTCCCCACAATACTGGTACTGGGGGACACTCGGAGATTTCTCCGCTTGCTAATGGATACAAATGCCCGCACCTTCCATCATCACGGTATCGTTTGAATGTGCTTGTAGCAATTGGTTTGTTGTATGAAATGTAAAAGACGTAATTGGTTTTTCGCATGTTCTC
>Ga0105055_10011902_pt1 | contig 10663 bp, 14 predicted proteins | sample BON03_FD_78090 | JGI IMG/M metagenome (GOLD analysis project Ga0105055, IMG submission 78090) | Freshwater microbial communities from Lake Bonney liftoff mats and glacier meltwater in Antarctica - BON-03 | ecosystem: Environmental > Aquatic > Freshwater > Ice > Glacier meltwater | place: Lake... | reverse complement strand
TTTGACCTAAAAAGGGCCTAAACTAAACGTTCTGATTCGTGACAAGATCTCGTTCGTAGGCGTTGCTCACTTGACGCGCGGCGGTAGATCTTGTTCGTGGGCGCTTTATCGCTAGCATCATCAATCAAGTGATAACATTTGATATTCCTTTCAACATGTCATCTAGATCCGCATTCTCCATCTCCCTTTCCCAATGCCTTCTAGATATCTGTCTTCCATCTCCAAACGTCCCCATATAAATCTAGATGACATTTGTTCCAAAAAATCTTGTTGATATTCCTTTGTAGATGTTTAGAAGTGTACATCTTTTTTAAATGTCCTGTAGACGTGTGAATCAAGGATACACTGGAATGATACATAATTTGTAGATGTGAAAAAAGGTGTCCTCTAGATCTGCTGGTGCTAATCTGGTGGGAGTAAGCAACACTGCCATTTCGCCTAAAAGGGCATCACTAACGGTCAGCCCAGGATAAGCATCATAGAAAAAAACGAGAAAACTTTTTTTGTGTGCACCCTCGGCGGCTGACCTGTAATCAATATCATAGGGAAACATAGTCCTAAACGCGGTGGCGTAAAGTGCTAAGGCAGAGGACTAGGTAGTCGAAGATAGACGAGAATTCAGCATGGATTTGAAAGAAGATGCCTCTTCACTGCTTTATGTGGAACACAATAATACAACAGAAAGGAGTCTTTTAGCGACGTGACGTGGAGGGGTCGTGTAGGGACGTGACGTCTTATTCGTGACTGAAATTATCTGCTAACTTCCCGTGTCTCCCTCGAGAAACTGGCAAGGGCAGAGCACTCGAAATAGATCCAAGGCGTGTTCAAGCGAACTGTCTACCAATGAGGAAGAAAAAGTATCAAATGAATACATGCAGAGGAAAATACTACCAACAGAAAAGAATGAGTTACGGTCCATTCAAGGATCAAATGAATACACACAAAAGAAGATACTACACCGAAACAGAAATCAATACGCTCCCACAACAATTTATATTTGGAAAGGACTGTATGGACCTAACAAAAATAAACCGCTGGAGAAAATGTGAAGGTTGTGATGAAGGTCTCCTGGAGGTCGAACCGTGTTGAATTCGTCCAAAGAAGGACGGTAATGTAGTCTCCCGAAGAAAAGAACGCGCAAGTGTGGTCTGCGAAAGAAAGTCTCCCGAAGGTCAAAATCGAGCAGGAAGGGGAAGGGTCTTGCGGAAGAGCGAGCGAAGAAGTTCGCGGAAGGGTCAGAAGAGCGCAGAAAGTAGGGCGTTACGCTTGCTGTCGGCAGTAGAGGCGACGGGAGTGCCAGTGGCACGTGCGCTATAGCATCGCGGACGGCGGATGCGGGGTTGAAGATTGATCAGCGTTCGAAAACACGGATGGTGTTGTAAGCTGCAGTGCTTCCTGTGGCACAATCAAGGTTGATCCGTGAAAGCGCTCGATGTGGTTTTCATTTTCCCGTCCATAGGGTGACAACGCCGCTAGAGAGCTCGCAGAATCCCGTCTATAGGGTGCTTGAAGCTTAACAAGTGTTTGGTTGAGGCATACTTTCATTGGTTTCTAGTCCAGCGGTAAGTATAGCCTGGACTGCTCGGCTTCGAAGTGCAAGTTGGTAGGATGTGGAATAGGCAGTGGGCAGGATGTTTGATTCCTGGGCCTCCACACCTGGTTCAGGCAGTAGTCAGGATGTTCGATTCCCAGGCCTCCACACCTGAACAACTACATCTTAGCTAACTTGACGCACCTGACCGTACCGAGGCCAGAGATACATACTCTAACTGCACATGAGACTCGTAATTCCTGATACAGGACCAAAATCATGACCGGTTTTAGCTCCGGGGATCGAACCCCGGACTTCCTGGTCAGGAAGTCCGGGGTTCGATCCGATGACTCTTTGGTCAAGTGGGAAGCTCAAGAACTTCTTGACCAGGAAGTCCAGGGTTCAACCCCCGGAGCTAAAACCCGTCACGTTGTACACCAACCTTCCGCTAATGGTCTTTCAAAAGAGAGAGAGAGATAGAGAGAGACATTACAAACACAACCCCACACACCAGGTTAAATGGGAAAAGCAACAGTGTGCACCGCTGCATCCTCCTCGGTGCCCCATTCCATTCCCCACTGCTGCATCCACATCTTCCCTTGATGATAAGGATGTCCCTCATAGCCCGCATCAACTGTTTTTCGACTCCGTACTTGAATCGGGGGACAATCCTGCAGAGATGAAACGCACTTCCATCCACCTATCTTGATTATGTATAACATATAGATATGCTTGATGGGCCACTTGCAGGTAGTGGCAGGGGTGGAATCTCTAGAGAACGAACCTGTAAATAAATTTGATGCTGTGAATTGTCAAACCCGGATGTTCCGTACCATAACCTGCCTCGACAGTCAGATCTCCTGCATCGGAGCCAATTACGGCCAGCAACAGTAAAATGGCCAGGACCGTCATGAAGTTCACTTACTTACTTCAGTGCATTTGCTCCTCAGAAGAGAGCTCGTTGTACGTGCCCAGCGCACGGTACACCAACACACAACTTTTCACAAATGCTGTGGTAAGCTGCATATCACGTAAGGTGTCTTGCCGGTCATACCTGTACATGGTTGTGGATACTGTTGCCTCCTGGAGCCCTTGAATCCCCGGATATGCCTTTCTACTGAGTAAGTCATATCTCAGTAGTATTCAAGCCCTGAAGCAAATTGATAATCCTGGACAATTAGCATACACCCTTGTCGCAAACTTAAAATAGAACGAGAAAAAAAGTCGAGTTGATGAAATTACGTAGAAAGAGATCTATTGAAAATTAATATTTGAAACTCACTAGCAATTAAAATTGGCTGTGCCTACATCTACCTGTATCAGTATGAATTTGAATCAATCTGCACGTCCTCACTGTGGCAGGCTCGCGACTATTTTTTAAGCCACAAGGCGATGTCAGTGTGTGTTGCCTTGTTTTTTTGGACCCGATATTGTGGAATCATTACCATCCCGGAGTTTCCTCACGAGCGGGCCAAGGGGGCACGCACCCATGATTCAGAATCGCCGGCGTACCTCCTCACCAAGTCCTCACTCAGACAACCTGGAGTGACCGGATCCTCACCCTGCACTTGAATTACGTTGCTGGCTATACCGGTCCCCGTTTCTTCCTCTTCTAAAGAACCCAGCAACTAACGCCATTGTCAACCAGGGGCAAGCCCTGGCGGCTCCGTGTCTGGGCAAGTCCAATGTTCGTTTGGACTCATCAGTTCAGTGTGACTGGAATTGAAACGACAGGCTAGGGAGTAACAGTCTCTGCCTTTAACCAAAGGAACTACAAAAGCCGTGTCACATGTGTCGGCCAGTAGATGGAATCGAACCGACGACCAAAAAATTGACAGCCCCTCGCTGTAACCACTGCACTAAAGGAGTAGTACGTAGTCACGTGATAGAGCCCGCCTAGAAGTCACGCAATAGCGAGACTTTGAATCCAGCTGATCTTACAAAATAGAAACTACAAGAAGTCACTAGACTATTTTTATTTCTTTTTTTTTGAAATAACAAAAGTATCTGTAATCAGCAATATAAAGACTAGATGACAGGCACAAACAGGCAATGGGATGAACACGCAAAGTGCATGCCAATGCCCAAGATAAAACAAAGCGACACGCATTCTCATAGTCCCTTGGACAGTGAGCTGTGATCCCTCACGTCCAAAAAACTCTACCAGACTCTCCAAACGAAATGGAACGGTAGTGCCTTTGTCCATTGTCGTTTTGCAGTGCCTCGTTTTGGAATGCCAGGGCGTATTGTTGAGATGCGATCTACGGCATTAGCAATGGAGGCCGAATTTTCCAGTGGGCTGCCAGTGTCCTCAGGTGTATCAGTGGCGTCGCCCTCCTTGGGCTTGTCTGGTAAAAGGTTCAGATCTGACTACTACAATGTGTTTCTGCCGCCTCATATCTTGAATCGAAATTTGACAAAAAGGATAGCCTATTCAACGGTTATTCCACCTTCAATTGATATTTTCCAACTTGAAAGCTCTTTCCAAAGCTCGAAGCAAATGCTCATTGGTCTCTTTTGCCAATTTTCAATGAAAACAGACATACCGAGATTTGGAACGAGCTTTGGAAAATTTCATTGGAAGTGGGATCGGCTGTACAAAATACGGACCCATTCGACACCACAAGTCGATTTTTGGCACCTCAACTACAAATGGAACAGGTATCAGCCCACAGATGCTCGGGCATGGCAATCGTGCTGCAAGCTTGCAAGGCGGCGTAATAGACACAATGCGTGAATCACATTCAAGGTATGTGCGCTCCACCAGTCATATGGCTGATGGACCCGAATAGGCCCGGGTTTATTCAAGTCATGGAAGCTGTGAGATAGTTGCGTGTGCCCACACTGCGTGTCTTGACTGTGATCATCTTCTATATGCGGGTGGCACAGTTTGTGTTCAGCGGCGCTCGAGTTTGTGCGCAACGTCTTACGCCACGAGCGCTGGCCTTGAGAACAATTCTTCAACGTTGGAGAAAGTCTTCTCGTCGTGACGCAGCTCTGGTCTTCTCTTGAGAACCCTTTCTCAGCGACTCCTCATTCGGTTAGAGAGGCTCCCTCGATCAGCAAATCTTCTGTGAAAGAGCACCTTGGTTCAGCAACAACCCTTTCTCTGCAGGCAGTGATTCTCTTCGCAGAACAGCTTCTACGAGAGAACAGCTTCTGTGAGTCTTGCGCCGCCATATCTGAACGCCCACTGTTGAAGAACATATTCCTCAACGCACCACTTTTTCAAGCAAGAACCCTTTCTCCTTTCAAAGGTGTTCTTTTTGTAGAACACCTTCTCCAAGAGAACAATTTTTGTGACACCCGCACCACCGTCTTCGGCGAACCTCTGCTTCAAAACAGCTTCTCTGTCTGCTCTTCAAGAATGCGTTCTCGTCAGTGCCTCGATTAAGGAACAACTTGTTCGCTCCTCTACCGGGTCTCGGTGTTAGCTTCGCGGTAACCTGGTAGCGCGGGCAAAGTCTACCACACGTGCTTTCAAGGCGCAATCGTATTTTTTGACTCTCACAGCATTACCCATCAAATCTCTCTTGAGGTGACACTCACCAACGTGGTAGAGACACGTCAAAGAAATCACCTGTAGTCTCTTACGTAGTCTCTTATACACAGAGAATGAATTGGCATTAGAGTTACAGTATGCAATTCAAAGTGGCGGTCAACCGATGTGTTGTAGTCAGACAAAAAGAATTGGGACGTGCGGAATCATTGTATTCCAGGGAGGAGGTATGAAATGTGGAAATGTATTGGGGTAAGAAATGCACAATGATCGCATGTAAGAATTATGACAACGCATGTGTCTTATTCCATTCCACAGATATCTTTTCAAACAAAATACGGGGGATGTGCGGGAAATTGTATGATATCGAAATGATGTGATGTATTTGAAGAGGTTTGACATATTGAAGAATATCTAATAAATATATACCCTGTTAACCATTTCGCGTGATTTCCTTACTGGAGCTGCCAGTGAAGGATATTTAAGAAATAACATGAATATTATGATAGGTATGGAAGATACGCACCAGAGCTCGATTTCCAAGTACACGTCCATCGGAGAGCCCTGCCCCCACGAACAATGTTTTGTGTCGGCCGTACCTAACATAAAGCCTAGCAGCAACGTATCGAACACATGCAGCAATGGCTTGCTTTCCAACTATGGAACACGGCCATCAGAGGGTCCTGCCCCGAACCATTTCGCGTGTGTTCCATACTGGAGCCAAAGGATATTTATATATTTGTAGCGACTATATAGGTCTGTGATTAATCATGTACCACGCTGTCACACGTATGTGTGCGAATGAACCAAAACCGTATGTTTGGAACGACGGCCTTCCTATGTGAAGATGCATACACATACACGTGAAGGGCAGGGGTACTACCAATTACTTCTGACATGAAGGAAGGGACTGCAAATAAGCGGGCATCAAGCAAAAGATGTTGAACGTCATTCATATCTAAAATCGGTCCGGCAGTGTGTCGAATCCAATCGTGAAGTCGTCTGATCGTCTCTGCAAATCTCTCGATTTTGGTGTGTTGTCCAGCTCTTGGATGGCACCATAACATAGGGGAGTGATTGGTCTTGACAAATACCGAATCGAGTTGACAACATATTCAGACCAGCCCTGCTGTAATAAACATGTCGCCTGCCTTACGTAACGGCAGGTGACTGTCATTGAAACCCATAGCCCAGCCGGGGATTTCTGTCCACGAGGGTTGCCAATGGCAAGGACCACGTCCTTCCATCGCTATCTTGTAAGAATGCGGTCACAGCTCTTTTGTGTGAAATGTGATCGTAGAATCGACCGGGGCAGTAGGGGGACTGTTGAAATGGGTTGCATTTAAAGGTCTTTACTCACACAAAATATAAACCCACACACCCTCAGACTTGCAACCTGTTGTGCATTGAGGAGACCCGCAGCTTGTCGTAGCATGAACAAGTGTGAACATAGTTAGGATTCAGTTGACATTTAATAATTACAGAGACTTTGTACAAACAACATACAATGCATGCTGAGAATTACATACACACATTATATAAATGTGTGAGTACACATGTGACGGGGAATTACCCAGGGTGGGTGCAGGTTATGATGGAACACCATAGGGTGCAAAAAATCCGTCATAGTAATACGACGCGCCTGCCGCCACTACTTCTGCTCTCCGAGACCTGCGCAAAACCTGGGGTGCGCCTGCGCATAACCTGGGGCTGCACGGACCATGGGGCTGCGCTCCAGCTGGGCCTGTGCCACATCTGCGGCTGTGCCAAATCTGGAGCTGCACCCCATCTGGGGCGGCGCCGATTCTGGGGCGACGCCAAATCTGGAGCGGTGCCAAACCTGGGGCGGCGACACAACGGGCGCGGCGCCAAACCAGGGCAGGCGTATGTCCTGCGCCGGCGTCATTCCTGTGCCGGCGTCGGTCCTGGCGCTGCGTCGATCCTGTGTTGTCACTAAATCTAGAACTTGTCTTGTAGTTGTAGAGAGTATATATTAAAGGGAGAACGTCGTCAAGAGGATAAATGGTAATTTAAGTCATAAGACTCCCAGATCTCAGACGGGCTCCCTAAAAGTCGAGGGGAGTGAGGGGGGGGGGCCTACAACTATATCTACACCTAGACTGACACCTAGATTGACACCTTGTCCATGAACACCAACACTCACAACTGCATCATCATCGACACCTACACTGACATCTACCCCATCCTCGTCGCAGGCCGTGTCCTCACGTTAACCCACCTGGCGGACAAGGATAACTTCGAGGACGCTCGCCTAATCGTCCTCATCGTCGTCACTCTGTGCGTCATTATTCGCGCTAATACGGGCACCTGTACCACCTGTGTCGACAACACCACCACCAAGATTGGCTGCAAGCCATTCCGAGGCCGCGACGCCGCAGGCAGCGTGTGTACCATCATCAGCCACATCTACCTCTCCAGAGGCACCTGCACGATCAGCATGAGCAGATGGCGCGACGCTACGTGCATCAACATCCATGTTGACAGCGGGGTGAGGGGGTGCAGGGCGAGGGGCGGCGCGGTGCGATGCATGTGCAGCGCCGTGCATGAGGCATTTAGCCGATGAAATGGGCTAGCCAGGTTGACGACGCGACGGCGGAGCTGTACTGTGCACGGAGAGGTGTAGGCGTGTGGCAGTGGCATACGCGATGGCCTTGCCAATAGAGTTCCTGTTAAAACTAAATGTGCGTGCTCGACACCACGTGAAAGCCTCGCTGCGAATCTCTCCCTCTGCGCCGATGAGTGCATAGTAATTGCGTGTCTGTGTGTCAGCCAAGACTCACAGGAGACGAAGAAACTCGGGATGAATTTTTCCAGCCACTGACATAATTGCAGGTGCAAACGTTGTACCAACAGCAGCGAAATCCTCTTTGTACTTCCTATCTTTGGCCCCAGCACGGGCCTGCAGATAGTCATCGGTGTTTATCTTGCCGTTGAGGTGTCCATAGTTGACTGTGCTATTACCAATGTGATCACAGCAGATCGACACATCAATGACAAGGTTATTAGAGCCAACAAGACCAAAGTTCACAAGTTCGACATCGCCCTGCTTGTTGCTTGCGATCGCCGTCGTGGACGCCTTGTGGTTGATGCGCACAGAGTAGCCTGTGTTGCGGGCCAATTGCGCCAAGACATCCATAACATGATTGTGGCCTCGGGTGGCTGCCGTGTGCTTTTTGCAAGCAAGCACGTGATCGCCTTGCAAGTGAAAAGTTCTTGCACGAGCACATTGTCCGAGCCACAGCATGCACCTGAAGCATCGGGATAGGCGCGTCCATGGATCTGCAGAAGAAGCTCATCCACAGGTCCAGACTGAAGCGAGTGACAGGTCGTTGAGCAGATATGTCAGCCACCCAAGAAAGAGGGCCCCAGTTAAGGTTCCAAGCCTTCTGCTTTTCAGCAGGCGCTGCAGGATTTGCTGGCGGAGCGTTGGGGTCGACAGTGTCTGTCTGCGGAAAGTATTCATGGAAATCGTGACCCGCTCATCTTTTGGAACTGCTGGGATCCGCTGCACACTCTGAACTTTCAAGTATTTTTCACTCCGTGCGAGTGCGACATGTCCAAGCACATACTGATGATCTTTCCAACAATGCATGAGGTGCGCAGTAATTATGCGCTGACTCGGGTCTGCGGGTGGATGATCACCTGCCTGCTGCTGCGCCTCCGAATTGCTGTAGTATTGTCCTTCTCCCTGACTACTCACGAAGAGCATAGATACTGGGGGAAAATCAGCGACGGTAGTACTGAGGGAGGATTGCTGTGACCTGTGCCATCTGCATTCAGATATTGCGTACCCGCAGGGCCCGCAATGGGCACCGGGGCATCACTTGACGCTGGCCCTGCAGCTGGTCCTGGGTGTGTTGCAGGCAAGAAAACCAGGGCGCATATTCTGGCAGAAGCGCATCATGTCATAGGGTATCATGTCATCCGTGAGCACGTGATCTGTTTTGCCAACGTCAAGAATGACAGCTTCTACCTTTTGTGCGACGAATTTCGTGACCCATGCATCATCTCCTATAGGCACACCTGCAACACGCAGTCCCTTTGTAGACACACCCGCATCCATTGCGGCGAGATCCGAAAGAGACTGTCGGCTCGCTAAAGTGTCTTTAAAAAGCGTGCGAGCCTGATCGTCATTGAGGCGGTTGCCGGGCATATAGCAATTGAACTTGGGCACATCCAGATGCAAATCAAGATCCTGCTTCAGAATAAGCTTGAGCTCATCTACTAATGCCAAAACTTCTTGAAGAAGAGCGACAACGATAATATCATCGCAAATGTCAGCCCCTTTGCAAGCAGGGTGACGTTGAAAGACACGACCAATGGAAGGGTGAATCGTGACAGCAAATTGTACTGTCTCGAAACCATCACCCTGCTGCCCACCCTTTGAGCACGTCAAGTGGTGCAGCTGCTCCGTGTGGTTAGTAAAACGCAAGGTCGAAGCGTGACCCTGCATTGAATGGATTAATCCCCAATATTTGCATGGAGAGGGAGCACAAGGAATCTTATCCCCATCCCTCATGTTCCCGTTGTCATAGGACGTGGAGGCCCTCTCGGCCAAAACGTCAAATTGTGCCTGCCTGCGTAATGAGCAGAACGCGTTGATGATGTCAAGTTGCATGACAACCAACGGCTTATTTATCAACGTCATGCACCTCCCAATTCGAGGCAATGAGCTGAGTGATTTGAGCGCAACGAGTGGCGTCATCTTTTTGGCAAGCGAACTGCAGGAAATTGTCATACGTAGACATCAAGAAATTTGCGACATTGCTGTTGACCTCGGCTACGGAGAGGGAGGCCGGTGCCCTCTGCCAAGTCGAGCCAATGATAACAGGTCGGACGCTGTCGTTGGGCTTTTCGAGCGCAAAAAGTTTGCCTCCAGCAGCCTCTGACAAATGCCCTTCGTAAAAATCATGGCTAGTCTACTTTTACTCAAAGGCAACGGAGAGAAAAAGTAAACAGATTTCCCCAATACAGTAACATCAAAACACATGACTCAAACTCCAGTGCCATGTGTCTGAAAAGTGCTGGTCAACTCTCAAGGACGGAAACTCCCGCGTCGTTGATTGCCTTTCGGTATGGTGTGGACTGTGTCTTAAGTGGAGGCCACCTCCGCCGGCCAGTGTACAGTCTCTGACTCCGTCTTCCAGAGCCTGACTCCTACAGTATTGATGGAGAGGTTGTGCGAGACCTTTCGACCCCATGAAGGCTGTAGACGAAAAATCAAATCTGAAAACAAGATTACTCGCAGGTTGGAAAAGAGCATGCACGATTCCAGATTCTCAAAACTGTTCCCAGTCGTGACGCAACTCCCTTTCCCCTAGGCACCCCGTCTGATTACACACGGTTATTTGTTCTGGGGCTCTAGTGTTACCACCAGAGGGGTGGGGTGAGGCTCTGATGGATTACATGCAACAGCTGGTCTTATTCGCCCCGTGGCTACTGAAAAGATAAGTCAGCGTCCCTACAACCATGACACGTATTCAGCAAGGAAAAAAATCGAAGGCCAGTAGTAAATTGAATTCGCCTGCAATTTAGGCTGCAAAAAATACTCCCTTTTTGTGCGGAATCTGGGGACCTGGCGAATCTGGTCGCCACCCGGTATAAAAATATTC
>Ga0105055_10011899_pt1 | contig 10669 bp, 7 predicted proteins | sample BON03_FD_78090 | JGI IMG/M metagenome (GOLD analysis project Ga0105055, IMG submission 78090) | Freshwater microbial communities from Lake Bonney liftoff mats and glacier meltwater in Antarctica - BON-03 | ecosystem: Environmental > Aquatic > Freshwater > Ice > Glacier meltwater | place: Lake... | reverse complement strand
GTTTCAACCGAATCCGATCAGGAGTAACTATGAACTCGAACGAACCGATAGCTCTCACCCGCGACGTTGCAGGAACGATCATCCCTGCCGGCGACCAAGTCACCCTCCAGAAAGGCGAGCAGGCCCACATCACTCAGTCACTTGGCGGCAGCTACACCATCGTCGTCAACGGCAACATGTTCCGACTGGCCGATAAAGACATCGATGCACTCGGCATTGAAGTCGCCGCCAAACCAGCCAGCCCGACCGGAAAGCGCCGGACGTCCGAAGAGTTGGAGCTGGAAGTGTGGAGCCAACTCAAGACCTGCTACGACCCGGAAATTCCCGTCAATATTGTGGACCTTGGTCTCGTTTATGACTGCGCACTCACTCCCATTGCGGAGACCGGTTCCTATCGGGCGGAACTGAAGATAACGCTCACGGCCGCCGGCTGCGGGATGGGGCCAGCCCTTTCCTCGGATGTGCAAGCCAAGCTGATGGCCCTCGATGAAATCACTGAAGCCACCTGTGATGTGGTGTTTGATCCCATTTGGAACCAATCCATGATGTCAGAGGCATCCAAACTCGAACTTGGGCTGATGTGATCCTCCTCCACCAAGGAGTAGATCGTAGGGGGGGACCCTTGCCCAATACCTCCGCATTATCAGACTACCACGGAACCTCTAAAAGGGGGATCCGGCCTTGTAGTCTGTCGTTCCAAGTCATTTATCCACCTACTTACAGGTAAAATTCGGCTTAGGGTTGAACGAAGCCGACGCTGGAGGATTGCTCAGCCATGTTGAGATAAAGCATTTGCTTCCTCAGGGCCCCTGCCTCTCTAACTCGGTTCACTCATGAGCAGTCCCTCCGAGAATATTACCACCACGCCCGAGGCCCTGGAAGTCCGCCCCTTCGATAAACCGCGCCATGTCCTCGACGCCACCGGCAAGATCCTCCCCGTGCCCGCAGACTGGGACCTCCTCCCCCCTGGAGACGCATCCCTGAGTCGCCGGATCAAAGCCGACGGCCCCACCTGGACCGTGATCGAAAAGAAGGGCAACAAACGCTTCTCACGTGGCATCTGGGCTTCCTCTCTCCGCCTCAACGTCCTCCGCGCCCAGCTCGCCCTCGAACGCGCCGATCCCAGTTACCAAAAGAAACTCGATGCCGGCCGCCAACGCCGGGTCAAAGCGGAAGTGGCTTACACCGGAGACTTCCGCACGGCAATCCTCAGCTACCTCGCGTTTCACCCCCGCTACCAACTCGCCGCCGCCGCCATGGCTGATCGCATCACCGCCCACGCCACGCCAGTCGGCAGCGGCACGGTCGCTCGCACCCAACGCATCCCCATCGAGCAACGCGCTGAAGCCGCCACCATCGCCTGGATGCGTCACCAGACCTCCGGCTATGACCACATGACTATTGCTCGGATCAAAGGCCAACGCCGGGAAGTCCGCCGCCAACTCGCCCAACGCTCCAAGGAACTCCTCAACCACTACCGCACCGGCGCCCCGATCAATTCCACCACCTGCCCCCTCCAAACCGCACTCACGGCGGCCTAGCGCAGGTGCAGCGAATAACCGTTCGACATAATTAAGCGCCCGCAGGTCCGAGGTAGCACGGTTTATCACATCATAAATCCCTCCCTCATACTTGATTCCGCGCTGACCCGCATACGCGCTCCTTGCGAGCATCACCCACTTCGATCAACCCCAAAACCCAAAGCCTGACCCAGTCAGATTGCCCCCCAGAGCAGTCCGACCAATTCCTCCCTTCTCAGTTCATTCTCACAGCCACAAGTGAGCCATTTCTCAAAACTTGTCCTCTTCGGCACAGCACGAAGAGGTGCAGAGTGGTCGATGCGGCGGTCTGATCAGGCTACGATTTCCATTAGCTTATCATAGCTGTTTACCATCTCGTATTTGACTTGGTTGGAAGAGATTTTGGCGAAGAACTTTTTGGCGCACTCAATTTTGGCTTCTTCTATTTTCTTCAACTGGAGCGTGGACATTGCTCCTTTCGTTTCCGCGATAAAGTAGATGTGTTTCACTTTGCCGTCTGCGAACGCGATGGCCCAGTCGGGTTTGTAGTTGCCAACCGGGGTTGGAATAGAGAAACCGCTAGGAAGTTTAGCGTAGACGGTGACTTCAGCACTGGTGTCTAGATTCTCGGCGAAGGCGCGCTCGATCTTTGAATCGGTAAACACGTAATCATAAATGTGGTTATTGGCTTTGAGGGCTTTACTAAAGTCATCCTTCCCCTTTTCGCTGGTGAAGATCGTAGAATCATAGCGCTGGTCGATGGGATCGTAGCTCAGATGCTCGATGATCATCGTGGCCTTTTGCTCGTTGATCAGATTTGAAGCCTTGGCGATGAAATCCTCCGGGTTCTCGCGAAACTGATTAAACACCGGCAATTCGAGACCTTTTAATATCGCACAAACCGTGCGTCGGGTGAGCTGGGTTAATTTAGAAATTTCATCGAGGAGATCATATTTAACCGAGGAGCGAATCGTGCCCGTATTGTATTCAGTCTGTTGTTCCTGCACCTTGAAACCGCTCTGGTTCGTTACATCGTCAAGATCGAGTTCATCGCGCTGGGTTCCTTTTTTCACGAGGAACTGTAGCTTGTTGATACGTAGATCCGCGTTGAGCGTCTGAATCGCTTTTTTGATGAGTTCAGCACTGTCAAAATCGACGGTGTATGCGGCCTTACGATTGATCTTTCCCCACAGCTCTTGGAAGGCCTTCTTGTTAAAGTTGCCGTTAAGCGGGTTGATCTTGTTCTTACGGTTGTTTCCGATGTCTGGAAGCGCGGCCGCCGAATAGACCGCATCGATTAGCTCCAGGATTGGTTTGGCGTGGATTTGAATTTCTTCCGGCAGATCCGCCAGGACACCTTCGGCTTTCGCTTGGTGATAGGTCTCGGTGATGATGTCGTTATCGTCCGTATAGTCGTTCTTGAGGAGGTAACGATAAATCTGCTTGGCCATCGTGACATCGACGGTGGTCTCAGTGCCTTCCTCATCTTTGAGAATCTTGCCGACGAAGTATTTCTCATTGGCCTTTTGCGGACGCGCCGAAAGTGAGGCGATAATGTCAGCTTGAAGTCCTTTCACGAAGTCCTCGTAGGATTCATTGGCGACGACCGTGAGGATATTCGTTTGATGCGCGGTCGCGGGGTTATCCATACGTTCGCCGAATTGGTTCACGCACAGCCGCATCCCCCGCCCCACTTCCTGTCGCCGGGAGATCATGTTGTCGCTATGCTTGAGCGTGCAGATGACAAAGACATTGGGATTGTCCCAACCTTCGCGAAGAGCCGAATGTGAAAAGATGAAACGAGTGTCTTCTTCAAAGGATAGTAGCCGCTCCTTATCCTTAAGAATCAGGTCGTAAGCACTCACGTCATCGGTCGTGCCCGCCCCTTCTCCTCGCGCTTTCACCGTCGGATCCGCGAGCTTACCTTTTTTATCGATCGAGAAGTAACCGTTGTGCGTGCGAGCCGCTTCGATTTTCTTGAGGTAACGCTGATAGGGCGTGTCTTCGAGTTCGAGAAATTCGTTCAGCAGGTTAGTGTATTCCTCCTCGAAGACTTGAGCGTATTCACCCAGTTGAGGGTCTCCATTCTCATCGTAGAGACGATACTTGGCGACCTTATCGATGAAGAAGAGACTGAGCACCTTAATGCCCTCATCGTAGAGTTGTCGCTCTTTCTCAAAGTGCGCGCGGATCGTCTCTCGTATCTGGATACGACGCAAAGCCGCTTCGGTCACGTCACCAAATATTTGTCCTGCACCCACGACTTCGCCATTGGTGAAGCTGACAGTATCGTGAATCGCATCGATGTCCGCCACCACGTAGCCGCTGTATTGTTCGAGACCGTTGGAGAGCTCCCGGAGATTGTCGTTCTTCGCGATTTTGCGTATCACCCGCTTAATCCCTGATTTGGTTTTAATCTCTAACTCAAGTCGAGCCACGGGGGCCTGCTTGGAGATCGTGATGCCTTCGAGATAAAGATAGCTATTCGTGCCGGTGAGCCCCTTCTGCGCGATCCCGTGAACGGAGATTTTTTTTACCAGCTTCTGATTATAAGCATCGAGTGCATCGAGCCGATGGATCTTGTTGTGCTCGGTTTTATGGGTGGCCGAGTAGCGGAGAACAAAGAGCGGATTAAACTTGGCCAACGAATCCGTCGTCTTTTTACCTTCCATTTTCTGCGGTTCATCGAGAATCAGAATCGGATGGTTGGCACTGAGCACATCGATGGGCTTACGTGATTGGAAGTCGTCCAACTCTTCATAGATACGCCGGTTGTCCTTACCGGTGGCATTAAACGCCTGCACATTGATGATCATCACATTGATGCCCGAGTCAGATGAGAAGCTCTCCAGATTGTGGAGTTGCTTGGAATCGTAAGTGAAGAAGCGCGGACGCTTTTGGTAGTCTTGAAGGAAATGCTCAGCCGTGATTTCGAGGGATTTCTGCACGCCCTCGCGAATCGCGATACTAGGCACAACGATGACGAACTTGCTCCACCCAAACCGGCGGTGCAGTTCGAACATCGTTTTGATGTAGCAGTAGGTCTTGCCCGTGCCCGTCTCCATTTCGACGTCGAGATTAAGACTGGCACTCTTGGTTGAAACGAGCTTGGCCGACTGAGGAAGATTCTGCTGACGCTGGACGCGTTGGACATTCGCGAGAATCGCCTCCGTCGAAAGGGCTATCGCAACATTGCGAAACGCCTCTGTTCCGTAGTCGATCTTAGTCTGTTTTTGGGCGTCGGACTGCTTGCCCGGATCGAGACGATAGCTGATCCCATCCGCCTTCGGTTGGCCGGCAAAGCAATCGGCCACCGCATCAACAGCAATCGTCTGGTAGGCTTTATGAGTAAACTGGAGCTTCATGCGGAAAGGATGACGGATGAAATGTGAGGGATGAAGTATTCTGATGCGTCATCATGATGGGCCAAGCCCACTCGGTTAATGGCGCGGCGCTTGGGGTAAATATGTTGGAAGGAATGGAAGAGAGTGAACAGATTTGAAGAACTCGGCGGTGTTTCTAGTAAAGAGTTAAGAAAAGGAAGTTCATTGGTTATGAGTGAGTTGCACAGGTGTAGATCGCCATTCTTTTCTAAACGCTTAGTTATTCTTTTCTAAATCGTCCGCCCCTAGAAAAGCCCAAACCGATTGACTACGAGAACCTCGATTCTCTATTTCCCCTGCTGCTCGCAGCTTGGTCAGGAGGTTTTTGACCTTATTGGCTTTCTGTTCGTCTGTCAGGGAGCTGCTTAATTTTTCGAGGAGAAGATCGTCAACCTCGGCCCGTGAGGCGGTTTTGAACTTCTTAAGGTAGTCGATCACCAGCTTCTCGTAGAAGGCATCGTCCTGGGAGCGAGTGCGGATATAGTCGGCCTTCTTCGAGGTTGCGGCTGCGAGCTTCGCAGAAATATGGAGGTTCGGTTTCCGGCCCTCAATCCAGCCCGCTTTTCGGAGGCGCTTGATGGCTTCCTCCGTGCTCGGCAGGTTTTTCTGGATGCGATCCAAGGCGAACACGTCGAGGAGATCGAGGTCTGTCTCCTGGATAAGGAGGCGCGTGTAGGCCGGATCGACGATGGCTCCATGGATGGGCAATCGGACGGTGTTGCTTTCCGAGAGGTCGTAGTCAGGAAGTGGGAAATAGCGGGCCGCTTGCCCGCGATACATTTGGTGGATGCCGTAGCCCATTGAGTCGATCATGCCCAGTTCGACCATCGCCTGAGCAAGGAAGGGGTTCCGGTAGCGGCGGGGTGTTTTCTCGCCGGTAAGGAAGTCCTCGGGGGATCCTTCGATGAATGACCCCTCGTTCTCGAAAACGAGCCGATCGGGATGCTCGGTGACGACAATGCGACCGTTCCTCAGATAGTCTTGGTGAGCGATGCAGTTGTGCAGGGCTTCGAGCACAATCTTCTGATCGTATTTGGAGACTTCGATCGCCAAGAGTTCGTCCTCAGGAAGGATTCGAAGCTGGATGTTGCGGATCTTCTGATAGAGACGGGTCGTGTTAAGAAGGAAAGGTGGCGTGAAATGATCATAGGCTTGTTCGGTGCCCACCAATTTCCAGGTGACCTGAGCCGGATGCGGCGTAAGCAGATGAGCACTCTCCTCGCGCCCGAGGAGAAGCAGCGTGCTGGTAGTGATCTTTCCTGTGGCGGTGAGTTTGGCGCGATCGAGGAAAGTGCTATCGGACCAGCCCGCTACTTCTTCGGCGTTGAACCGATTGGCGTGGCGGAGCGTGAAAGTCTCTCGGGCACGCTTAATGGCGGCGGGATCAAGATCCGCCAGCGTGGCGTCCTCAAGGATCTGCGCGCTCCAATCGATTCCTCGGCTCTGGTTGCGGATGAGATCGATCTTGTCGATACTGAGGGGGCCGAGGCTTTCACCGTCTCGACCATAGTAGTGGCCTTTCCAAGAGATCGGAAGTCCTTGCGGAGAAGCGGGTATTTCAAAGAGGACGACGCGGCCCTGTGGGGTTCTCAGTTCGTGAATGCCGCGAAAGGAAATCCGAGGTTCCGAATCCTGGGCGACCTGCTGCTTCAGAGATTGGAGCCGCTCGACATCCTCTCGGTAATCGGTGCCGACGACTGCTCGTGCCTTATCGTTGACGCCGAAGACCAGCCACGCGGATTCCGCACCTTCGAGATTTGCTTCATTGGAAAGCGCGGAGAAGTAACGACCGATTTTGTTGGTATCGTAGTCATTACCCGCCTCCTTGAACTCGACGGTCTCGCTCTCCCAATGAGTGAGCAGGTGATCAAGGACTTGCTGTAGTGCGGCGGTCATTACAGGGATGAGGGTTGAAAGATGAAGGTTGAATCAATCATCGCGGTGTTTGGTGTTTTTGGAGACGGAGGCAAGGACGGCAAGTATCCTCCGAAGGATCCTCATTCATCCCTCTGCCTTCATCCTTCATCCTTTAAATTGCTTTCAGTTCCGTATGGGGGCTGAGGGCTTTGAAGATTTGCTCGATGTTTATCTTGGTGGCATCGGTGGCGAAGGAGGCGTCGCGGAAGACGGCGCGTAGGGGTTTGATCTTCGCGACTTCCTTGATCAAGGCCTCAGTCACCCCGGCATCAAAACATGCCACTAAATCATTATCCCCGACGACAAACACCGTGTATTCCTTCCCTTCAACCTTCAGCTTTCCATCTTCAACCATCCGAATAGGCGAAGCCAAATCTACGCCCCAATCGAGGAGGACTTGAAAGAGTAAGTCTTCGGGTGTGCGGTCCGGCTTGATGTTCTCCACCTGAATCCCCAGACCGTCTTGGGTGACTTCGTCGGGGCGGTAGTAAACATCGGCCATGTTTGAAGAAGAGGCCTTGAGCACGCGAAAGCCAATATCGAGATTGGCCAGTTTGGCGGTGATCTTCGTATGCTGCTCGGAGCCGGGCAGTTCCCCCTCGCGCTGCGCTTCAAGACCCGCGCGAATCTTCGCTCCAGCGCGGCGGATACGTTCTTTGCCGATTTCGGCGATGGTTTTGTATCCAGCTTTGAAGGCTTTGCTATCGCTTGGACAAGGTTGCGGAAGTTGAACCGTTACATGTTGCCGCGAGCCAAAATCGCCTGCGTTGAGATTCATTACCGCGTGCGCAGTAGTCCCTGAACCCGCATAAAAATCGAGAACGATGAAATCGCGACCTTCGTTCATCCTGATGAGGTATTGAATAAGATCGGTCGGTTTAGGATAATCGTCAAAAATCACTCCGAGATCTTCGAGCTCTTGCGCTGCTCTCTGAGAGCCGCCCAGTCCTGTTATGGTTGTTATAACATGAGACTGGTTTTCTGATCTCTCCTTGATGGCTTCGATAGCACCAGTTCTTGAAATCGTAAAAACTGTCTTCTGCGATTTCGCATCCAATATTGGGTTACACTTGTTCTCGATAAATTCGAGCAAAAGGTCCTTGGAGCTCCAGCCACTTGAAACCGTGATTTCCGTTGAGAGCTTCCCTTTTTCAATATGGGCTGGTGAGTTGTAATGAGGCCAAGCATCGGATCTCTCAGAAATGACTCCTTCGTCAAAGTCAGCAGGAAAGCCTTTGGGTAAAGTGACCGGACTGACTGGATTTGCCGGCCCATTCTTTACAACCGTGTTCCGGATCTCCTTGTTATAGAGCTTACTGGTTTTCGGCACGTTTGGGTCGATAACTGGGGGTAACGGGAATGCTGGTTCGTTTCTCGCATAGACTAGGATATACTCGTGGCATGACTTAAACTTCGCTTGGTTGTCAAAATTGCCATCGGTTCTCCAGACTAACTGGGCAAGAAAATTGGAATCTCCGAATATCTCACTGCATATTTTTTTGAGATTCTGAATTTCAACATCGTTGATCGAAATGAATATTATGCCATCATCGGTAAGTAGATTCCTCGCAACTTTAAGTCGGGGATAAATCGTGGTAAGCCAATCCGAGTGAAATCGCCCATTGGACTCATTGTTGGCGATGAGACGCTCTCCTTGATCAGTAGATTGCCCCGAGCGTATGAAGTATTCGTCAGCATCCTCGCTAAAATCATCATCATAAATAAAGTCATTACCCGTGTTATAAGGAGGATCTATGTAGATCACCTTCACCTTGTTCAGGTAGGTCTCCTGAAGCAATTTCAGCGTTTCGAGATTATCGCCCTCGATGAAGAGATTCCTCGTCGCATCAAAATCGACGCTCTCCTCTCGGCATGGCCGCAGGGTCTTCGCAATCGGCGCGTTCGCCGTGGCCAAAGCTTCGCGCTTTCCTGGCCAATCAAGACGGTAACGCTCCTGCGCACCTTCAACGAGATCGACGGACAGTTCCTGACGCAGCAGATCGAAGTCGATGGCATTCTTCAGAGAACCGTCCTCGGCCTTGGTTTCCGTAACGCAGTTAGGGAACAGAGCGGCGAGCTTGGCGATGTTCTCGGCAGTGATGTCCTTGGAGTGGAGTTTGAGTTTATCCATGGAAAATGAGGGCAAATTTCGAGCTATAATTTATGAAGTGAGAGAAGCCAATTCGGCTTTCAGAGTGTTAAGTTCCCGATTGAAGGCGACCCGACGATTGAACTGCTTCTCGCGGTTCACTTTCGCCGTGAGCTGATCAATCTGGTGATCACGCGATTGATACTGATTGCACCGTTCAATAAGGGCTGGTAGTGCTTCCGTCTTGCGAGTGATAAGCGGAAGCAGGGGCTGAAACAACGCCGTGTAGAGGAGGCCAAGATCAAGGGCAATAGGAAGTGGCGGAAAGGATGAAGGTTGAGACGCGAAGGTTGAAGTGAACCGGGCACCCACGACCCATTGTGCGGCATCAGCTCCGCTGGGGCGTTTGTAAGCGGCGCTGTGTGCGACTTGGTGATCGGCGGTTTCGATGACCATGAACATGGGCTGCGGGATCGTCTTGTCCAGCAGACCGAGGAGGTCGGGATGAATTTCCAAGCCCTTGAGGGTAAGGTGAAAAATCTGGATTTCCGGAACCTGCGGCGTGGCGGGAATCTTGATCGTTTCCGGAGAGAGCTTGGCATGCCAGCGGATTTGCTGGATCTGCTGCGTGAGGAGCCGCTTGACACGAGCGCTGGGCTGGGCTCGTGCGAGAATCTGCGTCTTCGGAACGACGCGATTAACAATCGTGCTGGGTGGATAGGTGAACACGGAGAGGGTTGAAGGATGAGGGATGAAGGATAAAAATCGGAGGAAAACTAGGAGGGACGCTTTTTGGCGTTTTTGGAGATGGTGGTGAGGATGGCGAGGAGCTGGTTGGTTTCGTCTTGGAGGGACGCGAGCTTGGCTTCAGACACGATATCACCACGGACAAGTAGTTCGAGCCAGTAGGAGGTTTCGTCGGTCTCTTTGAGGCAGTCACCGATTTTTGAGATAAATTCGGCGGTGCTACGAGATCGACGTGCTTCGCGGTAGTTGGCTCCGATGGAGGTTCCCGAGCGGAGCACTTGCCGACCGAGAACTCGCGCGACGTCAGTTTTCGGAAGCTGGCTAAACATTTGAATAACTCTCAACGCAAACTCAGTTGTCCGCTCTCCCATGTCCTGCGGCTGATCGTTATCATCATTCATAATTTCAGTTTCAAAATTTCATCCCTCAACCCTCATAATTTCATAGTTCATCCCTCAACCTTCATACTTCATCCCTTCGACTCTCATCCTTCATAATTACCAAGAACGCGATAAGCTCAAAGTCATCGAGCCCCTTAATCGTATCGACCAACGCAGTCGTAGCTCCGGGCGAAAACAGGCTATCGATGTCCCCCTCCTCCTTAGCCTCGATCATGGAACGGATGGCCTGATCAAGCAGATCCGAGTAACGGCCCATTTCACGGCCACCCTTGGTCGCCGTGTTGAAGGTCTTGCAGAGATCGGGGATGGGCTCAGAGCGGCCTTTACTGGCCAAGCGGGCTAAATCGAGGAGTCGCTTGGGCTCGGTATGCTGAATGAGCACTCTCCCATCCTCTCCGATGTAAACGAGGTAATACGGGTGCAGGCGATTGAGCTGGTTGATATTCACTCCGCTCTCGCGATTGCGTAGTGCAAAGATCGCACCGGGATGGAGCCCCCGTTCTGGATCTGCGGGAACCACGGCGTGCATGCCGTTGGGCGTGCGAGAGGGATCCCCGTGCTCTTTGATGTAGCCGACAAGATCCATGCGGAAATCGTTGAGACCGAGATCGG
>Ga0105055_10011892_pt1 | contig 10677 bp, 8 predicted proteins | sample BON03_FD_78090 | JGI IMG/M metagenome (GOLD analysis project Ga0105055, IMG submission 78090) | Freshwater microbial communities from Lake Bonney liftoff mats and glacier meltwater in Antarctica - BON-03 | ecosystem: Environmental > Aquatic > Freshwater > Ice > Glacier meltwater | place: Lake... | reverse complement strand
TCAGTGATTCCACATAATGTTCTTGCTTCTGATTACCTCACAGATTGCCATCAGGCTCTTTTCTTTCAACAAGATACTCTTGTTTATTAAGAAATTAGCATTTGATGGCTTTTATCCACTACTTGTAGCGCTTTAACAAAATCGATTTTTGTTGTGTTTAAAAATGAGAGTGAGAAATAAATTTCGAATTTCAAAAGAACGAAATTGCAGAAATGGGGAAAATGCACATTTGTTCTTTTGTGAAATCATCGAGTTTCAGAAGACGTAATACGAGTACTATAGTTAACCGTAATATATACTAAGGTAATTGCAGATTTCCAATTTCACGAAACAAATTTCAATCGGAACGAGAATGCTGAAAACCGTCAATATAAAACTGAATTCAAAACTGAATTCGATATAACGCTGAACCATGTCGGTCACTAACTTACAGAGCGTTCGAGCTGATTCCGCATCTCACTTGATGCATCTGGGCGTCCGCGATTGGCAGCTAGGCAACCTCAACGTTAAACCAACGCTATGCGTCGGATGGCTGTACTTCAAGGACGAGTTGTCGCTCGAAACCGTCAGAACCGAGGTAATGTCCAAGATCGTCAAGAAAGTCCTCAGATATCGTGCACTACCTGTTGAACGAGATGGATGGACGCATTGGGATGAAATTCCAGTAGAAAGCATGGACCTTGAGTATCATTTCGGAACGACCACTGACGATTCGTTTGAAACGGAGAACCAATGGAGAGCGCATTTGGATGCCATCGTGGAGAAAGGTTTGGATTACGCAAAACCATGGTGGAAATACCAACTCATCAAAAAATTACCTTGTGGAAGAAGTGGGTTGCTCATGATCACGGACCATGCATTCGGTGATGGTGCAAGTGGTGTTAGTGCATTACTAAGTATATGTCAGAAGAACATAATCGAGTCACCTCGCAAGAAAAAAACGCAACTAGCTGCTCCCCGAAAGCTCACCATGTATGAGAACCTGTTCGCTATAGGCGGAGGTATTTCGAAACCATTGTTGGAAGCCGTTCTTCCAAACGACCGACCGACCAAATTGAAATCTATTGGATTTCCACAGTCATGGGACTATTCGCTGACATCCCCAACTGACTTTATGGATGTGAACTTGTTCAAAGACATCAAAGACAAAATACCGGGATGCACTGTGAACGATGTGATGCTTGCGTTGACGGCTTTAAGCATCCGTAACTACTACAAAGATATCAAGGAACCTATTATGAACACCAAGAAAGATATCACTGCCACTTACGCCGTCAACACACGGCCATTGGGAGTTAATTACCTCGGTGATGAATGGTTCGGTAATCATGTTGTGGCAGCCACCACTCCATATCCACTACATGACAGCAGAATTAAAACCTTGCTCAAGTTTAGGGACAATGGCAGAATGCGGAAGAACTCTCCTGATACGTTAATTCGTGTGGGTATTGCAGAGTTCGCTGCGAGAATGGTCGTTCCATTTGTGGATCGATTGCCTTTTGTGACTCGCTCTCAAGCGCTAAAGACCGGCGCGGAGACGCAGTTGAAGTTTTCAGTGATGATCAGTAACGTGGTATTTAGCATGGACAAGTTGTCAGTTTTTGGACAGGAGATAGACGATGTTCAGTTCCTCGCAATGACACCATTGGGATGCTATTGTGGTGTGTCCACGTACGCAGGCAAAGTGAACTGCAATGTGGTCACAGCAAAGAACGTAGAAGCAAATCCTTCCGCGATTGCTGCCTACTATAAAAAGGAGCTTTATGCATTGCATGATGAGGTCATGGCGCTTAAGCAATCCGAACTTATTGTATTGGATGCCCCGGAGATCGCCAGTTTGTATTCGCTATTACTCAGCTTCTTCTACTTGTTCTTCGGGGCCTTCCTTCGATAGAGAGAAATTTACTTTACATAAAATATATTAGAAAATTACGATGCCAAGAGCAACATATTGTGTCATACCGGTCTCTGCTGGTTTCTTTTATTATAATAATTAAGATTGCATCATTTCGATTGGCAGTTTTCTTTTTGAATTTGACAACAAATTTCAAGAATAGGCATTGATAGAGAGTGGTTTGCTTGAATAAATAGCAGAACTCTTCTTAAAAAGAAGCCAGTGTATTCCTTTTATTAATTAAATCGTAACGAATCACATGCCTGAACCGACAGTGACAATGTCCTATCGCAGTTATCAAACAGGTTAGTCGCATCTTAAATTCAAAATTCCAAAAAGACTCAAAGCCCCCCGCACCAATATCGTTGATTTTAAGAATGGAATTTGTGTCACTGTTGGTGGGGGTGGTCACGATATTTATTTTATCGTACAGTGAGTACAATCCAATTGGGGCAGTTCAAGTAAGTAAGAGCGAACTTGATTTGAACCAAGACTGGCTGACATGCGTTGGTAGTGGAACCCTCCTGTTCCTCTTCCGCAACTGATTCGAAACACAGTTGTTCAAGACCACGCTCACAAACTCTTCGAAGGGCAAATTTTGGGACCAGAATCGATTCAATTGCATAACGGATATATATATACTGGTGTTATGTCAGGGGCAATAGTTCGATTCTCAATTGCATCACCTAGTGTATTAGAGACGGTAGTGTGGCTGAATTCAAGCTGCAAAGATCTCCCAGAAGTGACGGAGTACGAAGCCTATCCGCCTGATCGTGAGCCATTGTGTGGTCGCCCGCTTGGTTTGAGAGTCGACAGCAACAAACAGAGCTTACTCATTGTAGATGCCTATTCTGGCATTCTGGAGTACTCGCTGGTTACGAACGAATTAACGCGACTATCAAATGGTTCGAAGTTGGCAAACGATTTAGATTTTGATGGAGATGATGTATTCTTCACGGAAAGCAGTCCGCGATGGGGACGCAACAAAATCATCTTTGAGATTCTATCTGGTAGAAATACAGGAAAGGTTTTGCATCTGGATCGACGGACAAAGTCAGTTCAAGTACTGGCAGACAATCTTCCCTTAACCAATGGGATCACTTTATCCCACGACAAACAAACTATCTTCTTCATAGCAGGTCCCGCTGTGCACGCTATCGATAGAAGATCAAGAAAATACCGTGGTATCGTGCTGGACAACCTCCCTTGCATTCCCGACAACATACGTCGACATAGGGATGGTGTTTCCTATTTAGTGGCTTCTGGTACCCTGAGATCAACACCATTTTCTCTGACTGATGCTCTGAGTGGTTATCCGATGCTTCGAGAGTTTATAGCGTATGCATCGTTCTATTCGCAAGTGAATCTATTGAAGCTGATGCCTGTTTATGGAATCGTGCTGCAACTGGAATTGGATGTGGATGATAAACGGATCGTGGATTCCATTCAAGATCCTTCCGGAAAATTTGGATGGATGAGTGAAGCAGAAGTGGCCGGAGAATTTCTTTATATTGGATCCTGGAAAGAGAATTTTATCACTCGGATACCATTGTCCAAAATCCCCTTTTAAAATACTATGAGAAAATGAATATATTAACAAGCGCGTAGTTTAATTTCCTTCGCAAGTTGTTCTACGCTCGCATCGAAGGTTGAAGCATCAGTTAAATCAATAAACATTTGAGTTTTCCCTATTGTTATACCGAAAGTTCCAACCCATAGCTTCTGATTCAACATCTTCTTTTCAAGAACCACAGGAATCATATAGCCAAATCCATTTGAACCACCGTATGTGAATTCTGCCAAGCAATTCTCAGCAGATCCTTTCGCTCTTTTGCCATTCACTTTGTTGACATATTCCTCCGTGATGAATACCACCATAATTTTTGAATGGTCGATCCCATTAGCCATAGCTGCACTTATTGTTCCAATCATCTGCTGATCATCCAACCAAAAAGAAATACTTTGTTTCTTTAGACATTCTCCAATCCTTTGGACCTCGTAATGAGTTGCTTGTTCTTTTCCCCATGCATGAGATAGAAACGAATCAAAATGTCCCAATTCAATGTTGTCCACTTCGGAAATGTTGCTTTGAAAGACCATATCAAAACAAGATATCTCTATAAATTCTTCATTTGTCAAAGATATTTCAGTTTCCGAATGTTTCTCTCGAATGGCCTTGACTTTTTCAAATGATTGTCCTACAAGTGGATCCTTTTCAAAACAACTTGGGCACTAAAAACAACTCGGGAGATTTTAATTGACCAAGGAATTTATCAACAACGATTTCAGTCAGTTGGTACATTTGATTACGCAACTTCAGAACATCACCTCTATCGGAAAATTGAAATATCAATAAATTGTGTCTTGCTTCACAATATACATCTGTTTTACCAACACGCACCATGGCGGTTGGACGATGAATACGAGGTCTTGCAGCGTGTAAATCATCACCATGCTGATCCTTAACTAAAAGACTGGCCAACCTCTGAAATAAACCAGCAGGAAGATATTCGAATTGTAGCCAAAACTTCAATCCATTGACACTCGTTGGAGTTTCCAATAGGGTATCTTTTGCTAAACTTGGGATCAAATACGTATTTTTATCAATAGGACACAGAAGCAATGTCTGCGCCATGAACTCAACCACATATGATAATTCGTTTGGAGGCAATAGCTTCTTCATCAACTTCATCGATACTTCTCCAGTTTCCAACATGTTGCCAAAGCCTGTCTCTATTAAGGAAATTCTTCTTCATCTCCGTTTGTTCTTCATCAGAAACATGTAAGTTTGGATCACGAATAAGTTTAGTAACCATCTCCAGCAGCCATTTAGGTTGTGTGATCACTCTGCTGCTCAATGTAGGTGTCATGGTAAGATGCACAAAAATGACAAGTCGATGAAATAATGAACGCATTTCAAATATTTCGTCGTTTTCCGTGATGCCGTTTTTGTTAGCCAATGGAATAATTTCCTTCTCAACATCCAAATATGGTTTCTTTGATAGAGCACGCATTCCATCCATTGTTTTGATCTAACGCAATGAAACTGTTTCTTTGATGTACTTTTCTCCTCTCATAGTAGATTCAATCATATCCCTCAAAGGTGCAGCTCGATTCACAGCACGAGAAGAATTATCTAGAGAGAATAAGTAATGTCCACCCTTTTCATTGAACATCAAACTTTTTTCATAAGCCTCAATTTCAAGATCTTCGCTTAAAATAGTGTCAATGCAATCCAATTGCTCCTCACTTCTTACAATGTCATGGAAAGTACCGACCATGATGATTTTAGCATTTGGAGCATGAGCATGAATGGATTTTAACCAGAATTCAATGAACTGTTTCGTATTGCTGCTCACTTCAGTATCTTTCGAGATGAGATTCTGCATGTTGAAAACAAGAACATGAACTCCATAACGAGTAAGAAATATGTGATGTAGTGAATAAAACACTCTTTGACCGCCAAAATCTCAGAATGTAATGATCAGTGATGTTTCACCATCCTTTTCATTCACAATCAGCTTTTCATCAAACTCCGCAACAACTTCCTCTTCTTGAACTGAAATCAACTCATTATTCACTTGTGGTGTCATACTTTTCTTGCGAAATCTTGGCAACTTGGATGCAATGAATGAAGCAACTTTTCTGCCGGTTGATTTAGTTACTTGGCGAGGTAAAGAGACTCGAAGTGTTGCAGCTGTTGTTGGAGCATCAATATCATCCAGTCGATTAGCTGCTGCTCTATGGGTGGCGATTTTCCAGTCCTTCGTATCCTCTACCACCTCGAAGTTCCGAGTATCTGCTACTGATATATCGGTGATCTCGCCACCCAATGTGGACAGATGCTCAGCTACAGGTTGTTGTCCCAATATACTTCGTACAGTGGATGTCTTCCTTGCAGCTCCTTCACCCACTATCATCGTCTTGCCTCGAGCCCATTCGACGCCATCTCCCTACATCAATGCTCTTGAAGGTGCAACCCGGAACTCTGTTGCTTTCTTCCCCGATGACTCGCTTACCTTCTTAATCTTAACGTCAATGGCGGTTTTCTTCGCTCTCTGTTTTGATTTGATTTGAATCTGCTGTTTGACAGATGAAGAAGGCAAGGGGGCTCCTTTCGCTTTCAAAAGGTCTTCCATCTCTTTCTTAACATGAGGACTAATTCTATTGCCCTCCAAACTAAGTAGATGCTAAATATATGAGTATAAATGATATATTGATTCACTTACTTCATTTCCTTGAGTGTTGTGTTGGATTCTTTCAAAGTCAACAACAACGATTCAAAACCAACATCAGTTATTCTATTACGATAAACACTGACAAAACATTAGGCTACATTTCAAAATCAATATTCAAATGACTTACTGAAGAACCTCAATGGAAGTATTTGTACGAAGAGCATTTGCCAACATCTTCATTCCTTCGTTTCTTATTTGCCAACTGATTCAACATGTCAGTAAAACTCTATTAAAAATATCAAACGGAAACTCACTTGCTATATGACCAGATGAGAACTTCATACTTTAAATACATATCAAGCAGAAACTTACAAACTTAATAATGACCAGATGAGCGCTTCATACTTTAATTATATGAAACAGAAACTTACAGACTAAATGACTTGATGAGTTCTTCATACTTCAAATATATCCTACATAAACTTCCCCACTTCATTTGATGGGTGACTGCGTTTGCGAAACACGGGGGTCTATCCAAAATTCAACGCTAAGGTTTCAATTCCCATATGGGGTGGTCCTGTTGCATTATTCCTTCTGGGGATTTGAATTCATCGCTTACATCCTCTCACATTACCAACCTTTCATCCTTGAACGAGTCTCTATTGGTGATGAGCTCATCAGCTATGAAAGCATTCTATGACGCTACCATCGAGTCGTCCATTAGTGACTTGTTGAAGTCAATGCGGTCCGCTTACGGACCTGATAGAGCCGTTATCTTCAATTCGGGATGGACGCACACTGATGCTCTTAATGCGTACGAGGACATGGTGATCAATGGCAGTAAAGGTGTGTACTCGGTTCACAGCTGCGTGGACGACGCTCTTGTCATCTACTCGCTTATCAAGGAAGGGAAGGTAGTCCTGACGCTAGGCTCCTGTAGAGAACACCTGCAAATGATCTTGATTAGTGTCTCCATAATGATGCGAGATGAAAGTAAAGCAGATGCACTGATGTTCGCACATTCGCTCTCGATGCAACTGATACATGTATTTTCTCCTCGACCTCGTTGCGGTCGATCGTTGAAACCTTCCTTGAGTTATGACAGGATGGTTAATGGAGTGGGGGTTGTATCGCATGCGTCTGATGTTCTCAAGACTTGCTGGCGTCCGATGGTTCTTCGGAAGGTCGTTTTGAGTCATGTTCCACGAGCAACCATTGCAGGCTGCAGTCCATATCTGATGATCATGCAAGGAGACCAAAGCGACATCATATATTCAACCATGGTGCAAGGCCTTCATTCCTTCCGATACGAGGAGAACGAAGAGCTGGTATTTGACATCAACGCAGTGGTTCATCGAGATATCGTTGTGAAGTTGTATCATCTGGAACGTGGACAGTCTGGTGCTGTCATAGTGAGTTTCAGAGTGAATGTAACTAGCGCAGAACCGGATGAGGACAATGATCTTGCGAAGAGCATTGAGGCTGGAGAGCAATTGGTTTGTGTCACTATTCCTGTTCAGGCCATGGAGTCTGTTGCCCTACCAAATATTCTGGCCCATGATTTCACCGTGTCTTGTTTATTCGGAATGCAACCTGCTGCTCGATCACTAGGGATTCATGGTCCTTTGCCTATTGGTGATCGAGTTGGACCTCTGGTATTGCCTGTGTCTCCAATTGTACCTCCATTAGTCATTTGCAACATCCATCCGCCGGTACAAATAATGTGCAATCACTGCACCACTGTTCAGTATGCGAAGGACACTTTTTGTATTCAATGCCGAAAGCCTTTCCTTGTTGTGAAGTTTCTTAAAAATCTTGGCAAACAATTGCAAACTGCAGCTTCTGATTTAGAAACAGACTTTGTGAAACAAGTTGAAATTCAGAGTGAAATAGAATCTGATTTAGATCATCGGGATGAGATTTCGGTCGATTTTCAATCTGATTTATTTCATCCGTTACAAGTTGAGGAAAATTTGCTTTCGACAGAGGACGTTATTGTGGTGTCGTTTCCCACTGACGATTTCGACATTGAGGCAATTTTGCAAGAGAGACTGGACCAAGTGTGTGACATCCTGGCTCATCAAATGGTATCCCGACAACGTGTGGAGTCACACCTTAGAGTGGCGTTATCGGGTTGCTACACTTACTATGAGGTCGACGATACGATCATGAGCTTCATTGCCGATTCCATGGATAATCCAAACAGATTGAGATCAGTGAGTCCCAGGCAAATTTTGATTGAGCGTCTACCAGTCCGTGTATTCACTCGTAGGCGGTCGTCATTAGGGGAGCATATATGTCGTATTTGCTTAGGCGAGTATGAGGAGCATGAGAGACTGAGAACACTCCCTTGCTTTCACAGTTACCATGCTACTTGTATTGACAGATGGCTTCAATCCACGTCGAAATGCCCTGTTTGCCAGCAAGATATACTTGTGGAGGAATGAATATATGTGTTGATAAAAATAGTATGGAAAAATGAGAGAATTTCCTGTTGTAAATAGAAATCGAACTAGAATTGTATTTCGAAAGCTTATTAGTAAACATGAAATGTCCCTAATCATCCCACTGAACATCAAAACATAATTATAATACAAGTGGTATGTAGATGATCTCTATTTTTCAAAAAAGTATGGAAAGTACTAACGACAACATTTTTTGTTTTGTATTAATAATAGTATTAGCGTATCAATATCCTAAAGCCCAAGCAAATAGATTCACATGTCCAAGCGTCAAACGGATTTGAACACTCTCTTCCCTGGACTCACGAATGGGCCCCCGCAGTTGCACAGTGATAATGAGAGCTCCAAGGCTGTTCGCCACTTCCAGAACCTGTTAAGCAGTCCCACAAACCGCACTGAGCTGTCTCCTCTGACTTCACCCGTCTCGAATCAGATGGTATACACCGTTCGCAGTTCTAGTCCTTTCCACCTCAAAGGCACTAAAGTGACTCTGGTGAAAACGGATCCTAGTTTCTATGTGAACGGGTCTCGTGCTGCATCTAGTTCGGATTTCATCTGCTATACCGCCAAGGGAGGAGTCAGGGCCATTCATCATGAGTCAGTGAATAGGGCGCTGTTGAGTGGGCACTCAAATCCAGTCATGGACATGCACTTCTCCCCTCGACGACCTTCTTTGATCGCCACCGTAGCTTCAGATGAGTTCGCCATCGTTTGGGAACTGCGAAATGAAGCTGCCCACTTACAGTTCCGAGAGGCGATTAGACTACGCAGTACTTCTACGGGTTTCAATGCATGCTGCTGGCATCCACATGATGAACGTACTTTTTCAGTGGCTCATGGTAATCAGGTAAGTCTAATTACTTTGAATGCTCAATTGTGGGCGATCCAACAAACCAATCAAGATTCGGGTATCCCAGTGAACGAGGCAAGTGCTGGTGCTGGGTTGATGAAATCTGAAGTTACTTGCATTGACCTTTCCACCAATTTAGTTGTTGGTGGTTCAGCCGATGGAACGATCATGGTATGGAGTGCAAGCTCGATGGAATTGGTCTTCGAAGCACATGCGGGTGCTCGATTGCAGACTGCTCGTTTACTGAGTGACAACGTGCTTCTTACGGGTACTGAGAACAACTCGGTACTTAAACTATGGGACCTTCGTCAAAAGATTGTCACTCACACATTGCGTATCCAAGGAGAATTGCCACACCCACGAATGTTCACCACATTCTGTAATGGGTTTTTATTCATTGCTGATATGGATCATCCAGTACTCCATGTAACCAAAATAGAGGATCATATGTTTGGACCCGTGGCGCAGTACATGCTTGATACCCCGGTACTAAGTGTGTCTTCTCAATCGCTCGATGAGAGTCATGTGGAGATTATGAGCGTCCAAGAAAATTGTATTCAGTACTTTGGATTCGATCAAACTTCGTATGCAAGTGCCTCTATTGTTCGACCTGCTTCAGTGGATCTTCGATCCAGAAAACCAGATGCCAAACCAAATCTAGACAAGCAGGGCAGTGACCTATTCACTCCTGCCCAACTAATGACCCCAAGAACCTCGACTGTGATTGCCCAGCAAATACCTGCTGCAGTGCCTGTTACCAACGGAGCATCATCAAGGACCACTTCACCAGTAGCCGCTCAACCTACTCAACATTTCCCTGATCTTGAAAGCATCATATCCAAACATATGGTGGGTCTTCATCAAGCCATTACGGCTGATCTGAACGCCCGCACCGAAAAGGACGTCCAACGCCAGAAGTCGCTGCTCACTGTCCTCTCACAATCATTAGGAAGTATCTCGGAAAGTATGGAGGAATCAGTGACAGAAGCGCTTACAAATGATGTAGTGGTTGATTCCCTGGTAGCTCGTTTGCTTCCAGGTCTTCGAGAGGCCATCACCACGATGGTGAAAGAGGCGGTTCACGAAGCAGTGACTGATAAACAAATCACAGCCAAAGTGACAAAGAACCTCCAAGCACCCATTGCCGATGCATTCCGTAAGCAGTTCAAAGAGTCCTTGGTACCTGCATTCGAGGCGGGGTGTAATAGTGTCGTCAGCCAAGTGAACTCGCAGTCGGTCATGCAAGCCATGCAACAACAACAAGCTCTATTGTTGGAACGAATGGCAAGACTG
>Ga0105055_10011888_pt1 | contig 10681 bp, 8 predicted proteins | sample BON03_FD_78090 | JGI IMG/M metagenome (GOLD analysis project Ga0105055, IMG submission 78090) | Freshwater microbial communities from Lake Bonney liftoff mats and glacier meltwater in Antarctica - BON-03 | ecosystem: Environmental > Aquatic > Freshwater > Ice > Glacier meltwater | place: Lake... | reverse complement strand
CTCAACCTTACCACGGGCACAGAGGTTGGCGGCGGTGCAAAGGATGGCGGCGTAATACCAGCCATAGGGCTTCTTCTCGAAGTGTTCGAGGAGGCCTTTGAGAGTGGTGCGCAAGCCGCCACGGTGGTTGCTCTGAATGACGCCGAAGACTTCGATCTCTGGCTCGCTCATGGCCGTGGCGTCTGTTCCGAAGAGGCCGTCATCGGAGAAGCGCAGGCATTTGGCGACATCGTTCTCGGTATAGCTGAGGCCGCTGAGCATCTGGAGCTGTGGATAGACGCGGGTAATGAGTTCGTGGAAGCCGCGCAGGATACGTGTCTGAGCATCGCCCACAGGACTCTCAATCGCAGAGCCGCCGACGTAGAGATTGGCCTCGCTGAGAAGTTGTCGCACGAGATCCTCGCACTCTTTGATGCGCTCCCGGTTTTGATAGCTCTTTTCGGTCAGAATGCGTTTCACTGCGTCCTGCTGAGTGACCGAGATGTTTTGTGAGATGTATTTCTCGGTGCGCTTGAGCATGAGCAGATTGCGCACCAGGCGGTCATCAGCAGGCATGCGCACCAATAGCTCGTTTCGCTTGCCGACGCCTAGGGCTGTGATGATGTTATCATCCTCCGCGTGCTCATGAAAGGGACTGATGATGTGTAAGCTTAGCTCGTGATCGCGGCCGAAGAGTTTTTCATCCAATTTACGCGCATAGGCGTAGTCTTGTTTGTTCTCCTCGTAGCGAATCTTGCGACTTTTGATCACCATATCGAAGACCATGCGCTCTAGCTCGGCAGCGACTTCGCTGGTGTCGACCTCTGTCTTCTTGATCTCTGCTTCAACGTCTCTTTCAACGTTTGTCAGGTAGAAGTAGTGCTCGCCATTGCGCTCGATACTATTCTGTAGTTCTAGGAGATTGAGCGCGGATTCGACGTTTTTGCGGAGCTCAGGTAATGGCTGATCAAAGCTTTCGAGCATGAGGATGCTGATGTTGCGGATCGTGGGCTTGAACTCCTTGACGTATTTAATCAGGAACAGGGCCTTGAGCAGGCGAATCGCAAATTGATCGTCGAGCTGCTTTTCCGCATCAGTCACAGCTCGGGTAATGCTCGACTTGAGAGCTTTACGGATGCCTTCGAACATGAGGTCGAAGGTGGCGAGTTGGCCTAGCTCATGGTTGCAAATCTGCACGGCGACTTGCTGGAAGACGCCGATCATGGAGCGCTCACCGACTGAACTGTGCTTGCCCTCGAAGGCATTGTGGACGGAGAGCGATTCGATCGCGGCTTGAAAGAGATCGTATTGGTAGGGGATGAAGGGGTAACTTTTAGTGAAGTGCTCAGCGTCCCGGAAATTGCGGTAGGTCTTCGAGCCGTCGGCGAAATCGAAGAGCGTTTTGAAGTTATTGACCTCCTGATCGTAGATGCGGGTAAGTTGATCGGTCGCGGCGTCTGTTTTAGCGAGGAGTCGGAGCTGGATGACTTCGGCGACATCGGCGCTGGTCAGCTTCATGCGGTTTTTGAAACGCGCTTGAATCTTCGAAAAGTCATTGGCTTGCTTGTCGGTCACTTCGCCCACTACGGAGTCCATGTCTTCCTGGGCAGTCACGATGATCCATGCCCGACCGCGGCACTTGGTATTGAAGCTCTCGGCAATGGTCTGAAGATTCGTCATGAGTTTGACGTTTTCAGAGATGTATTGCCCGACCTCATCGACAAAGAAATTGAGGCGGAAGTTGGCCTCTTGGGTTCTCACATAATCCAATACTTGATCCGCAAAGTCCTCAATCGAGAGGTGGTAGTCGGAGCGGAATTTATCGAGCACGTGCTCAAGCTGCTGGCCAGTGATCGCATTGTAGGCGGTGTCGACGTGCTTAGAGATGCGTGTTGGGCGAGCGCGGCCCCATTCCCAGTCTTTACCAGCTTCTTTTTCGAAGGCGACCTTGAAGCCTTCTAGCTGCCCTTCTTGGTCAAGCTCGCGTTCGAATTGAGCAATATAGGGTTGTTTGCCGTAGTAACCGCAGGTCTCGTCGAAGACTTTGACAAAGACTGCGAGGAGGGCATCGACTTGTGTCTTGCTGATGACGTCTGCCTTTTGGTCGATGTTGAAGAGGATACTCTTCGAGGGGATGGCGACGGCTTTTTGGATGTCGGCTTTGAGGATGGTATTTTCACCGCACTTTGGCAGGAAGATGTCTATCGCGGAGGTGCCTTCGATGGAGCGATTCTCCAGCACGAGGGCGAGCATCTTGAGCAAGTGCGATTTACCAGAGCCGAAGAAGCCGGACAGCCAGACTCCATTGGCGTCGGTATAGTTGTTGTAAGCATCAAAGAAGGTATCCAGCCGCTTCGAGACTTCGTTGGTGAGGACATATTCTTCGAGCTCATGGCGCAGGTCGGCTTCGTCGTCCGCCTTGATGACGGGATCGATGGGGCGATCAACAGGTTTTTTAAAGAGTGCTTTAAGTGACATCGTGTTGTGTGGAGTTAGACCTCGGATTCGTAAATATTGTAGGCGCGATAGTATCCGTCTGGGATTTTGCGTGCGGGTGCAAAGAGATCAAGTGATGCTCCGTGCTCCAGTGTGTGGCTGTAATCACCGGGGAAGAACATCAGGGAGGGATGTGTCTTCGCGGCTTTCTGCAGATTGTTTAAAATGTTGTGTAAGCGCAGAAAGGGGAAGACTTCGCCCACGCCAGTGAGCAAGAGCACTTGATAGTTTGCGTCAGTCAGTCGGTCGGCAATACGCGGGATGATCACGCCTTCAACATCTAAAATGCTCTGAAATTCTTCCAATAATTTCGCTTTGGTAAGGTCAGGCTCTTGATTTATGTAGAAGTCGAAGTCGTCATCCTCTTTTAGGATTTCAAGGCTTAGGTCGTAGAGGTTAATTTCCAGTAATTGGATGCCGGAATGTTGCAGGCGATTGATGAGCTGGCGCTGTAGCCGCTCCATCTGAGCGGTTTCGTTGGGATGGTGGGGGCAGATGAAGAAGGGCACTTCATTATAGCCTTCCATCTTCAGGAAGCGTTTGCCAGAGATGACAGAGAAGAGATGCTCCAAGCGATTTCCCATAGAGCCTTTTTGGAGTTGAGTGCTCATGAGGCTAACCTTTCTAGGTCAGATTCAAATAGGGGGAAATATTGTAAGCTCCTAGAGCCAGCGGGCTTAAAAATGTCGATGATCTGCGTGCTCCAGATCGGTGATTGGATTTGAAGTGCGCTCGATAGGATTCCAGCTTCGCGAAGCATCCGGAAGAGAACTTGCCGAAGTTTGAGACGAGTTGAGCTGCTCAAACGGTCGAGCTCGGCATGCCACTCAGCCTTCCGATCAAAAAAAGCATCAAAATCGGTGCGCTCTAGATCCGGCTGCAGGCGAATGTAGCGCTCACGAACCACCTCTAGGGTAAATTCGGCGATAAATTGATAGCGTCGGCAGATGGCAACCCAGAGAATATAGCCTTGATCCCTGCCGCTGGCCGAGACGAGCCCTTGGAGTTCCGCCTCGGAAAGTAATTTGAGGCGCGAAATGATCTCGCGTGCAATACGCTTCGAGCTACTCTGCGTGCGCACTTGGAGGAGGTTTTGTGCGGCAACCTGTTCGCTTAATTTGTCCCAGTCGCGTACATCCAGATATAGCTGCGCCAATTCAACGGATTCCTGCTGAAACAAGCCTCCGGTCGTAAAGGACAAACTGTATCTAGCTTTCGACATCTCAATCGTTTTTCTGATGGTCAAGGGCGTGTAGTTTTAAGGACAATAGAAGTTCGCTTCTAAAGCTTTAAAGCTCTAGTTTGAAAGATCCGATGTCAATGCCCTGCTTCTAAGAGTCTCTTTTAGGGGCGAATCGGCTAGAAGCTGATCGAGCCCGTGGCCCAGAAGAGGGCGACTTGGATGCAGCCGATGATGAAGCCGAGGACGGCACCGAGGCGCTCGATCGTTTTGAACTCTCGCTGGGCGACCTGGTTGACGATGCTTTCGAGGCGGTCGAGGTCGAAGGCGGCGATATTATCTTCGATCATTTGTTTCAGGTTGACGGAGGCCTCGAATTGAGTGGCGACTTTCTCCATCAGGGGCCCCGCCTCTTCTTTCATCGAGGCGGCGGCGATGACTTCAAATTTGGCCAGTGTACCGTCGTTGATAAAGCCGCCGATCAGGGGGATGGCTTTGAGTTGTGGCCCGATGCGCTCCCAGACGATTTTATGGGCGGTGCTTTCGAGGTAGGGACCGAGCTCGATTTTACGAATTTCGTGCAAAATCATGTGCTGCTGGAGGATTTCGCGCTCGATGATTTCAGCGGATTCTTCGGCTAGTTGCTGCTGGCGGCGGGGGATGAGCCCTTGCCACTTCCAGAAAAAGATCCGCATGGGCACGCGTGGATGGAAGAGCATCTGGATGGCGACCCAATTGGTCAGCCAGCCGATACCAGCGGTGATGAAGGGTGTAAGGATGAGCAAAATAGTTGTATTCATGTGGTAAAGTGGGTCGAGGACGTAGAAGGGGCTTCACTTGTGATGCCCGCCGAGCATGGGGCTTAGCCAACGCGGGCGTTCACAAGTGAAGCCCCTACGTTTTGACTTCCTTGTAAATGACACACATCGATCGGCAATGCTAAATCTCTCGAACTAGCCCTTTGAGCGCTCAAATTGACAGCTAAAAATATTTCATAGAATACTTGACGAGTCGGGTATGTTTTCTACTGTTCCGCACTTCATTAGGCTCATGGTGTAATGGTAGCACTTCGGTTTTTGGTACCGTCAGTCGGGGTTCAAATCCCTGTGAGCCTGCCACTTTTTAAGTCCTGATCCGCAGATTGCGGGTCAGGGATTTTTTGTCTGCAAACAGTGTTTCAGTCTTTTTCGACTCATAAGTTACGTATCGGCGACTGGACTTTTTGGTTTGCGCGCCTTCCTAGAGGTATTCTATTGTTTTCTGATTTTCCGCACTTCACTGGGCTCATGGTGTAATGGTAGCACTTCGGTTTCTGATACCGCCAGTCGGGGTTCAAATCCCTGTGAGCCTACCATTTTCAAGTCCTGATCCTCAGCCGTAAGACAGACACTCTTGTCTGTCCGCGTTGCCGCAGGCAGTGGGACAGGCGGGGGCGCCTATCTTACGCTCACTACCCCAAAAAACATGTTTGCGAAAGACTTCGTGACCTCGATCAAAATAGTACCCGGTGTCCGTGCAATTGGACTTTTTGGTTTGCGCCGATCCCCGCGAAGCTTTCTGTTTCTCCGCTTTCCCATTCTGCGAGCATTATGACACAAGCCATCAAAATCTACGATACCACACTCCGCGACGGCACACAGGGGGAGGGTATTTCTTTTACCGTCGCCGGAAAGATTCGTGTCGCAGAGAAATTGGATCAGTTTGGTATCGATTATATCGAAGGTGGCTGGCCTGGCTCCAACCCGCGCGATATGGCTTTTTTCGAGGAGGCACAGAAGCTAAAGCTCAAACATGCCAAGATCGCTGCCTTTGGCTCGACTCGTCGTGCGAGCCTCAGCGCAGAGGAAGATCCGCAGCTCAAGCTCCTCCTTGATGCGAATACGCCGGCCGTTACCATCTTTGGTAAGACTTGGCTGCTTCACGTCACTGAGATCCTCCGCACCACCGCCGAGGAGAATCTTAATATGATCGAGGACTCCGTCCGTTTCCTAGCAGACAACGGTCGCGAGGTCATCTACGATGCCGAGCACTTCTTCGATGGCTTCTGCGACAATCCTAAATACGCACTGCAAACGCTCGAAGCCGCCAAACGCGGCGGCGCGATCAATCTCACGCTCTGCGATACCAATGGCGGCAAGCTCGTCAGCGAGGTGAACCTGATCGTGGGCAAAGTGGTGGCGCATTTCCCAGATACGCCCATCGGCGTCCACTGCCATAACGACTCCGGTCTCGGCGTCGCTGTCTCGCTGGCGGGCGTTGAGTCCGGCGCGGCGCTGGTGCAGGGCACGATCAACGGCGTGGGTGAGCGTAACGGCAATGCTAACCTCACCACGATCATACCGAATTTAATACTCAAGATGGGGAAAGAGCTAAACTGCGCTCCCAATTTGAATAAGCTTCGCGACCTCTCTCTCTTCGTCGATGAGATGGCCAATCGCTCCTCGGACAACTCGGCACCTTTCGTCGGGCCCGCCGCATTTGCCCACAAGGGTGGGGTGCATGCCGACGCTGCTGCCAAGGTGAAGCATAGCTACGAGCATATTGAACCTGAACTCGTCGGCAACCGCACGCGCGTGCTCGTCTCCGACATGTCGGGGCGCAGCAGTGTGATGATGAAGGCCAAGGAGATCGGGGTCGACCTCGATGTGCGTTCGCCCGAGCTGAAAGACTTTCTGGCCGAGCTGAAAGAGCTTGAATTTCGCGGCTATGGCTACGAAGCCGCTGATGCCTCGTTCAAGCTACTGCTCAATCGCTTCCTTAAAGGTAAGAAAAACGACTTTGAACTGATCGGTTATCGCGTCACGGTCAGCCACCAAGCGGAACTTAAGCGCACCGTGTCCGAGGCCACCGTGCAGGTGAAAATCGGCGATGAGATTCACCACACCGTGGCGGAAGCCAATGGCCCGGTTGGCGCACTCGATGATGCCTTGCGCAAAGCGATCGCGCCCGTTTTCCCGGAAATCATGGAAGTTGAATTGATCGACTTTAAGGTGCGCATTCTCGAAAGCCAACATGGTGCCGACGCGATCATCCGTGTGCAAATCGAATCCACGGATGGAAACGAAATCTGGGGCACCGTCGGCGCGAGCGATAATATCATCGAAGCCACCTGGGAAGCTCTCCTCGATTCGGTGGAATATAAGATTCTACTGGAATCAGAGAAGTCTCATTCGTAGGGGCGCGACTTGTCACGCCCGCACCGGAATTGCTTCCTTATCATCGGCGGGCGTCATAAGTGGCGCCCCTACGTACGGAGTGATCTGGTATCGCTTTTCGCGGGGGTGTTATGATCTACTGTTTCTCACGATAGATCTAGATGCTCACAAATTCAGATAATATCCCAATCCCGAATCGCTTGGCGGAGCGAGAAACACCGTCACGCTCGCCGGTCATGTATCAGCGTTGGGAAGAGCTGCTCTTTTTGCACTGGTCAGTCGAGCCTGAGCTGGTGGCGCGAGATCTCCCCCCTGGATTGCAGGTGGATACTTTCGGCGGTCAGGCGTGGATAGGCGTGGTACCTTTTTCTATGCGTAACGTGCGTCCCAGGTTCTTGCCTGCGGTGCCGGGTATTTCTCATTTCCCCGAACTTAATTTGCGAACCTACGTTGTGGACGCGAAAGGCAGGCCCGGTGTGTGGTTTTACTCGCTGGATACGCCTAAGCGGCTGCCCAATTGGATCGCGCATACGTTTTTTCACCTGAATTATCGATTCGCTCGAATGCAACTCAGTGCCGAAGCCGAGCGTCTGCAGTATCGTTCAGAGTTGTGGATGGGCACTGAATGGGATACACCGCAAAACTACGAGTGGGCTAGGGTGGAGGATTCCTTTAATACACAGCCGGGAACTTTGGAGTTTTTCTTGGTCGAACGTTATCGACTCTTTGCCTACGATCCACGGCGAGCATGCATGTTGACCGGACGCGTCCACCACGAACCGTATCCGGTTCAACACGTGAAGCTGAGTCACTACTCAAAACGCTTATTTGAGTTGAGCGGTTTGCCTCTGCCCGTAGGAGAGCCTGTTTCGGCGCTGGCCTCAGCGGGCGTTGATGTGCAGATTTATCCGCTGGAGCGTGTTTAAAGCAGCTAGTTATGCTCTAGAATCTCGACTTCGTAGCCGTCTGGATCGGTGATAAAGGCCATCTTCTTACCGTCGGCGAATTTCTCGCGCCAGTTATCTGGCCAGAGATCGAGCGTCAAATTGAGGCCTTCCAGCATTTCGCAATAGGCGACGATGTCGTCAACGCGAATGCAGGTATGCACCAGGTCTTCAGGCACGTTGACCTCGTAGTCGGGCGAGTGAGTCAGCTCCAAATTGTGTGCGCTGCCGGGTATTTGCAGGTGCGCGAGTTGGTTGCCACTGGGTGATTTGTCCGTGCGTTTGAGCACTTCAAAGCCGCAGGTCCGGCAATACCAGTCGATAGACTTTTCAAGATTAGAGACGCGGATGCGGGTGTGGTCGAATGTGACGGGCATGGTAATGGGTGTTGAGTGTTCTGACTATTTTCGTTCGACGCGGCAGCGTAGGAAACTTTGATTGGCCCCTTCGGGGGGGAGCGCGAGACGGACGACGGTATTGCCCTGACTGTTGCTGCTGGTGCTGAGTTGGGGGTAATTGGCATCCCAACTTCCGGATGCTAGGTTGCCGGATGCTTCGAAAACGAGGTTGAGGTCTGCGGGGATTAGGCGGGGACTGTAAACGGCTTGAATGAACTTTTGGCCGTTGCCGTCTTGATAGATTTTATAATCGGGTGCGTTGCCCCGGCTAAGGCGTGAGGTGGAGAGCCCGAAGGCGCGCTCGACGAGATCGGCGATGCCGTCGTTGTCCGTGTCAGCGGTGTTGGCACCGCTGCCGATGGCGATTTGGACAATGCCGAGATTCGAGTCGGTGCGATTGTCGCGTGCGCAATAAGTGAATAGATCAGTGCCGACATGCCCTTGGAGCGCGAGCGACTGCAAGTTGTCGTTACGCTCGGAGGTCGGATAGATTGCATGGGGCGATCCGTGACAGGCGGAGCACTTTAGGTCGCCATGGCCTTTCGAATAGCGATAAAGGGATTTGCCGGGGACTGGTGTGTCTGGATTGGTGGCGAAGCGGTGGTCGGTCGCTTCGCGTAATTGACCAGTGCTGACTAAGGCATTGATAAAACGGACAATGTTGGTGTTTGGGGCATTGTCGGAGTTCGCGGTATAGGTGCCGGTATGGCAGCTCTGGCAGTTTGGCTCATCGAGCCAGCCGTCGCGGCTGCTGGAGCCGACCTCTGCCATGCCGCCATGGCAACTTTGGCAGGACATGAGTGGTTGACCATATTGGTCGGAGGTGCGCCCCATCGCGCCGCGTAGGCAACGGGTTTCCTTGCCGGGGTGGCATTGGTAGCAACTGGTGCGGTTGGTCGAGTCACCGAGTAGCTTCGACGTAATCGGGTCGGTCACTCCGGCGTGTTTGCTGTGTATCGCTTGGGTGAGGGGCGGCACGCCCTCAAATCCAGGTGTGCCGAGTGCGTTACTGGCGTGGCAGGAGGCGCAGAGCACCGCCTTTTGGTTGAGGCGCACACTGTCCGCGAGGCCACTCAGGGGATAATCCTTACCGGCTAGAGCGGCTTTGTATAGAGTGGTGTCGTAAGTAGGATCGTCAAGATGGCGGTCGTGTAGGGCGAGAATATTCATTCGATAGTCGCGCACTGAATCGGGGTCGTTTTCCCATCCGCTGCCAGGGCGTGCGTCTTCGACCGATCCTGAGGCGTGGCAACTGATACAGTTCATCTCAGCTGAGACGGGCGCAGTGACGAGTGTTTCGGCCAGCAGAGATCCGTTACTGGCACGGGCGGTGACGCGGACGAGCGGGTAAGCTTGAGTGTCACCCCAACTGTCTTTCGGGATAATGGGGATGCCCTCAGCCGTCCACCAGTTGTGATCGCTGTTCCAGTGCATCGCTTGTGGGGTGTTTTGCTCGCCCGGCATTTTATTGCCCTACAGTCCCTCATCGTCGTTTAGGTTGAGGCCCAAGAGGGTGATTGCGTTTTGCCAGAAGTTCGTGCCTGTGAAGGACTGGTAGGTCTGAGAGCCGTCCGGATCGATGGCTGACTCATAGTAGAGATTGATTCCGCCAGTGCCATCAATTCGGTTGCCGTTCTGGTCGATCAGTTGCGCGTTGAGTGTATTAAATGGTGGCAGTATGGCGAAGACCGCGAAGTCCTCGTCCATGCAGTGCATTCCGAGGTCGTTCCATGTCATCAATGTCCATCCGGCTGAACTCTCCGGGCCGACTGCAGGTTCAAAGGCCAGTAGCGAACTTGCCAGTAGAAGATATAGGATCGTGGCGAACCGAGATGTATTTTTTGATTTTTGCTGTGTCATCTTTTGGTTCATCGCTTGTTTTTGTGGGAGGCTTTAGACGGTCAACTTTTCGTGGAGTTTTAGCTGTTGTAGCACTTGGGTGTAGGCCTGCCCCGAGGCAGGGATGTTGCCGATTACGTTGCTGCGATGGTTGAGCAGCCAGTCGGCGGACTCGCCCTCGCTGACGATGTTGTTCTCGATGTCGAGGAGGCGACGCCACTCGGTGATACGGTCTAAATTATAGGCATCGAGGCGGAACTGACGTCCTTCGCCGCTGGTTTCGGAGCTGAGTTTTTCGGCAAGATCGGCGGCCTCGAGCATGCCGACATTCATACTGAGAATACCAGCTGGGGGGGCCATGTGGGCCGCGTCGCCCGCTAGCCAGATGCGATCGTTGCCAAAGCTTTCGGCGAGGTGCTTCTCCAAATGCACCATGACGCGCCATTTCACATCTTTGGAGGAGCCGATAAACCAAGGGTCGTGTTGATGCAGTAAATTATCAAGATGCTCGTTGCTCAACTCGGAGCTATCTTGCGCCATGTTGTCGACTAGGCTGTGATCTTTGTTAAATGAGTTTAGCTGCGCAAAGCCCGTAGGCATCTGAAAGCTGAAGCGGCAACGCCCGTCGCCCAGCGGCCAGTAGATATGGGTCTTATCTCCATCGAGCATCATTCGCATTTCGGTGAGTAG
>Ga0105055_10011886_pt1 | contig 10681 bp, 7 predicted proteins | sample BON03_FD_78090 | JGI IMG/M metagenome (GOLD analysis project Ga0105055, IMG submission 78090) | Freshwater microbial communities from Lake Bonney liftoff mats and glacier meltwater in Antarctica - BON-03 | ecosystem: Environmental > Aquatic > Freshwater > Ice > Glacier meltwater | place: Lake... | reverse complement strand
GTCAAAATTAACGGCAAGAAATTGGAAGAGTATAATCCACTCTGGCTTCGCAAACGTGTTTCTGTGGTGTCTCAAAACGTATATTTGCCATATCGCACAGTAAAGAAAAACCTTTTATACGGAATCTCTGATTCCTGTGATGAGAATTTAGAACTCCGAATGAAGAAAGCTTTGAAATTGGCTTCATGTGATGAGTTATTTTTTGATAAAGCAAGATTTCCGCATCAGTGGCACACCGATATAGGGCGCGACGGATCTCGCTTGAGTGGGGGGGAGAAGCAACGACTGTGCATTGCTAGAGCTTTACTCACCAAGCCAAGAATATTGCTGCTTGATGAAGCTACCTCTGCATTGGATGAAGAGAGTCAGTTTCAAATCCAAGAAGCAATTCAAACTCTGTATGAGGAATCTGGTAATACTATGACCACTATCACAATTGCCCACCGACTTTCAAACTTCAGACATGTTGATAGGTTGCTAGTGATGGATGACGGCCGAATAGTTGAGGAAGGCTCTCCTAAGCAACTGGCAAGCATCGAAAACGGAATATTTGCCAATTATTTAAATCGTTCCAACATGACCTTTTAGGCATAGCTCATTTGAAATAATCAAATTAAAATTATTTTGTGGTGGGGGCCGAACCGCATATGTGTGTGATGACGAAACGAATCGATGTTTGTTTATATAGCAATGATGCTTCAATTGAAAGATGCGGCTGTTTGCTATTTCATTTTTTCTGATTTACTGTCCTTAAAAAGCAAGTCATCTGTTTTATTAGATCCCCAACTTCGAAACATCGATACACTTTTCGTAATGGCAGAGGTAAGTAGTCACCTTTGGTTCACTACGTTGAAAAGTAGCTGATACATCATTTTGATCTAGATGATGTGCTTCGTTGCAACAGCTAGTATTTATTTCAGTAACTTGAATGATATTCGTAATGCCATAAAAGCAGTAGGGTGTGTCCTCATGGTTGCATTCAATTTGGGAATTCTACTTTTTTGGCAGCGAAAGGTTCAAAGATTTAGGATGAAATTTTGTGCTATGATCGTAGCATGCAACGAGCTAACTATATTTCTAATTTGGGTTTGTGTTCAAATTTGCCTCGTTTTGTTCGGGGCAGGTGATGCGAGTTCCATGTTTCAGGTTCCGTTGAACAACAGCATAGACGGGCTTTACAGTTTCAAAAAGAAGGATTCGAAATTACGTATTAGCATTTTAACGATGGGAAGTCGAGGAGATGTACAGCCATTCATTGCACTCGCTTTGGAAATGCAAAAACATTCTCATGTACAAGTTGTGATTTGCACGATGGATAGCTATAAAGAGCTGGTGGAACGATACGGTTTAGGCTTCAGATCAGTTGGTGTGAAAGATTTGGCGTTCAACCAGGCTGCTAACAAACGAATTTGGCGAGATTCGGAACACGTTTCTCAAGTTGTTACCAAATTACAGGAAGGGATTGCACATCACTACGACACCATAGCACATAATATGCTTGCCGCATGTGAAGGATGCGATATAATCATTGCTACTGCTGTTACTAGTGGCTATGGTTTGAACATAGCCGAGCATCTTCATGTTCCCTGCTGGTTGGTGAAGCTGTCGCCGGATTCACCGACACGAGCTTTCGCCCCTGCAGGTAAAACATCTTCTCCTATAGGATTTTTGAATTTAATGATGTGGTATCACTCGTGGTTCAAGATATTTGTGGCTGCTGCAGGATCGCGCAAACGTGATAATCCGGAAGAGGGGTTTAGAAAACAACTGGGCATTGGTCCATTAGGAGGAGGGAAACGAATACGCCAAATGCAGAATACTCCTACTTTATGCGCGTTCTCTTCCTCCATTGTTCCAAAACCGGCAGATTATCCAGTGAGTTGCTTCGTGACAGGGTTTTGGTTTCTAGAGTCAGATGTCATAGACTCGCATAGTCAACTCGATTCTTTCGTTGGTGAATCGAAACCTGCATGCATCAATTTTGGGTCCATGACAGAAGTAGCCAAAGACTTTGGTCTAATAGAAAAATTATTAGAGTCTATTTCCATTGCAAAACTTTCTTGCAATAAAGTAGTTATTGTGGATCCGTATATTAATGATGAGATGCAAACTTGTGATAACTTTCCAAATTTGGATATTTTCATTTTGAAAGAGATTCCACATGAGCTTATCTTCCCAAAATGTTCGTTGGTGATTCATCATGGCGGTGCGGGGACCTCTGCTCGAGTATTGGAGTTTGGTGTACCTTCTCTTATTATTCCTATTATGATATGGACGGATCAACCGTTATGGGCAGATATTTTTCAACAAATGAATTGCGCGGTACATGTGGATCGAAGAGTGGACGAGTTTGTAATTCATGCCGCCGAAGCAACCAAGCAATTGATCGATAATCCTTTATTTTCAAATGCATCTAAATTGGTAGCCAGGAAAATTGAATCTGAAGCAAGTGGAATTCAAGTCGCAGCAAATCTCATACTGGAAAGCACTTTTTCAAAATAGTTATTTTTAATTCTTAAATTCAAATCTAGTTGCCCTTTTGTTCGTCTTCTTGAAACACAGTTGCCACCTTGCTTCCTACGAAATTGTTGCCCATAGAAACCGGAAAATATGTTAAATCAGATGCGCTTTGTGCCCACTGACGAGCTGATTCTACAACCTGAATGGTAAGCCTGGCACGTTTTTGCAAATCATTTGTGTCACTGTTTAGATATAAATCAGTTTTAAAGTACGTGGTGATTAAGTCATCCAGTAAAGTGAGAGGAGCTCCTATGCGAATTGCATTCTCCACCTTGGACAATAATTTCTGCTCTTGGCCCCAGAATTGAATCTCTGGGTTTGTTTTATCAATTGTTGAAACAAGATCAAGTATGTGCAAACCAGTTTCAGGTTTCATTCCCCTAAGAATCTTGCTGTTAATTTTCTGAAGAACGGCAGAAATTCGGGTGTCGTACCATTGAAGTCTGCTTTGTATATAATTCATCGGGACATCAAGGGAGCGCTTGTATTGCGCTACTGATATACCTATAAGCAGGATTCTCAGCTTGGTTAATGTTCTAGGGGCCTTTTTCTCTTTTTCACTTGTTTGCCACAGCTGCGATAAATGCATTTCTGTTGCAAATTCTTCGGCATACTCGATCGCCCCTATATGTGTTGCAAATTTTAAATATCCACTCGTTGGAAAGGTTCGGAGTCCATGTTTGGATTTTATTCTAAAGTACATTTGTCTCAATACATCGAGTGGTTTCGACCATGGCAATTCAGATACCTGGACATGGGTGATATCCAAGTCGAGAGTAGCCAATGAAACGATCAGCGACAACCGGCTGTTTTTAATTACGTCATTATCAGCTACATGATCAGATATAAAGTTGTACATGTGCTTTCTTAGACTCAAGCCATTGCCTTTAGAAACCGCGGTTTCAATTGGATACTCGACCCCGTGACTATTCTTTAAAGATGTCAATGCTGGTATCTCAAGAGGCCAGTTGCCTTCAATGGAAGCAAGGAGTTTTCCTCTTTTATCTTTTAACCATGCACGCATATCATCGTTTCTGTCGCGCCACTTAAATCTCCAAGGATTACTGCTGTCCTGTTTTTCACCCGGAGTCAAGGTGTCCAGAACCATACCTGCATGAGCTCCACTCCACAGGCGTACCAAAGCTTTCATCGCTATAAGCTGGTACCCGACTGCATCATTGTCCCAAAATGCTGGATCACCCCTAACAAGTTTTAGCAATATTTCAATATCCGCCAACACGGCAGACTGTAGGAGGTACTCGATGGCGACCATGGTGTAGTTGTATTTGGACTGGGATTCATGCAGTGCAGCAATTTCGTAGTCTGTCATCGGAGGACGAATTCCTTCTGTGTAAAGATACTGAGACATAATCGTCTCTGTAATGTCTTCTACTTTTGTCACAACATATTTGTCGAGGCCGTCAAACGCAGCTACTCTTGATGCAAAGCCCAAAATGAACGCCGCCGTTAAGGCAAATATAGGGAGCATAGTACTTGTTGTGAATATGAACAGAAAAAGTGGATCAATTCAAAAAGATACTTTCTGTATAAACGAAATGGATTAAATTCGCTGAAATTCATCGTTGTGAAATTCAGATTCAGAATTTTTTGTGGGGAACTCTTTTTTTTCCTGCACAACAGCACAAGTCCAGCTCCGCCTAAACAACAAAAATCGATTTTTTAAAGCCACCACCCTATTTATTTGAGGTTTTTTTCTTATTTGAGGGAAAAGTCCCTCAACCAAAATCTCATTTAAGAGAATGGGGGACCCTCCCGTGAGTGCGGGGAGGGTCCCCATTGAAAAGGAAGGTCCCCCATTAGAAAGGGTCTACGCTCAGTATGCGGATAGATCCCCCTATTTTTATTGTCCCGATATGGTTGCGGACCCTCAAATAGTCTATTCGAAACCCTCAAATAATTAGGCCTGTGCATGAGGCGAAAGCACAGTGGTGCCAGGTACCTAGATTTTTCGAAAGGTCCTATTTTGATTCCTTTTATCATTGGTATCGGTGCTGGATGGGGTATGGATACCAAGATATTATTGCAGAGATTTTTGGTAGGTATGCGAGATCATTTTGGGGATGCAGAAAGAGGGACGTCAATGTATATTGAGTATTCTTAAATGCTTTAGTGGTTGCTTCATGGAAGGCGATATTGTCCTCAAGTCGAGGGATGTAATTAAATTACATCGGGAGAAATATAATGTGAATTCAGTGATTTCACTGCTTCTGATTACCTCACGGATTGTCATCAGGCTCGTTTCTTTCAACAAGATAATCTTGTTTATTAAAAATTAAGCGATTGACGGCTTATATCCGCTACTTGTACTGTTTTAGAGTAATCGATTTTGTCATTGAAAAAGAGGCTAAATAAGATATAAGTGCACAGGTCTTTTTGAGTGTCCCTGGAGCTCTCGATATATAACGAAATTAAAATGAAACCAGTTAGATATTGTATATACATTATTTTTTAGTTCTTCGTTCGTTTTGTTTTCAATTGTGTCAAATGAATAATAGGTGCGAACTCTGGAAAATTTAATCTGGTTCTAGTTCCTCTAATTAAAAGTGCTGCTTGATCCCATGCTACTGCAGCCTCCCATTCATCGTCAAATAATCCAACGTGTTGGAGCTTCCCGTTTACACTGAGCTTCGCCCTCCAGCATTTGCTTCCTCTATCCCATATAACTCCTCGGTAGGAGGAACGTCGAACACGAGGTTTGGCATTGTCATTAGGAGCGACATACAATGATAGGGGAGCGTCATGCAATGGAAGAGAAGAAATTGCAAGCGGGGTCCAAAAGACTGAAAGTGGAGATCCAGCCGGCGAATTACTGTTCATAATTTTATCTATAAGGGAGTCGTGACTAAGTTCTAAAATATGGGCGATCTGCTGACGTTTAGTACAGGGTGAAGGCTCGATCGCCGGTTCTGATTTGCGTTTCAGGCTACCTATCACTATCTCTGAATCCACTACACTCTCATACATTGTGGTAGCAATCGGGTTTTGGATTTGCTGTCCTGAGACGAAAAAGGGACATGCTTATTCGAAAGTGAAATCAGAATATTGCATTTCAAGGTTTGAAAAAAAACAGGATGCATTATGGTTTATGGTAGATGATTCTTAGACTGCACACCTTTTGGAGTCAACTTTGAAAGTTGCAGACTAAGACTACGTAACAACTACTATAGTACTCGAACCGTCTTTATCTGAAGTGTCTCGTGGCTGAATTTCTCTTTTGGAACTTGAAATTTGAAAAAGCATCCTCTAAATCTATTTTTTCCCGTAGTAATTACTCAACGCCATACAATAGTATAAATGGTTATTCCGTCCAAATGCATCTAATGATGTATTTTGGACCGATAAAATAATAGAAGCGCGCTCATTTTTGGAAACGAAAGCCTCGACAGTATACATTTGGAACGTGTCGCAAAAGCCACGTGCCAAATTGAATGTATTTGGATCTATCTTGAAAGCCACATTTTTTATTACCTACAAGGCTACAACTGCAGAATAAGAAATGAAAGAATTCTATTTTTTGCATAATTTAGTACCAAGAAACACCCGTAATTCATTAATATCATAAGAGATCACGTATAGAATCGCAGCACAGTACATGGTAAAAAATGCCCCAAAAAGGAACCATACAGAATCCAGAGTTGTCTCTTCAACTAAACTAAAAATAGCCTGAAAGTTAATTCCAACCAAGAACAATGCCATCAACCAACAGATCACTTTTGTCTTGGTACCGTTTGCAAAGCGCCCCAAAAAGTCAACTCTACTTGTTAGACTCAAAACTGGAAGCAGAGCAAATGGTAATTGAATACTTTGTAATATATTCAAGGAACTGTTAACCGTATCCATGAGTCTTGGGGAGGTGGATGCAGCTACCCCCACGATAATCGATGGAACAAGCGCAATGGATCTGGTCAGAGCAATACGTTTCCATTGTGAGATTCGAATATTCAGAAAACCTTCCATGGTGATCTGACCTGCAAGACTTGTTGTGAGAGTAGAAGCCTGACCTGCAGCTAGCAAACCGACAGCCCATATATATAGCCCTGCATTCCCCATGGTAGAATACAACGCAGTTCCAGCACTGGCTAGACCTATGTTCCCGCAGCAGGTTGACGTATCTGCAATCCATTGGAAGTCAGCACATTGTTCTTCTGTGGTCAAATAAGGCACTTTACAGAAAGGAGCATCAGGTGCATCAAATTCAGCGCATGTGATATCGAAAAAGTTAACAGCAAACACCGCAACAACGGCTAGATTGATGAGAAATGACATCAGGATTGAAGCAGTAGATTCAATGCGGTTGTACTTGTTAGCTTGCCGAACATGCTCAGGGTTCTCTCTATTGATGATTCTGGAGCGTACAAGGCCCGAGTGCAGGTATAAATTGTGAGGCATGATTACCGCGCCTACAGTCCCCACGGCAATAGTAATGGCATACGAAGGCATATTGGTGAAGTTGACGATCCCAAGAACCACATCGCCTGCCGGTGGTGCGGCTTCGAAGAGATTAACCCAGAAACAGATGATCATTGTGAGCAGTAATGAAAGAATGAACGCTTCCAGGTATCGGATACCGAGTTGATGTAGACCCATGAACACGAAAGTATCTAACGAGGTTACCAATACACCTGCCCAAATAGGAATTCCTGTGAGAATTTGCCATGCAATGGCACTGCCTAAAACTTCTTGTATATCAGAGCCGATAATGGCGATCTCAGTCATTATCCACAAAAAATATCTAGTTGAGCAGTTATAGTGCTTTACGATGCCTTGTGCAAGGCTCAAACCAGTTACAACGCCCAATTTCGCACTCAGTATTTGCAACACGAGTCCCATCAAAGTTGCCAGCAATAGCACCCACAATAGCGCGTAATTCGTGTACGCGCCGTCTTGCAGATCAGCCTCCAAATTTCCAGGATCTAAATATGCCAAGCTCATGAGCCATCCAGGACCAGCGTACATCCACAACACCTTCCAATCAATCCAGGGAAACCCCAAGTTCTCTCGCTCCAATGGAACAACTACCTCTGCTTTAACACTGTCATCTGGAACACTCTCATTGTCGTCGCGCTTTGACGGTTCTGGCATAACGCATGCATTAGATCCCTCTTCCAGCATCGTTGAAGATATGAATGAGCGTGCAATCAAAATATATCGGAGTGTGTTATCAGCCAATCAGCGAAAAACTGCGCTGAATTCAGCAGCCGTACCTGCCATCAAGAGGCAATTTGTACCATTCGGTTTTTAAAAAAAGGTCTAGAATCGCTGAATCGAGCACGACACTTCTCTCGTTTTGAAGTAATTAGCGATTGATGTATTCTATCTGCTACTTTAGGAATTTAAACAATTGATTTGGGTGTTGTTTTAGGAAATGGATAAAAGGTAAATCTAGCTCCTTCTTCCAACAAGATCCTCGTTTCTTGTATTTGAAGCAAGTGCCTGATTGATGGTTTCTATTGACTAGATATTTCAATAAAAATATTAATAATTAATAAGATAAAAGACTTATTCGTTTGCAATGGAACCATCTACATTCCTTGATTTAAGTGTCCCGACGGCGAACCGAAAGAACGTTCCGCTGGATTTGTCGCAGAATTGTCTCAATTTGAGACCAAGTGCTTCACTGGTCTTGCGGACATTCGGGATATGCATCATCAACGCACTGTCCTTCTTGTTCTTTCCATATTCACATATGTAACACATTTGCCGGGTCATCAAATTCAACTTCTGCAACATAGTAGCCACGGTCTGCTCGTGTTCATTCAGTTGCAGCAATAAAAAAGCGCTTGCCAGCTTCATAAACTTATCCACAAACGATTGACCCAGTTTAACAGCTGCTAGTACAATTTGCTTTTTATCGTCCAAATGGCGAGTTATGTGAATCATAATATCGGCAATACGCAACAAGTCCTCGCAAGCGTTCAGAGTCTCTACTGGAGATTTCATCGTACCTTCAACTGATTCTTCTTCATCCGATTCTTGTTTTTCATATTCTACTTTATCAGATACTGGTTTATCTTTCCACTTCTTATTCTGCGTCAAGGTTTCTTCGTCGCTCTGAGTTTCAAAAACTTTTTTGGTTGACCCTTGGGTGGTATCGCTCGACGAATCTTTCTTGCGCTTTTTACCAGCGACTCTTTTAATTCTCGACTTCTGAATATGTGATTTAAAATCAACATTCTTCTCCAATTGATTGATGGTGATGGTCATTATCGGCTCATAGAAGAAATGAAGGGAATGACGCGTTACAACCGGGAACACTTCACAGGTTTCGTTGTCGTCTTGTACCATTTTTTCAATGTCCTGCACGAGAGTAAGAGCCGCTTTGATCGGACTTGCATCGTGTTTCAAATTCAACACCAATAAACGCTTGATGAGTGGTTTCGACAGATCTTGTGAGGAAGACAAAGACGCTAGAATTCGACCTGCCTCAGAAGCAACTCGGGGGTAAAGTTCTTCCACGAATATTTTGATCACTTTGGTTTGAAATGAAGCGAGACCTGACAGTATATCAACCAAGTAACATCGACACGTCAAGTCGGTCATTTCTTTTGCGAGTTTTTGAAAGAAGCAAAACGACGTCACCAGAATCACTTCGATCGCGTCTTCGTCTTCCAAATTGCTATTTGTATCATCATCTCTGGAGCAAAAAGAGCATAGAAACTTCTCTACCAGGTGATCCTCTCTGAATTCGTATACCAGAATATTTGAACCGACCAATTTCAAAATCATTTGGCAAGCTGCCCCGACAACCTTCAAGGAATCTTCTGAATCCGACGCGGAGTACTTCTTAAGCAGTACAAATATTTCCGGCGCGATCTCGTTCATTAACGCCATGAGGTCAATCACTGCTTGCTGAGTCAATTTCGAACTACCAGTGCCTAAAACACTATCGATCGTCGTTAATGCCGCTTGGAGAACATTCAAAACGACAAAAGGGTGATTTCGGGTCGATTTCAAAGTTAAAAGTTTGACCGTGTGTGATTTCAATGGTCGAAAATACTGACGCAAGCTTTCTACCGCATCTTTACTGCTTTTGTTTCGAGATGCATGGGTGTTAAGACTTGAGCTACTGCTCGATGATTTCTTGCTAGCTTTTTTCATGCCAAGCACAACTTTGACGTTATTATTGCTACTCGGAAGAAGACACAGCAAGTCCAAGTGGATATTCTTCGCCGCATACAGAGTTGCTTTTTCAAGCAGGCTTTCCAATTCACGAAGATGTTCGAATCTGGCAAAAACCACTGTTTTCATTCTTTCTGGGTCCTCATCGTGAAGTAAAAAATGGTCCTGGCACATCGTATTCAGTAGCTCACGAATCCATTCAACTCCGTAAAACAAACTCAAGAACATTGCCGAACGAGAGTTCTCCAGGAGGTCTTCATCGCCGCCTTGCCAATCGGTTTCAAAAACTGAATTGAATTCTGTAGGGTCGGGTAACAGCAAACCCATTTCAAAAAGCAACTTTGGAGTGAGAGTATTTCCACTATGCACTTCGCTGGAAATAATACAGGAGAACATCTGGGCGAGGTACACGAAGCGCTCTCTAAATCGAGGATCCAGATGACCTTTAGCCAGATTTTGAAACAAGTTTACTATTTGAGGTTTAGGTGCTGCATCTTTCAGCGAGTATCTTGCTGCAACTTTGAATTTGTTATTGAATATGGGGAACTGCGACTCAAGGGTCTGTACTGGATTGTAGGATGCGAGAAATCGAACTGTGAATTCCTCTCCAATGACTTCACTTATGGCTTCCACGACTGGCTTATTCAACGATCCCATGTTTTCAGATAGTTCTGAACATAACGCTGCCATAGCAGGCGGGGAAGAGCGGCTGCTGGCAAGGGCAATGGTAACAACTTCGCGCCATGAATCATCCGTTCCATCAAAGCTTGAACTCACAATCAAATACTGAACCGACCCAATAACTCCCGAGATTCTCTGCATTTCGTATGGATTGGTGATGAGTTTTCGAAGCAGAATGAAAAACCATCCGACACCTGATCGGTCTGGGTCGCTTCTACAAATCACAATGTTGCTCAAAACGGTGAAGACTTTTCTAGTGTAGTTTAAATCGGTTCGAAGGTGAAGATTGTGAGACAACGACTTAACAAGCTCAACATAAGGTTCGGCGTCATGAACAAGC
>Ga0105055_10011885_pt1 | contig 10681 bp, 5 predicted proteins | sample BON03_FD_78090 | JGI IMG/M metagenome (GOLD analysis project Ga0105055, IMG submission 78090) | Freshwater microbial communities from Lake Bonney liftoff mats and glacier meltwater in Antarctica - BON-03 | ecosystem: Environmental > Aquatic > Freshwater > Ice > Glacier meltwater | place: Lake... | reverse complement strand
TGGGGGGGGGGGTGGGGGGGGGGGGGGGGGGGGGGGGGGGGGGGGGGGGGGGGGGGGGGGGGGGGGGGGAGGGGGGGGGGGGGGGGGGGGGGGGGGGGGTCGAGCGCGAGGACGAAAAAGGACAAAAGGCCGCGGGCGTGCAAATCGCGCGCCGCAGATCTCCCCCCGCCCCAAAAAGCGACGTGTCGGGAGAGGTCGCCGCCGCTGCGCCCGCAATCCGAGGTGTGGACGCGTGTCCACGGAGGAGGCCGCGCCGCGCCGCACCTCCGCCGCGCAGCCGCCGTCGCCCGACTGGCAGGCGCGCGACGACGGAAGGGGGGAGAGCGAGCGAGCAGCTTGGCGGCGGGGGATCCCTGGCCCTCGCTCGACCCCTCCTCCTCGTCGTGTTTTACCGGGGCGCCCGCCGTCGCTCCTGCAGCTCTTTCCCCCCGCTTCCCCCCGCCCACCCCCCCGGCCCCAGCTCTTGACAAAACGAGACCCGAGAGCCTGTCTCAAAACTCGTCCGCCAGCACCACGACGCGGTCCGACGGGCCGAGGCGCACGCGGGCGTCGGCCGGCAGCGCGAGCTCCGACCCGCCGCCGCGCGTCACCAATCCGATCGCCGTCTCGCCGCGCGCGCGCGCGCGCTCAACCACCGCCGACCAGCGCACCGGCGCGCCGCCGCCGCCGCCGCCGCCGCCGCCATCGCCCCCGCCGCCGCCCCCGCCGCCGCCATCGCCGTCGCAGTAGGAGCTCGCCGGCCGCAGGTACAGGTCTTGGCCGGCGGCGCCGGCCAGCAGCTGCGCGAAGGCGCCCTGGACGCTCGGCTGCGCAGCGCTCATGACGGTCAGGCCCGCCAGCAGCTCGGCGGGCAGCAGCGCGTGCAGGCGCGTGCGGCGGTGGGCCGCCGCCACCGCTTGGCCTCCCTGCAGGCACCGCGCGAGCACGTCGCGCGTGGCGGCGTCGCTGACGGCGACGACCACCGACAGTGGCGCCCGGCGGCCGCGGCCAGGCGCGGGCGACGCCGCCGCGACCACGTCGGCGATCTGCAGCACGGCGGTGATGGTGGCGGCGTCCGCGTCCGACCCGGCCTCGCCGCCACCGCCGCCGCCGCCGCCGTCCTCGGCGTCGCCGCTGCCTCTGCCGTCGGCGTCCACAGCCGCGGCGTCGTTGGCGCCGCCGCCGCAGAGCGCGGCCGCTTGCGGCCACACCACGACGACGTCCTGCTCGCCGACGGCCGCGCGCTCGAGCGCGTCGCGCGACGAGGGCGCGCCGACCACGACCGAAACGCCGACGCCGCGCGCCCGCAGCGCCCGCGCCGCGCGCGCGGTGGCCGCCGTCTCGCCGCGCACGACCAGCGTGACGCGGGGCTGCTGCTGCTGCTGCCGGCGGCCGCGGCCCTGCTCGGCGGCGGCTGCGGCCGGCAGAAACTCGGCGAGGCTGCGCAGGACGGGCGCGCCGTCGCCGCCGAGCGCGACGACGGCCACGCGACGGGAGTAGGAGGGCGGCTCGTCGCGGCCCGCGGCGAGCGCTCCTGCTGCGTGCTTCTCGCCGCTCGGGCGAGAGACGCCGGTCGCCGGCGGCGTCCTGCTCGCCGGCGACGACGGCGACCGCTTGAGCAGCCGCAGCCACCCACCCCGGCGGCGGCCGTGTTGGGGGCCGCGCGACCGCTCGGCCTCCTCCCTCGCCTGTGCCGCCGCGCGCGCGGCCGCCTCGGCCGCCTCTGCCGCCGCGCGCGCCACGGCCGGCGTCGGCCTCAGCACGTCCGCAAAGCCGCGCGCCACGAACAGCAGGCGCGCGCCGGGCGGCACGGCGGCGTCGTCCGGCGGGTTGAGCACGACGGGGCGGCCGCCGCCCTCGGCCGAGCTCTCGCGAGCCTCCCGGAGCCCGAGCGCCCAGCCGATCGCCGTGGCCGCCGGGTAGCGCCGGCGCGCCTCCCCGTACAGGGCCTGCGGCGGGGGCGGGGGCGGGGGCGGGGGCGGGGGCAGGGGGGGGGGGCGGCGGGCGGGGGGGCAGGCGGCGGCGTCTCGCGCCTCGGCCGCCTGCGCCTCGCTCCCCCCCTCGCTGGCCTGCGGGCGCCTGCGCTCGCGCACCCGCCACCTCCGGCCGACAATAGCGGGCCCGCCCCCCTCGTCCCGGCCGCTGCCGCCGCCGCCGCCGCCGCCGCCGCCCGCCTCGTAAGCGCCGCCCGCATCCCCCGCACGTCGCCGCCTGGCGGTGTCCAGGAGCGCATCCTCCGCCTCCGCCTCGTCTTCTTCGTCGTCGTTGTCGTCTTCGCCGGCCTCCTCGCCGCTCGCCCGGGCCCCGTTGTCCGAGGGGGGCGGCGGCGGCGCCCTCGGCACGGCCGCCTCCGGCGACGCATACAGCTCGGCGCTGCCGGCGGCCATCCCTCCGTCGCCGCCTCCACCTCCTCCGCCGCCGCCGCCGCCACCGCCCTCCTCGAACGTGAGCAGGTCGTTGAACACGAGCTCGAGCCCCGGCTGCAGCGCGACCTGGGCCATCAGCTGCCCCGCGCGCTCGACGCCGCTCGAGCGCACGAGCGCGACGTCGGCGGCCGACGGGGCTGCCAGGTCACCGCCACCCCTTGCGCCGCCGCCGCCTCCGCCGCCGCCACCACTTCGCGCGCCGGAGAGCGCGGGCAGGCGCTGCCCGGCCGCGACGGCGCGCCGCAGGGCCACCTCGACCGCGTCCGGCAAGGCGGCAATCGTCCGGGGCCCCGGTGCCGACGGCGACGGCGGCGCCCTGGCCGTCGCCGCCGCGCGCGCGCCGCCGCGCGCCTGCACGACCACGCGCTGCCCGGGCGCGAAGCAACCCGCCGCCTGCATCGTCGCGATGACGGCGGCCGCGCGCGCGGCCTCCCGCTCGGTGCCCTCGCCGCCGTTGCCGCCGTCGCCGTCACCACCGCCGTCCCCGCCGCCGTCGCCCGCCTCCTTTGCCGCCGCCGCCGCGTCGGCCTCGGCGTCGGCCGCCGCGTCGGCCGTCAGCACCAGGACCGACGACGCCTCGGCCGCCGACACGCGCTCGAGGTCCAGCAGCCGCGCGCCGCCGCCGCTGCGCGCGGTCAGGCGCATGCGCCGCGCGGCGTCGGCGCCCAGCGCGTCGGCCAGCGACTCCTCGAGCTGCGCGCGCCCGCCCAGCGACGACAGGACCACCACGGGCGCGCGGAAGGGGCCGCCGGGCTGCCCGGCGCCCGCGTACGCCATCTGCCGCAGCACGGGCACCAGCACCGCCGCGTGGCCGCGCGGGCGGTCGGCGCTGCCGGAGCACACGACGACGGTGTGGCCGCGCTCGCGCACGGGGTGGTTGCCGCGGCGCGCGCGCTCGACGGCGCCGCCGATGTCCTCGGTGACCAGGCCCACCAGCACGGCAAACGAGCACAGGCCCGCCGCGTACACGAGCCCGACCACGGCGGCCGCGCCCGCCGACGGCTCGTTGGTCACGTCGGCGCCGGGCACGTTTCCCATCACGACAGCCGCCTTGGCGGCGGCGCCCGCCCAGGTGGTCCCGGGCACCGCCGCGCGGTAGAGCGCCGCGCCGAGCGCGGCGACGGGCACGCACACGGCCAGCATGGCGCCGACCTTGCCCACGGCCGGGAGGCCCAGCACGGCCGAGGCGCGGTACTGGGCGACCTCGGCGGTGCGCCGGGCGGCGCGCAGGGGGCCGGCGACGGCGGCGGCGGCGTCGCCCAGCGGGCGGGGGAAGCCGCGGGGGACGGCGCCGGCGCGGCCCCTGCCGCCGCCTGCGCCGCCCTGGGCGGCGACGGCGACCGAGGGCGCCGCGGCGGCGGCGGCGGCGGCGGCGCCCGCCGCGCCCACGCGGCGGCGCCCGGCGAGCGGGCGGCCGCGGCCACGAGCGCGGCCAAACCGAGGGCGAGCGCGGCGGCCAGCGCGCGGAGCGCGGCGCGCACGCTGGGCCGGCGGCCCTCTTGGGCGGGGGCAGGGGGATGGGGAGGGGGAGGCCCCGGCCCCCGCCGCGCGCCGAGGCGCGCCTCCTCGCACTCGCCTGGCTCTTGCCGAGCTCCCTCGGCGTCGGCGTCGGCGGCGGCGTCGTCGCCTGGCGGCGGCGGCATCGGCGGGGGGGGATGGGGCGAGGGGGGGGTCGCGCGAGGCGCCGGCGCCCGGTGTCGGCGCCGATGATCAGGCGCTGGGATGGCTTGGTTGGGCCGACGCGACAGTCGCTGCCACGTCGCTGCTGTTGTTGCTGCTGCTGCCGTTGGCGCGGCGGGTGTTTGCACGGCGGGCGCTGCGGCCGTCCGCCGCCGGTGGCGTGGTCCCCCGAGGGGCGCCGCCGCCGCCGCCGCTCGCCGCGTTCCCCCGCTCCCGTAGCAGGGGCTCGCTGCGCCATGGGTGTTGCGGCGCAGCGCCAAGCCACCGGCTCTCGCCACCATCGACGCGCTGCCTTTGGCGATTGGATTGGCGTTCGCAGGCTGCGCCGCGCGCGGAAGATTGCTTGGCGGGGTCACCGGTGCAAGGGTTGGTCACGAACAGTTGGCGTGTTGCTTGTCGTTGGCCCCCCGCGTCCGGATGGGGCCGTCAGTCAGAGCGAGAGGGTCAAGGAGGGGTCCCACGGTCTTTTATTTGCGTCTGGTCATTGTTGCAAGGGGGGGAAGAAAGAGAGGGTTTTTTTGGCTCGGGAGAGCGAGCGCGCGCTTGGCTCGCCTTGGTGCCTAAGGCGGGCCGCCGGCTCGGGCTACTAGGCGCCGCTCGCTCATTCGCCCCTCACCTTTTCAGAAGCACCTCCCGCACTCACACACGCACAGTAAGTCCCCGGTAAGTAGCCCGCTCGTTCACCTTAACGCGCGCGGCCGTCCTCCATTCGATTGTTTGCTTCCACCCAGACACAGCCACAGCAAACGCGGACAGAAGCAAAAAACACGGGGACAGGCAGAAAGAGGAAACATGGCCTCGCTCCGCGTCCGCGCGGCGGAAGAGAACCCGGCGGCGCGCCTGGCAGAGGGCAAAAACGTGGCGGTCAGCGCGGCTGAGCCCGCACGCAGGCGGTGAGTGCGCGCGCTCGACAATCCGACAAAAGAAAAACGAGCGAGCAAACGTCTCTTTTTATTTTGGGAACCCTCCCCCCTCCCTCTCTCACACGCTTCCGTCCCTTCCCCCCCAAACCAACACCAACCGCAGGGCCCTGGGTGACATTGGCAACGTGAACGGCGTGCTGACGCGCGCCCAGGCAGCCAAGGCGGAGAAGGTGAGCACAGAGAGAGAGAGAGCAGAAGGAGAGAGCGGAGCAACGGGTCTCCTCGAGAGAGAGAGAGGCGGGGGGTGGGAGGGGGACCAGGCCTGGGGGGCTTGGAGGGGGGGCTCGAGGGGGCAAGGGCGCGCGCGCGCGGAGACGCCCGGCGCGCGCGTACTTGGCCGCTCCAAGGCCGTGTGGTGCACTGCGTGGGGTGTGTGGGGGAAAGGGGCGGGGGAGGCGGGTGCGGGGGGAGAGGCGGGCGTTCGAGCATGGCAGAGAGGGGGGGGAAAGCGCTTGCTCCAAGCCAGAACTCGCCTTTTCCTCTCTTCGTCTTTCGTCTTTCGACGAACGGTCGAGGCCAGAGTGCACGCGGGCAGCGGCGCGCGCGCCCGGCCTCGCGGGGTCAGAGCGCGACGCTCCACACATGCGTTCCGGGTCGGCGCGACCGGCGTTTCTCTCGGCGGCGCGCGCCCAAAGAGCAGCAGAAACAGGCTCGCGCGCGCCGTTGCGCGAGAGGGGCGGCGGCGGCAAGCAGCGGCGGCGGCAGCTCGACCCCACGCTCACACGCCTAAAAACAAACAACACCAACCCGAATCCACCCGTCCAATCGAATTCGCACACACACAACAGGCGGGCGTCGTCGTCAAGCCCGGGCAGCAGCAGCAGCTGGCTTCGGCCGCCGCAAAGCAGCAGCAGCACCACCACCAGCAGCACCAGCAGCAGCAAGCGCGGCCGCCGCCGCCCGCGCCGGCCGCCCGCGCGCCCGCCGTGTTTGCCGCGCCGGCCCCCGCGCCCGCGCCGGCCTCCCACAGCGCCCTCCTGCGCGCCCGCGCCTCCCACGCCGCGCCCCCGCCCGACATCGACTCCGCGGACCGCCACGACCCCCTGTGCGCGCCCGAGTACGCCGCCGCCATCCACGCCTACCTCCGCCGCGCCGAGCCCCGCTTCGCGCCCGACTGCGGCTACATGGCGCGGCAGGCCGAGGTGAACGAGAAGATGCGCGCCATCCTGGTCGACTGGCTGGTCGAGGTGCACCTGAAGTTCAAGCTCATGCCGGAGACCCTCTTCCTGACGGTCAACCTGATCGACCGCTACCTCGCGCGCGCGCCCGTCACGCGCAAGAAGCTGCAGCTCGTCGGCGTCACGGCGATGCTGGTGGCTTCGAAATATGAGGAGATCTGGGCGCCGGAAGTGCGCGATTTCGTCTACATCTCGGACAAGGCGTACGGTCGCGACGAAATCCTGGGCATGGAGAAGGCGATGCTCAACGCGCTGGCGTTCGACCTCACGGTGCCGACGCCCTTCCCCTTTTTGGCGCGCTACCGCAAGGCGGCGGCGGCGGGCGGGGCGGCGGCGCTGCTGGCGCAGGCGCAACAGGCCGCGGCGGCGCGTGCCGAGGGCGCCGGCGACAAGGCGGCGGCCAAGGCGGCCGACGGGCGCGTGGCGCACCTGGCGCAGTACTACTCGGAGCTGGCGCTGGTGGACTACGGCATGCTGCAGGTGGCGCCCTCGCTGCTGGCCGCCGGCGCCCTGCACCTGGCGCTCGTCACGGCGGGCATGCCCGCCGCGCCGGCCGCCGCCGCCGATGACGCGGGCGAGAACGCCGCCCCATCGCCGCCGCCGGCCGCCGCCGGTTCGCCGCCGTGCCGCGAGCTCGCGTGGCCGCCGGCCGCCGCCGCGCACAGCGGCTACTCGCTGCCCGAGGTGCAGCGCGTGGCGCGGGCGCTGGCCAAGCTGGCGCGCCACGCGCCGGACGCGTCGCTCAAGGCCGTGCACAAGAAGCACGGGTCGACGCGGTACGGCGAGGTGGCCAAGGCGCCCGTGCCCGAGGAGGCGCTGCTGCGGTGAGAGAAAGAGAGGAGGAGGAGGGCTCGGGCGGGCGCGTGCGTTTTTTTGGGGGGGGGGGCGCCGCCGCCCCAAAAGCAACGCTCGCTCCCCTGCTCTCTCTTTCTTTTTTCTCCCTGCCCCCAAAACGAACGAACAACCCCCACCCCCTGGTCATGCAACGCGTCCTCTTCATGAAGCGACGCTCCCTCCCCCCGCCGGGACGAGCGCGGCCGCCGTGAGAGGAGGGCGCGCGCCGCCGCCGGCCCCCGCGCGCGCGGCCGAGAGCGCTCCTCTCCGCCCGCCAGGGGGCAGCAAGGGGGGCGGGCCCGAGTCGAGCGCGTGCGCCCTCGGCTCCTCGCCCGCCACCCACCCTCCGAGTCCGGGACATCTCCGTCTCGCCCGGACCCTAATAGAAACGATACGCAGCCGCGGCGCGCCGCGCCCCTCTTCCCAAAAGAAGCCAGGGACCGCGCCGCCGCTTGTGAGCCGAGAGCCGGGCGCGCCGCCGCCCCGCGCGGGAAGAGAGCGAAAACAAAACAACCAGAGGCACCTTTTGTCGCCCCCCACCCCCCAAAGCCAACCCATCCCCTGTCAATTAGGGCACGACTACGGCGCGCGCGGCCGTCACACGCCGACCACGGGGGATGGGGGGCCAACTGCCCCCTCTTGTTTTGTCTTGTTTCCCGCACACGCTTTTTTGCTCGCCCCTCCCCCGCGCCTCGGGGCGCGAAAAAAAAAACCCCGAGAGAAACGAGAAATGAAGAACACACACACCAAAACGAACCCCACCCGCGCCCGCGAGCAGCTCCCCGAAAAAAAAAACCCCGAGAGAAACGAGGAACGAAGAACACACACACCAAAACGAACCCCACCCGCGCCCCGCGAGCAGCTCCCCCTTCTTCCGCGCCCCAGTTTCATTCCCAGGCCTCTCTGTTCCCCTGCGCGCGCGCACCTGTCTCTCTTCAAAACGGTGTTACGACGTGATCGATCCAAACTTTTAGACTCTCTTCGGGTCCCGCTGCCGCATCGTCGTCGTCTTCGCCGCGATCGTCGCCTCTGCCCTCTCCAGCCGCGGCCGCCGATGGCCCCGCCGCCGCCGTCTTGCGCGGGGGGATCGCCACCGCCAGCGCCTTGGCCCACGTGTCCCCGGAGGCGCGCCGAGCGAGCAGCTCGACCACCTGGTTGACGGTGATGACGCGCGACCCTGCCAGCCGCCGTGCGCCGCTGTCGCCGCCGCCGCCGCCGCCGCCGCCAGAGCCGCCGCCGCCCGCCCCGTCCGCCGGCTCTGGCCCCCCCACCGCCCCCTCTTGGGCCGAAAGGTGCCGCTCGATGGGCAGGCGCGCGTGCGACATGCCCGCGGCCTCGGCGCGGCGGAGGCACGCGCCCTTGTGCCTGTTGCGGTCGACGACGCCGCCCACGACGTACACCTTGGACGGGTCGAGGCCCCCTGGTCGCCGCCGCTGCGTCGTCCCGGGCGCGGGCTCGGCGGCGTCGGCGGCGGCGGCCACGGCAGCGTCGGCGGCAGCGGCGGTCGCGGCGCCCGCACCTTCTCGTGCGTCGTCGTTTGCGTCGTCGTCCAGCTCGTGCGGCGAGTCCGCCGACAGGTAGATCAGGTCGCGCGCGGCCACCCCCCTGCGCGCGAAGAACGCGGCGATGGGGACGGCCCCGGCGTCGCCGCCGTCGTCCTCGAACGCGGGCGGCGGCGGCGGCGGACACGGCGGACACGGCCCTTTGTCCGCCGCTTCCGCTCCGTCCGCCGCCTCTTCCGCAGCTGTCGATGCTCCCCGGCCCGCCCCGCCCAGCCCGTCGTCGTGCACCACCGTCGCCGCCCACCTGCCCCGCCCCGCCAGCTGCCCCTCCATCTGCGCCCGCAGCGCCCCGCCCGCCCCCAGCAGCAGCAGGTGCAGCGGCGGGTCGGCGCGCTGCGCCGCCGCGTAGGCAAAAGAGAGCTGTTGTGAAAGAGAGCGCAGCTCTTGGGGCGTCATGCGCCCGTCCGCCCAGCGCAGGTCGACGGCGACGCGCGTGGCGGCGTCCGAGGTGGCGGCGGCGCGGCGGGCGGCGCGCTCGCGGGCCTGCCCGAGGCGGCGCTCGTGCGCGAGCCGCGCGGCCTCCTTGAGGAGCTCCGAGGCGGCCGTGCTCGCGGCGTCGGCGTCGGCGCCCGCCGCCTGGGCCGCCGCTTGGGCCGCCGCGTCCTCCTCGGCCCAGCGCTGCCGCTTGGCGAGCTGCGCGGCCCCGCGCTCCTCGCGGCGCTCCTCCCGGCGCTGCTCCTTGCGCACGGCGCGGTGCTCGGCGACGCGCGCGGCGCGGGCCAGCCGCTTCTGCGCCTTTTTGCTCATTGTTTGGCCCTCTCTCCCTGGCCCGTCGGCGGCGGCGTCTTCGTCTTCGTCGGCGGCAGCGGCCGTCGCGATTGTCGCTGCCGCGCCTGGCGGCGGCGACGGCTGCCGCTGCTCCTCATCCTCTGAGGGGTCAACAGGCGGCACCGCCGCTTGTTGCTCGCCCGCGCCTTTCGCCATCGCTCGCTCGAAAACACCGACGCTGGATCGCGAGGCGCGGCAGCGGTGGCGGGCCTGTCGTAGACGAGGCAAGGGAGGCCAGAGGAGGAGGGACCGGCGAGGCCAAGACGAGGGCGCGGAATCGCGAGCGATGATGACGAGGATGATGGACTAGTGTGATTAAACAAGGGTGCTGTGTTTGAGTTGGAATCGGCGAGCGAGCGCGCGCGTGCCCTGCGAGGAAGGATCAGGTCGATTCGCGACCGCGGCCGCTCCGCCGCGCCTCTCCGCCCCTTCGTCTCTCTCTCTCTCGCTCCCTCTCCTCCCCCCACTCCTTCCCGCCGCCGGAGGGCGGCCTCCCTCCCTCCCTCCCTCGCTCGCTCGCTCAGGTGATCACGGTCGGCTTGTCCCGCCCCGTCAGCTCCTGCAGCTTGGACAGCCCCAGCGCCACCCCGATGATCTCCTTCAGCGCGACCGACGCCTCCTCCGTCAGGCGCGCGGCGTCGTCCGTGTACTGCTCGACGTAGACGCGGATGGTGGCGCCGCTCGAGCCCGTGCCGCTCAGCCGGAAGACGATGCGGCTGCCGTCGTCGAACACGAAGCGCAGGCCCTGCCCCTTTGCGACGGCGCCGTCGATGGGGTCGGTGTAGCAAAAGTCGTCGGCGGACGCGAGAGTGAAGGGGCCGAACTTGTCGCCCGGCTTGGAAGCCGCGATCGTTGCCTCGACCTGCGCCACCACCTTCGCGGCCGCCGCCGAGTCCACCTCCTCATAGTCGTAGCGCGAGAAGAAGTTGCGCCCGTACTCCTTCCAGTGCGCGACGCAGACGTCCTCGACGGAGACCAACGGCAGGTCAGGGGAGCGGCCGCGGTTGGCGCGCTCGAGCAGGGACATCCAGGCGAGCACGGCGAAGATGCCGTCCTTTTCGCGCACGTGGTCGGCGCCCGTGCCAAAGCTCTCCTCGCCGCACACGCTGCACTTCCCCGCGTCCATCAGGTTGCCAAAGTACTTCCAGCCCGTGGGCGTCTCGAAGAAGGGGACGCCGAGCTTCTTGGCGACGCGGTCGAGGGCCGCGCCGGTGGGCATGGAGCGGGCGACGCCCTTGAGGCCCTGTTTTTTTACCGTGTTTTTTTTTGTGTGGGGGGGGGGGGGGGGGGTTTGGTGCTGCTTTTTTTTTTGGGGTGGGGGGGGGGGAAGG
>Ga0105055_10011880_pt1 | contig 10685 bp, 8 predicted proteins | sample BON03_FD_78090 | JGI IMG/M metagenome (GOLD analysis project Ga0105055, IMG submission 78090) | Freshwater microbial communities from Lake Bonney liftoff mats and glacier meltwater in Antarctica - BON-03 | ecosystem: Environmental > Aquatic > Freshwater > Ice > Glacier meltwater | place: Lake... | reverse complement strand
TTAGATGGCTGCTTGGTTGGTTGGTTAGTCAGTTGGCTGCTTGGGTTGTTGGTTGTTGTCGTTGTTGTTGTTGGGTTGTTGGTTGTTGTCGTTGTTGATGTTGGGAATTGGGGTTCCAAAGGACGGTTGAGGCGGGGAGGGGGGGGGGGGGGGGAGGGGGGGGGGGGGGGGGGGGGGGGGGGGGGGGGGGGGGGGGGGGGGGGGGGGGAGGGGAGCGGGCGAGCGGAGCGCCAAGCAAAAGACCGAGCGAGGAAAAGACGGCGAAACGGCAAAACGACGGCAAAACGACGGCAAAACGACGGCCTGAAAACAAGCGAGGAAAGAAAAACCGATAGACAAAAAAAAACCAAAAGCCAAAAAAAACTCACCCGGCAGTAGGCCATCTCGTGGCGCCCCTCGTCCGACGCCACCAGCCCGCAGATCTTGGCCAGCACGTCGTCCCCGTGCTCGAGCGCGTGCCGCGCCGTGTTGCCGTGGCTCACCTTGGTCGCGCGCTCCTGGAACGACGTGTAGACAAAGCCCAGGTAGGGGTTGTTCTCGGTCCTCGGGTCCATCCCCGAGCCAATGAGGTTCTGCACGGTGACCTGCACCGCGCGCGTGTTTACCCGCCCCGTGAGGTACAGGTAGGTGTTGAGCACGTCGCCGTGGCGGTTCTCCTCGGCCGTCCACTCGCGCGTCCACCGCGCCCACGGCGTCAGCGCCGCGCCCGTCTCGTCGCGCACGCCGTCCAGCGTGTTGAGCATGGCCATGTAGGTGGGCAGGGCCTCCTCGGTGATCATGTCGCCGACCAGCACGACCAGGTAGTCGTCGGGGAGCGAGGAGGTGCGCTTGCGGAGCTCCATGACCTATGTTGTTTTGGTTGTTGTTGTGTGTTTGGGGGAGGGGGGGTTGAGCGTTTCCGCGTCGTCGAGAGACAAGAGGGACGGCAAAGCCCGCGCCCGCCGCTGCGCGCGCCGTCGCCGTCACCGCCGCGCGTCGTCGTCGCCGCGTCGCCCGAGGCGCGATCGATCAATCCCCCCCACAATCCGCACCTTGTCCATGAAGTCGGCGTCCTCCGACCGCGGCAGCAGGTCGTACGGCTGCCAGCACTTGTCGACGGGCTTGAGCAGCGGGTACACCTGCGTCTCGACGTAGTCGCTCATGCCGTTGACGAGCTCGAGGCGCTTGGGCGTGGTCGAGTGCAGCACCTGCCCGTTCAGCACGATGGGCCCGAGCTTGCTGCCGCCGGTGGCGCCGGTGGTGCTCGCGACGGGCGGGGCCTCGATCGCGGCGGCGGCGCGCAGGACGCGACCGTTTCCGCGGGCTGTTTGGTGTCGAGGGGGGGGGTGGCGCGTGCGGGGGGAGAGAAGGGAGAAGGGAGAGACAGGTGAGTTTTCTTCGGTGGGGGGGGGGAGCGTTTCAAGGGGGAAGAGGGGCGGAGGACTCCCCGTGCTTTTGCACGTCCCTAGCGATCGCGCGAGGCGCCGCGAGCTCGGCGGCACGTCGTCGAGGAGGCCGAGCGTCGGGCGCCCGCGGACGCGGGGCTGCGGGCGATTCAGCGCGCGCGTGAGAGGAGAGAGAGGAGTGGCTCTGCCTGTGGCTCCATTTTGGCCCCGTCCCTTCCTCCCCATCCCCTCCCTCTCTCCTCTCGTCCGTCCGCGATCGCCTGCTTGCGCGGGTCCTGCTGCTGGTGCTCACCTGCCGCGCCGGCCGCGCCGGAGGCGCCAGCCTTGGAGTTGAGCATGGTCGCAGCTGCCCTTGGGGGGGGTCGAGTTTTTGGGTGTTGGGAGCGTTATGGAGGTGGGTGGTCTCTCTCCTCGTCGCAAGGAGGGGCGGGCGTGTGCGTGCAGAGGGGCCGCTCGCGCGTTGGTGTGTGTGTGTGTGTGTGTGTGTGTGTTTGTGAGTGAGGGGTGCGGCTGCCGAGCTGTGCGTGGGAGCGTGCGGCGTTTTGTTCCCTTGCGGAGCGCCGGGCACCGGCGAAACGGCGACCACGCGGCGCCGGCGCGACCGCACGTCGTTCCCGCCCTCCCCGCAAAATCAACCGAAACCTCTTGCCCCCCCCCCCCCCTGCCTCTTCCTCCCGGCGCTGGGGAACCATCGCACGACCACCGCAGCATCGGATCACACGGCGCCGACTTGTCACCAGAGCGGGCGCCCTTTCATGGAGACTGGTTGCAACCCCTCCCGCTGTCGCGATCGCATCGGCGGCGCTCCCTCGCCTGGAAAAAACACCGCAGTCGGGCCCCCCATGATTCTCGATCGATCGATCCGTGTCCTCTTCGGTCACGAACACAGGGCGCGCGTCGGTCCTCTCAGTCAAACGCACGCGAAGACAACCACGAGGGCCCTCGTCACCGCGCGCTCGCCTCCCGCTTGCTCAAATCGCCTTCATTTGTTACAACCGACGGGGGGGCCGCGTGGCGCCGGCCGAAAAACGACCGCGCACACGCGCCCGCCTGGCGCGCGCCTCGCGCCCCTGGTCGACATCACACATGTCACACGCCATCCAGCCATTCATACCTGGATGGATCGTCGAACAAGGGTCTCAGAACCGCAGCTTGGTGAAGAACCAGCGGTTCTTGCCCGTCTTGAACTTCTCCTCGAGCTGCTTCTTGGCCTCCTTGCGTGCCTCGACCTTCTTGGTGTCGTCGTCGAGCACCTCGGGCGTGACCACGTCGGCCAGGTCCATGTCGAGCGTGTAGCGCGTGGGCATCATGTGCGTGTAGTTGACCGCCTTGACGAAGGTCTTGACCGACGACCGCCGCGCCTGCGTCTTCTGCGACGAGCGCTTGGTCACCTTGCGCGGCGGCTTGCTCAGGCCGACGACCAGCGCGTGGCCGTAAGGCCGCGCCGAGGTGCCGTCGTCGTAGTTGCGGACGATGACGGCCTTCTTGCCGGCGTACCGGCCGGTCAGGAGGACCACCACCTTGCGGGCCTGTTATTGGGTTGGCATGTGGGTTGGGGGGGGGAAAGGTTCGGGGTGTTGGTTTTGTGTGAGCGAAACGGCCGACCGACGGCACAGGCAGCGGCGGCGGCCCCAGCGAGCGCCGAGCGCGGCCGCCGGCGACGGCGGCGACGGCAGCGTGCGGCAGCGGCGCGCTTGCTCTGGTCGCGTCCTCTCGGGGCCCGGCAAAGGCGCCGGCCGGGCGACTGTCGCGCGGATCGGGCGATCCGGCCATGTCCGTGTCCTTTGCGACTGGGCTGGTGGAGAGGGTCGGCGACTCGAGAGAGACGCGTTCTCAAACGGCGGCTTTTCTGCCTTTGCCCTCGCTCCCGCTCTCTCTGGCTCTGGTCCTCGGCAAACGCCGATCGCGAGCTCGCACGCGCGCCCGCAACTAGTGCGCGCGATCGGTCGGCACCGGGATCAGCGCCGTCGCGCGCGCGCCTCGAGCGCCCTTGAGAGCGCGGGGCCGGCGGGCGAGGCCGCCCCTTGCTGCAGCTCGCGGTCCTTCACGCGCGCGTGTCCAGTGGCTGCCGACTCTCGCGGAGCTGAGGATGCCGTACCTTGAGGAACTTGGGCATCTTGGCTCCGGGTTTGGTGTTTTGGAAGAGGGCGAGCGGATGCCGGGAGGGAGGCGGGGGCTCTAGTAGGAGGAGGAGGAGGAGGAGGAGGAGGAGGAGGAGGAGGGAGAGGGCGTGGGAGAGGGCACTTCAAACAGAGCCCACCGACAACGAACGACGCCCCCCGGACAATCGGATCGAAACTCCCTCCCCTCGTCACATCACCTGTCGCGCGCGCACCAGCAGCAGCAGCAGCAGCAAGCACCAACACGATCACCCCAACGACAGGACCAAAAACGACATCGCGCATGCGCGCTGCCGCGACCCCCACCACCACCCCGTTGCCATGGGGTTCCTCCAGTCGCTGTCGGGCCTGCTGGGGGCGAATGGCGGCGGCGGCCCGCCCCCGCCGCAGGACTTTTGCTCGGCCGAGCTACCCGAGGTGCGCTCGCGTGCGGCCGGCCCCCGCCGCCGACGCGCCGGCGCGCCGACAAACGGCGAGCGCGCGACCGAGCCATCCGAGCCCTCTTCTCACTCGCGAAACAAACCGAACAACAACAACAACCACACCAAACAACGACAGATGTGGTCCTCCTTCGTCGACTACCTGGTCGACGTCGCCTACACGCGCGAGTGCCCGGCGCCGGTTGCCGCCGCCGCCGCCGCCGCCCCCGCCCCCCCCGACCACCGAGCCGGCCCCGCTGCCCCCACGCGACTGCCCGCCGCGCGCCGCCTCGTCGCCATCGGCGACCTCCACGGCGACCTCGACAAGGCCCGCCGCGCCTTCGCCCTGGCCGGCCTGACCGACCCGCGCCGCGGCCACGCGTGGGCCGGCGGCGACGCTGTGGCCGTGCAGGTCGGCGACCAGCTCGACCGCGGCGACCAGGAGCTGCGCATCCTCTACTTCCTGGAGCGCCTGCAGCGGGAGGCGCGCGCGGCGGGCGGGGCGCTGCACGTCCTCAACGGCAACCACGAGACCATGAACGCGGGCGGCAACTTCAGGTACGCGACCGCGGGGGCCGACGGGGAGATGCGCGCGTGGGCGGCGTGGAGGGCGCTGGGCGCGCGGCTGGCGGCGCCGTGCGGGTGCTCCGCCGGGGTCGCGACGCCCGGGGGCAGGCGCCTGGAGGCGCTCGCGGCGCCGCTCCTGGAGCCGCGGGAGCCCGCGCCCGCGCCCGCCTCGCCGCCGACGTCGTCGCCGGGCAAGGCGCCCGCCGCCGCGCTGTTTGCGGCGGCGGCCGCGGCGGTGCCAGCGCCCGCCCCCCCGCCGTGCCCGGCGCCCGACCCCGACCCCGACGCCCGCGCGCGCGACGTGCTGCGCGGCCCGCCCGCTCACCCGGCGGGCGGGGGCGGCGGCCGCGCCCAGCAGTACAACGAGCTGCGGTACGCCGCGCTCAGCCCCGGCGGCCCCGTGGCGACGCGCTTCTTCGCGCCGCACCCGGCCGTGCTGCAGGTGGGGACCACGCTGTTCGTGCACGGGGGGGTGCTGCCCGCGCACGTGGAGTACGGCCTGGAGCGCATTAACCGCGAGACGGAGGAGTGGCTGCGCGGGGACGAGAAGGCGGGCGCGGGCGGCGGCGGCGGCGGCGGCGGCGGCGGCGGCGGCGGCGGCGGCGGCGGCAGCGGTGGCGGCGGTGGCGGCAGCGGGGGAGTGGGGGCGGCGGCGGCGGCGGCGGCCGTGCCGTGGTTTTTTCCCTGGCGCAAGGGCGGTGGTGGAGCAGACTCGACGGCAGCAGGAGGAGCAGGAGGAGCAGCAGGAGCAGCGGCAGCAGCAGCAACACTAGCAGCCCCGGCAGCAAAAGCAGGGGCAGGAGCGGCGGCAACAGCAGCAGCGGCCGCGCCTCCGCCGCCGCCCGCGCCCCCCTCGACCCCGCCGCCCGGCTTCCTGCGCGGCGGCTCGGCCGTCGTGTGGGCCCGCGACTACTCAATGGTCGACGAGGCGCGCTGCGACTGCGCCACGCTCGAGCACGTCCTGCGCGCCGCCGGCGCCCAGGAGCCGGGCGGCAGCCCCGCTCACAGGATGGTCGTCGGGCACACGATCCAGCAGGGGCTCGGCGTCAACGCCGCCTGCGGCGGCCGCGCGCTACGCGTCGACGTCGGCATGTCGCGCGGCTGCGGCGACGGCGCGCCCGAGGTGCTCGAGATCCTGGGGGACGGGGCGGTGGTTAGGCGGCTGGCCGAGGGGCGGGAGCCCGAGGTGCTGCACGAGCGGGCGGCGGGCCGGGAGGAGGCTGTGGGCGGCGGCGCGGGCGTGCCAGAAGTGGCGATGGCGTGAGAATGTTCTCGAGGGCCCCTCGCTTGGTTTGAAGGTGTAAGCGAACGAAGAAAAACGTAACACGTAAAGACTCGTGTCGCTGTCGAGCCCGCTTGCGTCTGAAGAAATCAGACGGCGTGATCGGCTACGAAGGACTCCCTTTCGGGCGCAGCGACGCTGGACATGCGCTCCCACTCAAAGAAACGACTCTCCCAAATAAACCAAATGGACGCGGGCGGGTGGTACATGAACACGCCGCAGGGGCCCTCGGGCCCCCTTACGGTTCAGCAGTTGAAAGGTGCGGGGGTATCCTTTGGAGGGGGCGCGCGCGCGGACAGAGAGAAGCAGAAGAAGGAGGGGCCGGGACGTCAAAGACTCACGCGCCCGACAAACACCACCAACCACTCACAGAGTACGCCGAGAACGGCCACGTCTTGCCGACGACGCACGTCTGGCGCGAGGGCCTGCCGCAATGGGACGAGGTCGCGGCGATCCCTTTGCTGCGCGGCGTGATGGCGGCGGCGACGGCGCGCGAGCGTCGAATCAAGGCGGCGGCGGCTGTCGGCGACGTGCCGCCGGGGGCAGCTGGCGCGCCCGACGAGCTCGAGTTCGAGGACGACGACGGCACTGTGTACGAGTGGGACCACGCGCTCGGCAAGTACCGGGCGAAGGAGGACCCGGTCGCCAAGGCGATCGCCGAACGCGCGGCGGCGCAGGCGCGGGCGGCGGCGGCGGCGGCGGAAGCGGCGGCAGCCGCAGCAGCGGCCGCAGCAGCGGCTGCGGGGCCCGCCAAGGGCGCCGCCGACGCTACGGCCTTGCCTGCGTACGACCCGGCGGACATGACCTACGCGCCCCCCGACGAAAAGGCGGCGGCGCAGGCGCCCACAGGTCCCCGCGCCAAGCGGCGAGGCGACGACGCGCAGGACGGCAGCAACGGCCAGCAGAATGACGGCAGCGGCAGAAGCAGCATCAAGCGCGCCAAGCCCCCGCCGCCCGCGCCAAAAGAGGCCGGACCTATTGCCGCCGCACCCCCCCCGCCGCCGCCGCAGCAGCAGCTCAGCACCACCAGCGTCTACGTCACGGGCCTGCCCGACGATGCGACCGAGGCCGAGGTCGCCGCCGCCTTCTCGCGCTGCGGCGTGGTCCGCTCCGACGCCCAGGGGCGCCCGCGCGTGCGCCTGTACGCCGACCGCGCGACGGGCAGGACCAAGGGCGACGCGCTCGTGTGCTACCTCAAGCCGCCCTCGGTGGCCCTGGCGGTGCAGCTGCTCGACGGCGCGCCGCTGCGGCCGGGCGAGTCGGACCTGCCGATGTCGGTCTCCGTGGCGCGCTTCGACGCGGCGGCGGACGAGGCGGCGACGGCGGCGGCGGGAGGGCAAGGCTCCAAGGCGCCCGGCTCGTCCGTGGCGGGCGTGTCGGGCGCGGCCGCCGCGCGCCAGCGCCGCAAGGAGCGCGAGAGGCAGGAGCGGCGCCTGCTCGGGTGGGACGGCTACGACGACGCCGCGCCCGCGCGCCGCGCGACGGTCGTGCTGGCGCCGATGTTCTCGCGCGACGAGGTGCGCGCGTCCGGCGGCGCGGGGCGCGGCCTGCCGCGCCTGGCCGAGCGCGACGTGGCCGAGGAGTGCGCGCGCCGCGGCCTGCGCCTGGTGCGGTGCGTGGCGTTCGGCCGCCACCCGCGCGGCGTCGTCACCGCGCGCCTCTCGACGGCCGAGGACGCTGACGCTTGCGTGGCGGCGATGCACGGGCGGCTCTACGGCGGGCGCAGGGTCGAGGCGGCGCTGTGGGACGGGCTGACCAACTACCGCGCGGAGGAGGAGGCGGAGGAGGAGGGCGGGGGGGAAGGAGAGGGGGGCGAGGAGCGGGGCAAGGCGCGCTCGCTGCAACAGCGCCGTCGTCGTCGCAGCGGTAGCGAGGCGTCGTCGTCGTCGTCGTCGCAGGAAGAGGAGGAGGAGGGGGACGAGCGTCGCAATGCGTCAGGTGGCAAGGCGTCAGGCGCCACAGGCGGCGGCGGCGGGGCGCCAGAGGCGGATGACGACGACGAGGACGACGACGAGGAAGACGACGACGCGCGCTTGGCTTCCTTCTTTGGCGGCGTTGACGAGGACGGTCGAAAATAATAGGTTGGGTGGTGTGCGTGTCTTACAGTCTTGAAAATCCTGGCCTGCTTGATTCACTGCTCCCAATCGGAGGACCAGTGGTCGCTGTCGTCCTCGCGGCCTTGTTGCCGGCGCCGCCGCTGCCCGGCCTCGTCCTCCCCGCCCGCGCCCTCCTCGGCCCTCGTGTCCGCCGCCGCCGCCGCCGCCGCCGCCAGCGCCGCCGCCTGCATCACCAGGGCCTGCTCGGCGCCCAGCGACGCCGTCACGCGGTGCGCCAGCTCGCCGATCAGCGTCGCCCGGCGCCGGAGAGCTTCGGCGCCGCGCGCCGCCGAGTCGAGCACGGCGGCGGCGGCGGCCCTCTCCTCGCGCAGCCGCTGCTGCTGCCTCAGCACGGCCGCTGCTGCTGCCCCCGCCGACCCGACGGGGCGCCACGAGGTCGCCGCGAGAGTAGGGGTCCCGAGCGCTGCTGTGGCGCCAGCGCCGACGGCGGGAGCGGGTCGCTGCTCGGCGGGCCACGCGGCGAGCTCGCCCGCGAGCTGCTGCTGCAGCTGCTGCTGGAGCAAGCGCTGCTGCTGGTGCTGCTGCTGGTGCTGCTGCGGGCTGGCGCCCGTCGCCATTGTGGTCGTCGCCGCCGTCATCGGGGACATAGGAAACGGGCCGCACCCGCCTCCCGCTCCTGTCGACGCCGACGAGGAGCACGAGCGAGCCGAGGCCTGGCGCTGCGGTGGAGGGGGAGGGGGAGCAGCAATGAGGGGTAGGGGGGGAGCGGCGCCGGGCGCAGGCGGCCGCGGCAAGCGCGACGTGCGTCCGGGCGCCGGCGCGGCGGCGGCCGCCGCCGCGGCCGCCGCGCCCATCTTCGGCGCGTGCGGCAGCCGCGAGCCGGCGGTGGCGACGTGCACGTGGCCGTCGCCGGCGTCGTCGCTCTTGCGGCCGACGTCCGCCATCGAGCTGTCTCTCGACAGTTTTTGGGCGAAAGAACGGTAAATTGTCCGGGCTTTCAAACGCGAGTTTTGAGAGAGAGAGGGGTGCCGCCCGTCGTGGTTTCAAAGAGAGCAATCTATTATGGGGTAAAGACGGAATGGCCGGGTTGGTTGGTTGCTCTGCTCAAGAGAGGGGGGCGCATCGAACAAGGCGGCACGGCGGCGGTTGCAGGGCGGCGGCGCCGCCGAAACGCCAAGGACCGCCAAAGTAGAGCCCCGCGATCACCGCCGCCGCGGCAGCAGCTCGATCCCCTCGCCGTCGTCGTCGTCCGCCCCCGCCCCCGCGCCCGCGCCCGCGCCCGCCCTGCGCCGGTGAAAAGTCATGCCGTCTTTTTGGCCGTCCTCGGGGTCGTCGCCGCCGCCGCCGTCATCGTCGTCGTGGTCGCCGGTTTCCCTCCGGCGCCCGAGTCCCCCGAGAGCGACGACGACGCCGCGTGCCCCGCCGACGCTGGCAGCCAAGGCGTTGGGTGCCTGTTGAACCAAGCCCAGTTGGGCACGACCAGGAGCAGCGAGAAGGCGAGGCCCGCGGCGCTGATGTAGACCATCAGGCTGAAGCTGCTGGTGACGTAGCCGGCCAGGAAGCCCACGAGCCCGAAGAACAGCAGGGCGCGCAGCAGGTGCTGCTCCGCGCGCCTCTGCCCCTCAAAGTCCATCGCGCCTCGCTTTGCCTCGCGCCCTCCCTCCGCCGATGTCCTGGTGCCTGCTGCCGCTCTTGCACCTGTCCTCCAGGCTCCTCCTCGCCCTCCCTCGGGGGCTGCTGCGGGGCGCGGCGTCCCTCTCGCGCGTGTTGCGATCGATCGACCACGACAAGAAGGGATGGAGGGGAGATTGGGTTTGAGGAGGGAGCAATGTGGGCGTTTACTTGATGCCGGGTGAAACGAGAGGCGGGACGGGAGCTATACGGTGTGTGTGGCCAGAGGAGCCACTTGCGGGATTCGTGCTGGGCGTCGGCGTCGGCGTCGGCGTCGGAGCGCGAAAAGTCGCGCCTGTTCACAGGTGCAGCCACCCCGAGACGCGCGCCCACAGGCCGCCTCCTCCTCCCGCCGCGTCCTGCGAGTGCATCTGGTCATGCCTCTGCGCCCCCTGCCCCGGGTCCCTCTCGTCCTCCCGCGCCGGCATCTCCACCCGAGGCTCCTCCGCCAGCGGCACGAGCGGCGGCGGCAGCGGCTGCAGCGGCGGCGGCGGCAGCAGCAGCAGCAGCGCGGCCGCGCCGGCGTCCCCACCAGCAGCTGCAGCGTTGAAAGCGTCGCGGTGACAGGAGAAGGTGCGGATGAGGCCGCGACGGCGCTTGAGCGGCGGGGGGCCAGTGGGGCAAAGCCGGGACCCGTCGGGCGGGGGGTCGGCGGCGGCGGCGGCGGCGGCCTCCGCAGCGGCGGCGGCGGCGGCCGGGGGCTTGCCGGCGGCCACTGCTCCCCCCGGCAGCGGCTCGAGCGGCGGGAGCGGGGCGGAGGCGAACGCCGGCGCGGGGGACGCGTCGTCGTTGGCGCGAGCGCGCTTTTGCGGGCAAGGAGAGCGCCGGGCGGCGCCCTTGACGGCGGCCCCCGGATGGGGCGCGGCCGCCCCGCTGCCAGTCGCCAGCGCCCGGGCCGGGGCCGGCGCCGTCGCCGGCGGCGGCGTCGCCCACGGCCTCGACTCGGCGGTGGCGCCCATGACCACGGTCGCGGCGACGTCGCGCCAGGCGGTGCAAGTCGCGGCGGCGGCGTGCAGCTGTGTGTGTGTGTGTGGAAAGGGAGAGAGGGTTGGATGGAGGGTGTGAGAGGTGGGGGGGGGGGGGGGGGGGAGGGGGGGGGGGGGGGGGGGGGGGGGGGGGGGGGGGGGAAAACAAAAAGAGAAAGGGGCCCCCGCCCCCCGGGGGGCCACGCAGGGGGAGGGGGG
>Ga0105055_10011876_pt1 | contig 10688 bp, 7 predicted proteins | sample BON03_FD_78090 | JGI IMG/M metagenome (GOLD analysis project Ga0105055, IMG submission 78090) | Freshwater microbial communities from Lake Bonney liftoff mats and glacier meltwater in Antarctica - BON-03 | ecosystem: Environmental > Aquatic > Freshwater > Ice > Glacier meltwater | place: Lake... | reverse complement strand
CACCTCCTCTTCCAACTTAGCCTCCATCTCTTCAGAGAATTCAGGGCAAAAGAGGCTATCATCTCCAGGATGAAATTTCTCGCACAAGTCTTTCTGGTAGATAGGTTGCTTGTTTTTGGACATTTCTAAGAATTTCAACACTGGCCAACATACTTCATGAGCATTTTGGGTTAACTTTTTCAAGTTCTTCAATAAGAGTGACCTCTGCAGCCATTATTGATAGTCAATTGTCCCTCCTGGCACCGTGTTATTTCTCCAGACTCCAACCTTGATATCACGATTGACTTCCTACACGATGTTCAAGAATGGCGAATATGGGGGCAGGAACTCGAACGCAAAATGCTTTGCATTGTCCTCATTTTCGCGGATCTTGTTCAACTTGACTGAATGGTGAATTCTCGCATTGTCGTAAACAACAGGGATCCGATTAAACGTGCCCTCGCTACAAAAATTGCACTTCATCTTTGCCTATGGACGCTGTTACAGGACCTTGGTGAATCTCATAGTAAACAACACCGATTGAAGGAGAGACAGCCAATATCAGCGTCAGATGCGTGTTAGGTTCAGGAAGCCATTCCGATGGAACCCATCCAACAAGACTCCAGGCTTTGGTGTTTTTCAAGTACGTCAACCCCATCTCGTCCACTGATATTCGATTCCACCAGAAGCTTTCACCATATATCTCTTCAATTTTGAAAGCAAAGTCATATCGTTCCTGCAGTGTTGTAACTGCATTCCGCTCATTGGTGTATCTGCGAATGAAATCTTTCTTTCGGAACCCAACTTCTTTCTGATGTTCGAAGAAAGCTGCCCTTTGGTTATGGTTTTGTTGAAGCACTTTTTCACAAATATAACACCGTCCTGCAAATGCGCGAACTTGCAGAGAAACATGTATCTAGCTACTGTGTACATTTCTTCTTCTGAGAGTATTGGTTTTCTACCCCCACGCAACTTTGGCTTCAATGGATTGTGGATTTTCCCTGTTGCAATTAATGATACTGTCGCATCTGTGCATCCTTCAATCGCTGCGATTTTTCTGAATGACATCTGTCCAATTAGTCACTTGACCATCATAACTTTGTCGTCAGATAGATGAGGTTAGGTGAGACCCTTTTCGAACCATTTCAGTATTTTCTTGTCATCTGCTGAGAGATTCTTCTCGTAATCTTTTCGACTCAGGCCCAATGCTTCCCGCTTGGCAACTAACAATTGGTCCCTTTCTTCATTCTTCTCCCGTTTCTCGTCTTTCAGAGCTTGAGTCGCCAGTCCTTCTTGGGTCCGTCTGTTCATGACTACAAAAGCTTGCTGCATCTGGTGCATACCGTTCAGGTTCATCTCACGTGACTCAAACTCGGCCCGTTCTTTTCTTTGTTGCTCTTGTGATACCTTCCTTGCCTCGGACAGCTGTACACTCGATGCCTTCAACTTGATATCCTGGAGACCCTTATCCAGTACTGTTGAGTCATCCATTCTGGCCAAACTGTAAGGTTTTGTTGGCGGTCTTCCTAAAGGAGGAGCATCCGCTCCCCGCTTTGATTTGTCAACCTTGAATCCCTTCTTACGGCCTCGTTTGGCTGGATTCCCATCGATCTGCTTACTTCCGAAGTCTTCGTCTCCAAGTGCATCGTCGTCAGGCACAAATTCAACTAGTGATGCCTCGTTCCTGGCGCTCAATTTCTTACGCTAGGTGCTCATGTAGTTCAGTCAGGTGGAACCAAACACCTCCACTTCCAAGGGGAAAAAAGTTCAAAAATGAGTAGATGTTTTTTTATGACCCGCTTAGTTTATTTTTTGTAGGTGCTGAATATATTTTTTGTGGGTGCTGAATTTCATGTCGTGTTGAGTGGTAATTAAATTTAAAAATTAATACTTGTTTAGATACTACTGAAACTGCTCCCACAAGGAATTATGAAACGAATGAATAAACCAAAGTCTTGCTTATATACTGGAGAACGGATTTTCTCCACCAAATGGGGTGCTTGAAGGTTGCTCATTAAAAGAGGTTGTCATAGACGATGTGCCTTGATCGTAGTTTGAAACAGGAGCAGCAGAGGTTTGTGGAGACATTTGGTCATTGTGTTGTCTAGAGTACTCGTCAAAACTAGGATGCTTGCAAATAACGAGACAAAGAAATATCGCGTTCAAAGTCGTGATCGTTCCTGCAAGGATGCTAAACCACCACAAACCTCCTAGACCTGAATCAATGCATGAATATGTCATTGATGCCAAAAAGAACAGTAAAATCGCTTTGCCCCTGTTGCTAAACATGAATCCACAATTTTGTCTAATCACGCCTTCAGACTTTGTGTTCATTCTAAGTTCGAAAACAAACAAAAGAATACTGAAAAATAGCGTGTAGAATGCCAAGATAGAAATGCTAAACGAGGAGCAGCCACCAGTGCATTCAGACAACAGCGTAAAAGATATGACTGCCGATACACAAAGTGTCACGGCATTAATCATGTTGCTTAATCTGATGCATGTCATGAGTTTATCAGGTGAAGTTTGCTGAATACGAACGATGCCTGCTTCAGTGTCCATCCTCCCTTAATTAATGCGATCCTTTCTTTTTAGTATGCGGGGGGGGCTAAGTAGATATTGGAAAGCCCCCCACTGTCGTATGAGAAGCTCAACGGATTTATTTGTTCGTTGGTGTGCCAAATTCAACATTTAAATAAAATGCATTCAAATCAACGACTCCTAGAGTAATTGCCTGTTTACAGTAAGCTAAATGTCGGTTGAAAAATAAACTTTTAGTCCATTGCTGTCGTTTCTTGAGCTGACGGCTGGAATTGGATACGAAGAAGCATTTATTTAGTTCTCCAAAGCGTGAATAGGTTTTCCACGTAGTAGATAGGTGGAGGTTTGACTCTCCGATAGATAAGAATTGTGTGTGATAAATAAGCTTTGTGTGTGATTGATTGACTATATTAAAACAAAAGATGGGGAATTGCACAACTTCATCCGAGATAAAGCAACATCAAAAAATTGTAGCTCGAGATCAGAAGAAGAACGACAATCTAGATGCCCAGATCCAGACCGAGTTTGAAAAAGAAAGAAATATAGTCAAGATCTTGTTGTTAGGAACAGGTAATTCTGGTAAAAGTACGATTTTAAAGCAATTTCGACTGTGGAAAACAGATGCTGGTCTCGGAGATATGAACCAAAACAAGCAAGTTATCTCTCAGAACATCACCAAAGGTATTCTTGTAGTAGCCACCGGCATCGGTGACGTCGAAGAAGTGACGGTCAGTTTACAGCCACGAGCTCTTAAGATATTTCAACTGCTAAATGATAATAACTTCGTCACAGTTTGGGATGAGCTGGAGTTGGATGGTAAGTACGAGCAGGTAGGCCATCTTTGTGTCGAACTTTGGGAAGATCCAGCTACTCAGGCTGTAATGGAGTTCGAAGGGAAGCTGTCGATGTTGGAGGTTCCAATAGAATATTTCATAAATAGCGCAGAGAGAATAATTCAATTAGACTATATACCAAGCTCAGATGATATATTTCAAGCTCGAGCTCGCACTAGTGGAGTCGTTACTATAGAATTTACACTTGACAAAATTATGTGTAGAATGGTAGATGTGGGAGGGCAACGTAACGAGTGAAAGAAATGGATCAGTCACTTTGATAATGTGACTGCTATTATGTTTCTCGTTTCATTATCTGAATATGATAAATTTTTACTAGAAGACTCCACAGTGAACAGGATGCATGATGCGATGGATGTTTTTCAAAATATAGTTGAATGTCCGTATTTTGAAGAAACCAACATTATTCTCTTGCTCAACAAGAAGGATCTTTTTGAAGAAAAGTTAAAGAAGGTAGATTTGTCTTTTTGCTTTCCAGACTATGCAGGAGGAAGTAACTATATGGAAGCAGTTGACTTCGTGCAGAACAAATTCCTTTCAATATTTAGAGAGGCCAAGGATACGCAAGTGGTGGATTCGATGTCTTCCGATATATATCCGTTTCAAACGATGGCAACCAATACTTCGAATGTGAAAACGGTTTTTAACATGTGCAAGCATATCATTTTCAAAAATAACTTAGCTAGTACAGGCATGCTTTAGACCTAACTGATGTTCACTATTTTAATTAAATAATTAATCAATAATTATAACTGTATCAGGACTTTATTTCATCATTTGACAAAAGAGGCTCAGAAATTTCTCAACATTTTCCCTCTGTAAAATATTATATATAGATTGACCTGCGCCGAGCTGATGCTTACTCGACGGATAGAAGAGAAATTGACGCGGGATGACAGCCCCGTCTCTTGTCCTCCTTCTTCTGGAGCAGTTATTGGAGGAACTCCTGGAAGACGAAACGACAGTCGAAACAATTCGAGACCGACATCGAGAGGGAGAGACGATGAGAGTGTGCGAAGGCCGCTAAGCCACAAGAAGCAACGTAGATTCACGAAAGAACATCACATAGGAATAGAAATGATGCAAGATGAAATCGATGAAACTACTTTCAACGTGAACGCAGCTTCCAAAATCATTTATCATCAAGATTACCAATCTGTGTTTGAAGATTTCACTGATGAGATGAGAGAAGCGTTTTTGAATTGCGAAGGTGGCTTTGCTGCCTTCTTAGAAAGGCACCCGAATTCAAAGATAAAGGTTTGGCAGAATACACCGGCTGATAGGTTTCATCAAGTCGACAAGAAGCTCAGATATCATCTACTTCACACTGGAATCAAAGAGCCATTTAGTGTATTTATTGATCAGTTAGAAAGGTATTTGCTTAAGGTGTTTGAATTAAAATATTTCGAGGATGCATTTAAAGATACGATTCCGGAAGATTTTCTTGAATCAGTGTGTATTAGTATGCCAGTTGGATTCGTTTCTCATTGTGGGTACCCCACCGTTGATTTGCGATTGAATTCAGGGGTTTATAGGCTGCTAGCCCATGGACTATGTCAGTTTCACGGGCTTGTCACCGACAGCTTTGATTCTCGAGATTCCAAAGAAAGGATATTGAGGATACAAGTAAGTTCTTTTGTAAGCACTGGCAACTTTTAATCTTTGTTTCAATAGCATCCAAACTATGATTCTTTACAGACGGGATGGTGTCTTGCTGAAGAAGATGATGCATGCAATGAAAAGAAATATATTTTTGGTGGGAAGGAAACTTGGCGAATTATTCCATACATGCAGACAGTTGCTAAAAGTAGAACCAATTAAATCGATTTTTACCTATTACGAAGAGAAGCTTCAAAAAAACTAGAATCGGAAATCTGCATAATTTGAACTAAAAAAGAAAATCACTCCAAATCAGTTTTTAGTAGACGTAGGATTTTATACCCCCATCCCTTTGTCTATCAACCTTCACTAGAATCACTTGGAAGCGAGTGTAAAGACCGCTGCTGTAGTTGGGACAAGCAAGAATGACGTCGCTGAATCAAAACAAGTCCATCACCTCCTCCGTCATCGTGCACGTGGTGGAGGCGAGACATCTTGTGGCGAAAGACAGCAATAATCTCTCTGATCCGTTTGTCAGAGTGACAGTTGCTGGTAAACGACAGGACACCGATATACGCCGAAACCAGATCAGCGCGACTTGGGACCAGGTTTTCATGTTCCAAGATATTACAATGACGCTGGAAGAATTTGAAAAGGAAATTATTCTTCTTGAAGTATATGATGCAAATACGTTTGTGCGAAATGAACTGATAGGCCAGTTTGTGTTCGGACTTTCCAAAGTAAGAAACATGCCTGGACCTTATCGTCACCAGGCGTTTGATAAGTGGGTAATACTCACAAACCCGGAAGACCCAGCCGAAGAACAGGGATATCTCCGCGTGACTGTTACCGTCTTAGGACCAGGTGATGTCCCTCCTTCTCATGAGCGCGCGGAAGATTTTGTGCTGGCTCGCTCCCAACGTGCACCGAAGGAAGAGAAAATACTGTCGGCTCCTAATGTGAAGCGAAGGGGATATAGTTTCGCTGTTAAAGTTTTTCGAGCTGAGTTTCTTCCCATTACCGACACGTGGAACAAGACATGTGATCCATTCGTTGTTGTCCGATTCAATGGCGTGGTTTCACGGACACCTCATGCCCGTCAAACGGTGTCTCCGAATTGGAATTATCTCCTTGTATTGCCTATCTTCACTCCTTGTTTCGCGGATACGATTGAGATCCAACTGTGGGATTTTGTTAGGGGACAACCGGATCGACATTTGGCTACTTCGAAAGTGAGTTTCACATCTCTATTGGGAGAATCCTTGCCGCCTCATTGGTTTCATTTCTATGGACGAGTGGATGAACGGAATTCCGCCTCGAATTGGTTCTGCGACGTTGTTCGTAGAACACATGCGGACGTAGATGAGACTGCGTACATGGGCAGTGCATTGATTAGTCTCAATACCAATCTAGTGGAGGAGCCGCAACGCATCGAAAGACCTACAGCTCCTATCAAGGGTCCCAAGACAACAAGATATGTTCTGTGGGTTGATGTTTTACAAACATCCGAACTTCCACTGAGTATCATGAACGGACAAGCAATGGTTGAGGTGGAATTTGGGCCAGAGAGCAATAAGCGTTCGAGTGACTGGTGCACTGCCAGTTCTGCGGATCATCTGATTGAGTTTACGGCTTCTGGAACCAACTTGTCAAGTAGCAGTAGCCCCGATAAGGACGGGAAGGGTGCTTGCCAGTTTGCTGAAATTCAAGCAAACTTGCCACTGATAGACAATATCAGTGACGAACCTCATTCAAACCAGTTCTATGACATTGTGATCAACGTTTACGTGTCTGGACTATTCGGAGGAGTAACGCGAGTGGGTTATTTGCGATTGAAGCCAACAGAAGTTCTTGGATTTAATAATACTCCCGAATGGCATCCTATTGTGGGTTTGCTGGATAGGAATGGAGAGTCAGTGACACCTGGCCATCTTCTTCTTTCTTTATCCTTCGGTACACTACAAGAGAAACTACAGATGGAAACTGCTAAAGGGGTTGCAAGATTTCCAATTGCAGTAACTGATTCCAAGGATACTGGTCGATATACTCTACGAGCACATATTTACCAAGCGCGCAGTTTGGTTCCATCTCATGACGATGGTCTAGTATCCAGCCAAGTTCAAGTAACTCTTGCTGGTAAAAACGCCGTGTTGAAAGTGTCTCCTCATCTCTATTCCACTGGGAAGGAAGGAAGCGTATTTGATATTGGAAAAGATTCAAACCAAGAAGACCAGCATGATATTCCACGAGAATGCACCAGAATTGCAATCAACACTTTAAATCCAGTCTGGTATGAATCTCTGGAAATCCCTCAGTTGGAAATGTCTCTTCGCACTGCACAGGATATTAAGGTGAAAGTACTAGGACCCAACGAAGAGATTCTAGGTCAGGTTTCGATTCCTTCGTCCATGTGTACTAAAGAAAGATGGCCAGCCAACAAACGCCCACGATGGTTTCGCCTTAACAAAAACAATCTGTCGACCTTTCGCACTCGAGGAGTAACAGGAAAGAAGAAAAGAAACCATCTGAAAAAAGCTGGATTGGAAGGGGAGGAGCACAATGACCTTATGGGGTATATCTTGATAAAGCTGGAGCTGTTGCAGTTAGATGTGGACACCGATCCAGTAGCACCGGTGTGGGCGCATCGATGGCCTACGGTTCGGCCGTGTGAGTTTAATCTAGCTACCATTGGTTTGCGAGGATTGGAGGAATATGGATTGTTTTTTGGGTCTATTGATAATCCGCAGGTGGAAATTCATATTCAATCTACTCCCAATATGGGTGGACCATTGGCTTTCTTGGCCCAGAATAGGAGTGTGACGGCGCTGAACATCAATCAAGCAGAATCTACAACTACTGATACTGAATTGTATGAGCATGTTTCATTTGTTTGTGGTAAGAAGAACACTGGAAAGTTCATTGTTCGTGGGAATGAGGTATCTGTTTCCTCAGTAGATCAGTTGACCAGTGATTATTACCAACTGAATAAAACATCCTTCGGAAGGAAACTTTTTCAAAATTCAGATTTCAAAGGGGATAAGAATGGTGTGTTTACATGGTACTCTGAGGTTCAGGTGCACGAAGTAAAAAAAAGCACCAATCAGTCATCCGACGACGAAGATATGGAAGATGAAGAATTGGGACTAGCAAATTCAGTCATGCCTCTTGCGAATTCTATTGAAGAAACCCATCGAGCAAAGTTTACTTTCTTTCACGAGGAGAAAATCCTCATAAACATGCCGACAGATCCGTTTTACGCTCCATCGTTAACCATTATTGTTAAAGACGACAGAGCCATGAGCACTCCTATAATTGCCACTGCTACAGTGAGCACGAGGGATTTCGCATCTACGTTTCTGTATACAGAGGAGATGATTCAAATCGCCAAGGCTCGAGAGATGCCATTTGATATACCAATGTTTGCGAATTCCGATGAGACAAGAAGGAAGTTACAGGAAAATGCCGAGGATGAAAGTGATGACGAGTTAGACGAGACACTGTTCGACAAAATCACAGGATTTCAAGAAGAAGAAGATCAAGTTTCAGAAAATGAAGTTCCTGAATCGGACAATGAAGAGGATCCGACGGATGAGAAATCTCCTTTCGATCAAGATTTTATGTTTGATTCGCCTCACGAGGGATACAAGGACATGCCATTGGCAGTGACAAAAGATGTGGATTTTATAAACGTTGTGTTTGACGATGCTTTCCTTATGGACCAAGCAACTCTAACCGAAGTGGTTGTCGAGGATGAAGAGGAAGAAGATGACGAAGAGCTAGATGGATTCGATTCGAGGCCTAAACCAAAAGTGAATATTGCATGGCCGATGGAGGAAATAGCCCTGGAAACGGTTCGAACCTACAACCTGGAAGATAGTCCTGACATGCACCCAAAGCCGTTCCGAAGTTTTCAGCTGTTTCGTGGAACTATATCTGACAACAATCATCAGCTTGCGGGAACATTCAAGGCGGGCATTGTCATTCGACCAAAGGAAGGGGACTTCTTCGAGGAACTTCGAATTGTGAATCAGGATTATGACGGAAGCACGAACGCAATGGATGATTCAAATATCCAGTATACACAGCCTGTAAAAACCTGGGATTTTGTTTTATTGAAAAAGAACGACTCGGCACATCCCAAGATCACATTGGAAGATCCACAGATGGAGGAGAACACTGAAATGTGTTGGGTATCAAAACTGTCAAAATACAGACCAATGAACATGATTGAGTTTGAATTTCAAGGGTACATACCAACGGGATTTGTTCGCGAATGTGGCTATCCCAGTGATATTTTGTACCGTTCTCCTGATGTGGAATTTGCCATTGAAGAAGCCCATCGAAGACAAAAAGATTTCAATATGTTGACTGATTGTAGAGTTCAACCGATTGCTAGCACTATGGAAAATCCTCAAACTGTCAAGGTGAGAGTTTATATTGTTGCAGCGTCCCAGTTGGCAGCTAAATCTATGATGGATAGTTTGTCGGATCCATATATTATTGTCAAGTTGAATATGCCAACAGTACTGAAAGAAACGTACACGGGAGTATCGTATCACAATGACAGGGCCAATTTTAAACCTTCAACTTTAGATCCTTTTTTCGGAACTTGGTTTGAATTGGATGCCAGATTTCCCGATATAACTGAATTGGACATTGAGGTGTGGAATGCCAATTATTTGAACGATGATCTCATTGGTAGTACCCGTGTTGACCTGGAAGATCGATGGTTCAACCCCAAGTGGCACAACATTCGTTACGAGCGCAAGAAGATTAAAGAGTTTCGATCCATTCACACTCCTGGCTCGCAAGTGTCTCAAGGTCTTTTGGAATGTTGGGTCGAAATGTATACACCTGAAGAGAGTGTGAATGCTCCTGTGGTAGACATCAGAGTTCCCAAGACTGAAGAATGGGAGCTGCGTCTGGTTGTGTGGGAGACAAGGCGGGTGCCAATAGTGGAAGATATGAACTACGCCAATTTATGGGTCAGTGGTGAGCTTTTCTACGAAGGATTGGATGGCAAGAAACATTTTAACGACGAATCCTACGAAACAGACACTCATACAGGTCTAAAAGACGGTAGAGGAATTTACAACTACCGAATGAAGTTCTCTATGGAAGCTCCTTGTAAGTTCCCAAGATTGTTACTGAAAGTGTTCAGTAGGCACTATGTAAGCAGCAAAGTGGTGGGAGAATCCTCGATAGATATTTCGTGGCTCATGAGAGAGGCCTCTATCAGTAATGCGGATTTCATCGATAGGCCTCGTTCGTGGGTCGGTCTGACGCATTCTTCGACAGGGTTGGAGTTGCGAGGTGAATTGGATATTCAAATGTCGTTGGTTCGGAAGAAATACGCCGATGAGCATCCGGTGGGAAATGCACAGGATCCACCCAATGAAAACCCTTACTTGCCTGAGCCACCAAGGGAATCTTTCTTCGCAGCGGTTTTCAGATCTGTCGGATGGGGAAAGTCGCTTTGTTGTATCATCACAACCGTTCTGGTACTCATTTTGGTGCTTATATTGGTTTTAAAAGTGTTATAATTATATTAGTATTTTTATAAAAAAACGAGCCGCTTCGCAGCTCCCTTCGTGTGCAATCCCGTCGTTCTAAAGACTCTAAAAAAATAACGCGACCAAAAAAAAGGGATTTTCATTACGCAGACCCTGTTTTTACCACGGCCATAAAAAAAAATCAGCAAAAATCCCTTTTTTT
>Ga0105055_10011872_pt1 | contig 10690 bp, 6 predicted proteins | sample BON03_FD_78090 | JGI IMG/M metagenome (GOLD analysis project Ga0105055, IMG submission 78090) | Freshwater microbial communities from Lake Bonney liftoff mats and glacier meltwater in Antarctica - BON-03 | ecosystem: Environmental > Aquatic > Freshwater > Ice > Glacier meltwater | place: Lake... | reverse complement strand
ATATATATATATATATATATATATATATATATATATATTTATATATATATATATATATATATATATATATATATATATATATATATATATATATATATATTTACATATATATATGTATTGACACAACATAAATATTACTAAAGAAATGAATGAACGCAGTCAAATAAATCAAATAACGAGCTGAAATGCAAATCGATTCCTATTTCGGATGTATGCTATTGATACATGTTACGTATTTATGGATTTGTGTTTTGTTCTATTCCTCTTTTGGTTACTGATTTGTGTATGCGTATGACTTGAAGTCCAAGGTCCAGTGCACGAGTGCCCTAAATAAATACGATTAAATGAAAAAACTAGTTCTTGTTTCGAAAGTGTGCTTGTCGCGCATGTAGCGTGTTTATGGATGTGTGTTTTGTTCTATTCCTCTTTTGCTTGTACATCTGCGTATGCGTATGTCTTTAAATTCAAGGTCCATTACGGGAGTGCCTTTCAATTTGATCGTGATTCTGCGGACTACCTTTGTACTGCGCACCACTTGTATGCGTTCCTGCTGTAACTGAAGTGCTAGCTGTGTGGCAGCATAACAAACCAAACACCAAAAACCAAGCCCAGGGAGTCCAGTGATTATGGTGGGGTTGGATATTTCTCGAACGAACGCACATTCTAAGTAGAATCCAGCTTACAACACATTTCATCGAATTTGTTGTTGGGTTAACGAAACAATTCGTCGGTAGTAATGTAAACGCGATCTTGATGCGGCAAACCTGCGGCCAGCGCTCGAGTGGGCTGTTGAAAGCAAACGCCGAGCGCTAGAAAATTATTTTGGCAAGCGAATTTGCCATATGTTCCTAATATCAAAATGTAGAGGAGACTGAGATCCGTAGTAGGTCTGTGCACTCTTTGTATATCTGCAAAAAGACAACCGCTGCGCAATGGCGACTTCCGAAAAATCACGTGTTTCGCCCGCAGAAAGAATCGGAATTTGTCATTGCGCAGTGGTTTTCTTCTGGCAAGTCCCCAAAGAGTGCACAGACCTAGATCTTAGTCTCCTCTACATTTAGATATTAGGAACATATTTCAAATCCACTCACCAAAATCATTTTCTAGCGCTCGGCGTTTACTTCCCGCAGACATGCTCGAGCGATGGGAACAGGTTTGCCGCGTCAAGATCACGTTTACATTACTACTGACGACATGTTTCGTTTACACAGCAACAAAATGGATGAAATAGCGTGTAAACTGGATTCCACTGACAATCCGCGTTCATTCGAGAAATACCCAATCCCACCTGCAGGGTGAACCTGGACCCACTCGAAAACGAAATCAACCAGATCGTGGGTTCGATCAGAGAGGACCGATTTTCCACCCCTTTTTTATGAATTGGTACAAAAATTATGTTAGGTTTTTTTGTACCTGCTTCGGCACGGTGATTATGTAAGGGCCCGCAGACACTGCGAAAGTTCCCGCAAAAGAAAGCCGGTTGTTCAGAGTGCGCTGTTTATGGTTCCCGACCTCCGATCGCCTCGAAACCTGGCTCATCCCCTCTGGAACAACCCGGTATATATTGTAATACGAGTCAACCATGGTCTGACGCAACTTGCCCCCGTACCATTGTATCTAGTACTTTGTCTTGTCTTTTCAAACAAAAAGAACGTGACAAAGCGGATGTAAGCACTTGAAGAGGTGGTCAGAGGCAAATTGCGTAAGACCATGGTTGACTCGTGGTATTGTCCAGACCGGGTCGTTCCGGAGGGGACGAGCCAGGTTCCGAGGCGATCGGATTCCGGGAACCATAAACGACACTCTTAACAACTGGCTATCTTCTGGCACTTGTGCGGGAATTTTCGCATGTCCCGCGGGGCCTAAAGAAATTATTGAGCGGAAACAGATACGAAAAACGAACTGAACAGGTATCTTGTACCAGATCCAAAAAAAGAGTCCGAAAATCGGTCCTCACGTTTCGAACCCAAGATCTCGTTGATTTTGTTTTCAAGTTTGAGGGGTTAAGGTCCACCCTTAAGTTGGGAATTTACAACCCAAGGAAGAAAGAGGATGCATGCCAGCCCACGATCATTGTGAACTGTTGTTACCCACTCAGCAGGTCGGCCTTAAATAGGTCGGATACGGTCCTAAAAGGATAATTGGGTGCGCACCTCCCAATTAGGCCGAATGTTGACACTTTCACTGAGCTTGTCTCAACTTCGATTGACATATTTATTTTTCGTACGCTTCCTGGAGCAACCAAGATCAAACGCTGGCACAATCATCTTGGAAATCCCGAACTTTCTTTGTTTACGGCCCTAACAAGTCGACCCTAATAAGTTCCAACGACCCTAACAAGTCGACCCTAACAAGTCCCAGAGTGTTGCACACATTTTCCTCAACAATTGGTATGGGAAAGAAAAGAAAAGTTGAAGTTGGGACTGAAGTTGTGGAAGGACTTAAAGAATCCCACACAAATATGGCCATATTTGTGCCGGATTCTTGGTAACTCCTTCCGCAACTTCACGCCCGATACGCGACCGTTACGTCCACTAAAAATGATTTACAATACTAAAAGAAGTTGGGACAAGTAAAGTGAGAGTGTTAACGTTCGGCCTAAGTCCAGTGATTAAGCTTGGTGTTCGCCAACAAAAAAGAAAACAGGAAAGAACGTTGATTAACAGTGGGGCCATATGAGTGGTGAGAGTATGACTATGACTTTCTTGCACAGCATCGCCAGCTTACATCTGTTCTGCCTCAACTCAAATACAAAAGCTTGTGCGATTGAAGCACTCATCAATTGACTTATGTGCTGCCTGCACTTAACACAGGCTGTCCTGCCTGCTAATTTCCCCATTCCAGAGCATTAAACAATTGGTTTGCTGAATCATACCCACTAAGTGAAAGACTGCGAACAAATCTGTACCGGCGAAAATTTTGTTCTGTTTATATGAGCAGTCGATGGTCTTGATGGAACTTCGCAATCGCTCTGAATTATGCGAAATATGGAGTTTTTGATTGTAGCAATGAGAGTGTGCGTTCCCATATTCCATAATTCCCAGGGAATCGTGGGAATTATAGAACGCCATGCGGAAAGATTCTGGGAACTCAAACTGAAAACGGGAACCGTCGCATTCCTGGGTTCTCGTTCCCTTCCAAACTTCACAGGGAATTTATGTTTCCCTACGCACATGTAAATATTACCCAACATTCCTATACATCTATTCACCTACCCACGTGCTTCTATACTTCCTAGCCATATACGTACAATTATGTGTCCATATGCATCTTTAGTTTCGTAATCAAATGCATCTTCTTCATCTACATGTATACTTCCGTGTTTCGTGCCCACTCCATCCAGCTACATACATACACATATCTGAATGCATGTATACGCACATCAAGATTCCTGTACAAAAAATCATAATAACAATAACATTTATACGTATATATATATGTATATACATATATATACTAGTGACATATGTATATGAGTATGTGTTTTTGTATACATATATATGTATATATATATATATATGTATATGCACGTATATATGTATGTGTATATATATATATAGATATATATAGCATATGAAACGTGTGTATATACATATATGTAATAAAAATATGTAATAAAAATAAAGAACAAATAACATGAATAAAATAAAAACAATATACATAATGATAATCGTAATAACAAAAATGATAATTTACCAACATATATTCATATACATGACTGCAGTGAGGCAAACAAACGTTCTCTGGGCCAGCCCAAGGTTAATGAATAAATGGGTTGATTTATACAAGTTAATTTATTAATCAAACAGATAATATTCTCAGGTGTGATTTGTGAATATTGATCATATTACATCAACAAGATAAACTACCTATCAGGATTCAGTCAAAAAATCTTTCCTTCACCCCATTTGCCTTCTAAAACTTGCCTGCGGCGCATTTTTTTCAGAATAAGATTCTTGCCTGCGGTGCATTTTGTTTCACAGAAAAATCTTGTCCATGGGCCATTCTATTGTAGTATGTTATTTAGTTTACCGATTTATTGGTAGTTAAAATAATTCGAATTCAAATGACCAGTGCTCACCACGGCACAATATCTAAAACACAGCAATGAAGCGAATGTCAAACAACATTCACTTTGTCAGATCAATCAATCCTCGTCAGATACAAGTCGCACAACTTGGCACCAAACCAATCCTGAAGTTTTTTGGGACTGACACCCGCTGCTTTGCTTTCCATTCCACACAACACATGTTCGACGTGTCTGTCCCACACACGACACCCTCCCACAACACAACCCTGCACGCACACCTCCCAATGTCTAAAATGTATCTCGCTCAATTACAAAAAAATTTGACTCCTTCCTACTTCCACCTACAGTCACACCCTGGCGCGATAGCATTGTTAGTTTATGTGTATAAGTTTGGCAGTTGTCTTTCCCTCCCAATGCACGCTGCATCTCTGACTCTGCACGCCGCGCACCAGCCCAGGGTTTGGATGAAAGCAGATTGTTAAATCGGCGCCGACCACGACCATGTCGGCATTAGAATGAAGGATCACGTCCGCAGGACACAATGTGACATTTTACTTAATATAGCAGAGTTTTTATTGATGATTGTGTACAGCCCATTCCCGAAAAAACGAGACTCGAAATGGTCATTGGAATGGAACTTGAATCGAAATCCTCGATGGTCAAAGTTTAGGTCTCTTTCCAAATGAGCCGTTTGAAAAAAGACCTGTGATGACCATGGAGGATTTCGATTTCCATTTCAGTTCGACCATAATGATTTCGAGTCTCATCTTCTCGGGAACGGGTTGTAAAGCCCTGACCCTGTCAATCACCTGTCGCTTTGCTTTGGAGTATGGCAGCTCCCTAGTACAGTGGGACTGCACCAGTTACAATCTACCCTAATGAGTCCAATGTCATGATGAGGTTGGCGCAATGGCAGACAATGCGGGGAGAAACGCATGGCTGGCGAACATGCAGGCCAACGTGCTGGGGAGGGGATTTTGACAGTTACAGCTGTTTCCAATCGAGCTGATTGCCAAGTCAACACTGCAGATAGAATCAGATCTGATTCTATCTGCAGTGTTCACTGGGCATTTAGCTCAGTTGGCAACAGCTGTAATTGTCTTTCGTCCTCTCCTTCTATTCGCACGTATTGTAATCAATCCACGGGGCTTTCTTGTACTACCGAGTACGCAGACCTCTGGGATAACTGTTGAACCGTGCTGTGATGGATAGTTGCCTGGGCTAGAACTTCCAGGTCAGTGAACCAATACCACTAATTTTTGAAGTGGATGAATTATGAACGGACGAAGGGAATCGAAGCGGCGTAAGACCGGAGAACCCCGCTAAGTCCGAAGCATTTGACCACTAAGCTGTGGTTGTCGAATATCCGATATTTGACAACCACAGCGTAGTGGTCAAGAGCTTGTGACTTAGCGGGGTTGTCCTCCGGTCTTACGCCGGTTCGACTCCCTTCGTCCGTTTAGATTTCTGGTGGACAAAGTTGAGACGGGAGATGTTGTCGAGATTGACTTTGAATAGCATATTCGTATGTACATACATATATCCCACGGTATATATACAATAGATATGTATGCAAGTATGCTATATGCGTACATATACATGAAGAAATCTTGTCAAGTTTCTGCGTTTGAAGATATCACCTCTCCCAAGAAGATTTGAGTCAACGGAAGTAAAACTGTTAAAATTCGATGTATTGAGCTCCGGCCTAATAGTGACATTCGTCACCAAGATTGGTCAATTTCCAAAAACAGGACTTGAAGATCGGCGGGGATCTTTCTTTGAAAAATCAAGATTATTGTGGTGTTTGCAAACACGTTTCCTGTTCTCTGAATTTACTCAGTTTTTGAGGACGTAAGCGAATAAACCTCTTTGCGTTTCTTCTGGATTGCTCGATGCAAGAGATTTGATCATTCATGCCTAATCCGTTGTAGACTAATCGTTGCCGCCGTGCGCATCTGTCTACCCCCCCAATGCAGAGCCCAGGTATGCTGACATTTTTGCTTTGATGTTTCTTTCTTTACTCCAGAAGAAGTAGTCTAGTAGCTTTGCTCGAAGTTCTCTTTGCTCCGTTTTTTTAAGATTTAAGATTAGACGACAAACAAGGTGGCAACAATACTGTGACAATGGAGAGAGTTAGGAAAGCACTTGCTTTCAATTTCGAGCTGATGGACGAATCAACATGCCACGGTTGTGGCTCACATCGAAGGAAATACTATTTCCCTGAGACAGGCAGGCGGAACAAACGTATTTAGACTGGCCAAAGGTTTTACTAATCAAACAAATATGATGTGGAAGTGTGAAATACAAAAAGTAAATTACTTACTACATCAGTGAGGAAAACAACCCATTAGGATTCAGTCCAAAAATCTGGCCTGCGGCGCATTTTGTTTGATAAGTTTTGCCTGTGGCGCATTTTGTCTCGTAAACATATCCTTTCAACGGCGAATTTCATTGAAATTCTTGATCTCAATCATTCTGTGAAGCATTTGATAATAATTATATTGATTTAAAGATTCTTATTCTGTCTACCAATTCATTGGTAGTAAAAATGATTCATACTCTAATACTCAGTGATCACAACGACACAAATTTTACAAGACAGTAATGAAGAAAGTGTCAAATAACATTCCCTTTGTGAAAACAAACCTCGTGAGATTCAAATCGCACAACACAAAATCAATTCCAAAAAAAATTATAAGAAACAACGTCGTTCAACACACGTAAAATAAACATCACAATTACTAGACTTGTCTTTATTCTTCTAAGTTTCTGCGCTGTTTGTTAGCGCCTCTTCCTAATCTCCTGGCATAACGATTCCGAGCCGAAGGTCCACTTCTTTTTTGCGCATGCACCCCGTGTATGAATGCGAAGAATCGTACTCGTCGGCTCAAGTCTGTGGATTGTAACCAAAACTGTTTGAGAGAAGCGATTCTATTGACACAATCCCAGTCACTTGGCGTAATCGTGACGGTGGACAACAAACAACTTTGAAAAAACAGAGAGTCTCCCTCAGAGGTGTGTATGTGTGGAGTGTCAACTCAACAGTTACCAAGCATTCAGATTACTTGGTTTGAAAGAACGAATCAGAGCGCGTGGTGATGCTGTAACGACACCAGTTGACAAGATACGAGTGAATTCTAGTGCACTAAGACACCTCTTTTTGAAGGAGTTCAGCGTGGACAAAAATTGACCAAAACCCCCGGAAATGCTTTCTCCGACGCGCTACTAATATCATGTTTTTAAATTCGCGGCTGGCGCAAGGGGTACTCCTATTTTTGAGAAATGACATACACGTCGAAAAGTAGCGCACAAACCCAACCAACCGACAAACCCACCACCTCCTCATCTGAAACTGCCCACGTTGCGCATTTTTTTCAGAACAAAAGATTTTTGGATCCAAAATTCCCGGCAAATATTTTCAAACAGTCGAAAATTTTCGAGCAAACAAACATCCACCCATCGAAGGACAAACAAATCTCTGTCTCACATGAAGTATGTCGCACCCAATACAGTGACGATAAATATCTGCGAGATACAACAAAATTGACTTTTCTGTTTGGTGTGTTTGGAAGCTCAGCGCAATTGTTTTGTTTCCTTTTGTTTGTTTTTTGCCCAAAAAAGCTCTCTAAAATATTTTTCACCACACAAAGGTCTGTGGTACAAATACTTTTCTATGAGAAGAGCCTAAGTGTTTCACCTAACACTCAACGAACCAACCCCTCATGTATGTCAGGAAAAAGGAAATACGGGTACCCCCTTGGCTGGCGCCGAAAAAAATAAAACTCGCTTCGCAAGGTTTTTTGAAACCGTGCTGCTAGCGGTATTGATGGATTAAATATTGAATTGATTTGGAGCCAAACATTCTGCCAGTGAGAAGTTGGTTTCTTCACTGGGGAAAAAGTTGAATGAAAAATCATTATTGCTGTCGGATGACTCTGCGTCATTGTAATCTAAGTTTCAAAAGACGATAACAATGAGTTTCAAAAAACGATATCAATGACCACGCCATATGTGCAGATGGATGCCAAAGTGCAATTGCTTTATATGCAGCTGACCCAGCTAGACACAAATGTGTTCTCTCCGCCAATTTGGGAAAAGCGTTTGGTAATGGCGAATCTACCACAGCATAGATCTCTCCCCAGGGCGAAGCCTTGCATTTCATATACACGAATAATTGGGTTGAATACAGATGCCTGCCGACATTTTTCATGCATTGGACTGAACAAGCAAAAGGGTGAATTGGGGCTAGAGTGCTATGGCATGCTGTAGCAACTTGACAAGAAAAGGATCACCACCATACGGCATGTTCTACATTGACCTTTCCATCCCAAAAGTCTCGCAGCCTTCCTGTCACTGTCCACCTTTCTACTAAGCGCAGCCATCAGCTGCTTCGCTTCGTGTTTGCCATCTCTATATCAATGCATAGGCCAAACTTAAAAACTGTGGGTATGAGGCCAGGACGCACCTGGTGACAATTAGTGCAGCAGCCGCAACTCCCAGGAGCGCACCCACGATTACAATCTTGAGCACCACCCATGGTGGTGGGTTGGTGTACCGTGCCATGTTGGTCGACAAAAATTGTTAGGGAGTCTACCCTAATCAAAACTGCCTCCAACCTACACCGTGCAAATGCGGCCAGAATCTGTTGCAGCCAAGTTGCACTGTGGGCGACGACTGCCAATAGGAGGATATGCCAGTAAACAGTCTCTAAACAGGCACTCTCAGGGCGCGAATGTAAAGAGTCAAGACCACACCGCTACAGGGGAGCGGCCTCCAACAGGCGCACCCACGCCAGTGGCGCTGCGCGCTGTCAGCGCTCACTGGTTTATTTGTCTTTGGTTTTGCTATGCCGCCAGACCGCTAGAACTCCAATTACAGCAGGAACACATACAAGTGGTGCGCAGTAATACGGTAGCCTTGAAGCGCCCGGCCCGAGGGCACTCCCGCAATAGACCTTGGACTTGAAGGCATACGCATAATGATGATGATTTCTTTGATTGAGGGTCTATGTGCACGTATATAGGCACAAAAAAGAGGAACAGAACAAAGAACACATCCATAAACTCGCAACATGATTGATTGATGCTGCTTTTATTACTTCGTAAGAAATAGTCTAGTAGCTTTGCTGGAAGCTGTATGTGCTCGAGCATGAATCCTACACATCCGAAACAGAAATTAATTTTTCATTTTTTCTTATTTATTCAGTTTTCTCTATATATTTCATTGTTTATTTTATGTATTTGGAATATTATTATTTTTTTTGTTTATTTATATTTAATCATTCTTTTGTTTTGGTTTATATATTTTCACCTTTCTTTCTTTCTTTCTTTTCAATATTTTTTTTTGGATTTGTATTTGTATTGTTTTATTTTGATTCTATATGTATATTTATGCCGACATATATTTATGTTTTGTTGCATATTCATTTGTATATATTCATTCTTTTTATTTTTATGTAGAACAGTCTTGTTCTAAACATACACGCATGAGTACGCATTTATGTTGATAGATTTAGCTTCAAGGTGGAGTGAGTTGCCCGACTGGGTCTGAAAACAAAAGATGCCCCCTCTAGGTCATTAGTATTATACATGTGTCGGTCGACTCGGGTTGCAGAGGAGCAACTTCATCCAACCAAGGTCCTAACACATACGCAATGTGAATGACCTTGCTAGACTATATCTTAAGCTTGCGCAGGCGGGTATCTAGTCTCTGAACCTTCCTTTCCTGTGGGCGTGATAAGGAACACTCTGATTTGTGCGTACTCATGATCTCACGGGAGCAGGCGTGGCTGCGTGTTCTGGCGCGCCCAGGCAAGGGGAATAAGGAAGGATTGTCACTATTTTCAAGATTGTCTGTCTGTCTTGAGGACTTTTCGAAGAACCCTCACGGGTCAACGCACTACCCCCTCTTTCGCGCTATTTCCCCGTCTTCAGCGGGGAGTACCCCTGACACTTGAGCTGTTTGCCTGCGCCACCTCAACTACTCACTACCACCGCACTTGCCGGCCTCTTTATCCCTGTCACGGGGGGCGTGACTATCCAAAATTTAGTTTTAATTTACTCCTGATGACATTCTACGACCCAGTACAGGATTACCAGACCGCACGGTAGTTTCAGAAAACCACCCTCCACCACGTGATTATGATGGGCGGGACGTACTCTAGGGATATTTATATCAGTCAATACAGTAGTACGGCACTTGTACAGAATTAGTTACCACTAGGACAGAGGAGGAAGCTACTGGAATGACTGCAGGGGTCACCCAGCCGCTAATCCTTAATCCAACAAGGTAGCCAAACTAACTGCCATTGCACTACTGATGTCTGAACTGTGCCAACCTCACAAAATCGAACACAACATAAGCACGCACGTGTAAACATAAAGAGACACAATGAAAGAGACATGCACATAGGCATACGCACGTACACCATAGATACAAGACACACACACACACAGATACATGTAACGACACACACACACAAAAATAGCGACACACATATGGCGACGGTTCCATCCATAGCCACGCTCCTCTGCCGCCCCCCATCCCCCCCAGGTGTGTGTGTGTGTGTGTGTGTGTGTGTGTGCGTGTGTGTGTGTGTGTGTGTGTGTGTGTGTGCATGCGTGTGTGTGACCGTGTGCGTGTGGGCTGGAGAGTATATTT
>Ga0105055_10011866_pt1 | contig 10692 bp, 10 predicted proteins | sample BON03_FD_78090 | JGI IMG/M metagenome (GOLD analysis project Ga0105055, IMG submission 78090) | Freshwater microbial communities from Lake Bonney liftoff mats and glacier meltwater in Antarctica - BON-03 | ecosystem: Environmental > Aquatic > Freshwater > Ice > Glacier meltwater | place: Lake... | reverse complement strand
CTGCCGTAAAATTTTGATACTTCATTCTCTTTAACTTCTCCTTCAAAACTAAAACCTCGTCAGGTGATAAGTTTTCATAAGTTTTCGCATATGGATCAACAAAGGAAGCATCTACACCAAAATGGACCCCTTGACTACAATAGAACCACGGAGATGAACATCTAAGAATTTTCCGTTACCAGAAGAATTTTTTTTAAAGCACCACTAGTGAGACTGGTAGTGAATAAAAAATATTTTAAAGCAACAAAAATCGATTTTTTTTAGCCTAACTTCTGGACATTATAAAAAGCCGATGTGTCACCTTGGTCTTGTTGTGTGTCTGCTCACTGTAGTAAATGGATTCTACCTTCCAGGGGTTCTTCCTAAAGACTACGCAGAGGGTGACCAAGTGGAATTGAAAGTGAATCACTTGACATCCATGCGCACTCAGATCCCGGTGGAGTTCTATTCACTGCCATTCTGTGTGCCGCATACTGGCGTAGTGGACTCCAAGGAAAACTTGGGAGAGATTCTATCAGGGAACGTGATTCAAAACTCAGCGTACCGTATTAGAATGTACGAACAAATTGAATGTGCGGTGTTGTGCAAGAAGAAATACTCGCCTGCTGAGAAGAAACAATTCATGTATGCAATTGACGAGGAGTATCTGGTTAACTGGATAGTAGATAACCTCCCTGCTGCTTTCCGGACTATGACTGATGACAATCGTGACGTGGCCATGTATCAGCATGGATTTCCCGTTGGAGGCAAAGTTCTGACACAAAAAAAGAACACAAAGTTGCATTATCTCAACAACCACGTCGACATCACAATACAACATCACGTGCCTGATGATTCACTCGAAATAGTTGATGGATTCAAACCAGCTCGAATCGTAGGGCTTCTAGTGGAACCATTCTCAGTCCAGCATAAAGCACCCGGAGTTTGGAACACTGAAAATGAGAATGCAAATCAGGTATCGAGTTGCCCTCCGTTGGCAGAAGTAGGAAGAGTAGTACCGGATGAGCACAAGTTTGGAATGATTTTGGACCAGAAGAAAGGGCCTGTAGAGGTTATATGGACGTACAGTGTGCAGTGGCGAAGTAGTCCAGTTCGATGGGCCTCAAGGTGGGATGTGTATTTGAATACGAGCAGTGTGGATGCCATCCATTGGTTCTCCATCACTACATCATTGCTATTGGTTCTTGTTTTGTCAGGGTCTGTGGCAATGATTCTCTTACGCACACTCCGACAAGATCTCAACAGATACAACCGTGTATCAACTGATGATGAGAAAGCCGAGCTGCGAGAAGAGTCTGGTTGGAAGTTGGTTCATGGGGATGTATTGAGAGGGCCTTCAAATCCTTTGTTTTTCTCTGTGACTGTTGGTTCTGGAGTTCAGGTATTTTGGATGGTGTTTTTCAGTATCTTGTTTGCGGCCCTTGGTTTCATGAACCCCGCCAACCGAGGCTCTATCATGTTGGGAATGCTCATGTTGTACCTCTTCACTAGTATTGCTGCTGGATACTCCTGCGCTATCACATACAAGTCCCTGAATGGATTATACTGGCAAAGATGCACTGTAACTTGCATGGTACTCTATCCAACGTTGCTGCTTTCGGTTTTGTTTATCCTGAATCTAGTCATTTGGGCAGAGGGTTCATCTAGTGCGATTCCGTTTGGCTCGATGGCTCTTGTAATGACATTATGGTTTGTTATCTCCGCACCATTGACGTTTCTCGGCGCGTTTTTCGGATATAAAAAAGATGTTTCGAAGAAGCCTGTTCAAACTCATGACATTCCACGCGCAATTCCTGATCAAGAGTGGTACAATTCATCATTAGTAGTTATACTATCAGGTGGTGTGCTTCCATTCGCTGCATCGTTCGTGGAATTGTTTTATATTATGTCTTCCATTTGGCTAGACCAGTATTACTATGTCTTTGGGTTTTTACTTCTGGTATTTTTTATTCTAGTGGTTATAAGTGCTGAGATATCGATCCTCATGTGCTACTTTCAACTAACTTGTGAAGACTATCGTTGGTGGTGGAGATCCATGTTAGTCCCGGGATCCTCTTCAATATACCTGATGCTCTATGCGGTTTTCTATTACCACAGTAGACTGCATATTGATTTTTTTGTTTCCACCGTGCTTTACTTTGGATATGTATTCATATTCTGTGTCATGTTCTTTTTGCTCACTGGCACGGTCGGCTTCTATGCAACGCACTGGTTTGTTTACAAAATTTTTGGGTCTATAAAGGTTGATTAATTTGAAAACAATTTTAAGCAAATCCATTTTAAACAACATTAAGTGCAAATTACAAAACATGGAATTCGATTCCGCCGAAAGTGGAACCTCAAGATACAATCACAATAGGTTCGTCGTCAATCAGATCAACAACTTCAGGACGGTGTCTTTTAGCATCTTGATGAGCCTCTTCGTTTATTTGAATCTGAAGGGCACGTGCCATTGCCGCGTCAGAGGCCTGTTGATCTAGTTCAGCTGCGGCAACAGGGTCAATTAGCTTGAGGATTTTGATGGTTTCAAGTTCATTTGAAAGCTCTTCATTTTGTTTCCCAAGATCAAATTCCCTCTGCATTAATAACAGTTGTTGTTGTAACTCGCCGGGAGTAGGGAGCTGATGATGCAGTACTACCGGCTTTGCATCTGTCGAATCTCCTGTCTCTCGTTGTCGTAGCTCATCCGGAAAAGCTTTTTGAATTTGTTCCCATAATCGTCGGTCTATCCATTCATTTGTGTCAACATGCCATCCACCTGACCTTCGAACCAGTCCTGTGCTGATTTTGGTGTTGCAATTTGGACATTTGTTACCATAATTAGTAAAGTAATCCTTCACTTCATCAAAGCACAGGACAGCATTACATTTGCACGGTAGGCGCATCGGAAGTACTACAATGTCTTGGCATATCGTACATATGGGGACCTCCTGGTTCTCCCCGCGTATAGATTCAACCATTACTAACAACACAATGGCTCACAGCTACGCATATGCAGGAAAAAATTCAAAAAAAAAGACACTTGCAACAACTGTCTGTATTCTAATAACTCAAGGCATTGCATTTCCTCATAATAAATATCTCGATGCCATACAAATAGGAATCTCCCGCATCAAAAGATCACTCTCATTACCAAAACTGAATTATAGATAGTCTCTCATCCTCCTGAATACGAATTGATTCTTTCTCCAGCATATTTCAAAACCAGGTTAAATCCAAGAGGCTCCATTGAACCAGATTTGCAATCAATTGAATTCTTGTCGGATGTTTCCAGCGCTTTCATGTCGTCTACCGTAAACGCAGGTAAAGGCATACGCTTTAAAACCTGTATGGGTGTTGATTCCACTGCTACTTCATCTTCGCTGTCCTCTGGCCATTCTTCTTCGCTGTCAACTGGTATGGTGGACTCCCATGTTTGCTTATGCGGATTAAACTTCATAGAACCGACTACTAGGTCCCCTTGTGATACTTTATCAAACGGCAAATGTCCCATTTTACTAACTTTGGGAATAACATCTTGGGCCAGTGAAAGTTCGCCAAAGAAATCTTCTTCATCCTCTTTCGAATGTATTGCTTGTTGTGCTTCAGATGACTCGATGGAAAGTTCACCAAAGAAATCATCCTCATTCTCGTTTGAATGTATTGCTTTGTTGATGGAAATATTACCAAAGAAATCATCTTCATCTGCCTCTAAATTAAATCTGTGCGGTGATTCAGGAGCTTCAATGGAAACATCACCAAAAGAATCATCGTCAAACCTTTTCTCAGCGAGCTCCTTATGATTTGACTCTTTTTTATGATCTGATTCCTCCTTGTGTTGAGACTCCTTATTATGAAGTGGCTGTTTACTATGTGAGGCCTTGTGGGATGGAAAAGCAACCAGTCTTTCAGCCAACCTTTGAAGCTGGGGATGTTTACCAAAATGTTTTCGTATAATCTGCTCAATGGGAGTTCTCATCTCGTCGCACGCTGTCGTCACAATCGGGGACCTACCCTACTGTAGGAGCACAATTGATCCGTTATAGGAAAAATTGTTGAGAAGAACATGTCAGACTCCAAGTGGAATGGGAAGCAATTACAGATACACCATCCCAAATCAGGCAACGTGGCTCAACCGGGAGTGCTGTTCTCCAAGTTGGCAGTTGATCCCAAGAAGCACTTTGTCCCTTATGATGTCGGCAACAGTTACTTGGAGAAGTATCCACTTGAGCAAAGGCAATTAGGCTTTGGATCGAAGGACCCTCCAAAGATGGGAGAGTTCATGAGTATGCAGCGATCGTGTCAGCATAAGACTAGCGTAGAAAAAGAACTTGAATCTGAAAAGGACCAGATCCGAAAGAAAGGGCCCATTGATAGTCAATTGGAGACACTACGACGCAGAATAGAGTGCATTGACGAAAAGTTTCCAGAATTCGCGCAAGGAAAACGACCAGAAAATGATTTCGTGGCGGATGTATCAAAGCATCTTTATAACATTGGAAGGAACACGCAAGGAACCACAAGAACGTTCTTGAAGGATCAACGAGACCGATTCTATTCACAGAAGAAATGTATTCAAGCAAACAAACCTAGAATAGTGCAGGGATTAGCTACCTCTAATATGGACTACGGGAGATACAATAGTTTTGATCCTGCTTTGGATAGAACAATCACTACTGGGCCCCCTCTGTCAGGCAAGACAAAGTTCTTCGACGACGGTCACTTGCATTTGAATTACAACTGATTTTAAAATTAAAATTACAAATACCAATACACTTTGCACGATTAAATACAAACGGATCCAATATATTATTCCCAAGTACACCTTATATTTCTGTACCTTCAATGGTATATAAATTTTATTTTTAAGATAGAAAAGAAGAAGAAGAAAGTGTAAACTTAAGGGTGACTGGCATCAATAAATTACACCTAATTAATACTTGCAGAAATAATCACACCCCGGTTGTTAAATGTGAACGAATCCGATATCCAGGTATAATAATGAAGTAAGTACACACCATTTTATTTTGAATAAGAAAAAGAAAGTGTTCAGTTTGAAGGGTGGACAGAGTATTGTTGCGACGAATGTCGCAGCATGTGATTCAGCAGCGTGTTTTCCACAAAGAATTTACCTTAGTAAAATTCCATGGTTTTAAAACATTACTTCGAGCCGCCCCCCCTCGAAATGCTTTAAGAGTGTTCTATACTAAACACTACCATTCCACAGCGTGTTGGGCCTGTCGGGTGTACTCCGTATTTTTTTCGACCAAAGGACAATTCAGCTGGGAATCACGAAATTTAACGATCTGCTTATTGTGCACCGTTAAATTAACGATCGGATTCATTCTTCGGATATAAAACGTTTCAGTAGGTGATCGATCGTTTGACACAAAACATACAAGCATACCACACTTGGTTATTGTCAGGTACAATAGACTACAGCACCAACCACTCTTCCGGTCAACTCCACGTACCTCTTCAGCTCGACAACTCGTTCAAAAACATTCAACTTGTGAGGTGGTCGATTGCTTTTGAGTATTGATAGAGCCAGTAATAGAAGATACTTGATACCAAAATGGAACGTATGTTTGCAGGCGCATGGAGCAGCATTTCCCATGCCTTCGGTCGTGCAGTGAAGAGCTATGATGATGTTCCGGAGAAGTCTTTGATTGAAGGCGGTCGGAATAGAAGCATGTCGGAGTTCTCAGAGGACAGCGTCGGGTCCAAACGAAGCTCGAAAGTTCAAAAGTTGAAAGCATGGATGGTGTTTGGATCCAAGCGATACATTGGCAAGAAGTACAGTCAAAGCCAAGACTTTGATATTACTGAACATGAAATGGAGTCCAAGATGTCGGATCCGACCCGGAGGAACACTTTGAGGCCTGAATCACTCAAAGCGATCAAGATAATCGGAAGAGGTGGTTACGGAAAAGTGATTCTCATGAAAGATGACCAAGGTGAGATTTGTGTTGTTAAAGAAGTTAGAAAGTCGAGGTTAAAGCCACGAGCAGAGAGTACGAAGAAAGGAACAAGTACTCGGGTAGAACAAGCAGAAGCGGAGAATTTAGTATTTCATCGAACCGGGCATCATCCTTTTCTTGTGAAATTTGAAGGATCGTATCAGACCAAAGAAAAACTATTTCTATTCATGGAGTTTTGTCCTGGAGGTGAAATGTTTTACCACATGCAATCCCAAGGAGTCTTCAATGAATCTAGAACCAAACTTTACATGGCTGAAATTGTGTGTGCCCTCTCTTATCTACACGAACTTGGAATAATCTACAGAGACCTTAAACCGGAGAACATTCTTTTGGACTCGCAAGGACATATTCGCTTGGCCGATTTTGGTCTTGCTTGCTGCTTCAACAAACTCGGTGATGATAACTCAATGCGATGCCAGACTGTTTGTGGAACACCTGAATATATTGCCCCCGAAATTATCCTACTTGCATCGGCTAAATCGTCAAGAAGAAGCTACGGGAAAAGCGTCGATTGGTGGGCAATGGGTACTCTTATGTTCGAAATGTTGTACAGAAAACCTCCTTTCTACAATAAAGACAGAAAAAGCATGTTTAACAAGATCCTAGATTGCAACTTGGAATTTCCTGCAAGTCGAAACCAAGTTAGTGAAGATGCCAAAGACTTTATTACCGCGCTTTTGAAATTCAACCCCGAAGATCGTCTCGGTTATGGTAATCATGGTTCAAGCGATTTAATGGCACATCCGTTTTTTCACTCGGTGTCATTCGAAAAGGTGATGAACAGCTGTCTGGAACACGAATTCATTCCAAACTTGAAAAGCAACTTTGATACACAGAACTTTGATACTTTCTTCACGCAGGAAAACCTATGCCAAGACATCAACTCTGATGATTCATTCGATGTCACACTGAACGGTTACGAGTATTTACCAGAATCGTTTTCCGATGCTGAATGGTATGTATAATATTAACATAATTGAACATATGTTTTAAATTTCTCAGTGCTTGTGTTTTTTAATCCTTTCTTGCTGGAGATCTTCGAAAGTCCGACGGTCTCGTTTTGGGGCGATCACTGCCTCCAGATCCCCTAGGGGGACTAAATCCAAATCATGATTTCTTTTCTTTGGTGCTGGAACGTTAACAGACTCTGCCACTTGAGTGTCTTCTATATCATCCGGATTATGACCTTGTTTATATACTGTTACGAATACGTCTAAATTATCAACTTCTGACCTCGATGAGAGGGCTTCATCATCCACAACCTCTCCAATAATGTATCGGAGATCTTTCGCACATGGCTCAAATGTAAGCTGTGTCCTACGCGGGTCCTTAATAAAATCTTTCAAGACCTTCTTCACCCTTTCCTCAAACTCATCTATTTGTTTAGCTCTAATTTGCTTGTTCACCGCCAGTTTAGGAGGATTTATTGTAGACAGGATACGTTTAACAAAAACCTCATTCAAATTCCAAACCGAAGAACCAGTAGGTTCATGAAAATAATATTCCTTATTTTGAGAACGAGACAACTGCTTCGTCCAACCTTCTGGCAAATCGCTCATCAGCCGAAAGTGAGGGGACCTACCAAATAGCTACTACTCTATCTTCGAATGGCATTGGTGTTCGCAATTGTGGGTAAGAATGAGCTTGTTTTTGATATGGCTTTGTCACCAGGGAGTGTACATCAGCAGCCCCATGTGCACCAATTTGTCCTGCACTCGGCCTTGGATGTAATGGGCGATAAAATGTGGGGCACCCCGGCGATGAATCTCAAAGTTGTAGATGAGTTCAACGAGCTGCAGGTCCATGGGTGGTGCACTGCGAGTGGGGCGCACTTCATGATGTTGCATGATAGTTTGGCTGACGAATCATCGCGGCGTATGAGAGTTGAGGAGAATATCAAGAACTTTTTTTCAGAGGTCAATGATCTATTTACTAGAATCGTTTTGAATCCTTTTTACCAACCAGAAACTAAAATAACTTCCAAGACTTTCGCAGATCGAGTAGCCACGCTTGCGAGGAAATGGTCGCTTGCATAGATCTTTGTAAAGTATTGTAATATTAAAGTTGAACTTGTTTGAATAATTGAAGGTACAACATCAGCGTATAAAATTCAATGACGGAAGGTTGAATTCAATATAAGGTTCAATCTGATTCTAAAGAACCTGTCTAATTTAGCGGGAAAGAAAAACTCATGTAAGTTTTTTTCCTTTTTAGAGTTTTTTTCATCTGTCATTCTTCATTGACTATGGCAGCGGACTTCTGGACGTCTACCCATTGTAAGCATTGGCTATTTTCATCTGAAGCAGAATTATCCGGCTTTAAAAACGGCAAGAAAAGCGACTTTCTCACACCGAATCAAGAAGAATGGTTGATGGAGTACCTGTTGAATCTGATTCAAGAAATCGGCGAAACATTGCTCCTGGATCCAAAAAAGAAAGTGACATGGAGACAAGGAGTGATATCTACTGCTAAACTTTTATTTCGAAGGTTTTATTTACTTTCGAAATTCGACGATTGTGACCCACGGTTGATTGTTGTGACGTGTTTATTTCTAGCAGCGAAACTTGAGGAGTATGGACAATTCAAAATCGAGACTATTATTGAATCTTTCAAAACAATTATGAAAAGTAAAAAGCATGCTGGAGAACCTTATTTCATATATACCATGTATTATGTTCAAGACTACGAATTCAAGATCCTCGCTGCTTTGGAGTTCGACTTGGTCGTTTTTCATCCATATCGGGATTTGGTATCTTATGCTAAAGACGCTCAAATGAATGACGATATATTAAAGAGTTCATGGGCGGTGGTGAATGATATGTATAAAACAGATGTGATATTCTTATACCCGCCTTATTTCCTATCACTTGCCGCTCTATTCGTGGGCTGTGTGCACGTTGACGGTGCTGCCACTCAACACATCTCCTGGTTTAATAGTCTAAATATCAGTTTGGACGAACTCAGACATTTAGTCACGTCGATTCTCTCGTATTATGCGTCAGTGAAGGATAGAACTGGTGAACATAAAGTTTCAGTGCTGCAGCAGGTTCACGACAGGTTTCTTGTGCCTTTAAGGCGTCTCGCAGAGGACCATCGTGATCGGGGCGGAAACTCAGATCTAAAACGCGATAAAAGAGTTGCTTAGTTAAAATGAATCATTTAATAAAATAAGACATAGATTGTTTTTTCTAAATTATACAAATGCAGAAATTTCGATTCAAGGCGGTGTCTGAGTTTTGGACTCGTAAACAATCTATGATTTCGAATCCATATTTTCTAAAATAGAATCGAGGGCAACCACTATCCGCTGTTCCTCTTGCATTACTTTGCGCTTCTTTGCCACTATTTTCATAATGCCTTCCGGCAGGGGTGCCTCGTCACAGAGCTCCTCCAGAAGAGAAATATTTCGCTGTACAGAATTTTGAAATTCAATTCGAAGGGAATGCAGAGACTCTATTTGTTCATTCAACTTTCGATCTAAGAATTGCACTTGTCTCACGGAACGATCACATGGCTGTTTTAGTACCGCCAGACCACTCACAGCAAGGGGCATACTACCAATAGTTAATTGGTCTCTAAGTCTGTTCCAATGGTACTCTAATAAAACATTCTCCTCCACGACTCTTGAGGTCTTTTCCAGTAAGCATTCCATGAATCCCAAACAAATGTCCAACTTGACAAACATGGCACTCTCGACAGAATTAGAAACAAACGCCCGAACGAAGCTATGATCAATTTTCACCACGCTCCTGAGATGCGGAGTGAAAGGAATGTTCCATTCTGACACGTTGGGATACGCATCCATGTGTCTGTACAAAGGATTGATAAGGTTAGTCAGCGGTGCAAGAAGTTGCTGCAATGGTTTCTCCACCTTGTCCTGCTGTTCATTTAAACTGAGACTTGATTCTAAAAGATTTGATTCCAGTAAGTCCTCGGAATCAGGTACGCTCGAGTCTCGTTCTCGCTTAATCATCGTGATCATAATATTTTAAAATCATTCGAAAGTGCGAGAAATTCATTTTGAAATAAACGAAATTGTTGGACGAGGGAAGTAGAGGTGTACAACCGATATAGAGAGTAACTTGCAAACAGTTAATAACTTGAGCCTGTTGACGAGGTAACTACACAAAAATAATAATTTCTCTTTTTTATATTATTCGAGTTTAAATATAACGAGAACATCGGTAGATGTATAGCATACAACAGTTTTTGTTTACACGCAGCTGGAGTGAACATGACTTTGGTTGGCCACTCCCATTCTGGTCAAACGTGAGATTCGATCGTGTTCAATATCTTCTTCAGATATACCTAGAATAAAAAGAGCTTTTCTACGCATGATCTGCTCCTCCGTTAAGCCCAGTAGATAGGGGAGTTTGGGACTGTATATCTTTAAAAAGGCTGCTTTGATTCGCTTTTGTCGTTTCGAATCAACAAAATACGGTTGACTCAAGTACATGTCTTGTTCCGATAAACCCAGACGAACCAATGCCTTTGCTCGAGCTATTTGTCGGTGATTTTCGAAGCCTAGGAGTTGAATAGCCTTCATTTGTGGCGCCGTTTTTCGAGCAAAGTGGGTACTCAGTCTCTGGTTTTCATTCTCGTATAGTGCCTCCCTTTCCAGGTCACTGTGGTCGTTCAAGTCAATGACAACTTCGTCCACGATGTTACACTGAGGTTCCTCAATCATAATGGAAATACAAGTGCTGGTGTTCGTATCTCTCAATCAATCACT
>Ga0105055_10011864_pt1 | contig 10693 bp, 3 predicted proteins | sample BON03_FD_78090 | JGI IMG/M metagenome (GOLD analysis project Ga0105055, IMG submission 78090) | Freshwater microbial communities from Lake Bonney liftoff mats and glacier meltwater in Antarctica - BON-03 | ecosystem: Environmental > Aquatic > Freshwater > Ice > Glacier meltwater | place: Lake... | reverse complement strand
GTATGAGAGACATGTGCGGCAGGCGAGAGCAGAGCAGTGCCCTCTCGCCTGCCGCGCAGCCGTGACTATTGTTGGCCTTTGTGGTGATTGTTTATTGTTGGCTCGTGCATGCTCCTCTTCCGCGCACAACCAAATTGGCTTGAAAAACGCCACTTCAGCTGTTGCGAGCCAACACTACGCGGATTTTCGCTTTTCCCGGCTGGCTGTAGCAGAGGCAAGACTGTATGCGGAGTTTTACTTCGCTCCCGCCCCAGGGAGTTGCGTCTCACGATTTTTGAATATGCAGGCTACGTGGATATCGGGGGCGGCAAGGAAATCTTCTATTGGTTTGTCGAGAGTCAGCGTGACCCTGCCTCAGATCCTCTGGTGTGTGTGTGCATGTCTTTATTGAGTCAGCTTGACCCGGAGCCTCTAGTGTCTATCACGTTGATGGGTTTGGGCGTTTGTACTGTCTCCATTATGCAATTAAGACAGAATATCTAAGCGACTGAAAAGAATGAAAAGAAGAAAACCCAATTCACTTGGCTTCGCCTCTTCACGGTCCCGGCTGTGCATTGTGAGTGTTTTTGCCGCTCGCTTTGCGCCCACATCTCATCGTTTCTCGTGCTCTTGTGCAGGTGCTCTGGACCAATGGGGGTCCTGGCTGCTCAGGACTTACTGGCTTCCTGAGCGAGCAAGGGCCATTTCGTGCTGCCGCAGACGGCACGCTCACGCCTAATAAGTACGCCTGGAATAAAATCGCGAACATGGTTTTCATCGAGCAGCCCGCAGGTTAGTCTTTGCTGTGTTCGTGAAGGTTTCACGCGGTGTGATTCTTGACTGACTGGCATCTTTGCTGGTGTTTATTCACATGTAGGTGTGGGCTTTTCCGAGGCCCCTTCAGGCATGGCGTATGGCGATGCACAGGCGGCTGTTGACAACAAGAAATTTGTCGACGGATTTTTGCTCAAGTACGCCCCTTGCCTCCTCTTTTCACCACACTCTTTCCTATCGGCTGCTGCCTCTGATTTGCGCGTGTCTGTCTTTTTCTCACGATTTGTCCCACAGGTTTCCAGAATACAAGGCCCGCGACTTCTACCTCACTTCCGAAAGCTATGGTGGGCATTATTTGCCAACGCTGGCGCAGGAGCTTGTCAAGAGCGGCATGACAACCTTCAAGGGGTTTGCTGTTGGGAACCCCCTCACGTGGATGCCTTATCGCGACTACGGCCAGTACGCACAGTATGCGGCGAGGCAGATGGTCCCCAAACCAATGTGGGACCAGTTTGTCAAGTCTGGATGTGCTCTCAGTTCCATCAACGCCTCACTGTGTGACGACCTGGCATCACAGATGGACGTTCTCACTGAGGACTTGGATCCATGTATGTTTGCATGTGGACATATGTTTACGTATGAGTTATGTGTGTATATCATCCATGTTTGTATGCATTTATGTATATGTGTGTGTGTGTTTGTGTTTGTATGTACGTATGAAAGTATGTTTGTTTTGTGTTTGTGTGTGTATGTGTACGCAAATATGAATGAAAATGTGTAAATATAACGGGCGCGCGGCGGCTGCGCCGCGCCGCGCGCCACTCTGGATACCTCCGTGGCCATGAGTAGTAAGATGTGTCGGCGCACGTCTTTCTTGCCGAAAAAAATGCGCGCCAACATAAACTGGTCAATAGACTGATTTGGATTGAGGGGTTGACTAATTAATAAGGCAGCACTTTGCTCCCTTGTTTCAAAATAAGGGAGCAGCTCTGGTACAAATTGATCATCTCCTCAGGGAGCTCATCTCCTCATTCGAAAGACCACGAAGAAGATTAGGAGGAAAAATCTGAAGTCAAAATCAGTGTGTACAATATATTTCTTCAGACTGCACGTAATCAACAGTGGTGTGTGTGTGTATGTGTGGGTGTAAATATGTAGATATGTTTGCATGTATGCATGTCTGTACATACTACAAACATGTGTCATCCAGATCTGGTGATACATACTCGCACACAACCTCGCTATGCACACTGAAGTGCTGACAATCTGTGCGCGAATGACGTGCAGATGCGCTCGACTTTCCCGTATGCAAGGACGCAGCTCTGTCGCCCGGCCGACACGAAAGGCTGGCGCTCATGAGGAAAGTGCATCAGGTCAAGGAAGGAGGACACAAGAAACTGGGAGGCTATTTCCCTGTTTACAAGCCGTGTACCGACAACTACATGAACACATATCTCAATAGGAAGGACGTGCAGACGGCGATTCACGTCAAAGTTCCCGGCTCGGTCGACTGGTCTGTGTGCGCCGACAAGATTAATGAGAATTACAGCCCCACAGACGTGGCTGCGCCGATGATGCCTATCTACCGACAGCTTATTGCTGCAGGCAAAATCCGGATCCTGGTGTACTCGGGCGATGATGACTCCATCTGCTCGACTGCTGGTGCGCAGTTATGGGTGTGGGGAATGGGCGTGCCTACCGAAGCGTGGAAGCCTTGGTATTCCAAGGGTCAGGTTGCCGGCTACACTGTCGAATTTCCTGGCATGCGCTTCAGCACAGTGCATGGAGCAGGGCACATGGTGCCGTCCACACGCCCACAGCAGGCCTTTGACATGTTCTCTAAGTTCCTTGGCAACACTTGGTGAAAATCAGATATCAAAGCATTTTTGGTTATCACACAGGCATGACGCGTCGCATGTAATGAAGGTGACACATCATCGATTTCGATGTCGCGTGCGACGTACTGCATTTGCGGCAAGAAAGAGGGTCTCTTTGAATAAAAATTGTTCAGTTGCACAGTTCAGGTGTGTTTTACTGTGTTGACCACAGTTTACGTAGATGTGGTGAGTGCATAGACCAATCATTTTTCGGTTCTTTATTGCCTAACCGGGTTTGCCACTGCCTTTTAAAACCGTTAGTTGCTCATTTTGAAATCGAAGGAGGGTACGAGCAGCGCTGTACGAACCACGGAGGCACGAGACATTGACATCGAAGGAGGTTGATAGCAGCGCTGTTCGAACCACGGAAGCACCAGACACGCGCGCGGCACCTTCGCAGGATCTCAACAAAGATTTTCAAACGGGCCTCAAGCTCATCTCACGTTATGGTGTGGTCTGTGCGCGGGGACTCACATAAACACACACAAATACCAGTCCGATTTGTTCCGCTACGACCTGCACCCACACTCACCCCAGCTTCCACGTCAGTTTGAATCGTGAGAGGCTTCTCTGGTATCTCGTGCTGACAGTGCTTGTGCACGCCCAAAACACTCACTGACACGTCAGACAGCATTGTAACGGTGACGCTAAATACCATTGCCAGACACGCGACTCACACGCTGCTCAATTCGACGGACCAATTCACTGGAAAACGATTGCCAGAATGCGCAAACAGAGGGGTAATATGTGGGAAATGGACTCAACTTGTCCCTATCCTACCAAAGTCGAATTGGCACGTCCCAATTCGACCCAGACCAAAGTTGGTCCAATCCGACTTTTGTCCGAATCATTTTTTCCCCTCCATATTTGGACTTGCCCTGACAGGGAAATTTTTGGGATCTATTTACATAGATAGGTGGGAAAACCCCCTCTATAGAATAGTGTAGATAAACCCTCTATAGTATAGTGTAGATAAACCACTCTATCTAGTGTACATAAACTCGCCCTACATTGAGAAGGGCTCCCCAGAATTCCCGTCCCTCGGACGCCCTTTTCTCACAGTTTCCGGGCCCAGAAATTTGGGGTGCAAAAATTTGAGACTGCAGAATGGGTGCTTGCAAGCGCGTAGAAAACGGCGCAAAACCCCGAAATAACACCGATATTTGAAAATAGGCCGATCGATGCGCTAGGCTGAGGTGTGATCTTTCAAAAATCGGTATTTGCCCGGGAGTTTGCATCGTTTCCTACGCGCTTGCACGCGCCAGAGAGCAAAAAAAATGGGCGCCTGAACTATCTGGGCATAGAAACAGAGTAAAAAGGGTGTACAAGGAGTGGGATTCAGAATTTTGGGTGGCGCGCGGAGCTCCGCTGCCGCGCGCCAAACACCACAACTTCCCCCCTCCAAATTTGGACCTATCCTCATGACGCGTGGCAGCTTCGGCGCGGAGCCTCGCCGCCACGCACCTGAGCCCCTTCACCGCCGCGCGCCCATGTGCATGACTGGATGTGGTCCTTTCATATGCATGACACACTTCATTTCACACATGGGAGGCAAAGGGTAAGATGTGTCGACATGCATCATTCATGTTCGTAACATGACTCAAGCGATATGAGCGGCGTGACAAAGGGTGGGCAAGGGGACTGACATATCAGCTTCCTCCCTCTTCGTAACAGGCATGAGCCCCGGAACTGCTTGCCACTTGGCTGCCTCCGCCTGCACCCCACACACACATACACACAAACCACACACACGAGAGTCAGCTGATTTGGATAATTCATGCATGTAACATGACGCATTCGGCCTGTACCCCAGGCTCAGTCTCACAGCAGTGTCAGCTTAGTTTCCGTGCACATCCACAAAGACTGTGTCCGGCTCAGGAGCCGAATTTTGGCACCCTAGCGAGAGTTGTGACACAACGCAACACGCTCACACACACCTGTGCTCTTCAAGAGCACGGGCCGTCACATTGCCAAAGTGCACTTGAACCAAAAATAAGATTTACACGTATATATCATGCACCAAAAATACATACGTACATAAATGAATATATTCTTTCATTAGTGCATACCTGAAAGAAAGAATATATGTCAGTAAGTATGTATTTTACGTATCTCTCTCTACAAATGTCAATCTACAAAAAAGCATGACCGATTGCCGCTCAGACTCCTTTTGCTGCGCCTCGAGCTGGAGCGAGAGCGAACTTTGCGTCCATTGGTCGCAATTGTATTCGCGTAGAGACACCAAAAAGTCGCGCAGCAGCGTCTGAAATGCCGCTTTGTCTGCACATCACACAGGTTGGTCACGTCTCACATACGATTCTGTTCTTCTTGAAGAACGGGCCTCCTCACAAATATGAATGGATCATGTTACATATCTAAACGAGGCAGAGTCTAAAAGGCCACTGTGTCTGCACACCACAGGTATAAACACGGATTACTCCACGTGAAAAAACGGATAGTTTGACAGACAAAGCACAAAGCAAGCACCCACAGACAACACAAACAACCCCACAACAAGAGTTTCTCTTCATCTATCTTCATACCAATCCATCGATTGATTCTATCCATGTTAACAAAAAAGAAACCTTTTGCGGGATCGAAAAGCGAAGCCACAAACTCTTGCAGCTGTGATGCGGTCATGCGCTCTGAAAAACCGTCGGTGAGCATTTTCAGCAGGTGCGCGCGGATAAATTGGCGGTTATCTGTCACGCCAGGATGCTCGGCAGCATTGAAGAGGGGAGCAGCAGGCAGGCCACCTTCTACGCGCGACACCATGTGCTGCAGAATTTCACACTGCAGTTTAAACCCCGGCTCGTGCTCCTTGTCGGTGAGCACAGAAAAAATTTCGTGCAAGAGACTGAGAAGGAACTGCGAGTAAAATTGCTGAGCAATGTCGGCAAGTCCATCCAAATTTCTCAACATTTCGAGCACTATTGTGAGTCCTGTATCTGCAATGTTTCGCTCCCTGTGCTTGATGGCCCACACCATCGAATCTATTACCACCTTGAACACATCGCCGGGGATCTGGAAGAAGGCACGGAAGCACTTCTGGTTGATCTCCTTCAGCAACGTATAGAAATTGATGCGGTGCTCGGGATAGTCTTCCATGTTGGCTGTGATCATGGCCAGTGTGCACTCGAATACGGCGCCAAGAATACGCGGCACCTGATCGGTGATGGCATCGCCTGCCTTGCGGATGATGGCGGCAAATACTGACAGCACTTCCGGGTCTCGCGTCTCGGGGTGGTTGCTCTTGTAGTCTTCGAGTACATAATCGACCAAAGGTGGCACCACCTGCGTGACGATGCGCTGTACATCTTCGCTCTTGTCAACAGTTGTCTCTATGAGGCGCAGCGTCTCCCGTTTGACAGCACGCATCAGTCGGACAGCCGACGTCTTGGCGCTCAGCGCATTGCCTGCCACAGCAGCAGAGATCTGCTCTGAGTACATCTTGTAGACTTGCAGCATTCGCTCGTAGATCTGCTGCAACTGCGTCACATATGGCGTGCCCAGCGACGATGCCACGCGCACATTAATCTGGAGGATCTTGGCGATCTCGCGCATGGTCTCCTGCTCAAGCAGGAAGCTGGGTTCAACCATCGCGCGCTCAATCTTGGCCTGCCACCTGCTGTTTGGAAGTTTGAAGAGCTCCATCACAATACGGTCCCGCCGCTCAGCATCATTTTCTGCTGCCACTATATAGCCCACTGCCTCATAGAACATGTTCTGCTGATGCGCCTCAAGGTCCTGGATGGTTGTGCCAATATCACACACAGTCTGGTGCGGCCCAACTAGCAGCTGCTCGATAAAAGGTGAGTGTTCCTGCGGCTGGTGTTTCACGAACTGGTGCTTGCAACGCTGGCAGATTTTGAGAAAAGTCTCGCACGCCATGTCCTGCACACCCGGGTGCGTTTCATGCATGAATTCGAAGAGTTTGTTGACAACTGTCTTGAGGAACTTCCAGTGCGCACGCAAGAAGCGAGGATACTGGCCCACCACGTACATAATGTTACTCGCTATCACAGCCTTGTTGTCCTTGCCGCGCACAATCTCCACCAGCCCCAGCAGATCTTTGATGACGTGCACCAAGAATTTTTTCTCGTCGTCTTCCCGCATGGCCCCTGATATTGAACCAATGGCCCAGCACAACGTGCTCAGACCCTGTCTTGACCAGCTGGGGCCACCAGGGGAGGGATGCACTTGTAGCCCCAATTTCTCGATCATGATTTCCTCTGTCTGCTGGTGGTCCAAATGAGTAAGAAAGACGAGAGTTTCACGCACCATTTTGTGCAGGGCTACTACCTCTACATCTTTTAAGTGCTCCTTGACCACGCACCCGTTTTCATCTTCCACCACCAGCACCTCTTCAGGCTTTGGCATGCGATCGATTAGAATGCGCCGCACCTGTACCAAGATGGGCGAATAGGTTTGCAGACGGGCTGAGGGTACCTGCGGCACGGCCGATGCAAAGGGGGCAGCAATGGCTGGGCGCGCTTGCATCATGTGGTGGTGCTCTTTGTGGTACAAGTCATCAGCGAGATCGTGCCAATACTCCACGCAGATTTTGAAAATCTCATCGTCTTCCACTTTCGAGATTTGGGCCAGATATTGCAGCCCCTGGATGAGCCCTGTAGCCAGTTCCTGCGTCTCCAGGATGGGCAGGTGCGTCTTGAAAATGGTGGTCAAAAAGAGGGTAAGACGCTGTACAAATTCCTCGCCTCCATCCACCTCCTCGTAGTATTGCTTGATGGCATCTGGGTGAACGACGTTAGTGAGGTTTGTGATGAAATCAAAATACATCTTCTGAATGCGCGGGTGGTATTTCGGGTCAACATTCTTTGACTCAATAGCCGCAATTTCTGTTAGGCATTGCAGTGAGTCGCATCGAAATTGGTTGTGGGGGAAAAATTTGTGCAGCAGCATGTCAATGAGGTTCGTCTCAAAGACATAGTATAACGGAATCCAGAACAGAAAGCGCAAGAAACACTGCAGCGTTGTCTGAAGCGTTGTCACATTCTTAGCATTTTGCATGACAAACTCGCAGAGCTGGTAAATCAACTGAAACTCTTCTGTCAGCCGTTCTTTTAGGTCGTCAATCTTCTTTGAAGTCAGCTGTTTCATGGAGAATTCAAATACCTCCTCACTGAGCAGTTTGAGGATCTGCATGTTGTTGCCGCACAGAGTTTCATTCGTCTTGCCAGACTCGACAATCTGTGGAATAAAGTCCTTCCAATTGTGCGGCCATTCGTGTTTGAGGATCTGCACCAAAATCAAGTTGAGCTTGCCAAGCTGCATTTTAGTTCGCTGCAACGCCTCCTCATCGCTTGAATATCTGCACCAATGAGAACAATCATGTTAGTTCCAACTAGTCTTCTCAAAGTTGAGACGCCAGAGAGAGGGGCGTCTGAAAAAAGAGATGGATTGCATGTCGCGCAGCGGCCTCAAAAAGCATGTCACATCACGTCATGACACGAGCACACGTACACGTAAATACAAATGCGCACATACACGCTCACAAACACACCGTACGATGACGTTGACGATGTATGACTTGATCAATTCGCGCTGATCCGGCGGCAGCACTTTCCAACGCTGCTTTACACACGCTTCCAGAGTCGCAAGCGCCTGCGCACAGACGATGATCATGAGAACTTGCCCAAATAAAATCCCCCAATAAAGTCCCATAACGCTGCTGCGCACCACCCGAAGTTCCTGTACCTCGGACACCTTTTTCCCACAGTTTCCGGGCCAAGGAAAATAAGGTGCACAAATTTGAGGCTGTCTGCCGGGCGCTTGCAAGCGCGCAGAAATTTGCGAATTAGTCCGCCGATTTTGGCAAAAATCGGTGGGTTTCGGGGGTTTGCGGTGTTTTCTGCGCGCTTGCAAGTGCTCGGCAAACAGCAAAAAAGTTGGGCGCAACAAGTACTGGGCACAGAAACAGAGGAAAAGGGGTGTTCAAGGAAATATTCGCGCCCACCCCCCCCCTGTATGGCCCCAAATTTCCACCCCCTCGTTTGAACTTACCCTGATGACATGCAGCCACCTAGGCGCCTCGCCGCCGCGCGCTCCATACAAACATACACACAGATGTGAAGAGGGACGGAGAAGGACAGGCAAGAGCACCAAGAAACAAATACTCCTTAAAAGTATTGAACCCACTGTGTGTCATGTGCATGGTGTTTGTGCTGAGCACCACATTGATATTGCTTGCTTCTTACAAAGAATTTGCTTTGGTCGCATTTAGTGGACTCTAAAATGGTGTCGACACGCGTCCACGCCTGGGGATGCTCTTGGAATGCCGTCATGAAAGCATTGATCTGCTTGCGTTGCGCGTCATCGCGGCATGTGTACATCGCCATGACGACCTAACCATGGGCGGAGGGATACGCAAAAAAGATACGGAAAGAAAGACAAAACTGTCAGATTTGACTTGGGAAACAAAAAAGAGAATCAAAAAGGGGGTTGTATGTTCAAGTAGGGATTTGTGTTCAATACACAGGATTCTGTGTTGTTTGAGGTCCTTTGCCCAAGGATGTGTAGGCTCCTAAGCTCAAGGTCCGCTGCATGATGAGTCCTCCGTATGCCTGCCCTGCTCAGCCGGAGTTCTTGGCGCGGCGCCCTGTGGGGCAGGCGAACAGATGACCACAATAGCTTTGACGCTGCATCAGCACTTTGATACCGAAATATCATCGCAGAAACAACGACCCCTTTCCACCGTGGCGCCCCTGTGCGTCAAATGCCACAGACCAGCGAAAGAGCGAAGCGTCCGCATCATTTATCTCTTCATTATGACAAAAGTTGTTGTTGCGATATATCCCCTTGATCAGTGACGCTCCTGGCTTCAAGGTGACATCCGCATTCACATTTCTCTACATCAACAGCATGGTGACTGTTGCCTGCCATCGGGCGCAGTGGAAGGATCCGCAACTGAAGACCAGCACAGGAGCCATGTGCCATTGTTTTTGCTCTCCTTCTCAGATATGGGAGCGTTGGTGCTCGTGCAGGCAATGGGGGGAGGGGGGAGGAGAAAAGCAATAATAAAGTACCTCATCGAGTAGAGGAACATCGAGCGGCTGATTAAAATCCAACAGCTTCTCGAGTCCTGTCGCCATTTCAAAATTTGCTTTTCTTTCTCAAAACACAGTCTCGAAAAGGCCTTTGCGCGAATCAGATCCAGACGTCACGCACTCGAAGCAGACTGAGCATACATGCCCCGATCTTCTGCCAAAATTTACAACGAGCCCAGACCAGAGAAAACTCAAGGGTTAAAAAGGGCTTTCCGCGTCCCCAATTTCGTTGCTATTGCTCGCAGCTTGCATTCAGTAATGCAAGCAGCAGCGCACGTGCGATAATGAGAAGAAAAGACTAGGCACATGTACACAATATGTGTGCCAGCGGATTGTTGCGCGGGCAGCGTGCAGGTCAACTCTGACCGGGAAGATCCGCAGCTAAACCCTGCTGGATGTAGGCCTGCCAGCAGCGGAAGCTGGAAAAAGCGCCACTGCCGAAGCTCAGAGCACTGCCACTGATGCGTGTGAATAAAGTCAGGGAACCGCTGACGCGTTCAGACTTCGCACGGGGCCAGCGTCTTGATCGCCCTACGTGTCTACCACCTTCTCGATCACTCAATCACGCAATTTAAATTTTGAAAGACTCCTCCTCCTCACTAAGACCTGCCTATCCTTTTTCCGTCCCTTCCTACCCTCTGACAAGAGAAAAACTAGAGTGTTTGACCATAGTTTGAAAGTACGTGGTCTGTGCCGCTGTCTTTGGTACGCACGTGGTTTGTGCCTCTGCCCGTGTGTGATTGCTCCCAGGGGATTTACTTCCCTCCCAACACAGGAGGCGGAGTATAGTTTTTTGGGTTTTATTCCAACAAACAAACAAACAAAAAAATAAGTCCTTGAATATAGATAAGCACCAAAACAAATACATAAATATATGCATATGTGTATATATAAATATATATGTATACATATTTATATATATATATGTATATATATATATATATATATATATATATATATATATATATATATATATATATATATATATATATATAT
>Ga0105055_10011858_pt1 | contig 10696 bp, 9 predicted proteins | sample BON03_FD_78090 | JGI IMG/M metagenome (GOLD analysis project Ga0105055, IMG submission 78090) | Freshwater microbial communities from Lake Bonney liftoff mats and glacier meltwater in Antarctica - BON-03 | ecosystem: Environmental > Aquatic > Freshwater > Ice > Glacier meltwater | place: Lake... | reverse complement strand
GCACCAAGAGTAGTGGATAAAAGCCATCAAATGCTAATTTCTTAATAATCAAGAGTATCTTGTTGAAAGAAAAGAGCCTGATGGCAATCCGTGAGGTAATCAGAAGCAAGAACATTATGTGGCACATTATGTTTCTCCTGATGATTTTTTTAAAACCGAATGTATAAATTTTTCATTCATTTCGCAGACTTCTCACCAATACACCCTCCAACTGATGTGCAAATTTACTCCCATAGAAATGAACTAGAACATAGTAGCACTTCGCATAAACGATTACTTTCAAACTTACCGACACAAAATTGTTGTTCTCTACAATTCACACAAATCTTCTTGGAGCATGTTCTCACAAAACATCTCATTCTAATTTCTAAGTGAACCAAAGTGCAGGGACCGCCCCGTATATTGTGAAATGGCAGCTACAAACTTATAGCGGAATAAATTTAAATTTGAATTACCAATTATTTATAGTCAAAGATTGACCAACAAGAATTACTGCACTATCGCATAACTTGTTCCTCCGGTAAAGCATTCGTAACATAATCGGCTTTCACAATGTTATCATCATCCAGGTTTACAATCTTTCCTTCTTCCAATTTCATTGTTGTGTCTGGTGACTTGTTGTATTTCCCGTTCAGAAATCGATACATTCTAGCGAATATTTCGCCTTCTGGAACAGGTTGGGATTCCAAAATATGCTTTGCATCCATTGAATCATCGTACAAGCATCGATTGGCTTTTGAATCCACTGTGATTAATGAAAATTCTAAAGAAACTCCTCCATAGATTCCCTTTGATGAACATACGACGACGCATCCTTCAGTATTATCAGAACCAATGAAAGCTTCCGCACTGAGTCCCAGGGTTCCAATCGTAAAAGCACCATTGAGACCCATTGAAACTCCATTGGGGCTACAGAACGCGTTGACTTGAGCTTCGCTTTTGAGCAAGATGATGAAGTTGGACTTTTCAAAACCAATGGATGCTCCTACCGCAGGTCCCATTATATTAAGACCAACAGGAGCACTCCACGAACCGTCACTCTTACGTTTAAGAAGCACCCCTTTCCCACCTCGAACTGTAACAATGCATCCAAGGCGATAAACCTTGATGAACACTGCACCTGCACAACTTTGAAGTTTTTCCTGCAGACCGTATTCTCCATGCGCAGAGCTCACCATCATCTCAGGAATGTAACTGCAACTTCTGAAAACTGACATTATATTTTGGATTTGATTTTCAACTTCGATTTTAGATTTTGTTTTGATTTTGATTTATTAGAGGCCAATTAACGGCTTTTTATTTACGACATGTTTTTAATAGGTAACTATTAGTAGTTGTGACGCAGCTCGAACAACCCAATAAAATTCAGTGTGAATGCATTGTCTCAAAATCGGGGCATCCTCTGCAAGACACTTTCGACGTGACTTCCATTCGACGTGACTTCCATTCGATGTTGATCCGTTTCTAGTTTCCTGTCAATACTGTAAATACAAATTAGGAGTTCCAAACAATATTACAATTTCAAACCTTTTTATTTTTATGGAAGCCCTGTATGAATCTAAATACAAGCAGTAGACGCATTCTTCGAGTAACATGTTCGTAATGAATACATCACATATAATCTATAAATGAATAAATTTTGGTTTTCCAAATAGATTTACAATGCCTTCTCTCCAAGCCCAGAACTCGGGATCTTTTGAATCTTCACGTCGATTTTTGGCTAAAATGTTCGGCGCAGCAGGCATCAACTGCGCTCCACGTTTTGCTTCACTGAGTATTCGAACGGTGTCGACGATGTGCTTGCCATCAATCAAAAAGTGATCAACAAATATTGGATCAGTCAAAGTGCATGGGGGTCTGGTACACAAAGCTAGTACGGTGGGTCTAGTGCAACCAAGATACATAGGAAGTAAAGGAAAACATGAGAACAAACAGCTGCTGTTAACTTACTATTGCTTCCACCGATAGGATCTTAAAAACGCAATATTGTATTGAGAATGATTCAGGGACCGTCAACAAGGGTGTTGCAAGTGAGACCCAGATAATGTCGAAGGAAGCGATCCGATAGGTCTCATCAATCGACAATCAACTTGAGTCATTTCACGAGAATGATGAAGCCGAATATATGATTAATCACGCGATGACGATAGTATAGCTGCTGAGAGTGCCAGATTTGACGTGATGAGTGCCATGCATGCAACCAACCAAGAAGAATTTCAGCATAAACGGGTTGAATGAGCAAATGTACGAGAATTCGAAAGCTATAATTAGAGATTCAGGAATATCTTGAAGCTGTTGTCATTTCGAGTTGTTTATTTCGTGGCGAATTTCAACATGAAAAGCTCGACACTGCTTTTACACTGCATGTCAAATATACACAATGTCCGAGAGGGGGTGGATGTTTTCTGGATCTCATGGGAATTTTCTGAAGGACATCGACTTGACTAATTCTGATAACAGTTGCCAAGAGTGATGTAGCCAAGTCAGCGGCTTGCAGCTTTAGTAAGGATCGAAATTGTAGTAGTTGTCAAATAGTAGTCAAATATGCACTGAAGTCCCTCAGTATTGAAGTGAAATGAGAATGACCGAGTTTCTGGTGGTGCAGAAAATAAATCTGAATGCTGAGTTTCAGGAATCGAATGAAATCATGTATGGCTGAAGATGTGCCAATACGTTGTGGTTTATTGGGTTGTCGCGCTACCGTTTTAAAAACCAAATAATTCTAGTTGCTTCTACATCTGTTCGAGAATATGAAGCAAGAAACAGTTTCTTGTCGAGATGAACTTCAATCGCGCTCTTTTTCATCATGTAGGTATATTACTACTGAAAACCATAGGAAAGATTCCTTTGCTAAGCTAGTGCTGTAAAACTGCTTTAGCATGGGTGGGGTTGTTTCTTCAGGTATCGGACTAGCATCGGTGGCATGCCAGAGCGCCCTATGTTGCTGTAACGTCGCGAATTGCTGCATGACTGCTGCTTCTGGAGCAGATGGTATTTCGGCGCGAGCTGCTAAACTGTTCTATATCATACTTCTTGGACTGTCAACGATGCTGGCACTGTTCCTCAGATACAACGGGGATCAGTTCGGTATCAATCTAGGCGCATGGGAGGTTCATTGTTCGAACAACACTGATAGTGTGCCAGCTGATGGGGACTTCGCGGCGAGCCAGACATACGTCTACTGCAAGGGGGATGCAGCAGTTTATCGTATCAGTTTCGTATTGGCAACTTTCTTTGGTATGATGACCTTGGGATCTCTAAGTGGAAATGGTTTTCATAGGGGATTTTGGGGACCAAAATTGGTTGGTCTCTTCTTCGGGTTACTCGCTTGTTTCTTCATTCCTAATTCATTTTTTGATAACAGCGGATATGCATGGCTAGCAAGAATTGTTTCGATGGGATTTCTGTGCTTGCAGATTTTAATATTGATTGACTTCTCCTATCAATGGAATGATGCTTGGGTTGCACTAGCTTTTCCAGATGATGGGTCTGAGAACAAGAAATGGCTGGTCATGATCCTCGCGAGTTCTGTTCTCCTCTATCTAGCTTCTCTTGTCGGAGTTCCTCTTTTATTCACTTTCTACGACTGTGACTATGGAGTGGCCTTCAGCGCAGTGACCCTTATTGGCATTATCATCTTCACAATTTTGACATTGTTCAGAGACAAGATAGCTGGAGTAGAAGGAGCTGTTCTCCCTGCCAGTGTTGTAGCTGCGTATTGTACCTACTTGTGTTGGAGTGCACTAGATAGTAATCCTGATTTGACTTGCAAGCCAGATTCGCTCTCGGGTAATAACACCACCACGATGACGATTGGTATCCTCGTAGGAGCAGTATCTCTCATGTGGACATCACTGAGTGTCACTGATGGTCTCCAAGGACTTGTATCCGGTGGTGGTGTTGCTGCTGGTGATTCAGAAGCCGCTGCTCCACTGTACACTGTTGAAGGAGGTGCGGTGGTGGATACTTTTGAATCAGCTGGAGATGAAAATGACTGGAGTGAGTCACATCTCTGGGTGTTCCATCTCACAATGATGACTGCTAGTATGTATATGTCAATGCTACTTACTAACTGGGGGGCGTCCGATAATGTGCATGGGAACGAAGATGGTAAGATCGGCACAGCTAGCATGTGGGTTAAAATCGTCTCCCAATGGCTGACAATTATGCTTTACGTATGGACACTTGTAGCTCCAAGAGTTTTGGCGGACCGCGATTTTGACTGGTAATAAATCACAATTCCGATGAAGCCATTTGTTTTACAATTTTAATAATACCTGGTACCGTACTAAAAAAGAATTTATATTAATTAGGATTCCGGGATTGCAATGAATGCAATCCGTTATCTTTTTTTATTTCACACACACAACAAGCGTGGAACAAGTAGACTATATTTTATTAGAGTGGTTCTCAAAATACTAAACAATGTGGCAAGGTCCATCTGAGGATTACGAGTTGGATGTTGATGGTCTTTTTGAGTGCTTGATGGAATATGAAAAGACCCATACAGTCAAAGACAAATCCACCAAATGGATGCGCACTCGAGACTTTTGTTTCTCACAAGGGGTCGTTCGATCTTTAGACGAGGCAGTTGATCTCTATTGCCTGTGGGAACACCGGTTATCGGAAAAACCAGACGTGTATGTCCCGTCGACAGACGCTTGTCAGGTCACTAGGGAACGGCTAATAAAACAAATACCAGGATTCCATATCGAACATGATTCTGTATCCGTTTTGAAATACGGTCAAAAGATGATCATTCATGCCTCTGGCTATTGGGTTAGACGTCAGTGGGTTTCCTCTGGTAACTCATTGCGTTTCTTTCACAAAAAATCCAAAGCTACAACTTTTCATTTTGAAAGAATCAAGGAGGATGAAGACGAGGTTGTGCGATATGGGGATGTTGTTAATATGTGTTATTACTCCAAGTCGAAGAGAAAACAGGTGTGGAAAGTAGCTTGCTTGTGTCCTGGTAAAACCGGACCAGTTGGTTCCCACGATAGTCTTTACATCGTAGGATGTCGCAATCCTGTATTCTTATTACCAGGCCCCGAAACTTCGAAGTGTTGCCGCGGATCCAATTTTTCTAGAACCGCTTTCTATCCAAAGTATTGCAACACCGTTTTTACCGTAGTCAATGATGAACCAGAGAACAGTGTACCTCGTTCGATAAATCTAAAAGAAACTCAATACTCGTTGAATGTTCTGGTATACAATGTGTGGATGATGGGTAAGTAATGTTTTAGTTTATTCTTTCCTGATCTTATATGTCGGTTATAAGGTTGGCCCGTTACATTTTGGGCCCAGCCGCTTCACGGTACGAGTTTGAAGAAAGCAACAAGAGCTAATACTATTCCGACATCGTTGCGGTCTGTTCTTTCGTGTCTAGAGCGATCAAGCATGTTCCCCTCCTCCAGTTGCCTTCCTGATGTGGTGGTTCTTTGCGAAGCATTTGATAAATCGGCTTACCAAACTTTGAAAACAGAATTTAAAAAAACGATGGGGCTGGTGTTTGAAACGTCATTAGTTGGAACTGCTGCATTTGTGAAAGATTTCAAATTTTTGAATGGCGGTGTTACGTTGTTAAGTCGTTATCCAGTAAGTTCAACGGTTTTGTCTTGGTAATTTCATTCATTTCTTGTAGATATCCCGTCAGGAAACGATTCTGTTTGGAACGGACGCACGAGGCGATGAGGTTTTGGCGAACAAAGGAGCTATTTATTGCAGGATTGAACTCGGAAACGGAAAAAGATGTCATGTGATAGGCACCCACTTACAAGCATGGACGAATGAGAAAGCAGTGAATGCTCGCAAATGCCAACTCGAAAGGATCCATGATAAAATTCGTTCTTTGCAAATCCCTGAATCTGAGTCAGTGATCATTGCAGGAGATATGAATATTTGTAGAGTGAAAGAGGAAAAGGAATATTCTGAAATGCTCGAAATTCTTAATGCCCGAGATGCGAACGAAGACACTGAAGATTTTCTCGCTCAAGCTAAAGTGTATCTTAGAAACCTTGTCAGGAATCCAGAAAAGAAACCCGACCCTGAATTTGTTGCTGGGGCTAAATCTTATAGCGAGAGCATGGTGCACGAACAACAGCGCATAGCTATAGTTAAGCCTCGTCGAATTTCGGAAACCATCTCAGAAGAGATAGTCGATGATGAAGAGAAACCTTCAATCAATTTTGAATCAGAAAAGCCGAAAATGCGGCCCAGCATGACTTCGTATGAAGCCTATTGCTCGGATAGGAATGTTGGTGCAAGTTGCAGATTGAAGCAAGAATTGTCGTGGCTGGATTCACTTTCTGATGATAATCCTTTCGATGATCCGGCACAAATGATAAGTTTCTCCCTTAATTCTTTATTCACGATGAACCCCACCACGAATGAATTGGCAACTGGAGGAATAAGCGCCGACGAAGATGGTTTACCCTCCATATACGACTTTGTCTTGTTTTCAAAGGAACATAAGGCCCCCAAGTTTAAATTTGTGAAAGCCTTGTTTGAAACCAAACACTTTCCGGGATATCGCTTTCGAGGAAAAACATACACCGATCTTTCAGATCACTATCCAGTATTTGCCACTCTGAAATTCGGCGAACAAGTAGAAGCCACAACTCAAATAATTTAATCGAATACGTGACTTTTTTTATTAATCGAGCGCGTCTAAATCTGTACCCAATGCTGGTACTGCAGGTGGAACTGCTGCACAAAGGATAGGTGGTTGATTTGGTTCATCAAGCGGTTCTAGTGGAGGTGGTGCTGGGGGTTCTTCAGCTCGACCTACAATCCTATCTAGCTTCTCAAGCCTCATTGTCTTCAGCGCCTCAGCCTCTGATACTTTAAGAACTTTTTCCCCAGAAAACGGATTTATTGGGTTGCTATTCGCTGCTGCATTTTCTCTTTCTTCCTTTATCTTGAGTCCATCTTGCATCATCTTTTCAAACGCCTTGAAGTTTTGATCCTCCACTTGTTTTTTCTCCATACGCTGGCGCTCAATTTCTTTCTTTTCAGCTTCTCTTGCGGCTTCTACATCACCAGATTCCAACGCATTACACCATGCCTTAGCTCGCAATCGCTCTTCAGGGAAAACTGGACGATCATCCAGGTACTTGAGACCCTTCAAACGAGCAATCACCGTCTTGCGATAGAACCGGATTTTCTTTACACATGGATTGCCTTGCAAATAAACCACAGCAAGATTCGGACATTTCTCAAGCAAGTCGAGAATCGCCGGGTCGTCAATGTCATTTTTCTGAATATCAAGGCAGGAAAGACTCTGGAGTTGAGTTAGCTCTTCCAGGTTCTCTACAAGAGCCAACTTATTCTGGGGTAGTAGCAGCGTCTGAAGATGAGTCATATGCGATAGGTTTTCAATTTTGGCTATAAAATTCTGCCCCAAGTTCAATGTATCCAAGTCAACCTGGTTTTCTAGATTTTCTATTTTGTCAAGAACGTTTTCTTGTAGATAGAGAGTTCGAAGATCCTTTTGATTCTCAAGTCCTTGGATCTGTTGTAGACCATTGCCTTCGAGCCACAGCACTCGAATACCTGTATATTCTTCCAGGTTTTCCACTTTAGACCAACCGACGTAGTGTAGGTACATCTTGTCATTCAAATAAGCAGTTCGGTACAACTTGTTTTTCTCGCAATTGTCACGAAGGGCTTTCTTTGTCATCTCGACACCAACCATTTTGTTTCCAGTTATATATAATAAATTCACGTCTCGTTTCAAGACTTGGATGTTGAAATGCTATGTCGTAACGTCTTTCATTTATCATACGTTGTAGACCCTGAGATTGTTTTATTATGAATCGATTTGCATGGTGGTTTCTCCCACTGTTGGTTGCCGAGATCGACAGTGCGTCTTTTATTGATAGACTGATTCATTCAAAATGCATTAATTATGATGAATTGCTCCATGATCTTCAATTTGAAAACTATTCCTACGACACTCCTTATTCGCCATATGACAAGAACCCGAACAAATCAGTGGGAGGGTACGACACCTCAATTGACCTGGATAAAAATTGCTACATTGTGTTCTCCGACAATGCAAGGCAATCTGAGGATGAAACGATCTTGTACCTTTTGAAAACGCTGTCGCCTGCACGAGCAACGTCACTAAATTCAACGGGACAAGTGGTTTTGACTCATAATCGTCCGTGTGGTGTATGCAGTACATTAGATCAGTTGGCCGTGTATGTATCTGTACCGGATCTTACTAGTCCCGTTCGAAAATGCGGGCTTGAAGCCGTTCTCAGTAAAACACTCGGGTTGAAGTGCCTGAAGAACATAGGTTTTCGAGATGCATGCAAGTATATTTGGTACTACAATACCGTCTCCAGTCGCTCGCTGTGTGGAACCGTGTGTTTAAAAAAAATCCGAACACCCAACAACGTTCCTCGTTACAGTCGTCATGATCCCAATTATTGTGAGCCTTATTCCCTTGACAATTCTGTGGGATGCAAGAACACCATAAATGGTGAGAAATCCTGTGAAGCGTTTCAATGGCAGGATGGGAAATTTAGACTAAATTCATGTTTGCAATGTGACGAGTGCAGATCGGGGCCGGTTTTCCAAAAGTTTTCTGGTAGAACTCGAAGGAATAGCGGGCTGGAATCTGCTATTGCTCGACCGCCTTCTCAAATAGTCCATATTTCGCAGACGAGTCAGCACTATCAGATCACAGTTAGTAGCATGTTCTCGTTGTATCGATAATACTTTTAAAAGCTACGTGTAATAATAAATATATATAAATAAAATCATGGCATACGAGTCGAATGTGCTGGAATGACAGTTTCGACGTTCCATTTCCCTTCGGAAAACGATTCATAGACATACCGTCCTACCAAATTTTCTCTATCCGATAACCAATGCAACCGGCTGATTCTTTGGGTTTTGGTGTAGTTATGTCGAACGCACACTGCATTGCCTATCAACCATGCTTGCTTGGAAATCGCCAATTTGGAAGACTCCGAACCTAATAGTGGATGCTGCAAATCAAACGGATACTCCTTGCCATCCAATAAATATTCGATAAATCCATCAGCAAGGAATTTTTGCCTCAAGTGTATCTTTAAACTGTCTTCTGATTGTTCCATTCGTATGTCACTTTCCATGTGCTTCAAAACACCTCGGTGAACCAGCGGAACATGTCTCTTCTCTCGCAATGTCAACATTCCGTCAGAATTCACTGTAGACCTGAGCCACATTCCAGAAATATCAGCAGCTTGAGTTTTTGTGGGATCAAATCCTTTCCAGTCAGACACGTCCCAATTCTCAATTACCGAGGTTCCCGCTTTCAACTTTTTACAGCATGAGCTCTCTTCCTCTTTGAACTTTCGCTTGCAAGTCACTTGTAATACATCATGGCTCTTTAGTAGCTTTAGAAAAGCCATGCGAAGTTGCCGTTCGGAACCGCGGATGAGCATGTCACTAGTGTTGTGATTGTCCACTTCCTCTGGCTTGGCTATTCTAGGAACTGCATCAGCTAGTGACATGTTCCGCTGTTCAAAGAAACCTTTGAGGTATGTTTCAACCATTGCAATGAACTCTTTGAATCCAATGTCTGAACTCTCACCTCGGTTTTTTCGAAAACTGACACTCTTACAAAGTTCAGATACACTCTCAGTGAAAGCTTTTTCTTCGATCACGTGTTTCGCGAATTCATTAAGAATACATTGCAGTTTACCTGAAGGAGGAACATAGAGAGGATCATTTAAGTTCTCTATTGCCTTGGTGATGAAAGCCAGGACTCTTGACACCACAGAGATGCTAGATGTGTCACTCATCTGGGGGCGATTGAATCGCTGCCTTCTTCTACAGTAGATCATAAACGAAGGAGAATCGAAGATCCCAAGACATAAATATTTTCCATCAGGCAATACAGTGAATACATAGCTTCTAAATACATGTTCCGATTCACAAGTGTACTTGGTAGCTGCCCACGCATAGTGCCAGCCTTGGTACTCGCTGTTGAACTCGAAAGTCATGGATTCCTTGCCCTTAGCCGATGATTTGCGGTTGCTGACCTTTGACGAATACCAAGGAAGACACGGTTGACCACGCTTACGACCAAGAGACACTATAGAAGATTGTTCGACAATACATCCCACTGAAATGTCATTGCATTGAGGCTCCAATGTGTCGAAACGCCCCCACGCAACCAGCTCTTTTACGACACCATCATCGGCTACCGAACCATATTTCGTCACTTTAACAGTTTCATCGTGCTCGCAATTGAAAATAATTGACTGCCCGCAAAATCTTCTCTCTCGATGGTCAGGTCCACAATTAGGGAAACAGCGCAAGTTTTTTAGACCCGAGCATTTATTATTGCGTTGGTATCGCGTAAAAAACTGGTCATCCTGGAAACTCCCCAAGACTCGCAACTGTTCATCAATACTAATATCATTGCATTTTACTTCGGGTTCCTCATTTTCTGACCATCCGAAATATGCTAGGTCACTATCAGCACTTTCACTGCATTTATCTGATTGGTCAAAGAAGACGTCCAGGTCGTCGCAAACAGGCTCATCCAGAAACTCCGAGCTCAACCAATCTGGGAAATCAATGCCATCGATCTCGTCGAATATCGCATTCATAGTTTGGCTTGTTTAAAATCAAGTTGAGTCGACGACATACGATCAAGTTGTGGGGGGCAGGACTTTAGCAGTAAATCATAGATGTG
>Ga0105055_10011857_pt1 | contig 10697 bp, 12 predicted proteins | sample BON03_FD_78090 | JGI IMG/M metagenome (GOLD analysis project Ga0105055, IMG submission 78090) | Freshwater microbial communities from Lake Bonney liftoff mats and glacier meltwater in Antarctica - BON-03 | ecosystem: Environmental > Aquatic > Freshwater > Ice > Glacier meltwater | place: Lake... | reverse complement strand
TGCCAGAGCCTGGAACCGGAGTGGGCATGCATCAACTTCGGCTCAACCATTTGCATTGAGTGCTCAGGGATCCATCGCTCTCTCGGTGTGCACGTGTCGAAGGTGCGTTCTCTCTTACTTGACGCCTGGCCGCGGTCCTTGCGGGCCGTGATGGAGGCCATGGGCAACGAACGCGCGAATCAAGTCTGGGAAGCCCGGGTGCCGGCCAACCGTACCAAACCAGCGGCGGGAGCAGCGTGGGAGGAGCGAGAGGCGTGGATCCGCGACAAGTACTTGGGAAGAGCCTTTGTAAATCAGGAGGAGCTGGCCACTGAGGAGGAAGAGGAGGACCCCGATGCTATTTTATACACGGCGGCACGGAAGGGGGATGTGGGTCGCATGAGCTGGGCGTTGGCCCATGGGGCTGATGTGAATCATGTGAATGAGCAGGAGCAAAATAGGACGCCCGTGCACGCGGTGTGCCAAGCAGGAAGGAGTTTGGCGGCGTTAGAGTTTCTGGTGCTGAACGGGGGATCGGTGGATGTGGTGGATTTGCACGAAGTCTCGCCCTTGGACCTTGCCATGGGGGGAGGGAACGTCGCCCCCTCCCTTGGGGTGGGGGCCGGAGGCGGCAGTGGGGGTGGTGGGGTGCAGTTCTCGGAGGAGGAGCGGCAACAGCAAGCGCGCCAGCAAAACCAAGTAAGTATCAACAGCGCGGCTATGCCCTTGGTCTCTTACTTGCTTTCAAAGCTCGACAAGAGGATTTCGTGAGCAAGCACATTTGATGGAGTAAGACTGCGCATGTTTTCTTTTGAGTAATCACACACCATAAAAAGTAAAACAAATCTGTATGTAGTTTAGCAGGCAACATACTTTGCATATCGTTCCATTCAGCTTTTCTTCTTTGTTCTCGATATTTATCGTTACCAGACAGATAGCTTCACTCTTGTTTCCTTTCGTATTGTACATCTCCTTCTCCCCTCACATTTCTTGCGGCGGCTCGCGGCGGGGCTGGCGAGTGGCCTCTGGGAGCCGCTTGGGCACGGGACCCATGCGAGAGGGGGGCCATAGGACGTATGAGACTCTGCCTTCTATTAGTGCCAGTGGAATTGGACCATACATTTCAGAGTCCTCCGAGTAGAGTGCGCCCCCGTCTCCCGTCACCCAGCAAAACCCTTCTGGGATGGGTTCTTGTCGCAATCCTAGTCGCCTTGTCCGCCATTCTCTCTCCGTGCCCGTCAAACGCTTGATAACTTTGGTGTCCGGATAAACCGGGCTCCGAAGCACCACCACGTCGCCCTTGCGGTACTGCCGCCAGACTTTTATCGGCCACTTGGCCACCAGCACCAAATCCCTCGAGTCGTTGGGGCCGCCTTTGTTGGTGGGGTTGAGTGTCGGTTGCATGGACCGGCCGTCCACGAACATGAAAGAGCCTACCATTTCGTTTACGGTGATGGCCACGGGGAGCAGGCTGAGGGTGGAGACGAACCGCCGCCAACCCCCGGACGTGGCAAAGGCGGAGGAAGACGACGACGTACCGGCTGCGGCCATGACGAGGAGGTGATTGTGCCTGTGCGTGTGGGGAGGCAGGATGGTTGGTATGAAGGCCCGTAAATGGGACGGCACATGCATTAACACCAGCCAATGCTGATAGACGTTGTGTGTGGCGTTTGGAAAGGCGGTGATGGTTAGTGTGGGCGAAGGACGAAGACGGACCGGCCGCGGCTTGAAGATTGCCTTGTGTGTGGGGGTGGTTGGTGATGGTAAGTGCGAGTGTAGGGCGAGCGGGAGGGGAGGGGGGACGGGGACGGGAGGGTGTCGCCGAGGCGGGCAATATGATTACCACCCAACTTCCAAAGCCAAAAAAGCAAGAAGTTAGCAACTAACAATAACCACAAGCCTTTGCTTTCATTGAATTAATTTCGTTTTCGTCGGGTCTCAGGCCCCCCGCAACTATCTCACAGTCCGGTTACTATGATGTCGGCAACCCCCAGGAAGACCAGGTAGACGAGGCCTGTTCGGAACGTGTCGCGGTCCTCCTTCTTCTGGTGGTAGTGCGCCTCCCGCACCCGCCGATACAACGCCATGGAGCCCGCGCCGACCTGGTGCAAGTCGGGAAAATTCTCTTTATGCGTTGCGAGGTAGCCGGGCAAGTCAATGACCTTGGGAATGGGCACGGGCGGGGGCTCGGTGGGGAGGCTCTCGGGGGGTGGGTCCGTCCAATGGAAGGTGCACCGGAGCTTGGTGGGGGTGTCGGCCTGGTCCCGCGTGTAGAACTTGATGTACTTGACAAAGGCCTTTTTGTGGGCCTTGGTCACGGAGGGGAGGACGGGGTAGATGACGGCGGCGGTGGCCACGATGGGGTTAAGGACCGTGTAGACGGCGTCTTCCACGCCTTGCTCCGACAGCCAGCCTTTGGCCTCGGGGCTGTCGTCTTGCAGCGTCCAGGAAGCTGTGGTGTGGTGAGAGGAAGGAGAAGAAGGAGGAGGCGTCAGACAATAGCAGGCTTTATGTGCGCCGTGGGGGGAGGAAGGATGCCAGACAGATAACCACCTCCTGACTTTTATAAAAAAAATCATCCAGCGCTCAAGCTCTCTCTGCTTACCTTTCAGCCGCGTCTCGAAGTCGCCATCCATGTGAGCTTGGAGCACACCTACCACCTTGGCCATGGCCCCCTTCGCCAGCCGGTCGCCTGGGTAAATGTTGGTTGAACAAGATCAAAGTCAAAGTCCGAGGTTGATGTCAAGCCCTTCCCCCCTCTCCATCTGCATTTACAAAACTTACCAGGAAGATGGGGCGTAAACACCGCCTTGCTCTTGCGCAGCTCCGCACACAACTGCTGCAGCTGCAGGGAATGCAGCGCTCGCGTCGCTTGCTGGTAGTCGCCATGTCCCTCCGTCCACCACTCCCCTCCCGAGAAGACGCCCATTTGCCCCTTGCTCTGCGCGGCCAGCTCCGTCTCCGCTGCCGTCAACCAGCGTTGAAAATCCTCCTTCTTCGGCTCGACAGTTTCAGCGTCTTTGCCGTGCTGCTCTAGCCATCGGTAGAATGGCGATTCTGTCAGGATTGGAGTGGGTAAGAGGAATGGGGTGCATGAGTCTCCCGTTTCGTGCTCATCCTCTCGCCCGCTTCCACCTTATTTCTCAAGACAATGACAGCTTACCTGGTGGCAAAACCATGTGTCCATCCAAAGCCTTCATCGTTCCCTGCAACCGCGTGATGCAGTCGAACTCTGCCTTCTCGCGGGCCTCTGTGTGTATGTGTATGTGTATGTGGAATCGTGCCGGGGGTGGGTGGGTGTTTGGCTCGCGCAGAGGCATCATATCACGATACATCCATTCTGATTCAACCCTCCCTTTCAGCGTACCTCTCCGTTTGTCCCATGGCAAGCGTACTTCAAAATGTCGCGTCTGCTGGGCACCGGGCAGGGACATCGAAGGCGCCCTCCGCCGCCGGTGGCTGGTGCTGGTGCTGGTGCTGCTACTGCTGCCACTCCCGCCTGCCAATGCGCTTGTCTGGAGGCCCCGCCGGCATGACGACGAGGAGGACGAGGAGGACGAGGAGGACAGTACCCGGGCTGCCGCGGCCGATGGAGAGCCCACGACGCTGGCCAGGAGCCGCCGGACCATGATGATGGATGATGGGAGCTCGCTGCCTGCCCGTGGGGTATTGCCTTTGCCTGTAAATCGTGGATGTGGTGGATGGGGGAGGCATGAGTGAGACGCTGCCATGGCAGAACAGGCAAGGCATGCACACATACAGCTTGTACGGCTCACACGCGTCTAATCATTGGTAAAAGGATGGGTTTTGGCGCTGCCATCGAAGGCATCAATCGCTCATCATGAATAATGATTGATTGATGATGATTGATTCTTTATATATATAATGATGACCTCCCCACCTCGGATCCTGCGTGGTGGGGCAAGACGACATCAAAGACACGTCTTAGGCTGTCCTTTAGCCCCAAGACCACGGGCAGGACATGGCAGCACCTTGTATGTGTCCGTCTCTGTACTTGTGGCTGTGTTTTCACCAGTCTCACCACAAGCTTTCTCTTCCCACCACCCAGACAGGCGCAGGCACAGGTCCGACCCCGTCCGTCATCATGCGTTCCTTCTTAGCGGGCGGGCTGCTCCTAATGCTGCCCTTTTTGGCCCTGGGTTTCGTGCCACGCCTGCCCAGCAAGGGCCGGGCGACCAAGGTAAGTGCGTCGCCGACGTGGGGGGAGGCTGCAGTCCAGGGGAGGGAGGAAAGGGAGCAATGAGGTGTCCTTCTATGGAAAGTGAGGGTGTCGAAGCCCGACCCGTCTCACCACCACCCTTGCCCTTGCCCTCTGGCACACATTCCCATTCCGCACACACAGTCCAGCAGCCCAGCCTTGACGGCAAGGGTCGCCGGCGTGACGTCCTTGTCGGCCAAGATGAGCAAGAAGGAGGAGGAGCAGGAGGAAAAGGAGATCGAGGAGGAGATTGAGCGGAAGATGCGCGGCTTGTTCAATGCGGAGGGGAAGGCCTACGCCCCATGGATGATGAACCAGATTGACGTCGAGGCCAGTGCTCGCGCGATCCGTGCCCGCAAGCGCCGGGAACGGGAGCAGCTCGATGCGGTGGACACGGGCGATGTGTTCGACCCGCAAGGGAAGGAGGCCTCGGTGGGCTTGAAGTACCGCGTCATCAACGACCGGGACGTGGAGCTTGGGGTGAGTGGGTGGGGGGAAGGGTGGGAGGGATGAAAAAAAGGGGAATGAAGGATTCAAATGTATATGCTTGTTGTCTGAAATGTGAAATGCGATCTCGCCATGGCACCGCATGCTTGCCCTCTCGCGACCGACTCAAATTCTCCATACTCACGCCCACTTCCCCACTCACCCCTTCCCCCTCCACAGTGGCTGACTGGCGAAGAGAAGGACAACGTCGGGTACGTTATCTTCCGGAAGCGGGCCGACTCGCCCGGGGCTGAGTTTGCGGAGATTGCCTCGTTCAAGACCTTCCCCCCGCTCAACACCAAGGGCCCCGAAGGAGGGTTCTACTCGTACGTAGACGGAGGGGTGGAGCCGGGCCAGTACGTTTACAGGATCACGGACCAAGACAAGAAGAACAAGCGGACGTTGTTGTGTCAGAGCGGGGTGGAGGTGCAGGCGCCTGGGGAGAACTTCCGGAATACGGCCGTGTTGGCTTTCTTTGGCGCCTTGGTGGTGGGCGGGGTGGTGGCCTCGTTTTTGTATGAGCCTTTGCAGTAAAAAACTGGAGAGAAGGAGGGAGGGAACGTTTTGCTCTCTCTCTATGTGTTGAGGGCTGTTGCCAGAAGGGTGGTGTGGGGGGAGGGGCGCTGTGGCTGCATGTCTGCTGATGACAAACTAGGCCTAGTCTGTGTGTTGTTGTTTTCATTTGTTCGTGGCTCCTTTTTGAGCCTGTTTTTGTTCCCTCACACAAGCAATGTCTGAGCGACCGGTACTGCTGCTGATGCATAACAAGAAGAAAGAAAGGCAGAGAAAGAAAGAAAGAAAATAGAAGCGACCTAACGTAAATGAATGGACTGCCAGCTTGGGAAGGGCCGAGATGCTTTCTTCTTCTTCTTTTTCATTCCTTTATTTCTTTCTTTCAAGTGTTATTCACATCCGCTTTATACATCTAGCAGCTTGTCTTGGGACACTCCACCCGCCTTTTCCACTCATCGGCACCGTCACAGGGACAGTCACAAACCCCATCATTAATACGCGAGGCTCGCAGCCAAATCACTACCTCCTCTTCTACCTCCTCCTCCTTTTCCTCCTCCTCCTTTTCTTCCTCCTCTTCCTCTTCCTTCTTCTTCTTCCTGGTCACATCCCTACTCCCTCGCAAACCTCCACCACCATTTGCCGTTATGGCAGTTGTTGCTGCGCCTGCCGTCCTCCTCCTCCTCCTTTTCATTAGGATAGGCTTGCCGCGGCACGCGAACGAAGGCGTCAAAGCATCAACATGCCCACTACATGCCGAGGTGCCCGGCTCGTCCATTCCACAGTCACACACATCGTCATTCATATAGCTCAGAGGGATGCGCTTGACCTTCTCGTCATCCTGGTTGCATCGAAAGGTGTTGCTCTCGTGGTCGATCCTAGATATGAAGTCGAGAAGAATGGCCGACTGCGCAATCAGAGGAGAAGACGGGTGCGCTTCGCCCCCGAAAGCACGAAAAAGCTGGGCGTCTGAGGGGATAACATCGTGCTGGGACAGCAAGGGCTTGGACGGGGTCGTGCCGGTGGAGGAGGAGGACTGGGGAGAGGAGAGGAAGGGGTCGTCAAGCACTTTCGGGAGGAAGGCAGGAAAGACGATGAATTGCAGCATTAAAAGGACGGCCATGCACACAAGAGAACGAACCACCACATACTGCTGTCTCAGTGTCTGTGGGCATGGCTGTGCAAGGGCGGGAGATATGGGTGGAGGAGAAGTGAGAGGGGAGGAAGGGACCGCTTGGAATGACACCGAGTAGACAAAGAAAGGGAGTTGTATAATTGCGTTTCAGGAGATTGGGCTCGATAGTCCCGGCTAATCATGGTTTGATTCAGAACCCAGTGCTTACATGTCAATGTATTTGGGCATCATCAACGCTTTTGGATTGTGGGTGAGTGGGTAGGGACGGGAGGGGTGGGGAGGTTGGAGAGTGTGGGCTTGCTTACCTCGGAAGGTAGCTCTGCCCCTGCAGGCGGGAGGAGCACTAGCAGGGCATGGCAGTGGTGGCGGGGATGGTGGTGTGGTGCCCCCGCCTGTGTTGGTTGTAGGGAGGAAGAAGGGTTGCTGACTGAGAATCAGATGGTGGGCTGCGGCGTGCTTTCCTTCCTTTTGCTTTTATGCCCGTGTCAGGCACACTTTGCTGCTGCCCTGCGCAACCCACAGACGGAGCCAGCCTCTACTCGTACACATATCCTTGTAAGCCGCATCTCACAGCGCGTCCATCCGTCCCACCACAAAACACAGGCCTTCGCTGGGCGCTCGCCAACAACGCGACCTCCCCACCATGCTTCCTTCGACGCCGCCCACAACCCACCCTGCTGTGACGGCTGCGCTGGCCTACGTGGAGCAGCACTGCAAAGGCGTGGACGCCTCGCACGACCTGAGCCATATCCACCGCGTATTGGCCTTGACGGACCGCATTGCCAGGGCAGAAGGGCTTCAGGGGGAGGAGCTGGAGACCACCTGGCTGTGCGCGGCTCTCCACGACATTGGGGATGCCAAGTACGTGCAGGACGGTGCGGACGTGTTGGCAAAAGCCCTGCACCACCTCGAGGCGGCAGGGCATGTCACGGCCACAAAAGCCGAGCGCATTCAAGCAGTCGTGGCACGGGTGAGTTTTCGCGAGGAATTACCAGGTGGTTTGTACACCCCCGACGACTTGGTCCAGTACCCCGAACTCGGGTCGGTCAAGGACGCAGATCAACTAGATGCCATTGGTGCGTTGGGGGTTGCGAGGACCTTTGCCTTTGGCGGGGCAAGGGGCCGGGCATTCTATGACATGGAGGTCCTGGCTGCGGAAAGAGAGCGTGCCGAAAACTCCAGCAGCAGCACCTGCGTAAGCACCACCACAGTGCTGCCGACATCCAAGGAGGCCTACACGTCGTCCGCGTCGTCGGAGCAGGGGAAGGTTAAGGCCGAGGATACACTCGCTCATTTTCACGAGAAGCTCTTGCATTTGGCTGGGCGTATGAAGACACGGGAAGGGCAGGCGCTGGCCAAGGCCCGACATGAATTTATGGAGCAATTTCTGGCACAACTGGTGGGAGAGGTGTGGGGAGAGAGATAGCAGGGTTTGACAAAACAAATTTTGAGAGATGATTTGTTATCTATAATTGTTTGTGTGAGTTGCTCGTATCCGGGATTTTTACGTCGTCAACGAACGTAGGGCGCGAAAGTAATAATAATGCAAAATTATGCAAGAGTAATTTTCGTCTTTGACTGATTTATGTGATTTCTTCCTCTTTTTGTACCGTTTACACTCACTTGACGCCCCCCATGACCGACAAGTGTGCATGGTTGATGGCGACATTCTACCCATTCATTGTGTTTTTGTTTTTGTTTTACTGTTGGCTGTTGTTGCTGCCGGTACTCTCGCTTGTTGTCATTTCAAGTTAAGGCCATACACAGCAGCACCTTGTCCTTTCGTCCTATTTCTTGGGCGTCGATCGTATATATTCTCACTGACGGGGGAGCATCAACGTGGGTTTCCTTTATCTCCTTATTCGTATTCCGATTAGGAAATAAGGAGAAGGAAGGGAGAAGAAGACCCTTCGCATTTCCCTCCGTACACACACACTCAGTACACACACAACGTCGTCTGCCTGCTTGCTTGGGCCGCAGTAGTAGCCGATGGCTGCGCCCACAGACACACACACACACAAACGCCGCTCACAAATTCACACTGCACGGCACTGCATGCACACACTCTCTTTTACAATCGCATCTCTCGTTGTCTCTCTCTCTTCCCATTCCTATTCATGCGTAAGTTTCCCCTTTTCGTTTTTTCCCGTTGTCCCCATAGGCCTCCCCGAGTCTCTCCCATCCCCTAATAAGAACCTGCAAGGACGATGTATGAACCCATCGCACCTCCCGAAAGAGAAAAAAGAAACAAGAAGAAAAGAAAGGAAGCCCGTCCCTCCCTCCCTCCTCCTTCCCTTTCCCTATCTCACTCATTGATGTCTTTCTTACTGGCTGAACCCACGGCCCTGGCCGGAGAGGGTACGCAGGCGCTTGGACGCCCGGTCCACGACATTGCTGGGCTTGAAGAATTTGTTGAAGGCCTCCGTAGGGGAGAAGATCAAACGATAGACGACGGCGGCGAAGATGGCACCGACGACTGGGCCCCAGACAAAGATCCAGAGGTCGAGCTTAGAGCCGTAGATGGCGGCAGAGCCAATGGAGCGCGCGGGGTTGATGCCGCAGCCGTCGATGGGAATCATGGCGACGTGGCAGATGAGCACGACCAGGCCGATCTCCAGGGGAATCAAGGCCGTCATGTGGGGGTGCTCGATGGAACGCGCCGTGTCCGTGCAGAACAAGACAGCCAACACCAGGAGCATGCTGCCCATCACCTCAGCAAAGAACGCCTGGCCAACAGTGATCGCCACCGTGTCATCCCCGACGTTCAGCATCTGCAGCGCATTCATCCCGCCCTTGCCCAAGTTGAATGCGATCGGCGAAACCGCCTTGGCCATCGCCGTGCCCGTAATCGCACCGATGATCTGCGCCACAATGTAAAAGGCAGCACGAGGAGCTGTCATGCGACCAGACAAGGCGAGGCCCAGGGAGACGGCGGGATTCATGTTGCCACCACTGACGGCGTAGAACGCGTACACCAAAATAGTAATCATGAGGCCGGCCACGATACCAATGCGGAAGATCTCCTGCCCGTCGTTGGCCCCGGGCAAGCAGCTCAGGATCAAGAAGAAGAGGAAGAGCGTCGTCGCCCACCACTCGGCAATGACGGACTGCGCGAAGGTCGGATGGCTCATCTCCGCCAAGAAGTACTGCTTGTAGTCGTCCAGGGACCGCAACTTGCGGCTGGGCGGGCGGGCCTCGAAACCGGGCGCGTTGGCCTCCTGGTGGGGCTCGGCGGACACGGGGTCCATCTCCAGGTCGACGGGAGCCATAGAGCCAGGGGCGGCGGCGTGGGCGGTCTCAGCCATGCTTGAAGTTGGGGAAGAGGTGGTTGGGGGTTGGTCTGTGCCAAGTGTGTGGGTGGGGGAGGGGGAAGGAAGGGATGGGTGAGTGAATTGAGTGAATGCTAGAAGAGGAAGTTGTAAAGCGGTTCTCCGAGCCAGCACTCAAGCGACCACCGCACGTCAATAGTTCGTAGGAGGAGGACGACACATGGCACAAAGAGATAAGGGCTGATCCCGGGCAGGCGGACGAGACAAGGCTGAACACAGGCACAACCAAAGGGCTGTTCCCGGGGCAAAGGCCGCAACAAAAGCGGGGGGACGCCAAGAGTCCATCCCGCGCGCCGCTCTGCCAGATGAAAGGGTACAAGACAAGGGTGAGCAGTAAATGAGTGGATGAGAAAGGGGAGGGAAGGGCCACCGGGCTGTTCCCGGGGCTAAAGCCGCAACAAAAGCGGGGCATCCAAAGGGCCAACACCGCCACAGTGCCCGGGGTGGAGGAGAAGAGGACCAGCCTTGGGGGATAAGCCAGGCTGCCCGCACACACACGCCTGGGGCTTGCTTTGTCTTGAGGTCTGGTTGGTGGTGGGGGAAAGGGGTGTGACGGCCGACAAAGGGCGACACGCCTGAGTGGCTGTTGCTTGCGGGGGCGTAGAGGCGGCATTGGGAAGGGAGGCTTGGTGGTGGTGAGTGGTGGGCTGTGCGCAGGGCTTGTGGGGGAGTGGGCGTGGTGGGTGACCAGCCAGCAGCCGGATAAAATCTTGCACGTGGCCTGGTCGTTCGTGGCGGCGGGGGAGACATGAGGCTGTGCAGTGCTGTGCGGTGCTGTGCGTGGCTGTGTGGGGGCTGGGGGAGGGGTGATGTTGAGGTTGGGGCGGCGTCAGAGGCTGTGGGTGTGCGTGGGGCTTGTGTGATATGCAGGCATAAAGGCCAAGGTGTCAAGAGTGTAAGCCCAGCTTTGCCCAGTTTTGCCCAGGGCCACTCAAGCGTGGAACAAAAAAAGGGTTGTCGAGCGGTCGTTTGGTCCAGAATTGCTCTAGGCCAGCGTATCCACAACTTTGGTAGGGCAAGGCGGGGCGAGGGACTGTCA
>Ga0105055_10011847_pt1 | contig 10701 bp, 8 predicted proteins | sample BON03_FD_78090 | JGI IMG/M metagenome (GOLD analysis project Ga0105055, IMG submission 78090) | Freshwater microbial communities from Lake Bonney liftoff mats and glacier meltwater in Antarctica - BON-03 | ecosystem: Environmental > Aquatic > Freshwater > Ice > Glacier meltwater | place: Lake... | reverse complement strand
TGGTGACGCATCATCAGTGATAGGTGACACGTCATCATAATTCTGAAACACAACGGTTCGGATTGTTGCTTGCTTGTGGAAGGGTTCGCGTGGGTTCGCGTAAATCTCTGCCCGCAAGTTCGCGTGGACCCTGCCCGCAGGTGCGGGTGGGTTGCATGGGTTCGCGTAAATCTCTGCCCTTAAGATTGATGAATCATCAATGGTGACGCATCATCAGTGATAGGTGACACGTCACCATCATCAGTGATAAGTTGACTAGTAGTTAGTATCATGATACTAAATATTAATCAACTGACTCCTCATCAGCGACCTTCTAAAACCTCTATATAAGCACCTTGCCTTTTAGAAGAGTAAAACTCAAATCTCTCTAAGTATGACTCCAGTAGTGGAATACAAATCGCCTGAGCAGCTTTTGAGTGCGATATACCGCGGGAGGAAGGAGTACGGAGCCATGATCGGGCGCCTTATGAGCGATAGACTTGAACTCAACGAATCCCTTCTCAGTGATTACTCAAAGGAGGAGATGGAGGGGGGAGGGAGGAGAGAGATACGCAGTATAGTTTCCACCATCGACTTCTCTGAAATGCGCGGTAGGGGCGTGGAGATACTACTCAGAGTCACAAAGGGTCGGGGCAGGTGGTGGGCCATTGCAGTGAACGAGAGTGTCATTGATCTCGTGGAGAGATCATTCACCCAGCGTGTCCGGAACGGCCTTATTTGGCTTGTCACATTTGCAGGGGGTCGCATCGACTTTGCCAATACCAAGCGTAGGTTCTACACGAGTTTGCGTGATGATTTGATAGCGGAAGCACTTGACGGGATCATCGGATGCCCCTACAGCGGGCGATTCGGCGCCATCCACAAGAAATCTTATACATACTATATAGAACCCATTTTGAATTCAAAAGAGCCTTCTTTCTACATCCTGCGAAGTCGACTTATGGATTACCTCGTAGCGGTCCTTTCGATGACGCACAAGAGGCTCGGCGCATCCTCCCCCGGTTTAGAGCTGGACACTGACATGATGTTTGAGATATTCAAGTATATACAATTTCGCTGACTATGTAGTCACGCCAGGCGTAGAGTGCGAAGAGCATAGGAAGGAGTGGCCAGAAGTAGGCGTTGTGGGGTTGTGCGAACTCCATGGAGGTGATGACGGCGACAGAGGCAACCACTGTGTAGAGTAAAACAAAGAATGATCGCTTCATCTCTCTTGATTATGTGCTGTTTAAATATGCCTTCATAGATAGATCTATGACTCATCTCGAACTGTGTGGATGTAGGTATATAAGTAAGATTTTTTTGAAAGAAACTTGAAGAAGACATGGATATAGAGCAAGGGTCTGACATTCGAATATTATCGAATACATCGACAGAAGATGTTCCCGTAATTTTAATTAAAAACGAGAGAAAAACACCAGATGAGCATATTTTGAAGTTTCTTGTATCAAAAAATTTTAATATTAAGACTGCTCATTTGATTTGCAATGTTTTTGGTGTGATGGATATGAGTGGTTTGCAGGAATATGTTAATGAATGCATGCCTCGTAAAGAAAATTTAATTCATAGTCTTATAGTAGAAGAATACAAAGAGTTTTTATTGGAAGAAGAGATAGAGAGGATTCTGGTGATAATGACAAGGCCACTCCCTCCCTTACAGATGTCCTATAAGGTAGGTCACCTTCCACGCTAGCGACCATCATATAAATGTGAGAAGAATTGTATTATAATAAAATATTTACTGAACACGGAGCATCTACGCATACATATGCGGCTTGCTCGAGTAGTAAATGGCGAGTTGGAGGGCGATGATGACGTCGTCCTTCATGCCGCCGACCTTGCCGTTGAGCGAGACGCGCTGCTTGCCGAAGACGTCGGCGGCAGACTTGAACTGGAAGGAGTAGATGGAGAGTTGCTCGCGCAGGCGCTTGCTGTTGGCGGCAGCGTCGTCCGAGACGAGCGCGCCGTAGAGGTTGACTTGCTGCTCGCGCAGCATGTTGTTGAGAAGAGTCATCATGCCCATCTTGATGTCCTGCGTCGTGAGGATGCCGTAGCGCTGTGCTGTGTGGTCCGTGCGGTGCCGCGTCATTGGGATGCCCGCCAGCGCGCGCTGGTGGTGCTCAGCCTCGAAGCCGAGGTTGCGCTCGACCATGATGATGATCTCGCTGTGCTGGAACATGGCAATGTCGCGCAGGCGGGAGATGTGCCGCTCGACGAGGGCGAACTGCTTCTCGGGTTCCTGTGTGTGCGTGTGTCAGGGCACGCGCTGCAGCGAAAAAAAAAACTAAAAGGGCATATGGCTTACCTTGCAGCCGCTAAGCACGTCGATGCCCAAAACCTGTGATAATACGGGGCATAGTACAGTCAGTGTCGTGCCGGGGGTAAGCGGGGGACAATACACCGGGCAGCGGAAGCATGTTTCCAACGTCATAGAAAGACTGATGAGTGTGCGCAACAAGGACATGCTGCGTGGCATGGTCGAGTTCTCGCTCGCCTCTGTACAGAAAGACTTCTTCCAGGACAAGCAAACGGCCGAGCTGTACCGCATGAAGAATACGGCAGCATCGGCAGAGCACTGTGTCCTGCTCGTGATTTTCTTCCTGCTACTCAACGTGGACGCAGGGCTCAAGAAGCACTTATTTGACCTCGACATCCCCGCCAACGCGGCGAAGCTCTGCCGCTTCGTCACCGACTTGCGGCGCGTGCTGGTGCTCGACTTTTTCACAGACGACTCGCACTCGCTGCAGGACTTTGTCGACGCGTGCGAGGAGGCCTACGTGCTGGCGTAGGGCGCTTACCACGACACACCCCTTGACCCGGCAGATGCTCACGACGGCGTAGTCCGACTGTGGCCCGCCCGCCGCCGGGTCTACAACGATCCAGATCGTCTGGCCGAGTACACACGGCAGCGGGCTCGAGTTGAAGAGGATCTCGATGTCGCACTTGCGGAAGACCTGCTGCAGACTGTCGAATGCGAGCCCGGCCAGCTCAGACTGTATCAGATCGGGGCGGTCCTGCATCTGTAGAAAAAATAAAACACACTGAGTCAATTGGGCGAGTGCATTCAAATAGATGGACAACGACCACTTCAAAAGCAGCGGCTTCAGCCGGCTGAGCCCAGGCGCGCGCAGCACGGGGACGGGCGTGCCCACCATGATCTTCAGCTTCCTGTGCCTCTCCGCGCTCTGCCAGCTCGGTACCAGATGAAGCATGTGCACGCACTCATGTGACTTGCCGTCCTCCTTGCACTTCGCGCAGGCGAGTTCGATGCACCGGGTGGCGAAGAGCGGGCGCCCGGTCGCGGGGTCGACCATCTTGATTAGTCTAGTGTGTACATGTATGTTAGTATATTGTCATTGACATCGCAAAATAATGGCATGTTCATTTGGGCTCCCTTACCGTGTATAAAAGTTGATTTCAGACGTCAACGTGGAGATGGCCACGAGCGAGGCCGAGCCGATGGAGAGGATGGGGGCTGTAGACAATGTGGTGTCAGTATCACAACGATTGGTGCAAATTGATTAAATTCAATTCTGTAAATAGCTTGGACTTACCCACGGTCTGTCGTTGTTGCCCATCATGTAAAAAGCAATCCAATATGCCAAAAAAAATAAAAAATGGCAGTGTGTCAGTAGAAGAGATATCTCTGTGCCAATTTTCATACGCAGACAAACACATGGGGAGGTAACTGGTGTAATTGTGGGCTGAGGAAGAATTGATTGGTGATGCGAATCCAGATACCACACCTCGTAAAAAAAGCCTTCATCACAATAGGCTGCCTCTTCAAGTATCAACACGTCTCCGCCCGTTCCTGCACAAGGAGCGTCAGTCACGTGGATTGGTTTAACAGATAATAAAAAGACTTCCATCACTTGTCTCATCTTTTGTCGTCCCGATCTGCGCCCGCCGCGCATGCCCAACAGCCACGTCAGTCGCGCACCACACACCAACCAAACCCAACATACAGAGACAAAAGAGTGAGTGTCCCTTGTCAGCAGTGTGTGGGCAGACAGGGCACAATCGAAGCAGTTGTTGCCATACCTTTCGTCGTCCCGATCTGCGCAGGGACACGCGATTCAGCGCCAGTCCGCACCGAGAGAGAGAGAGAGAGAGGTCACGTCAGTATCCGTTCTACAGGCACGCAGTCGCAAAGCAGGACTCAAAAGGGCCGTGCTTCTGACGGGATTCGAACCCGCAACCTCCACCTCATAAGAGTGGTGCTCTGACCGTTAAGCTACAGGAGCACTCACCTTGCTGGGGTAGGAGTTAACGATCCTGATATCACGCTCGCCGCCGGGCCCGCGCAGGACAATCTCCTCCATATTCTGGCGCTTGACGTAGAAGTTGTGGGCGTGCAGGTCCTGCTTGCAGATCTCATAGAAGAACTTGACGACGCCGCGCAGCAGCTTCTGTGAGATGCGCTTGCACGTGCTGTAGATGCTGAGCTCGACGGCCGGGGCGCTGTAGAGCATGGCCGCGGCGAACATGGACACGCTGATGGTCTTGCCGAAGCGGCGGGGCGTGCTGATGAGCACCTCCTGCGCGAGGTGCTCCCACGAGTTCTCGACGAGCACTGCCTGGTGCATCTTGGCAAAGCTGCCCGGCGGCTCCATCTTCCAGAAGGTGCGCGTGCAGGCCTTGAGGAAATCCTCATGGAACTGGCGCTGGTGGAAGCTCCGGTTCCAGCCCGTGGTGTCGAGGAGCGTGAGCGCGTCGCGGCACTCCTGCATGCGCTGCATCGGCGTCTTGACCTCGGTCGCGCTATTGCGCCGGCGCGACTCGACCAGACGAGACTGCAGCGCAGACTGCAGGCGACTACCAACCTCTACCGCGTGCGTGCTGCGATCGCGCTCCCTGTATGCGGCGAGCAGGCGCGCGACACTGTCGCTCTTCTTGATATCGAGCGCCGCCATTGGGTGTGTGGATCAGACCCGTAAATAGATTAAAATAATTTATGTAGCTAAACACATGATTAAATAAATATGAGGGTGTATGTATCGAGTGTATGAATATTAATGTTTTGCAACCACTTGGTTACGGATGTAATCCTGGATTCTGGTTTGTATGTGTAAATGGCCTGTCTCATTTACAGCATTTGGTTGGAAAGCAACAAGTTCCCCTATCATACCAAGCTCTGCCTTCCTGTATTTTTCGTGTATAACAGGAATAAGCACCAGAGGATTGGGTTTGTGATCGTATTGTACACTGGCTCCTATAAATATGCATCTAGACCCGAAGTCTTGTATGTTACTTAACATGGCCGCGTTTTTTGAGGCGTAGAATGGGAATTGACAGAGGGAAAAGGCCACTGTTCCTTCCTTCGCCAAGCTCGTGCTTCGTGGCAAATCAATATCAACAGGCCACATGCTTTGCACTTCTGCAACCCATGTGTTGTTTTTAGAAGCACGAATCAATGTATCCTCTTTGATCATAAACCGTATATTCTGCCGACATCCTTCTGTATCGGAACTGCATGTCGATACAGCGAACCACACAAATACAATAGAACACATTCTGACAATGACACAGTCCCCGTGTTCATATGGAGTCAATGATGAATATACAAACCACAGAGTCACAAAGAACGCATACGTTGTATATAATGTGATAAGTCTAAGTGTGTTGATTTCTACCCATTCTTTGTCTCGCGTGTGTATGTCTGCAATGTTTATATCTTGCATCAACAATCTTCCATCCTCTATGCATTTTTTCCCACAATGCACAAACATGTAAATTGTGTTGTGGTTTTTCAAACAACTGAAGTACTCTGAAACAAACCCTTTTGCAAATCCATTCGAGAACACAACATCTGCCATATCGAATATACCTATAATGACAATATACCCCCATAACAAGACTCTCGAATACACAGGAACACTTCCACCGCTGGCTATAATAAGTAGTGATTTTACACAGGTTGATATCATGAGGATTATGACAGGCGTACACATCTTGAATTTCAGATCTGCTGCGAGTCCCGTGCAGAAAAACTGTATAATGTTATTTGCCAGTATTTTGGAGTTGCATGTTTCTAGCATGTTAAAAGCGAGAGCGCATACCAGTTGTACTATGGCTACCACTGCGATCGACATCACTAATACAGTCACCGCGGTATACATCACACATTCATATGGCTTTGCAAGCACGTTGCTGATAAAAACAGTCAGTGGCTGTGTACCTTCGCCGAATGATGCCATAAACATACGCATGAGGACTCTCATTACAACAGTAAGTGTTGTGAATACTACTTCGAATACGATGTACACCAGTGACTCGAACGCCTTGAGGAATGATTCCTCGAAGTTTGCTTGCAGTGTCGTTGTCCATTTTTCTTGAACATCCAGACTCAGATTTTTCACTTTGTCACATAAGGCATGCGGCAGAAACGTAGAGACTGCTGTGTGAAACCAGAATAGACACAAAAGCTGTCCTTGAAGGGCCATCGAAATAACCAGCGTAGTCTCGTCGTCTGTCCCACGTGTTTTGATAGAATGGTGTATTGTTGTCAGGAAACGAAAGACAATGGGCAGAGAGATAGACAATATTGGATTTGACCCCAGACCACGCACCGTCCGAGCAAATAATGTACAGAGTTCAATCTTGTCCGAGGTAGAATCGCCGTTCTTCATTATATTTGGATTACACGTCATGAAGGTATTGTCGTCTTTTGTCCAGTACGAATTCGAAGTCGCCAATACAGACGTGATACTTCTGTGCATACTCTCACTCATGACATTGACACTTGACATAGTCCCTACATTCAATATAACTGCTTTGTCCTTATTTCCCGCGCACTGCTTCGCAGATAGTATACTCAGAGACGTAAATTCACTGCACTCGTCATTATACTCCTTGTTGTATATGTCCCATTTACCAAATTGTTTACACATCGGGTAGTTTTTGACAAGACCAGAATGGTCATTGAAACATGCAGCGATCTGATTGACTTGGAGTTGGATCCCAACATCAAAGTGGATACTCACTGGTTTAGTGTGAGCCATGCAATTCAATGTGTTTGTAGATCCTTGCATATACAATTGAAGGTCGGGCGAGGCACTCGCCAATACTGTAAATATAAAGTTTAGACCAATCAGAAGGGTGAACCACACACTCCATTGCACGCATGTGTACACGCACCTCATTAAAAAAGTGAAAATTCCGATAAATCCGTGAAACAAACCTCCGCAAGTACCCAGGTTGGATATTGATTTCAATGAATTGTGGCATGTACACTCCCAGCAGTCAGGATCTATAGTGGCCTGGTGCACTGAACACTGAATCCAGTTGAATTTACACTTATCTATCAATTCATGCGTTTTCAGAGCCAATGTCGATCCCATTGTAAACAAATTGGCCATGTAGTTTCTCAATGGAGGCCCTAGATACCAGTATTTGTATGATGGATGGACAGTGTTATTTGTAATTATTTTTCCACTCATATCTTGAACGCTTGCCACCGTCAGAAATCTTTCTACATTTTTGTCTTGATCATCCGTGCTGAATATATCTCCATCATCCACGACGAAGCCTACATTTTTTTGATTCACGAGAATGTTTATGTCTGAAGCAACCTGTGTCGCACGTTTATTGATTGTCTGTACGACTGTCGGCGTATATGTCGAATATTTTACAATTAGCTGCCATACGACCATCAAAACCATATATGAAATAATGAAGACATCAATCACAGCCTGACTAGCTGTGGATCCAAACTCCATCCCGATACCCTGAATTACGATTGCATACTGAGCACGACCTCTTGTATTTCGATGTGCGATGGTATATACTTCTTATATACTGATGTATTTTAGGAATAACCCAATTAATATAAATGGGCTTCCCACTTTGTGTATAGGTCATTTCCTGGTATATTTTTTATTAACACAGCACGCAGCTTATAGGGAGGTGTAGTAGTGACATATTGATTATTTTCCATATATTTTAGTGATACCTGTCTGCATGTGATGTCATACATGTCACTTGATTCCGAAGTCACACCTATTTTTTCTTGAGAGTTTTCTTTCTTGGTGCTGAAAGTGTGGTTTGTCATGTCTATGTCTTTTCCATTGAAACTCACTACATACGTCTTACTATATTTGGAGAATACCAGCGCGGGTAGTGTATATGTCACTTTCAATATATCTACACGTGTTAACAATGTCAGATTTGGTGTGTCGTTTCTTGGTGTAATGTAATCATCGCAATTTTTCAGATATGAATCAGACAATCCTATTCTAACATTATTCAGCGCATGTATTGACATGTACATTTTAGGCTTTCTATCCATACACAAAACATCTATATACCCATTCGTATCATTTGTACAAATGCTATTGATTGTATGCATGAATATTTGCTTGATCAAAAGACGCTTCCAGAGCCAAATATATGTATCATTTACAAGTCTCGGGTTGTATTTTTCCGTATCAATCTTTCCATTCAAAAACAATTCAAGTTTACTGCTTGGTCTATTGACATTGTCACGTTTCCAATACTCTTTCATCTGTAATTGTATAGGTATGCCTTGATTCGAATGAGCCGTGTGGTGTGTCTGCATGTCGTTCCACATCCATGCCCATGCGTATAACTCGTCTTGCTCTATATCATAATACACCACATCATCAAACTGGTTTGAATTCAATTTCAGATCAATTGTATTAGAGTTATCCGTGTCTGTGGCATTGATATGTTTACTCGGAAGGTGTTTCATGCAATGGTTCACATCGCGTATTGGCCACGTATCCAAAATTTTACAGCTCTTGTTCTGAATTTTGACGTAATTGTATCCTTTAAATTCGATTGTGTTCATACCTTCTTCATTGTGTATACCACCCAGAACCTCGAATTTTCTGACTGGAATCCACATTTCATTATTTATCATTATGTAATAACAGGCCATGACTGGTTCATGCCATTTATTTAGAGAAACTTCTTCTAACTGAGTGCTTTTGATATATATTTTCAAAGATCTATACTGTTCACCAGTCAAATTATCCACCAAATCGAGTGACTTTTTTTCATGGTTTATCCAAGGCAGTGTATTGCTCAATTCATATTTTTTGATACGTTTATATTCCCAAGACTCAGTAGATGCCATATACCACTCACCTCCATCACATTCGACTTCCAAGTCCCATTCTATTGTGTCTTTTCCATCAGTCATATGAGATTGTATAATATCTTTTTTAACCCACTGTGCCTTACTCGATATATAGCAACCGCATTTGATATTATCTCTGTCTATGTATCTGACATTCACCATCATTATTCGCAGCAAATATTTTAGTTTTTTCTTGATGATTTCATTAGTATCTTCCTCAAACGTGACACCACATTCTTTTTCCAATTTGGTCTTGATAAGTTCCTCACATATCAACACCTTCCAGGCGAATGGGATGTGAGGCTCGCGGTATTCTTGTTGCGTTCTGCCAAATTGTGATTTCGGGACATTGACGCTGAGATCTTGTACCCACATTGCTTGAGACGGTGCCAATTTCAAATCCGTCTGCATTATATCATCTACTGTATCCAATAATAAATGACGGAAAGATTTAATGTATTTGTCCGACTCGTATTCTCTATAAATCTGATAGGCAATATTCCGCAAGTCTATGGTCATTTTATTCTGTGTATGTGTACTGGAAGATGGAACTGTCGGAGCAACTGTGCTGAAGAAGGCTGAGTCGTCCTTCTTGATCGTATCAAATAGATATAGAATTTCAGATTGAGTTCCGACTGGCAATGTATGCAGAACTCTCTGAAACTCACTGCCAATGCTCTCGGTCTCGTACCGCAACGCCAGTTCTTTCAGCGCGAATAAATTGACACACCTGATCATACGCAGGAACAACTCGACGTTGGGTGTTCTCAGACGTTTTACGTATGCTTGCATCTGTGTGTCGATAAGGGGTAATGTAGAATGTAAAGATACCTGACAACGGGATGTGAGAGACTTGGATGTACTGGTATGTCCTATGTCGTGTATCATCCGCAGCTGTTCTGTGGATTGACATTGTAAGCGAGTGGACACAACACTTATTTTTTTCAGAATGCCAATCTTCAGGTTGTCCAGTTTCACTTTCATGCTCTTGTCTCCTTGCACTTCTCTCCATACGATACTCGATACAATGTCATACATTACATTCTCAAACTCGTCCATCAACGGCTGTACTATTGTAGTGTTGAATATATTGTCTTTCGTGAAAAACTCTGTATTAGACTCACTGGACTTTCTTTTTTTGACAGTTGTGTCGTTTGGGATTTCAAGGTCAGTGTCAGAAAATGATTCGAAGCCCATATTACCGCCACTGTCATTAGACAATAGGATCAAATTCCATATATCAAGCAGCGTCCACATACCCTCGTTTGATAAACTCTTTATTGATTTTGCTGGTGCAGGCACCCTACCTGTTTTTGCTGGTGACTTTGTTGAATTTGAATCGTCAGACGATTCCGAGCTTTCTGAATCAGAGTTGGATGACGATGTGTCTGATGCCATACCAGCTGATGCTTTTGCACTAGCACGTGTTTTGCGAACAGGTTTCTTGACAGCTGCGGATTTACTGATTTTCCTGCTCTTAATATCGTTCATGAATTTCACGAAGTTGACCCGCTGTATCGCAATACATTTGATGTCTGCTGCATCACGCACTCGCACAGTGTACTTATTTGACAAAACAGACCAGTTTGCAAAAAAGCCTC
>Ga0105055_10011846_pt1 | contig 10701 bp, 6 predicted proteins | sample BON03_FD_78090 | JGI IMG/M metagenome (GOLD analysis project Ga0105055, IMG submission 78090) | Freshwater microbial communities from Lake Bonney liftoff mats and glacier meltwater in Antarctica - BON-03 | ecosystem: Environmental > Aquatic > Freshwater > Ice > Glacier meltwater | place: Lake... | reverse complement strand
TGACATTCGTAGCTATATCTCGACGGCTCGCAAGCAGGGGCATAATGTCATCAAAGTCCTTTTCGGTGCTTTGACTGGCTCCCCCTTCCTCCCTGCCTCTGACTCAACTGTCTAAATAGTAACCAATTTAGAACCGCGGATGTACAGGAAGACGCGGATTTATCGGGCTACAGACGATAAATCCGCGTCTTCCTGTACATCCGCGGTTCTGTTTGCCGCCGTCTAACCTACCTGCACCAGCTTCAAGCAGACCGGTGTCGGCACGGCCGCTACCTGACCTGTCGGTGTCAATTTCCCCGTCTGTGCATCGATCCAGAAGGTGACCACGGTGCTGGTATCTTGATTGGCCGCTAGCAAGATGGTGCCCGTCGGGTCAATTGCGAAATTGCGCGGTGTTCGGCCCTGGGTCGATTCGTGACCCAGCGCTGTCAACTGGCCAGTCGCCTCGTCAATCCTAAAGATCGCAATGCTATCGTGGCCACGGTTGGAACCATAGACAAATTGGCCGGATGGGTGGACATGAATGTCGGCACAGTGGCTGCGACCGCTAAAGTCAGCGGGCAGCGTGGAGAGGGTTTGGATCGCACTGAGTGTGCCTTGCGCTTCATCATAGGCAAAGGCTGTCACCGTCGAGCCCAGTTCGTTGATCACATAGGCGTGGCGACGCGAGGGGTGGAAATCAAAATGGCGTGGCCCTTGCCCGGCTTGTATCTGTACCCAAGGCGGATCATTCGGGATTAATTTACCCTGTGCCAAATCCAACTTGTACTGCATCACTTTATCCATGCCCAGATCCGGCGCAAAGGCATAACGATTGCCTGGATCGATCATGAAGGAGTGGGCATGCGGACCTTGCTGGCGATTGGGATCGATGCTCGACCCTTCGTGCTGGACAAAATCACTCGGCTCACCCAGGCTGCCATCGGCCGCGATCGGGAACATGGCGACACTGCCGCTGGTGTAATTGGCCACCAATAGAAATTTCCCCGTCGCATCTACGCTCAAATGGCACGGATCAGCACCACCGGTTGATTGTTGATTTAGGTGGGTCAAGTTGCCAGTGGCTGCGTCGATGGCATAGGCGCTAACGGCGCCGCCAGCACGGCCATCCGGCGTCTTCATTTCGCTAACGGCATAGAGCGCGCGTTGTTGAGGGTCAATGGCTAGAAAGGAAGGATTGGTAATCCCTGGTGCGACGCTAACATAGGCCAACGCCCCCGTCGTTGGATCAAAGCGGTAGAGATAGATCCCCTCTGCTGCGCCATCGACGTGGCCCAGTTTTCCGGTATAGGTTCCCACATAGACACGCGTTTCGGATTGATTTTGTTGAGCCATAATTTATTCTTTCCCTTTTTGAGTTCGCTCATCAGCCGCAAGTGGGCAAACACATTGTTTTTGACAAGGGCAAACACCGGTTTGCACACTTTGCACAGATGAGCCTTTGAGTTTGCTGCCTACACTAGCGGCGGCAGTTGATCCGGTGGCAATAAAACTTGAATCGAGCGCGCCTGACCCGGCATGCGCGCAATAAAGCCAAGCTGTTCCAACTTGAGCACCATCTGGTGAACGGTAGGCGGCGTCACTTGGAAATAATGCTGCATGTCAGCTTCTGCTGGTGCTTGGCGATTGATTTTGGTGTAGTAATAGATGAAGGCCAGGTATTGGCCTTGCTTTGCGGTGTAGGTAGGCATACGCGTAAATTTCTGCTCGCTATTTCGTCCCGCACTATATGCTATCCGCCTGGGATTGTCAACCAAGCGAAATTCGGGCAATGTGCCAGTGACAGACCCAATGGTGCGCTTGTTTACCGCTCGACACTGATCACTGTATTTGGCTCAGGTCGATCAATGTGTGTTACAACGCCGTCCGGCCAGTGCACCGCTAAGAAATCGGGTTGTACACCAGTTGGAAAACCAAAGTGGACGCGGGACGGATTGCCGGATAGATAACCACCAGCCACATGCACATGGCGATAGTAGGTGGCATCGGGCGTGTGGAGCACCAATTGGGCGCCGATCCCATGCCGATTGCGGCTTTGCAACCATTGTAGATCTACTTCCAGGCTGTCGCCGCGGCAGAGTTGGTTTTCAAAGAGTTGCGCGGGGCTGCCCAAGTTATTGACAACAATATCGAGGTCGCCATCATTGTCCAGGTCTGCAACCACCATGCCCCGCCCGCTGCGCGTGGCGTTCAAGCCCCAGTCAGGGGCCAGTGCAAAGCGCGCCCCGCCCATGTTGTGAAACGCTTGATTCTCCTCTACCAATTCTTGATTGGGGAGATGTTCCAGCGCGCCTTGATCGACCATGCCGTTGACCACATAAAGATCAAGATAGCCATCATTATCAAAATCACCCAGTTGACCAGACCAACTCCACCCCGTAGCATCCACGCCCCAGGCGACCGCCCGATTGGTGTAGCCCTGGGCGCCATCGCCCATTTGAAGCACGTTGCCGAGCAACTGCGGATCATCGGCAGCCGACGACTCTTCCAGATCTAAGAGAACCGGCTGCCAAGCCGCCAGGGTCGCGGCGTCTGTGGTATATGGCTTCATGTCGGTGGCAAACAACTCATAGACGCCGTTATTATCCACATCTGCCCAAGCAAAGCTACGTGTGCTGTAACCCGTGCGAGCAAAAGGTGTCGCTGCCGGCCACGCGTTGCTTTGGTGCGTCCAAGCCTGGTCGGGCAGAGCGCTGTCGTTGCCAACCAGAACATCCAGTTGGCTGTCGCTATTGATGTCGAAGAGAGTAAGCGCCAAGGCTAGCGTTGTGGTCGCCAGTGCCGTTGGTGTAAAGGCTATGGCTTGATTGGTATAGGCATAGATGCCACTGGCTACACTCGGTGACAAATTTGTCGTATACGCCGCGGTCACCAAGTCGAGATCGCCGTCATTGTCCAAGTCGACCCAGTCGATGGCCGTGGCCGGCTCGGCGATGCCCGGCAATGTCTCCCGCGTAAATTGTTGGTTACTCCACACAGTATCAAGCGCGACGGTTGACCCCAGGTTGCGCCAATAGTCGAGCGCGCCGGTCTGTTTTGTCAGGACAATATCCTGCCAGCCATCGCCATCGACATCTACGATGTTGACGGTGCGCGTGCGCCCAGTGCCAAAACCATTCCAGCGGAAGGTCAGGTTGCCTTCATTCCACAGTAATGTGTCGGCGCCGTCGTTGCCCCCCAGCACAATATCGAGATCGCCATCATTATCTAAATCATTGATCGCAACCCCAGCGCCGTTGGCGATTGGTAAAGGCCCCATATTCGTTTCGAGCGTGGTCACATGCGGCAGATCGTACGGGATAAAGCGTCCGCTACAGGATAGCTGTGCCGATGCGACTGATGGGCTGAAGACGCCCGGCGCAGGCTGCGTAGGCGGCGCGACTGGTGGCTCGGGTGGTAGCGAGGGCGTTGGTGTAAACATACCTGACACCTGCCTTGTGGGCGGTGCCTGTTGAGGCAACACACCGGGTGTAAATGTACCTGGTGCGTGGGTGGTGGGCAAAGCTGTAGCAGGGGCAGGAGTTGCCGGTGGTGTAAATGTGCTTGGGACAGGCGGCTCCGGCCATGGTGTTTCGAACGCTGGTGAGCCCCAGGGTTCTGGTGTGACAACAAATTCCCACTGTGTCGGTGTCGCGTCTGCTTCACGCCTTTCTGTTGCTTTTGGTGTCGGTGCCGGTGGATTGGTAGGGGTATCCGTAGGCACAGTCGGCACGATGATCGAGGTTGGCGTATCTGTCGGCACAGTGGGTGTGTCGGTGGGTGTGTCGGTGGGTGTATCCGTGGGTGTATCGGTCGGTATAGTGGTCGGGGTGTCCGCTTGCCCCTGGACTGTGGCGGTAGGCGTATCGAATTCAGGCGAGGGGGTTAGCACGAGCAATTCGGCGCGCACAACAAGTGGCTTGGCCATTGCGATAGAAACAGCCGCTTCCGTTACGGCATTATTGCGTGGGGTCGCAACCGAGCCTTGGGCTGCACTCTTGCCATAGGTGGTGAGCAACGTTAGGATCAAAAGGAAGAGCACAAAGAGGATAACATCAGATTTGATTGGGGTTTTCATTGTTGCTTTGCTCCCTATCATGCGTCTTAATGATGGCAATGATCAATTGTCTAACATTCCTGGCGGTGTAAATAGCGCTGGCACTCCTCATTGGTCAGGGTACGCGTCACGCGACTGTGCGCCAGGGCTAATAGTTCAACCCGATCCAACGTGTACAACCGAACCATCTGATCGGCGCCAATCGTGGCTAGATGCAAGCCGTCTTGGCTAAAAAGCGCGCTGTGGACCTCGGCTGTGTGACCGCCCAGGGTCAATAAGTTATCGCCGGATATAACATCCCAAATTTTCGTTGTCTTGTCGCCACTGGTGGTGATCAGGCGCGTGCCATCGGGACTAAAGCGTACACTCGCAACCCGCGCCGTGTGTTCTGTTAGTGTTAAGAGAAGCGCCCCTGGCATTGCGCTAGCGTTGGGCGCAGTTGCAATATTCCACAGTTTGGCGGTGCCATCATAGCTGGCGCTGGCTAACCGTTGCCCATCTGGACTAAAGGCCACGTCCCAGATTTCACCGGTATGCCCCGTCAGGGTAAATGCAGCCCGACCCACAATGGCATCCCAGATGCGCACTGTTTGGTCCGCACCGCCCGCAGCTAACAAAGCGCTATCGGGGCTGAAATCAAGCGCATGGACAATATTGGCCTGGCTGGGCAGCGTCAGCAGCAACTTGCCCGTCGTGGTATCCCAAACGTTGATCGCAATCGGTTTGGCGCGGCTGGAGGTGGCCAATTTTGTGCCGTCAGAATTGAGTGCGAGTGCTTCATAAACCTGGCTGATCGGCTCAGAGAGGGTCAATACGCGCCGGCTGATATCATCTAGCCCGGTGGCTTCCATATGCCATACGCTGGGTGGCTCGACGAGAATGCCGACGGCCAATCGGCTGCCATCCGAACTGAAATCGGCTCTACCCACTTGGTGGGGTGGATGAATGGTCTCGCTCATCACAGGGTGGCCGGTAACAAGATCCCAACGCGTGAGCGTTCCTTCCTCGCCCAGGGTGGTCAAATAGACGCCATCAGGCGTAAAAACAGCGTCATCAATCTTCTCGACTGGGTCAAAAAGGGTGACCAACTCGCGGCTAGGGCCAATCTGCCAAACTCGGGCCGTGCCATCGGCGCTGGCCGTTGCCAGTTGGGCGCTAGCTGGGCTAAAAGCAACCCCGTATACGGCACCCTTGTGACCAGCTAAAGTTAACTCTTCCTGACCGCTCGCCACGTTCCATATTTTGACCCGTTGGTCCTCACTGGCTGTCGCCACGCGTAATCCATCGGCGCTAAAGGCCACGTCGCGCACCGCCGCGGTATGGCCGAACAGTTCATGGATCACCTGGCCACTGCTACTGTCCCAAATTTTTACACTGTCAAAGGCGCCGGTCAACAATTGCGTCCCATCGGGGCTAAATGCCATGGCAAAGATATTGGCTTTGTGGCCTGGGAAAGTTAACACTTTCTGGCTAGAAGCAAGATCCCAGAGCGCAATACTGCCATCGACACGCCCGGTGGCCAGATGTGCCCCATCCGGACTAAAAGCCAGCGCATAGGTAATCAGCTTTTCCGCTGAATCACTAATGGTAGTCAGGGGAAGGCCGAAGGAAGTGGCTGCAAGACTCCAGATCTTGATTGTGCCGTCAAACCCACTGGTGGCTAACCGCCGGCCATTGCGACTAAAGGTGACACTTTTCACTTTCTCGTTATGCCCCATGCGTTCAAACATCTCTTCCGGATCAGTCGCATTGGCGATATCCCAAAGTTTGGTATAGCCATCATCGCTTACGGTGGCTAGCCAGCGCCCATTGGGGCTGAAGGCAATGTCGTTGATCGCGCTTTGACGCCCAGGAATGGTCAAGCGCACCTGTTTGGTGATGGCGTCCCAGACCTGAACGACACCGTCGGCGCCGGCCGTAGCTAGATAGTGGCCATCGGGACTAAACGCGACTGCGTTGACGGCGCCGGTATGGCCGGCCAGCCGCCATTGAATGCGGGATGCCTGGATCGCCTGGTGCAAGGCATCTTCTGCCTGCGCCGTATAGGTCGTCGAAACCGCCTGCATCGCCAACAGGATGCTTAGCTCTGGGTCGGTGGTCAGGTTGCTGATCGCAGCGGCGGCTAGCTCGCGCGAATGGGCGAGCTGCGCTTGAGCCTCGGCTGTTGCTTGCGCGTGGATGGCAACTGTTGCCGCGGTTTCGGCGATTGCTTTCTGGTCGTGCGCCACAGCGGCATTATTCACCGCCCACAGACTTAGCAGGGTCAGGGCGAGCATAACACCCAGCGAAGCGATAACCAGGTTGCGCCGACGCGTTGCCGCTTGCTGCGCCTGCTCATGTTCGAAGCGTGCTTGTTGGTTGCTCCTTTCTAATAACTCGCGCTCTTCAAGGGTAATATCATCAGGATGTTGCTCGGCAAATTGCTGCGCCGCAACTAGTTGCGCCGCGCGCAGTAATTTGTCTGGCGTGCGGCCGCCGTCCGTCCAAAGCCGCAATGCCGCAGCAAGAGGATTGAAATAGGTGGCACGCCAAGCCTGGTTGGCGGCCAAAATGGGCTCAACAAGACGATCATGCGCCAGTTCGTACCAGGTGTCACTGCCACGTAGATCGGCGCGAATGATGTAGGCATTGTTCAAGATTTCGATGGCGGCATTGTCCAACCCTTCGGTATCATGCACCCCGCGGTAGACCAACCCGCGTGTACGCGCCGGCGTGATCAACTGGGTTTCGAACCAGGTGCGCAGACGTCTTTCGGGCAGGGCGATTTCTGTGATCACTCTGTGCAGGGCGCTTTCGTAAAAACTGATCAACGCCTGGTCCACGTCGCCAAACTCCTGGACATCTTCGGCCTGAATCTGGGTATGGCCGGCGGGCAGATTATCCCACAACTGGCGACAGACGATCTGCAAATGAACCGGTTCGACATATTGACCTAGCAGCGCGGCGGGCATTGTCGCATCTGGCAGGGGTTGGCCGGTCTGGATGCGGCGCAGATTGTCTACCAGCGCTTCGGCAATCCCGGCGGCAAACGGTCGCCCGGCCTGCGCGGCGGGTTCTTGCACTGCCGCCAATGCGCCGGCCAGCGAAAGTCGTTCAATGCCAAAGCGCGTCCGCAGCCGGTCGGGCATCTGGATGGCGTAGGAATCAAGCCGGGCCAGATAATCCTCGCGCATAGAGAGCAACAAGCTTAGCTGCGGATAATCGGCTAGACAGTTTTGTAATTGGCGAAAGAAATCGGCGCGCTCGGCATGACGCGCGGGGTGTGTGGTAAAGAGTTCCTCGAATTGATCCAAGATGAGGAGGCGGGGACGTAACCGCCGTTCATCGGGTGCGGGGATAAGATAAGCGCGCAAGCCTTCACTTAGGCTATGCCCAACGATTTCGCTCGGCTGGGCATTGATCCCATGTAGATTGACCAAAGTATTGAAGACGTAAATATTGTTTACCTGTCCGTCATCCACACCTGGCAGTAGATGGCCGCTCACCCGGCTGATGGGCAGCACATGGACTTTTTTGCGCGCTTGCAGAATCGGTAGTAAACCAGCCTGAATCAGCGAGGTTTTGCCGGCCCCCGACAAGGCATGGAGTACCACCGCCCGCTGCGCGATCACCAGTGAGGCTAGTTGCCGCGCCTCTTCTTCGCGCCCGCGAAAGTTGATTGCCTCCTCTGCGGCAAAGGGCCGCGGACCGACATAGGGATTAGGCAAGGGTTCAGCCGGGGCTGGGGCAGGGACAGGCGGTGCGTTACTGTCACCCATGCTGCCGCTCCTGCCAGCGGGCATATAGATCCGCCATAAATTGGCGCGTGCTGCCCCAGTAGAGATCAATTTTCGACGTGGAGAAATATTTTTGGAAGTAGCGTACAATTTCCTGATTTTTGGCCGCGTCCACGTCATCGGCCTCAATCTGTACCGCTACATGCAGCATGCCCCAGCGCGCCAGATCTAGATGGGTTAACAGACCGCGCATAATTACCTTTAAATCCAGGTCTTCTAAGCGGTACCCCAGAAAAAGTAAAGTCGTTGAAGCCAATGCCTCATGCACACTTGTAGGCAGTAGATATTCGTAGTCACGCGCGATCCGAGCCAGATAGTCAAGATAGTCATCTTCGGTCAGCACCAGGGAAAGCAAGTCCTCTTCTGTGCCAAAAAGATGGACGATCACAGGTTGCTCCGGGCTAGGCGGTGGTTCTAGATCATAATGGGGACGACGAGCTTGGGCTTGGACTGGTTCGCGCCAGGGAATTGTGATCTGTCGCGCCGGACGACCCGTAGCTTGCAGCGCCAACGCCATACAGTTATCTAGATTGGTCGTGATGTAGAGCGGCAGGGCCAACTCGGCTAATTGATGGTGCAGCTCACTTTCAAGCCGTTCTTGGCTGCGCGTTGACCAATCGGAGGCGGTGATGATTTCGACAAGCCCCCGCCGGCGATCTTCCGGCGCGCTTTTGAGACCTAGCCTTGCCTTAAAACCGGTGGCTAGAATGCGCAGTAATTCTTTGCGCAGCCGGCGGTTATCCACTGTGCCGATAAATTGGGCGACATGCGGCAAGCTATCCGAGTTGGCAAAGGGATAGTTGTTCTCGGCAGCTAGCGTATAGGCCACTTCCTCCGGGCTGGGCAGCAGATCCGCCGTTACGCCTGGCCCCAGGAATGGTGTGCATTCGCCATCTTCAATATTGTCGAGCAGCGTGTTCCAGAAGCTCTCGGCGCGATCACCGATAATTTGGCCGCGTCGACCAAAGAGCAATCCACTGCGTAAGCGCATAAAGAGCACGGGAATTTCAGCACCCGGCAATTGGGCTGTCAGCACGGCCGCCCGCGCTTCGTTACAGGCCAAATCCACCTGGCCGTGCTCGAGCAACTGACGGTAGAATGCGCGGCTAAATGCCTGACCAGTGCTCACGGCTATCCGATCCTGCATGGCGATAACCGCTGGCACGCCGGCTTTGATTAGCGCGGGAGCAAAGCCGCGCATGGCGTCGGTTGCGTCACGCGTCGCCGTTTCACAACTGTCTAGATAGACTAGCCGCAATTTGTCGTCGCGCTGACGGTCTGTATCTGCCAGTTGGCGGGCCAACATAGCGGCAAAATCTTTGTCATGCACAAATTCTACCTGGTTGATAGCGTTGGCCATGACGAGCAGCGCTGTGCCATCTTCCTTGTTAAATCCGCCATGGCCGATAAAGTGGAGAATATGATAGCCCGCTTTTAGTTCCGCTTCGAGTGCGACCAACGAACATGGCTGCGCCAAGCGTGTTACCGTAACGGTGCCCGCAGTCACTAGTTCCGCTAGAGCCACCTGTAGCGTTTGCCACTCCTGTTCGACATCAAAAGGCTCTAGGCCGGCTTCGACTAGATTTTGCGGATTGGGGATGACGACGAGAATTCTGATTGGACGCTTGAGGATTGGATGACCAGGTTGCCATACACCTGCCAAATACCGCGAAAATGGCGTTGCCATCGTCGTGGCGATCGTTTGTGATATTTGGTTGTTGCGTACCTCGCGCAATAATTCCCAAGGGATGGCATGCAATTCGGGGGCAGCAGTATCAATGCGCAGCCGTATACGACATTGCGGATGGGCGCTACGCACCGTGGCCCAGGTTACTTTGATCGCTTCGCTGCCACAGAGCCAGTTGAACAGACGCTCGCCGTCATGCTCTGGGTTGCTGCTAGGCTGCCACGGTAAAAAGGCTGGATCAAGATAGCCGCGCTGAAATTCTTGCTCATCGTTGAGCGTGAACTCAACGGGATGGCCAGTGCTCTGACGCTCAAGGATACGAATTTCAAGATCAGCATAGGCTGGTTCGTGGGGCATAGGCGGGTTCCTGATGATCCAAGACTTGCTGAGAATTCTGTTTTTAGTTTAATTGGTCACCTGCCCAAACCCCTTCTTGATCGACACCTCCATACTGGCCCAGGAAGAAAAGGCCACGGGGACGTAACAGGGTTAGAAGTTACGCAGTTGCGATCACCGCCATCTCTGGCGGACGTTCGGCGAGCTCAGACTTCGGCGAGCTCAGTCGAGTCGTCGAGTCGTCGAGTCGTCGAGTCGGCAGGATGCCAGCGTTCCCGGGGCAACTGCGTAACTTCTAAGGGTATGAATATTTTGTAGAATGGCCGGAAAATCGGCTTTCGGCACGTGAAGCAAACAGTTCAACGCATAGACCGCGTCAAAACTCGCCGGTGGGAAGTTGAGATGGGCAAAGTCCATTACACAGGCATTCAACCCTCTGCCTTGACAGTACTTTACCATCGCTGGCGATAGATCGGTGCAAGTGGTGATAAATCCATTTTCCTGAAAGAAAAGGCTATCACGTCCAGTGCCAGCGCCAATTTCTAGCAGATCCTGCTTGCCTTCTTGTTGCGATAGCGCCATAAAGTGGGCGCGCGCTGTGAACTTCCACATTTCCATCGGCCGATCGGCACGCTCGCCCACTTTGCGATCATACGCCGTGCGCAAGCTTGTGATCACTTCTTGATCCACAAAAATCTCCCCACCTCCATTGGTTACCGTTCACGACTTGAGTTGCGCGAACCATTCACGCAACACTTGGGCATGTTGCGGCAGCGCAATTTCCGGCTCCTCAATCTCAGGGTGCCATTTCTTTTCCCACTCGGCGCTGATATAGCCGTTGTAGCCTTCGCGCTGCAATAACTCGA
>Ga0105055_10011845_pt1 | contig 10702 bp, 11 predicted proteins | sample BON03_FD_78090 | JGI IMG/M metagenome (GOLD analysis project Ga0105055, IMG submission 78090) | Freshwater microbial communities from Lake Bonney liftoff mats and glacier meltwater in Antarctica - BON-03 | ecosystem: Environmental > Aquatic > Freshwater > Ice > Glacier meltwater | place: Lake... | reverse complement strand
GTGGCTTCGTATGACCTTCTCATTACCAACGTTGTCGTCGTTAACCATGACGGTGAGTCAAAAGCGCAAGATATCGGCATAGCGAACGGGTTGATCTCTCAGATCGGATCTGACCTCGACCGGGCTGGTGCGAAGAAATTGGTTGATGGCACTGGCAAAGTTGCCTATCCAGGAGTAGTCGATGGCCATCAGCACTGGGGAATCTACAACCCACTCGATCAAGACACGGTCTCGGAAAGTAAAGCCTCTGCCCAAGGTGGTGTGACAACGGCAATCACGTACATGCGCACCGGTCAGTATTACCTCAACAAAGGTGGCAGCTATCTTGACTTCTTTCCAGAAGTGTTAGAACTTAGTGCTAATCGCGCCTATGTTGATTATGGATTTCATTTAGCACCAATGTCAAAGCAGCACATTTCTGAAATTCCGGAGCTAATATCGCAATTCGGTGTCGTATCATTCAAGATCTTTATGTTTTATGGTAGCCATGGGCTGCATGGGCGTTCATCCGATCAATCATCATTCCTGATGATTCCAGAGGATGAGCAATACAATCTGGCCCACTTTGAATTTGTCATGCGAGGTATTCAAAAAGCGCGCGAGCAATTTGGAGAAAAGGCGGATTCAATTTCACTTAGTCTTCATTGTGAAACTGCAGAGATCATGACCGCGTATACAAAGATCGTTGAAGAAGAAGGCAAGTACAAAGGACTCGAGGCCTACCACCATTCTCGTCCTCCTCATTCCGAAGGCCTAGCAATCACAATTGCTTCTTATCTTGCGCATGAGACTAACCTTGCAAATATTAACTTACTTCATCTTTCCTCTTTTAAGGCAGTAGATGCTGCACTTCGCATGGCAGAAGCCTTTCCGCAAATAAATTTTCGCCGCGAAGTAACTATTGGCCACCTTCTCGCCGACATTCATAACTCTCCCGGTGTGGGAGGAAAAGTCAATCCACCACTTCGGCCACGTGAGGATGTGGAAGCCCTATGGAATTTCATAAAGAAGGGACAGATCGACTGGGTTGTTTCAGATCATGCCTGCTGCAAAGATGAGTATAAATTTGGAGAACCTAGGGAAGATGTATTCCTTGCAAAATCAGGCTTTGGCGGCACCGAATACCTACTTTCAGGGCTTGTAACCGAAGGTCTCAAGCGCGGGCTTTCACGTTCTGATATCGCGCGGCTATCTTCGCATGCACCAGCATCGCGGTACGGCTTGAAGAATAAAGGTGCGATCGTAGTGGGATTCGATGCCGATATCGCGCTCGTCGATGAAAATCAGAACTATGTGATTCGTGCAGAAGATTCCGAATCATCACAGGAGTACACCCCATTCGAAGGATTCACTATGACGGCAAAGGTTACAGATACTTTTGTTCGAGGACACCACGTTTTTGAAAATGGAAAAATCGTTGGCACACCACAAGGAAAGTATCAGTACCGCGCTTGAGTGCTCTCAAAGGAATCCGCATAATTGATGCCGCAACGTTATTTGCTGGTCCAATGGCGGCAACGATGCTGGCAGATTTTGGTGCCGAAGTTATCAAAATTGAGCACCCGGAAAAGGGTGATCCAGTTCGTCAACATGGATATCAGAAGGATGGAATTCCACTCTGGTGGACAATGCTCGCACGAAATAAAAAGACGCTTGCGCTCCACCTCGGAAAAGCTGATGGCGCAGAAATCCTCAAGAAGTTAGTCGCACAATCTGATGTCTTGATTGAAAACTTTCGTCCCGGAACTTTGGAGCGTTGGGGCCTCGGTCCGGAAGTCCTCCATGCGATAAATCCCAAATTAATCATCGCCCGCGTTACGGGATTCGGTCAATTTGGTCCCTACTCTGGACGTGCTGGGTTCGGCACCCTTGCCGAATCGATGTCTGGATTTGCCGCAATGACTGGTGAACCCGATGGTCCCCCAACGCTTCCGCCATTTGGTTTAGCTGATGGAATTTCCGCACTTGCAACTTCACAAGCGATCATGATCGCACTTGCCGCTCAGAAAAATCCGGAAAGTGAAGGCTTTGGCAAAGGCCAAGTAATTGATCTTGCGATTATTGAGCCGATTCTTGCCGTTATTGGCCCGCAACCTACGGTCTATGACCAACTTGGAATTGTGCCGCCCCGAACCGGTAATAGAAGCGTAAATAATGCACCTCGAAATACTTACAAGACAAAGGATGGTAAATGGGTAGCGATCTCTACCTCTGCCCAATCCATTGCAGAACGCGTCATGCACCTAGTTGGACACCCCGAAGTAATTGATGAACCGTGGTTCAAAGCTGGCAGCACGCGCGCTGCCTATGCAGATCTTCTCGATGGCTATGTTGGCGACTGGATCGCACAACGGACAACCGAAGTTGTTATGGTTGAATTTGAAAAAGCCGAAGCTGCTGTTGCGCAAATTTACGATGTGGCCGATATTTTTAAAGATGAACAATTCAATGCCTTGGACACAATAACTACCGTGCAGGATCCAGATCTTGGACCATTGCGAATGCAAAATGTCCTTTATCGAATGAGCGAGACACCTGGTCATATTAATTGGACTGGTCGTAAAATCGGCGCCGATACGCACGAGATCCTCGCTGACACCTTAGGGCTATCTGAAAGTGAAATCGAACAACTTAGTGAGAGCGGAATAGTGAAACAGGGATGATGAATCTGTGGAGTCAATTTGCCGATGCCGAGATTATTGATCTCTCCCAACCAATGTTTCGTGGAATGCCACAAAGTCCCAACCATCCAACATTTCGTATGGTGATTGATCGCCGCCATGGCGATGCGGTTTCGCCGACAGGAGGATCCGGGGCTAACGAAATGATCATCACGGGTTGCCATGTAGGAACCCACATTGATGCGCTCTCTCATTACTCCTTTAATGGAAAGTTATTTGGTGGCATCGATGCGAACTCGATCACCAGCCACCTCGGTTTCAGCCAACTTGGAGTCGAGACGATAAAGCCATTTCTCAGTCGGGGAATCTTTCTCGATATCGCCAAGTTAAAAAAGGTCGAGATTCTTCCGGCAGCCTACGCAATCACGCTCACAGATATTCAAGGTAGTCTCGCGGCAGCAAAGCTAGAAGTGCAGGAAAAGGATGTAGTCCTCATCGGTTCGGGTTGGGCAAAGAACTGGGGCGAGCCAGATGTATTCCAAGGACAAATTGGTGGGGCTCCCGGAATCAATGAAGAAGCAGCTCAATGGCTGGCAGCAAAGAAGATCCGTGCGGGTGGCGGCGAGACTATTGCCTTTGAGCATATCCCTGCTGGTGCTGGTCACCGCGAACTTCCGGTCCATCGCGTCTTCCTGGTTGAACATGGTATTCACATCATCGAAACCATGAAACTTACTGAACTTGCCGAGAAGAACGTCACTGAATTTCTCTTTGTCCTCAGTCCTTTAAATCTAGTTGGCGCAACCGGATCACCAATTCGCCCACTTGCAGTTATCAAGTAAATGAAGCCAGGCCAACCGTGAGCACCGAATTAACGCACGTTCAGGTTCTTGCAAATTTTGTCGCTAATACAACAACGCTAGATCTGGCGATCGTAAATGATGCAAAAGAACGGATCCTCGATGTTTTGGGAAATTCACTAGCTGGACGAGCAGAATCAAACTCTGCCACCGATCCTGATCAAGCTGTAGAGCGAATGGTAAAATCGTGGGGCGGAAATCCGACGTCGAGTGTAATTGGTTCTACGATAAAACTTCCCGCGGTAAGTGCTGCGCTTGTCAATGGAACGCTTGCGCACATCCTTGATTTCGACGATACCCACCTGCCTTCAGTTTTACATCCGTCAGCTTCAGTAGTACCAGCGGTATTGGCAATCGCAGAAGAAGTTGGATCCACGTCTGAGGAAATTATTCGTGCTGTTGCAATCGGTATCGAGATTTCTAATCGGATTGGGATGGCTTCTTATTTACCAGAAGTGGGAAACTCCATCTTCTTCGATAAGGGATTTCACGCGACATCGATCATCGGAACCATTGCGGCAGCAGTATCCACCTCAATTCTTTACCACCTACCTGCCGCAGGAGTTGCCAATGCAATGGGTATTGCTGCGAGTATGGGCGCCGGAATTATTGAAGCAAACAGAACTGGTGGAACGGTAAAACGTATCCACTGCGGCTGGGCAGCACACGGCGGAATTGTTGCGGCCGCAATGGCGCGCGAAGGCATTAGCGGGCCTCCGACCGTATTTGAAGGGCATTTTGGCTTCTTTAACGCATATCTCGATGGGCGTTACGACGTACATGCGCTGCTAGGTGATTTAGGAATTCGATGGGAGCTGCTTAAAACCGCCTACAAGCCTTACCCAACTAATCATTTTACGCACCCAGGAATTGACTGCGCACTGGCGCTGCGGGCACAAGGAATGAAAGTAGAAGAGATCAACTCAGTTGTGTTGGGTGTCGCAAAGCCAGTCATCAGAACAATTGGGGAACCTAGGGAAGAGAAGATTCATCCAAAATCTGGCTACCACGGAAAATTTTCTGCGCCATACACAATCGCAACTGCTTTCATAGGTGGCGGTGGGCTAGGTGTCTATCTAGATGACTTCTCAGAAGAAAATTGGGATCAACCCGAAAGACTTGCTTTGGCAGCAAAAGTCACGGTAGTTGAAGACGCGCGCGCTACCGCAATTTTCCCAAATGCCTTCGCAGCTGTATTAACAGTGACTATGAAGGACGGATCAGTCCATACACATCGCGTCGATGCTTCTCTTGGCAGCAAGGAGGCTCCACTTTCGGCAGATCAGATTCGCCAAAAATTTACGCTGAATGCATCTCGATTTCTTACACCCTCTAGTGTTGAAAAAGCTTTGGAGTATGCCAGCCTTAAACGCGACACAGATCTTTTAGATCTAATGCAATTAATTTCCAAACCCGGACAGTGACCCAGATCGTTTGCCGCAACGATTCCAATCATTTAGCGCGCTAACTCTTCTTGAAACTTAAAGTCCGACGGGCAATCTTGGCAACTGCCTCGTCGATCATTTGACCGCGAGCATCAAGACCGACTCCACCGCCGGCAGCAGTTAGGCGATCAATAATGTCCTGTGCAATGGCCATTTCATCGGCCGTAGGAGTAAAGATTTCATTGGCGATTTCGATTTGAGCTGGATGAATACAGGTACGACCGAAATAGCCCCACTTTCTAAATTGAATCGTGCTCGCTCTAAAAGCTTCGAGATCTTTAAAATTGGTTGAAACTGCTGCCACTGGTGGATTGATCTTCGCCGCAGCCGAGGAAAAAATAGCTACGTTACGGGCAAATTGAATGGTGGTCTCGTCATCGGTGAATGTGCCGATTTCTGAGCGCAAATCGGCCTCACCAATCTGAAGTCTGGTAATCCTTGGCCCTTTAGCGATCGCTTGGGCATTAAATACACCTTCTGTAGATTCGATCAACGCTGAAATCTCGATATCAGTTCCGGTTAATTTTTTATCGAGCCATTCAACATCTTTAATGGAGCCAGTCTTTGCAAGGACTATGCCCGTGACCGCTGGCTGCTTAATTGCCTCAACATCGAGCTCTTTCATTCCTGCTGCGTTATTGATGCGGACCCAGATTTCAACGGAGGTGGAAACGGTGGTTAGCCAATCCTTAACGATTACACGCGCTTCATCTTTTTTATCGGGCGCAATTGCGTCTTCTAAGTCAACGATAATTGCATCGGCGCCACGACCAAGTGATTTATCAAGCCGTTCGATATCATTTCCAGGAACATACAGATAGCTACGAGGAAGACTCATCCGATTGTGTGTCTTCCGTTACCAAGGGATTGCGCAATTAAAGTTTTCACTTGCATAACCTACAGAGTTAGCAAGTCAATCGGCAACAAAACTCTTACAATAAGCTAACCAGAATAAATTCTAGGCTCACCTGCACTCACAATCTCATGGTGGGTGGAGTAACAAGGTATTTCCATTGACTTTCAATCACTTATTTCTGAGTTCGAGTGCTCTACAATCTACTTAAAAGGTACGATTAATTGGAATTTGGTATGACGACAATCCCAACTCAATTAGAGAATACTCGGGTAATCAAATAAATTTGATAGTTAGCTTTTAAAGGTAACTGAAACCGTTGCGGTAACAGTCTTTTCAATGGTGCTGGTGTCGTAAGCGCCGTAATCCGCAGTCATTGTTGAATCAGGTGTAGTGATTTGAATGGGACCGGCTTTTACATTAACCAGTGCGCCGATATTTCCACCAACAGCTTTTGTCAGTGCTTCTGCGCGAACCTTGGCATCCTTCATCGCTTCGGCCATTAATTGTGGGCGAAGTTCAGGAAGATTTGAAATGTAGTACTGCGGACCATAGTTATTTACGTTAATTCCAGTAGCAAGCAAAGAACCAATTCCCTGACTCAACTTTGAAATGAGTTGAACATCTTTGGAGCGAACTGTTATTTCGCGATTTGCGCGATAGGACAAGATTCGCCCTGTTGGATTGCCATTAACAAACTCTTCATTTCCATACGTTGAAACTGCACCTAGTGTAAGTGCATCGGCAGGGATGCCGGCCTTTGTCAAATAATCTGACAGCGTTGCAACATCAGAATCTACTTTTTTTACTGCAGTAGCAACTGCAGGCGATGAAAGATTTACATTTAATACCCAGACCACATTGTCGGCCGTTGCCGAAACTTTAGCTGACCCAGTAACTGTTATGCCATCACTGCTACGCGATGCAAAGCCCGAGCCAACCTGCATTAATCCCCCACCAATTGCTAGGGATAAAATTACAGTCGCAATAATAATTGTTACCGCCTTGCGACGCTCTACGGTAATGATTGGGCTTTCGTTTAATTGAGTCATAGCAAAATTGTACTCTTTAGATTGCGCGCAACTGTGCGATTTCTTGAGTGCCAACCCTACGAAAGCGATCTAATTCAACTTCCCAAGGAGTTCCAAGTATCTGTGAAACTCCTTCACGGATTGACTCTTCATCAAAACTCTCGCTAAGAACATGGTTGATTTGATTCTCGGTAAATAACACCGCCCCGCTTTGATCCACGATCGCGCGATGAATTCCAAACTCTGGTGTAAAGCGAAATAGCTCACCACCATTTTCGTTATTTTCAATAATTTCAAAGTTAAGGTAATGCCAACTGCGCAATGCGCTGGCAATCTCGCTGGCTGCTCCGCTTTTATCTCGAAACTCCAATTGCATTCGAAAAGTACCGGGCATGAGGGGTTGCACAATCCAGTTCACGGTAATCCAATTTCCAAGTACGCCTTGGATCGCCCAATCGATGTGATGTCGCAGCGCCGATGGGCAGGAATGAATAGTTAAGGAACCCCGAACCGGTTGACGATTCGAAGGCGTTGCAAGACGTTCCATGGCTCTCCTAGCAAGGTGCGCCAAATGCGACCTTCCCCAGCGGCATTTGCACAGATTTTTTGCTAATCAAGTAGCTCAATTACACACCTTTGAGCCTAGAACTGTCTACCCCCACTTTAGGCATACGGAGCGGTAGGCGGTACAGTTCTACTTAGTCGGACGCTTAATCAGTACCCGTTTCATGTTTAGCATAATCGGTATCGCTGGAGCAAGAGGAAGACCGTGATTCGAGGATTTCTCGAAACACCCACATATCGAAGGAAATAAATACATGGCAACAGGCACAGTTAAGTGGTTCAACTCTGAAAAGGGTTTCGGTTTCATTGCAGTTGATGGTGGCGGACAAGATGTTTTTGTTCACTACTCAGCAATCCAAGGAAATGGTTACAAGTCCCTTGAAGAGGGTCAGGCAGTTTCATTTGAGGTCGTACAGGGTCCAAAGGGTCCTCAGGCTGATGCAGTAAACCCTGCCTAATCAACACTAACTATTAAAAAAACCCCGCCAGGTAACTGGCGGGGTTTTTTAATTCAAAAATTCAATACTGAGTTATTTTTTCGGCTCTGCTGGAAGTTCGCCCACTTTTAATTTGCGAGCATTAACTTGTTTCACCGGAGATAAATCTTTTCCAGCTTTCCATGCATCTAAATATTTCCACGGTAGAACTTCACCACGACGAACCCACCAAACATCGGCTGCAGTTGGCCAAGAAATTCCAAAATGTAAATGCGGGGCAGTTCCGCGGGCACTGCCGGTTGATCCAATCGTTCCTAAAAATCTTCCAGCTTTTACCGAAATGCCAGGTTGAATACTTGCCGGGATAGTTTTCAAATGTGAACCGTAATAGCGAACGCCATCGGCGCCAATAATTGATACCGACAATCCACCACGAGTAATGCCGGCATTAACTTTGCCGCTCCATGTATCGATTCGGTTGACTTCATCAACAATGCCATCGATGGGAGCCACAAACTTACAGCCAGCTTTCGTCAAAATATCAGTGGCTGCATAGTCATGATGGGCTCTGGCGTAATTAACCTCGCACCCCACAACAGGGAATTGATAGATCGGTGCCGCGTGTGCCGGTGAGATCTGCAACAACAAAAGTGCGACTACCAAGGATTTTCTTATCATGCGTGAATCGTACAGAAGAGAGTTACTGGGCTAGCGATTTTCGATCGAGTTTTGCTGTGACCATCATGTGTGGAACTGTGAGCGCCCACACAATCACGAGTGCAAACCAAAAGAAACTATTATCTAGAGATTGCTGCCACCAAAAAACTCCGGCGATCGCAAAGCTGCCAAAGAGTGCTGGTAATCCAGGGATAACTGCCGATAAAAACGCTTTTTTGGCATCGTTGTTTTGAAAGCTTTTTATCGACGCTGGTAATACCAAAGTTAGTCGAGCGGTATGACGCATGGCGTGCCAGCAACCAAAATAGACGGCAAATGCAATAAGTGGCGGTGCAAGAACTGCCAGCGCGGCAAGAAGAAAGAGATCAGTTAAATCTCGAAAGCGTTTGGTATAGATCAAGGCAACTGTTGCAATAATCGAAAGCACAATCACAACGGTGGCTAGTTGATTTTGATAGCCCTGGTGCCAATTTACAAGTGAACTATTTACCGACTCTAGCGCGCTAGTGCTCTTGCCATTTATCAGCGGAATAACAACAGGTAAAGCGCCAAGTGGCAAGGCCACAAATAGCGTTGGAAATTTCTTAACTTTACTTTCACTCAATCGATCTAATTCAGTGAGAAAGGCGCTATCGCCAATACCAAAGTGCACCAAGCTCATGAGAACAACTAATTGAAAGCCAACTACATTCCATTGCAAGATTGCGAAAACTGCAGCAACTGCTATCGCGACATAGACCGTGACAAAGAAGGCCATTTTTTTGGGATTACCTTTTGGCAAAGTAACTAAATGATCTAATGCGCCATGTGGGATGCCAACGGCAAGGGCAAAAGCTGCGATTCCAATTTGCCAGGAAAGATCATCGGCGGTGTTCAAACGCTGAGCAAGGAGTGAGATCAGAATTGCCATGACTACACAGGTGGACGAGTACGAGCGGACTCTTTGGAAAAGCTGCAGTCGAGTTTCCATGCCCCCTCAAATCTCTTTCGTGAAACATCTCTGACACTATCAAGGTCTAGTCATGATTGTGCAAAGATAAGCCGTGCTCAAATATAGTTATTTAGCGGTCCTATTTTTTGTCGTCGTGGCCTCTTTTTGGCTAGAAATCGCTTTCAAGGTCCGTGTCATTGTCCGAATGAAGCGAGTACTGCTCAGCCTTTTGCCGATCAGCACTGGTTTTCTGATTTGGGATGCTTATGCAATCTCGCAGGGGCATTGGTTTTTTGATCCCAAGCAAGTCACTGGCATTAACGGCCCTTTCAATATCCCCATCGAAGAAATTCTCTTCTTCTTAATTATCCCCATGGCTGTTTTAATGACTTTAGAAGGGGTCACACGTTTAAAGCCTGAGTGGAAAAATCCGGGGCTAAAGAAATGAGTTATAGCGACATCGTAATGATCATTCTCTTTATCTCGGTCGTTGTTGATTTATTTGGTTTCAAAAACTCATTGCTAACCCGACCCGCATTCTGGGCTTCGTATTCAATTATTTTGCCTTTTCAACTCATTACAAATTGGTGGCTCACTTCCCGAAATATTGTGATGTATAGCCCCGATACAATCGTTGGGTATCGCTTGGCGAGTGCGCCAATCGAAGATCTACTCTTTGGATTTGCTCTAATTCTCAATGTGATGGGAATGTGGGAGTACTGGGGCAGCAAGGGCATTCAAAAAGATTAGGTACTATGGCGTTTAAGTAGAGGCGGTAGCTCAGTTGGTTAGAGCCCTAAACTCATAATTTAGTCGTCGTCGGTTCGAGCCCGACCCGCCTCACTATTTAAGAACCATGCACATGTAGAAGAGTCGCCCTATAAGCCAGGTACTGTCGTTCTATTCGCACCAATTACAGCAATGTAACTTGTATGTAATAAACTAATCGGGACGAGGCGGTAGCTCAGTTGGTTAGAGCCCTAAACTCATAATTTAGTCGTCGTCGGTTCGAGCCCGACCCGCCTCACTATTTAAGAACCATGCACATTTGGTGCACTTGATACCCCAATACAGGCCGTTATAGGATGACAACGGAACTCAAGTTTTTGTGATTTCCCTGCACAAACTGGGCTACATCGTGTTACTCCCAGTCATCGCTGCCGAACTCATAATTCCGTCGTCGTCGGTTCGAGCCCGACCCGCCCCACTCAGATTCCTCAGGATTTTTTGTTTAGTTATAAAGAAAATCTGGCAAAAAGTATGTGCCATATTTCCAAATAAT
>Ga0105055_10011842_pt1 | contig 10703 bp, 9 predicted proteins | sample BON03_FD_78090 | JGI IMG/M metagenome (GOLD analysis project Ga0105055, IMG submission 78090) | Freshwater microbial communities from Lake Bonney liftoff mats and glacier meltwater in Antarctica - BON-03 | ecosystem: Environmental > Aquatic > Freshwater > Ice > Glacier meltwater | place: Lake... | reverse complement strand
GACTTATTATTTAGCTAATCCCGTTTCTACCAGCAGTTAATTTGATTAAAGACTTATTATTTAGCTAATCCCGTTTCTACCAGCAGTTAATTTGATAAAAGACTTATTATTTAGTTAATCCCGTTTCTACCAGCAGTTAATTTGATTAAAGACTTATTATTTAGCTAATCCCGTTTCTACCAGCAGTTAATTTGATTAGAGATTTATTATTTAGCTAATCCCGTTTCTACATTAATTAAGAACCTAGGATCAGTGGATTCCATCTTTTCAGCTCCTTTGCCTATTTTTGTGTGGATGATGTAATGAAGCAACCCGGAAGACTTCGATTCTATTTGACTGGAATTCAGAATTGTTTTACCACGTACAAAAGGATCACTTGAAGATTCTGCAGGCCCAAATTGCTTCAAAATTTCTTGCAAAACATGCTGCACGTTTTCTTGTTGAACAAATATAACTGCGTTAGGACCAGCATCAAAGGTATAAGCACATATGACCTTTTCAGCATTAATCTCGTGAACAAGTCTGCTTACTTGGTGAGATACATCAGTCATGTATGCAATTGGTGGATAGGTATCTAGACAAGTTGCATGAAATTGATTGCTGTCTTTCATCGTCAGAGTAGCAAATTTCACAAAATCCTTTTCCTTAATTGCCAATTCCATTTCTTCCATGCGTTTTGGAACAACATGTTTGGCTCTGTAATCAAGAAGTTCACTGGTACGAACACTATCTATCATTCCACCCGTACTACTGGTCAGTTTTTTATGTGAGCTCGCTACACAGATGATCGCGTGTATATCGTTCCAATGGCTCTCTGGGGCTACTGATACAGCGATGCTATCTTTTCCATCAGCTAATTGTCCCATTTGCCATTTTGAAAATCCACCAAAGAGAGATCGACTAGCACTACCAGAACCCATCCGAGCAATTTCAGAAAGCTGTCCAGGATATTCCTCAACAATTTCAAATAATATTGCAAGAGCTTTGACGAGGCAAGCAAAACCAGATGCAGACGAGGCCAAGCCAGCTGCAGTAGGAAATGAGTTGGTAGATACGATGTGTACCTTTTCGTCTTTGAACGAGCAGTGTGAAGCTAGAGCCCTCATGTTGGAAAATACCATTTCCATTCTTCGATTACCTGCCACTGATTCAGGTTGACCATTCAGCCATATGCGATCTTCCGTGAATGTGGGACTGCATGCGACACTAGTAATAGTATGCAAGTCTTCCATGTCTAAAGTCACCGACAAGCTGCTGTTGATTGGGAGATTCAACGCAGCATCGCGTTTACCCCAATACTACTACATCGTGAGTGGTTGCTTCAAATCAGCAAACATACATACCTTCACAACAGCAATGTTCGTAGGAGCAATAGCACCTGCAACTCTCATGATAATGGATTTTGATGATTGCGAAGTATGTAAAAAATCACATGGAGTAGACCCTGAAAGTATGCGTCATCTTGTTGTCGCCATCAAAAATTAAAAACGATTTTACTTGACTAAGAAAAAACTAGAATATAAAATACTAGAGTTTCACTTTCTATTTTTTAATACAATTCTTACATCAAAATCGATCAAACAAGTTCAGATGCAGTTATTACCCAGGTTCCTTTACAAGAGTTTTTAATTAATTTTATAGAAGAAGCTTCTGTTGCAAAAAAGTAATTTTTTAAATCGATTATGAAGACTTTAAACTCAACATACTAGCACGATCCGCTATTTTGACATACCGCCGCATACTTCCTTAATAAGAGAGGTTCTAGATTTTCTCGGAATATGCATTCAAACAAATCTGTATCCTCTACAGTGTGGTGCATTGTTTCAGAGCTCTGTTAATATCATGTGTAGAGGTTGCTTATTTGCAATCCATTCCATATAGACTTGGATCACAAATCGCGTAAATACTTATCTCTTGTATTTTGAATATGCTACTTCGGAGAAGCATCCTTGTACTCTTTGAATTGATGGGGGGAAATATCCGTTAAAAATAGAATCTATTTTTAATCGAATGCCGTGTGATGGTGGGAGGAATGAAATTGCAGAATACCAAAACGAAATCATTCAAAAGCTGGAAAGAGAACTCTGGGCTGAGCGAGAAACCAATATGAAGAATAAAGTGGAGATCGAACGCTTGACTAAAACGACAACAGATTTGAAAAATGACATTCGATTGATCGTGCGTGAGGAGCGAAAGATGGCCGAAGCATATGCAAATGCTATAAAGATTGAAAATGGAAGAATAATTGAAGCACTAGATAAGAAAGTGAGGGTATTAGAATCGAAGTTACGAAATATTAATTTGGAAATGACACAATCACCTCGGAATACTAATACGCTTCTTTCAAAAGCAGTGCACGAATTAGATCGGATAGAATCACAGAGAAACAAAAAGTTAACAAAAGGATACAGTTCTCCAAAGAGAAAAGAAACTAATATCGAAAATAGTAATCTGGAGTTTCCCAATTTATGGATTTCGACAGCATTTAATTGAATGTTGACTAAATCTTTTCCTCCTAAACAAGGAACGCAAGTGGCATTATAAAATATAGTTTAGAGTGTCGATTGGGTCAGGAGTGAAGAACGGTTTATCATCCTTAGCTCGTTGCCCCCAAAAGTTAAAAATTAATGAGTATGTGAATACTATTTGAGCGTTCGAATGCTGAGGCAATTTATCCCAATTACACGCTTGAGTGCGGAAAGTATTCGGCGGCCCGACTGAACCTTTATTTCAGTGTCGATGTATACTTCACTGAAAACTGGGTCAGCCTTGTTGTTAGTTTACATCTCGATAGGATATTTGAATCGCGGATTCAAATGTTTTCTTACTTTCATCCTAGAAACACCTGAGATTTAAAACACATTGAATCCTTCATTCCTCAGGAAAAAATCTGCAATTAATTGAATTTGTAATTTTGTATTATAAACTCAGTGATTTGCGCGTGTGAGTATTCGTCCACTACTTTGTCAGGATACTCTGTAACCAGCAATCGACTGTTGGGAACTATCATTTGTTTTGAACCAAATACAATTTTATGTATTCTGTAGGCCTCACGTATGCCAGAAAGAAAAGCACCGTGAACCGTTGCAGGGTGAAATCTTGTGGTTGCTTCTCCTGCGAAAAAGAGACGGAAATCATTTAAAGATGTGGCGTTTTTGTGCGATACAGGATAGGACATTGTGTCATAGTCATCGGCAGTTCCACGCGATGAAACATACGAAAATGAACCTAATGAATATTCATCTTGATGCCATTTTGTAATGTGATAATCGATTGGATCAGGAATTGCATTTCCAAACATTAAACGAAGTACTTGTAAGACTTCTCCCACTACCTCGGTATCCGATATTCTTGAAACTCGCGTTGCGAAACCACCACTGACTAAACCTACAAGAACCGGACTGCCATTACTAATTCGTGACCCGTCAAAGAACAGCGGATATTCGCCTTTCGTCTTCGATGCGTATCCTACGAATGAATTATTGGTTTCCCAGAAAATGTAGGGAAATTTCAATGCAATTTTATTCAAAATGCCAGAACCCAAAGCATCGATCGACGTTTTCTTTTCAACGGGTAAACCTGGAATGAATTTGATTTGTTTCGATTTCAACACGCCAATAGGAAGCGTAACCATACAGAAATCAGCTCCAAATGTTTTTCCATTCTTCGTCGTCACGGTCACAGAATCTCCGTTGTATTCAATTTCAGTGACTGGTTGTTCAAATTGAATGTTTAAACCACTGGATAAACATGCAACAATGCTTCCCATACCTTCATTGACCATCACATGATTTCCAGAAAAACGATAAACATCGTCTTGATCAAAATCAGAGCAAGACACTTTGTCGATATTTTCATTCAATGAATATTCCAAATGACTGACATGCCAATCAAGTAATCTCTTAGCTTCGTCTGATAACGGGTACCGAGCAACTTCCTCATAGAATATGGTACCAAGACTCACCTTTGAACTCCTCGTTTTGCACACTTCTTCAAGGGCTGTATTGAAAGTCAGTTCAGCAGCATTATCTGCCTCCTCAGACACCCATTTCCCATCAAAATCAAACAACTGATCGCCATCGAACTCCACTAGATGCTTTTTAAACTTTTTCGCCAATTTGGCTACTGGATTACCGTCAATACCGTGAATATACGAGGCACCTAAATCAACTATAGATCCACCAATGTCACTGCTCCATGCTCTTCCACCGATTCGATTTCTAGCTTCAATTATTGTAACTTGGAATCCTAAATGTTCAAGTTCTCGAGCAGCAGCCAGACCTGAAAATCCAGCGCCAATTACCACGACGTGCTTTTTAGTTACAGATGCTTCTTTTTCAATCCCGGACCTTTTCTTTGTTTTGATACGTTCTGCCAATGACTCAATCACTGGAAGTTCCTGATTTGGTTTGCTTATAGAATGCATAACTTCTTTCTCAACCCCGAACCTTTTCTTTGTTTTGCTACGTTCTGCCAATGACTCAATCACTGGAAGTTCCTGATTTGGTTCGCAAATCGAATGTATACCTTCTTTTTCAATTCTGGACCTTTTCTTTGTTTTGATATGTTCTGCATGTGATTCAATCACTGGAATCTCCTGACTTGGTTTACATGCAACACACCGTGTATTTGATCCGGGGTTCTTATAGGTACACAGTGGGCACTTCCAAGTATCGCATTTTCTCTGGACAAAATTGAATGAATGAATTACTAAACCATTTTCAAAGTATACTTACTTGAGAGTTGCATGTTTTGCATTCTTTAACTTTGGGCGTATTTAACATGGAGCAGTAGGTGCATGCCCACCAAGATTTTGAAGTATCCATTTCACGTTGTTCACAGCAAACTTCACAGTTCAAATAAGACCATTTATTTCCTCGGAATGTACAGCGGTTGCATGTCCAAATGGGGAGACTGTCAGTATAGCTCTGCTTCATGATTCAAAATTCATGTGTGGTAATAAAAAAACTTAGTATTTTTAAATACTTTAGTGGCTACTTCATGGAACGCGTTTGCAGGTGACATCGCTGTCAAGTCGAGGGATGCAATTAAATTACATCAGGAGAAATAGAATGCGAATTCAGTGATTCCACATAATGTTCTTGCTCCTGATTACTTCACGGATTGCCATCAGGCTCTTTTCTTTCAACAAGATACTCTTGTTTAGTAAGAAATTAGCATTTAGTGGTGCTTTAAAAAAATCGATTTTCGTTGTTTTTAAAAAAACATGATGTTGATACCAGGCTTTGTTGGCAGACATGTGAGAAATGGATTCCGCGGTTATTGTGCTGGAAAACCACCTTTTAACTTTTCATTGGAAAAATTTGAAGCAGGGAGGGACATTACTCCTCAGAAGATGGAGTCTGAAATCGGTCGCCTTCAAGCCGAAGTTCGTGATTTATGGGCGAAACGTGATCTCGAAAACGCCAAAATTTCAGCTTTAGAATGCAGGAAACTATCGTTTGAACTATTTGGTCCTGTGCATCCTGTGACTGCTTCTGCTGTTAACAATATAGCCATGTTGACTAAAGAACAAGGTGATTTTGAAGAGGCTGTGGAATTGTTCACTGAAGCTATAGGAATATACAAAGAAGCAGTGGGTGATACTCATACTAATTTTGGTGTTGCGTTGAATAATTTGGCGAGCACATACAAAATGATTGCTCTTTCAACTAAAGGTATGAAACGACACCAAATGTTGATGCATGCCAAAGAATTGTATGACGATTTGCTAGTTATTACGACCATCAATTCAGGTAGAGATCATCCTTCATCTGGAGTATGTATTCAGAATAAAGGAGCGGTCACTCGGTTACTGGGTCAGAATGATTCATTGGAGATGGTTGAAGAAGGCCTCGAGATCATTTTAACTTCCTCAGAGTCAACAACTATCCAGAAAGCGACGGCTTTAAACAATTTGGGCCTTGAATTAAAGAATCATGATCGTTTGGAAGAAGCCTTGGAATCGTATATTGAATCGAAAGCTCTGTATGAAAAATCCAATTTGGCTGAGAAACATCCTAGCAGAATCGTTTTGCTTCATAATATTGCAGAGCTGTACTTGGCTCAAGGAAATAATGATGAAGCTATTAAGATACAGGAGGGGATTTTGGAGCTTCTTGAATACAAAGAAGGTTGAATACAAAAAAAGGAGTTTTTAATATAGCATTTCGTTTTTAAAAAGTAAAATTGTTAAGCAGGACTTGGAGCCATGCTGGAAGATGGTTTTGGGGCTCTTTTCCTTCTTTCTGTAAACTCGTCCTCTTCGTCTTGTGGAATACCAGGATGACTGAGACCAGGCAAAGGATACGTGCAGTCTTCATCAGCACAAGTAAGTTCTTCATCTGGAGTCCACGTACAATCTGGGTCACCTAATTCCTCACCATTCGTCCTACCGTCTCCATCTGAATCAGCGCGGCATATTTTTTCATTCCATATCAGTCCGAATTTAACAAAATCTTCTCCAAAATCATTCAATCGACCCCCGCCAAAACCGTTAGAGTGTCCCAATGCCCTCACGTTCTCACTGGGATCCATGCTACGAACATCTCTAACTCTTTCTGAGTTGGGTATTTTGCGGTTGAAATCAGGGAATCCGTGAGAAATGAATACCAATGTTAAAACCAATGCATACAAGAACATCCTTCAATGAATAAGATGACGGGGGCTACCCTTATTGTAATCTTTGATTTCGCTTGGAGCAATTGTCATTCATCAACGAGATCGAATATAGAACCTTCCAACGAATATGATTGAGTTGACGGACATGGATCACGACTATGCATCAGTCAATACTTATGTGGCAGCGCAACCACATATATGTAAAAGGTGTTTAAACATTATTCTTCATGATTCCATGTATTACGCAGTTCTAATGGTCTTATGTATACTTTCTGCCTCGTTATTGGTTTCACAAAAGGTGTGTTGGTCAGCTAGAGACGAGATGTCGCTGTTTTTGAACTTAAGAGGAACTGTGGGAAACCCTATTCCATTAGTTCATGCGCATAGTCACAACGACTATCTTCAAAGTGAGCCTTTGGAATTAGCACTTGCAGCTGGGTTTTGTTCTATTGAAGCAGATGTTCATATAAAGAACAACGATTTATTCACTGGACATGTTTTACCGTCTTCTAATCGTTTGTATTCACAATACTTGAAACCACTTGCATTCCGCGCGGCAAACTATTCATACATTCATAAATCCTCGAAGAAATTGGGTTTATGCGACTCCATTATTTTACTGATTGATATGAAAACAAATTGGAAAGAAACGTGGGATTCTTTGGAGGGTTTTCTTTCCAAGGTCAATGACGAGTCGAACTTGCAAGTATTTCAATGTTTTAACTCTAATGGACCCATTTCAGAATCGAAGCGTCGTTCAAATAAATCTCCAGTTCAAGTGATTGTAAGCGGCATCAGTGAATCCAATATTGAAGAATTTTCAAAATATGCAACTTCCAAATTGAAATGGTGTTCGCTGTTAGATGATCGATGGAGTAGCGATGGACAACTGAATCCTAATGTAAAAATAATCAGAGGAATGGTCAGTGCGAAATATTCAAGTACCAGATTTGAAAATTTGTCATCATTTTTAAAAACAGCTCACGAGAGTAACGCATTGGTTCGATTTTGGGATACTCCTGATGATATTCAGTTTTGGGATAAGTTAATAACTGCTGGAGTTGATTTAATAAGCACCGATCGAATTGCTGGATTGCAAGCTTATCTTTCCAAATGATTCAAATATGAAAAATAGGACTCTTCTATTACCTCTGGAAGATCACATCTTCCTTCAAACATACCCCAAGCTCCATAAATATGTAAACCAGAACCAGTATTTCCAATCTGCGTGCCACCTCCTACTATTTCATCCCATGAAATAGGGTCAATGTTGCCATTATTATATTCTTCCAAAAACTCATCCACAACATCTCCCACTACCTTTCTTCCAACACTATGGTGCTTCAAAGTATGAATCTTCGTGGCCAATGAACGAAAAAGTTTTCTTGTTGTCGATTCCTGGTTCGCTATTACAGGAGGCAAGCTTTTCTTTTGAATGAATCTTCTGCCTAGTTCGGATCTTACGATACCGACACACACCCTTTGCAATCTTGCAGCACTTCCAGAAAACCCTGTGTGGGATGCAACAGCCGTTTCGAGTACCAGCTTTGCAACCATGCAAATATCAAATGAAATTTCACAATAATTTGAATCCAATTTTGATTCCATTGTTTCCAATGCTTTCAACACATGAGCTCGCACTAGTGGGCCATTTTTAGATGCGGTTGTAAGCGCACAAGCAAGAGCATATATCCAACCGCCTTTTTTGAATTTTCCATCGCAACATTTACAATCACAGCAATTCTCATTCTCCTCGTGTGAGAATGAATCAAATTGAAAACCTTGAATCGATAGTTGGTTGAATAAATCTCGGGATATACCAGGATACAATATTTTAATGTTGGCTTCAGCATTGTCAACTTCTTGAATCAAATCTGTCCTATTTCTCTGTACAATAAGTTTTTCGAATAACGAGCAATCTCGATTTTTCATCTTTTTCATTGCGTTGCTTTGTAATACAAGAGACCCCAACTTGGATCGAAGTCGTTTTGTCAGCGGTTCATTTATATCTTCATCTTTCGCTACATCTTCTTTCATAAGCTTCACTGTTTCCGGAAAGCACTCAAGATGGTGTGTGTTTGCAATCTCGTGCATTTCTTCGAACAAGGATTCAAAGTCAGCTTCAACTGTGTCGTTCACATCGTAATGAACCATCGTTTTTTATTTTTGAAAATGGACTACGACGACTACGGGGCCATCGACACCGCATTTGATGCATTATATAATTCACTTCATGAGGAGATAAAACAAAAAAATGAAGCCAATGAGACAGAAAAGCAAAAGAATATAATGGAAACAAACAAGGCCGAGAAACATGCAGAGATCAAAACCCAATTGGCTCAATGTAATTTCCTGGTTCGTCAACGTAAACATGGGTCATTGTACCAAAATCTAATAAGAAGAGGATCAAACGCAGTAAAAGCTCATACATTTGCTTCAAGCTGCGAATTGGAATATCCGAACATTCTGGATACGTATCTTCCCGTTCTTTCGATGGAGTTACAGTTGAAATACTCTTTGCATTTTGGGGGCAATTCCGGTTGTTGCAGTTGCAGTGGTTGCAAGGATAGGTTTTCACATGGAGGATGGGTGAAACAACTTGCCTATGTTATTCTACATAAAATGTGGGATGGACAATATCTTCGTGGCCATGCACTAAAAAGTCTTGAAACATTAGAACGAGTATTTTCCAGTGGAGATCACTACTGTACAAATTCTTATAGAATTGCTATGGCAGCCAAAGTTGCAATAGAATATGCAGTTACTCCTGCAAGTGGTTATACTAGTTCACGAGCAGCGCGGCTTCAGCACTTGTGTCTCGGGATTGTTCGCTTTGAACTGGGAAGGCGACTTGTTGAAAACGGATGCATAGAAAAGGTGGAGAATGAAACACCAACTCGAAGAATGTTCGAAACGATTTTGACTGATTTGAAAAGTTGCTTGGGATCGAATGAATGCCATGGACGTGAGAGGGCAAATGAGTTACAAAGCATATTAGGTGAGCAGTTTTTGAGAGACTCTGATATTCTTGATCCTTTAGCATGGGAAGAAATTCAAGGTTCTTTGAAGAATGAATTAGGGACTTTTGGATCTGGTCGTCATATATTTGGAGCTTGGGCATTATTTGAAGGGCGATGCGAACAAACTGACATTAATAGTGATACGTTTGCCTTTTTACTACAAGGAGTTGTAAGGAATTAGATTGCATATCAAATTGAAGGTATTTGAATGTTATAGCGGATTTCATATTTCATGGACTGTCACAGACCAAATCAAAATCTATTTAAGAAACAAAAAGTCGTGTAAGGAATACAATTATATTTATGATGATGTAGTGGATTTTTCCCATTCGCTGGGTTTGATCAATTTGTTGTCGATCTTAACAAGATTGGTGTTCTTGCTCATGTGCTTAAGAACTTGGATTCGAAAGTCCTCTTCTGCGAGTCCTTCTGCTATTGGATTTCCAGCCAGCAATATATCTCTGAGGTTTTCATTCTCCGCTAGTTTTTCCAGCTCTTCCCATTTCGAAATCAAATTATTGGACAAATACAATATTTCAAGGTTCTTCAAGGTAGAAAGTCCGTCCAAAGTATTGATTTGGTTGTACGATGCCCACAGCTCCGTTAGCGTCCCGGCATTTTCTTCCAATTTTTCAAACTTTTTCAACAAATTCCGACCGACTGAAAGAATTTTGAGGCTTTGCATTCCTCCTAATGGGATGAATTTATCTATACTATTTGTAGATAGCGCCAAATGTTCACACTTAACCAGAGTGTTCAAGGAATTGTCAAGCTTTGTAATAGGTGGCATCTGAGCATACAACGTGATCTTCTTGGCTTCACTAGGTGGAGTTCCTGTTTTTTCCTCCCATGCTTTCAACGCGGCAGCTATCGTGGTCATTGTTCTGTTGTTAACTTGGGTAACGTCCGTTGATGCACCAGACCAAGTGTATTTCAACCTTACATAAATTACAGAAACACGGGTTCTGCTAATATTATATAAAAATCGGTTAAATAAATCCGTTTGAAAAAATGATTACTTCTGATGAGTTTGAAACGAGAGCAGTAGCTCGTGTTCAATTG
>Ga0105055_10011840_pt1 | contig 10707 bp, 3 predicted proteins | sample BON03_FD_78090 | JGI IMG/M metagenome (GOLD analysis project Ga0105055, IMG submission 78090) | Freshwater microbial communities from Lake Bonney liftoff mats and glacier meltwater in Antarctica - BON-03 | ecosystem: Environmental > Aquatic > Freshwater > Ice > Glacier meltwater | place: Lake... | reverse complement strand
TTCATCTGCAGCGGTTTGCTTTTGTTGCTTCTTCTTCTCTTCCCATTCTTTAAACTCCAGCTCGGCCCGTTCCTCGTTCAGCAGCTGGATCTCAGCAGCCTTGAGATCGGCTTGTTTGTAGTCTTCTTTGAAGATAGCATCGACTAAGCATGCGAATTGAGCATCACTCTTGGCGGTGCTGCCCATGCCTTCGTGGCTCTTCCGGGCCTCTTCCGCAAACCCGCGCAGTTCTGGGTCCAGCTGCTGCATGCGCGGCGCGAGGACGTCAGCCATGTGGGTATCGAACAGAGACTTGGAAACGAGCAACTTGTCCCCCGTGCCGATTCCTGCAGCAATAGCACGCTTGCGCAAGCCTACTAAGCATTTGCGTAACTCAATAGAGTGGTATGTTGTCAACTTGTCTGCTGCTTCATTGAACTTCTTTTCGATCTCGACGAGAGGCGCGACTGCTTGCTTGCGCTCTTTCCGCTTCGCCATCAGGCGGCTGCGCTCTTCGTTATCCTGCTTGGAACGGGTGATCAGCTGGGATTCAGACGCCTGATGCTTGCTCAACCATGGTCCCCAGGCGAGTGCCATACCAGCTTGCGCTTTAGAAGCAGCGCGTTGGAATCGCCAGAAAAGGTCCTTGGTGATCGCTTGCTTCTCCTTCTCGCTCTTTCTCAGACTATCTGCATAATTGCGCAACAAAGTTGCACGAATTTGTGCAGAAATTTCTTTCTTTCTGTCATCTTTCAGGCGGCGATAGTCTTCGCCCACATGGTCTTTGTCCCACTGCCGCACGGCCAAGTTCCATGCGTGTGTGTAGTCCTTGCGGCCGCTGATGTCCAGGGACCAGGACTGCACGCGCAACGTAATCTCCTCCTTTAAGAGGTCTGCGGGGATGATGCTATGCCGCGCCAAGTAAGTCTCCAGCTCCTCACGACTCAAAATATGTTTTTGTCCTGCTAGCGCCTTTTGGAACTCCTTGGGTTTGCGCTCCACCTCTTTTCGGTCCTCCACAAGCTTGGCACCGAGCCACGTGTTGAACTGTAGCGGCTCGTCACGCGAGGCGCGAATGTTGGAAGAAAGGCCCTCTCTGTTTTCCAAGGACGAGCCCACTTGTGGCTCTTCAGAGCTGGCTGCTAGCGACTTCTTCTTGGTCAGTCTCAAGTGAACCATGTACTTTTTGAGCCATTCAGAGCTTAGTCGAGCACCTGAGGCAACTACTTCGGCGTTTATTTCTTCTTCTGGTTTCTCATCACCAATTTTGTCACGAGCATAGCGGGTGACAAGTTTCATTATAGCCAATATCTGTGCATCTGTAAATCTCGCGCGGGCTTGGAAAAATGCAGTTTGCAGATCATGAACGGATAATCTCGCCCGCGGCTGAGACACAACTGTCTGACCGCGTGGGGGCACCATAGTGTAGGTATCGATAAATCCCAGGTGCACTTGCACGAGATGGTACAAATCCGTTCTTTGCACCACACTTCTCACTTGGTCTTCTACTGCTTGCACAATATCCGCAGGATACAGCGACGAAGCCATCGAAGTGGTAGACATTCGTACCAGGCTACTTCGCGAGATGTTCAGAGCGGCGCCCTTGCTTGCCGAGGAGGGGCGGGCTAGGCTCGTAGCCGCACTTTTACTCTTCGAAGCAGCAGCAGATCTTGGCCGAAGAGCTGCAGTGCTGGAAGAAGAAGGTTCAGCTATGATTTCTCTTGCAGCATGAGCGAAGGATCCCCCTTTAATCCTTCGCGCGGCAGCGCTGGCTTTGTTGTCTGACAACGGCGCCGCTTCCGCGGCAGGAGAGCTGCGGCCAGCAGTAGGAGAAGTCGGCGACGCATCTTTCTTGACCGGACTGCTTTTCTTAGGGGAGCTGAGCGCTCGCGCATCAGCTGCAGACAGCTTCGGTACACTGGGTTTTCCGGAAGTCACTTGCATGAGGTTACTGACCACCGGCTTCCTCCTCTTGCTGTACCCGTCGGCTGTGTCAGCCTCCTCCTCCTCATCTAAGTCGAAAGCCACCTCTTCGTCATACGGGGAGTCAGGCAGCAGGGCATTTGTTGCGGAATCTCCTAGACGGTCGCTGAGGGAAGGAGAGCGGAACACATTCTTTTGCGTGATGTGCACGTGGGGAGGGGGAGGGGATGTCGGGTTGAGTTGGTTCACCTCGGGGCCCCCGTCGGCACTGTCGTCGTCGGCGATATTCACTTCATCGTCTTCTTCAGGCTCGTCAGCTTCACCATCCCATGAGTTCCCAGACACAGAGTCACCTACAGAGCTGATGATTGTACCGCCAGCGCTGCGCGAGTTCGGGCCGACCACTTGCTGGGAGACCAGGTCGAGCTCGGGCTCCTCCAGGGAATCGTTGTTGCCCTCTAGACTCGCCATGTAGTCCACCACTTTCTGTTGAGCTACGTTGAGGAACATAGTCACGTCAATGAAAGCACCATTGACACCACAAGAAAACAAAGACTTGATGTTTTTCAAGCTTTTGGAGCTCACTGCGACTTCTAATTCTCTCTTCGTGTCCCAGTCCTCCTCGATGCCCACGGACAGCGCCAGGGAGATGAGACGGTCATTGAAGTGCTCTACAGTAGTGTCCATGGCAGAAGTTTCCATCAGCCAGACATTGACGTCGATTCCTTTGCCCATGGCGGACGCAATGAGCAGCGCGACCTCCATGGGGAGATCCCGAGTGGCCCCCTGTAGCCGCTCTGCCATTGACTTCACCGGGGATGCTGCTTTGGTTGTAGATGGATTCGAAGGAACGGACCAATGAATTCAAGGGGACGAAGAATGGTTAGTATAGATTTCAGCAACTGGCTTGCGTCTTATTTGGGTGCGCAATATGAAACACTATGGGTAAAAAATTCGCGGAAGAGACCAACCAACTACTATCACTCTGTTACTTACCGCCTGCTGCTGCATTATGAGGTAAGGCAAAAGACTGCACTGCGCCATCGTTGCCTGCATCACCAGTAGTATCTCCATCCACACGCAGAACACTGCCTGGCTTAGTCAATGGCACTGCTGGCTCACATACTCCTGCAGGGTACCAGGCGCTGCCGTACTCGCTCTCCGGCAGCAGGGACCAGTTCTCGCGCGTCTTGCCGGGGTCGTTGTGGTCGAACACGTCATACCACAAGTTGTGGTCTTGATAAGGCAGTTTGGCAGCAGCCAAATGCTGCGATTGCTCAGGATAGCCGCCGTGGAAAGGAGCGAATTGCACGTTATTGGAGTATTCGATGTGCACCTCAGCAGTAGAAAAGCAGAAGAATTTGCAGTTCGTTACTTCGCGTAGGCGCAGCTGGCGACATGCGATATAGAATGTGCAGTTATTGCAGTTTCTGATGAACATGGATGACTCACAAGCACCAATGAACACCTTAGTGTTCTTACACTGGTCAATCTGGACTTGCTCACAGTGGTCCATGACAACCAGTTCAGTGTCTTCACAATCAGCAATGTTGTACATCTGGCCATCAATCGAACCTGGTAAGCGGTGTGCTGGGTAAGGCGCACCCTTGAGGTTGGAAAAGCTATAGTAAGTGGCCATCATGTGGTCCCGCCATGCTGCTCGAGTGGTAAACTCTTGGCCATCGGGGCTCTTGAAAATCTGCGCTTTCGGAGGCATTCTATCTCCAACTATCACTATAGGGCTAATTTTTTCACCTTTGATGGAAATAAACGGAATAGACGCTATATAGACGTTGTAAAAGGCACTGCTTTTGTGACAATTTCAACGATGGGATTCCCACATCCATTTCGGTGGGAACCTTTTGTGTTTGAGTGGACACAAAACAGTTTTTTTACTTATATTCTGATACATTTTCCTTTTACAAATAGAATGCTATATTAACTCCTTTACCTATTTTTTACTAGGCGAAATCATGGAGTCCCAAATGTCTCACCAACTTCTCCGCAATCGCATCTACAGCAGCTGGGGAGTCCACAGGATTGCCGAGGGCGAGGCTGCACATGACCCCTTCTGCAGGGCATAGCGCATGCAACACACCACTAGTGCCCACACCTGTACTTATATTCACTATACCTGCGCACTCGTCTCTAAACAGACTTACAGAACCTAATCCATCGTCTAAATATACCCGCAAGTGAGCAGAATACTGGACAGCACATTCCGCAGCGCCGCTAATGTCGAGTGCTAATCCCAAGGGCTTCAAGAGATACATAGGGACCAAAAGCGACTGCAAGTTTGCTGGCGCTGATTTGCTTGGTCTAGTAGCGCCCCCTTTCTTTCCTTCTGCAGTGTGGGGAGCAGTTACTTCAGCAGCAGGCAGCAGCGTCAGCGGGCGGGGCACAGGAGGCTCCAGCATACTCAGGCGCTCCAAACACTTCCACAGCAGGTTAAGCTGGCTCATTGTAAGTTCCAACACCTTCTGCAGCTCTTTATCTGGGCTCCAAGCAGCGTTATCAGCTCCTTGAGAGTGGATAGCCGCATGAATGACTTCGTACGCCAAAGCGCTGAACAGCGGTGCAGGTGCGGCGCATTCCACCTTAGAACCAAGGAAAATCAGCTGCGGTGTTTGCTGCACAGTTGAAGGCGGCAAGAAGGCTACACGCGCTATGAACACAGGCTGTGCAGATTGGCTGAAAGTATATTTCAGACTATACCATCTGTGAGCTGGATCTGGTTCGCAGTGACATGTCAGCATCGGTTCTCGGCCGGCCGGGTAGGACAAGGAAGGGTTTGCTTTCAATGCGACCGAGTCTACTGGCATAGGCCGCCGTACCCACCGCTGATCCATGTCTTCAATAGCAGCCAGCAAAGCTGCTATTTCGGCATTTTGCGCCTTTTCGTCGCATTTTGCTGTGCAGATTGTTCGTGGTACGGCGTGTCCCTGCAGGAGCGAAAAGGTCAACCGTGCCCCATGCGGAGGAACAACGCGACGGCGACGCTCTTCCATCTGCGCAGCATGTTGGGCATCTTCTTCAGCTTCTTTGGCGCGTAATGCAAACAATTGCCCTGCGGTTAGATTCTTGTTGACCTTTTGCTTCTTGCGCGGCGCTTGAGCGCCCTCGCCGCTCGACCCGCCGTCCGCATCCTTCAGATTGCTGAGCAGAATATGCGCATGTGTATTCAGCTGAGCATCTGTGCTGAGCGCCACAAAGAGCCCCATGTCGGCAATACCAGCCCTGTATGCCGCTTCGGCCCTGACATCTGTCGCGTGTGTAGCCGCTGGCACTACAGGCACTACAGGCACTGCTGAGACGCGAGTTGCGTCAGCGCTCGTTCCGGCGTTTGCACCGTTTGCACTGCTCGCAGCCTCAGGCGGTACTTCCAATTTCAATACAGGGCGCAGATTCTCCAGCAGTTGCAAAGAAGCATACTCGCGGACATGTAGTACAACATATGCTCTGTCTATTGGCAAGTTGGCCTTTGCGAGCAGTGCCGGCAACAACATTGCGCCCCCAGGAGACATAGTGGTGTCCGCCGCGGCCGTCAAGGCCGTTTCGGGGGACGACAGGGCCATGTACTGCAGTAGCTGCCCAGCAGTAGCAAGTGCCAAGACACGATCTTTGACTTCCATAGAATTGGTGCTGATTTCTTGAATGAATGCTTGCACCCCTCGCTCGCCCAGCATGTCTCGCAGGCACCGCTGCGTCTCGAGATTGTTCACTTCCGCAAGAAAGCGAGCTGTTCCTGAAGCTAGTGCAGGACTAGTCGCTCCAGCAGTTTGGTCTTGCACAATATAATTTCCGCTTTGAGCATCTATACAGAAGCGTATATGCGCAGAACCCAGGCGCATGGTCACTCCGACATCGTCGGCACCCAGCTCCAGCAGCTTCGCGGAAATAGCAGCTGTCACTGCCGCGTCCAGCAGGAGGCGCGCTTTCAGCAACACCAGCTTGCATTTAGCCAAAGCATACAACACAGCATCGAAATATCTGCGGAATGTTACACCGCCACCAGTAATATATTGCAGGATAATCAGTTCAGGCACCGCTGCAAAATGTGGCACGGGCTGCAAGGAACCGGCCGCGCTCTCTACGGTACTGAGCACAAGCGCATGCAACTGCGCAAGCAAAGGCCTGCCAAGCCCACCGAATGGCAAAACCTTCTCTCCTTCTCCAACTCTCCGTGGCTGTACAATGCGTGCCTGGAACTGGTAATTTCCCGTGAAAGCGCAGCGCCAAAAGCGGAAGGAGCATTGGGAAGCTCCCATGTCGTCCAGGAACTCTGCCTCCAGGCGCCCCTTCCAAATGCCTCTGGACAAGTCTGTGCCTTGCACATAAAACAATCGTAGTGCAGCTGAGAGCGCTAAATGATTACATACTGCACTTACGTGTTCTAGCGTAAAGACTCTCTTCTTGGCCTTGTGCTGCGCGGCGACAGCAAGGCTACTACTGCTCCTACTTCTTGAGCTGGAGGACCCCGTTTTGGCGCTTCCGCCACGCGGTACGTCGGATGCCGCACTCTCTTTCTTCACAACTACTGCACTTGCACTTGTTGCAGTCTCTGCAGCAGCAGCTGCCGCCGTTTCGGACAAAGCTTCTGCAGCGCTGTCCCGGGCGGCCCCTGCATGCGCGCGGAGGATGTATAGCAGGTCCCGCTCGACGCCCTCGTGGTTGAATCCTGCGACAAAGGCCTCATCTGTGTGGTGTCCGACTAACAAATTAGCTGATAAGACTACCCAGCCGGCGCGCTGGGACAGGAAGTACAGAGACAAAGTCACTTCCCACAGATCTGCTTGGCGAATTCGCAAATACCCTTGCTGCACGCTGGCGAATGAGACGCTTGCAGGCAATGGATCTCCCAACGCAAGCTTTGCTCGCACAAACACGTTGAGTTCCTCTACGAGTGCCGCCTTATCCGCTGGACTGTACTTTGCGAAGTCTTTGCCCGCTTGCAATTCTTGTCCGCATGTCCAGATGGCTGCGGGCAAGTGCGGGTACGTTTCGCTGGTAAGGATATCAACAGCAGCAGAAACTTCTAGTTTTCGACTACGCATACAAAACATGAATGAATGACTCCAAAACAAACGATCTTGAATTTCTGCCAGCTGCGCGTCCATCAGACTGATTTGTGTGTGCAGAGCGGCCAGAGATTCTATGTATGCTTGTGGCCCAGGTTGTTCGATCCACCGAATAACAGCATACAGCTGTGCCAATTTCTTCAAAGTGCGAGATACGAAGCTGCGCATAGTTACTGTGCGTAATTCAGCGTCGATGCGTTTGAACGAGTGGCGTAGCTGGTCCATCTCCGAGTGAATCCCCACGGCAACTCTCTGGACCAGATCACCTATTGAAATCCGCACAAGCGGCTGACCGGGCACCAGCGGCTTCACAGCCACTACTTGCTGCGGATACTCCATCGCTTCGTCGAAAACCTGAGACTAAATAGCCTCATTTAGATTCATTTTTGGAATTTTGATCGAGGCGATGGGCGCAGAGAGATAATCGAGTTCACCACAACGATGAGTACGGGACTGAGCTTGATGCCCGTGGGTGGCGGGAGCTCTCATCGAGGAGCCTATTCGAGCATTCCGGATGATGTGGAAGCGTACTCAGAGGCAGATCCCAAACCTCGTCGCAACTCGTCACCCCGATCTGACAGGAGAGTAGCTTTCCAGGAAATCAACGAAGTCATCGGAGAGCCACTTCCTAAATGGAGATTGCCCAAATTGGCATCATCTTTGCGAGCTATGGCATTGTTTATATTCCTTGGTACGTTTTTCATCACTCTTTGGATGCGGACTCACTCCAATCGTACCAGCAGAGTGCACCCGCAAACGCTGCTGGAGACCACATCGCCCTACGAATGGGTGAAACACCCTATGCCCAAATCTCCTCTCTGGGGAGCTGTGCAACGACCAGTCCCAACAGGCGCCTTCTGGACAAATCTCGCTGTCGGGGAGGGTCTCGCTCCGGTTCAATTGCACCCCTACGGCATCAAGTGCACCCCAGATGGCGTGTTGGTAAGCTATGGACCTACTCGCAGAGTTGTCACCAATGTCGCAATAACCGACCCGTTCGACATCGACATGAGCCTTGCTGCCAAGGAGGCATACGTAGCGAGGAGCGTCAAGAGGGCAGACGCAGGGTCCATCACCATGGGGTTCCAGGTGGCAAACAATGGAGCATTCGACGCGCATCTGGTCAAAGGCAGCCCTTATGTGACAGTAACGTATGAAAACGCCACCCCTATGGTGAGCAGTATCAACATGAAGATTACCGCAGTTACGCTGGAAAGATATGCAGGCAGATATCCTTGCCCGGGGGAACAGTACCTGCTCACGCTGGGCAACGGGCAGCGCTGGCTGCTGTGGGCGTCCGACTTACTAGATCTACAGGCGAGTGTCAGCAGTGATATTTTGCTAGCAAAAGGGCCATTTACGGGCACGATCCGGTTGGCGCTGCTGCCCCCCCCATCGGACAATGGCGCCACCAGTGGATCCGCTGTCCCCGTGGATGACTCAGCCTTCAATATCTACATGCAGTACATGCAAAGATATCCAGTTGGAGTAGATTTTGCATATGACTATTCTGACGAGCAAGAAACTAAGCTGCATGTACAGTATCGCACGGAAGGAGACGGGCAGTTGCTAATGTTTATGTTGCCCCACCATAGAGACCTTCTCCAAAGTGACAAAGCAACCCCCACTAACGACGACGTTGCGTGGCCAGATAGCGACGACATTTCCAGCACTGACGACTCAATTGAAGCGCAGAAAGCGTTATACCCTCTTTTTAGCACAAAGGGCCCTCTGCTGGCGGTGGTGGGGTCCGAGTGGCAGTTGCTGTACGCAATAGAACATGTGCCTTGGGATTACGATTTGCCTACAGATGTGAAACATGCTCATCTGGAATCATTAAAAGCACAATTACGCCAAGATGCAGCTGTGCCAATCTCCATAGTAGTCGACCCATATGGTTTTGGAAAGGAGATTGGCCGCATGTCTCGTCTGGCCCTGATGGCGAGTTCGCTGCAAGAAGAGGAGGCTCGCGAGAGCACGCTGTTCGAGCTCGAGACCAAGCTGACTCCGTGGCTTACTGGCGCCAATCCTGATACGCTGGTATACGATTCGACGTATGGAGGTTTGGTGCCTAAGAACGGATTAGCTGATCAAGCCGCGGACTTTGGGGCTGGCTACTATAATGATCACCATTTCCACTACGGATACTTCGTGCATGCAGCAGCGGTGTTGGCTCGCTTGCACCCGCGCTTCCACGCCCTGCACAAGAGCGCCTTCGACTCAATTGTTCGTGATATATGCAGTGTACCTGATGAATTTTCAGAGCCGAGTGAGGGAATTGCACAAGATGACGATATTGAGTCTGACATGCTTAGCGGACGCACTGATTTCAATATGGGTAGCACCCTCCGCCACCTGACCGCCGACACAGCCGGCAGAGTCGATACCGCCGCGGCAGAGCCAACGAATCCAGAAAGAAAGACTCGTTTTCCTGTGGCCAGACACAAGGACATGTTCGACGGCCACTCGTGGGCCAGTGGCCTCTTCCCCCAGGGCAACGGCAAGGGCCAAGAGAGCTCCTCCGAGGCAGCCAATGCTTACTATTCGTGTTACTTATACGGCGACGCAACAAAAGATGTGGCATTGAAACAGTTCTCTCGGTTATTGCTAGCCATGGAAGTGCAAGCTGTCAAGCATTACTGGCAAATGCAAGATGCGCATGTCTATGACGCCTTCTTCGCTGCGTCTAAGATGGTAGGTAACGTCGGGGCGTTCGATGCGACCACAACAACGTGGTTCGGCAGTAATATCGAGTATGTGCATGGAATCCAGATGATGCCTATAACGCCAGCCATGGGCTTGCTGTTGAGACCTAATTTCGTGCAGTACGAGTGGCCACTGCTGGCGAGCAGGCTCTCTGCGGAGGAGGCGAGCGCCGGCAAGGCCAGTAACAGTGACTCAGCCACCTCGGACGGCTCCAAGATTTCCAGTAGTGCAGCTCCCGCCGCTGAAAAAGGCACCAAGAAAACCCTTGCATGTGCTGCAAACTCGAGATGCCATAATCTGAAAATTGATGGTGATTGTTGTCCGACATCTGCTGGCGTGTATTTGTCTTGTTGCGATGAAGTGTCGAGCAAAAGCACAACGAGCAAAACGCAGCAGACTGGCTCCCCACTGTCGATGGAGCAACAATCACAAACACTAGCTTCTCATCCTGGACAGACAATCCCTATTCAAGATGAGTGGAAAAGCTTACTTTTTTCAGATCGTGCTGTCGTACAGCGTGACCTAGCAGTAGATAATATCTTATCCCAGGATAATTTCGGTCCTGGCAACTCCAAGACGAACAGCCTGATGTGGGCACTGAGTAGAGGCGTCCCCTTGCCTGGCTACACAGGAGAGCCAGAAGAAGTAGTATATACTATCCCGAAATCGTGTTTGGAGAACACTGCCTGCGCTGCCAGTGGTATGCTTGGCAGCTGCTGCCCAGCACCCGGTGGATGGAATGAGTGGGGTAAATATAATTCTTCCATGTTAGGGTGCTGCCCGAAGTTTCAGCCGGTGTTGGATGGAAAGTAATAAAATAGTACATATTGATTATTTGAGAACATATGTGAAATTAAGCAGACCAAATATCTGTATTATTCATAAAATCCTGACAATGGAGAGGTTGTGCAAAGTGTTGAGCTATCTAAAAGGACTAAAGTTCCCAACACAAAGGTTGGGGATTTTAGAAGAACAAGGCCGCACAGACGGACGGTCGATCTTGGTTGAAAATTTTATCTCT
>Ga0105055_10011838_pt1 | contig 10709 bp, 11 predicted proteins | sample BON03_FD_78090 | JGI IMG/M metagenome (GOLD analysis project Ga0105055, IMG submission 78090) | Freshwater microbial communities from Lake Bonney liftoff mats and glacier meltwater in Antarctica - BON-03 | ecosystem: Environmental > Aquatic > Freshwater > Ice > Glacier meltwater | place: Lake... | reverse complement strand
CCTCCTTCTCTCTAGAGCTTCCCCGTCATGGCCCTCAACATGGTCACCCCCAACAGCGCCGGCGACCGCGTGACATGCACCCCCGCCTTCTCCAAGGCCTCAAACTTGCCCGCCGCCGTGCCCTTCCCCCCACTAATAATCGCGCCCGCATGCCCCATCCTCCTCCCCGGCGGCGCGGTACTGCCCGCAATGAAGCTCACCACCGGCTTGCTCTTGTCCCCGTACTCCTCCAGCCACTCCGCCGCCTCCTCCTCCGCCGACCCCCCAATCTCCCCAATCATGATGATGCCCCTCGTCTCCGGGTCCGCCGTGAAACGCTCCAAGCAGTCAATGAAGTTCGTGCCATTGAACGGGTCCCCCCCAATCCCCACACACGTGCTCTGACCCAACCCCACGGCCGTCGTCTGCGCAACCGCCTCGTACGTCAAGGTGCCCGAGCGGGAGACAATGCCAATGTTGCCCTTCTTGTGGATGGCGCCCGGCATGATGCCGATCTTGCATTCTTCCGGTTTGATGATCCCGGGGCAGTTGGGTCCGATCAGGCGGGTTTTGGTCTAGGGAGGGAGGGAGGGAGGGAGGGAGGGAGGGAGGGATGAGTTGGTGCTGGTGTTGTATTGCCAAGCAAAGACAGAAAGTCACAAATGGAGTGGATAAGAAAGCTTTGAAGAAGAATATCAACCAAAAAAGGGAGGATCGGAGGGAGTGAAGGGAGGCCCCCTGAATACTTACTTGCTGCTTGAGGTACCACTTGACCTTGACCATGTCCTGTTGGGGGATCCCCTCCGTGATGGCCACCACGAGCGGAATCTCCGCCTGAATCGCGTCAATAATCGCAGACGCGCAGAAAGGCGGAGGCACGTAAATGACGCTGGCGTCGGGCTTGAGCTCCCGCACGGCCTCTTCCACGGTGTCGAACACGGGCTGGCCCAAGTGCATGGTCCCACCCTTCTTGGGGGTCACGCCACCCACGACCTTAGTCCCGAAGTAATCGATGGCCTGCTGCGAGTGGAAGGTGCCTTGCTTTCCCGTGAAGCCCTGGACGATGATGCGCGTGTTCTTGTCGATCCAGACCTTGGCCGTGGAGCTCATGCGGCGGGGCACCGCATGCATAGGGAAGACCGAGGACGAGACACTGGAGGAGGACAGAAGCGAGCTCCGCGGGCGGAGGCTGGCGCTGGCACGGCAGACTCTCGAAGCCATCCTGGAGAGCGGGGAAGCGAAGAGCGAAGAGGGGACGGGACGGACGAGCGCTGTGTGTGTGGGGTTGGTGGCAAGGCAGGGTGAGGGTGGTGTGATGAGCGAGAGAGGCTTTGAATCAAGTCGTGCGGAGGAGACGCGTTGGATTGGCGGAGGCAAAGAAGGGGTCCCCAGACGCCCACGGGAAGAAGCCCAGCTCCTCCAGCGGGCTATCCAAGTCTCTGCTTGCGCTGCCGCTGTCCCCGTAGAGTATGTGAGAAGCCCGTGAACGAGGGTGGGGGAGGGCGGGCGTTTTAGGTGAAGCGAATTGAAGAGAAGAAGTTGGTCATGCTTGTCTCAATGATTCTTGATTCTTGTGGTCTAGCAAGTAAGCCTTGCCTCCGCTTTTGACCCACCCACCACCACTAACACATCAGGCAGGCAAAGAGCGACGTGTGCTGGTGGTGGGGACGGCTTTGGTGCTACTGGCCGTGCGTTTGCTTGGCGGGGAAAGACTGCTTGGCGTTGCTTCGCTCGCGGCGTGTTCGGCGAGCACACGAGATTGAAATGTGCCCAGGCAATACGAGAGACACCCTTCACGCGCTCATCCCATCGATACCCACACTTACCACACACCACACCATCACAGGCGAGCGATGGACGCGCGGCAGTCCATCAAGCGCCTGCTCAAGGGGAAGCAGGCCCCGTCCTATCACAAACGCCTGAGCCACGTCCGGAACAAGTCCAGCCTGACGGGCGGGGCGGGGGGGAGCAGCAGCAATGTCTTTGGCATGGTCGGGGGGAGCGGGAGTGGGAGCTTCCTTCCGGTGGGCAACATGAGCGACGACGCCCTGGGTGGGTTGCTGGGGGATGACTTTAGCCGGGAGCAGCTGCTGCGGATCGTGCACAAGGAAGTGATTGAGAAGCCGGCCGAGCAAGAGGTCCTGTTTGTGTGCGCCGTCCACAAGGGCATGGCCAGCAAGTACAACATTGGTGGGTTGGTCGGCGCGGCCGGCGGCGAGCGGAGTCGCTTCTTGTGCGTGGCGTTGGAAATTGGCTCGCGGCCGGGTTTTGCCCCAGCGCCGCGCGATGCCGACGATGACGAGGAGGACGGGGAGGGCGACCGGCCCTTGTCCGTTTCAGGCTTTACTGCTGGAGGGTCGACTTCAGGGGCAGGCTCCTCTTCTGCGTCCTCTGCTTCTCCTGAGTGCTTTGTGGTGGTGTACTATTTCACGGTGGCGGCGGGAGGGTCGGGTTCTGAGGTGCATGTGACAATCAAGAGTGATGTGTATTTGAATGATCTGCTTTCGGTCGAGTACGGGTCTGGCGCGGATTTCACCCTTGTGTTTGAGCAGGAAGGAGGAGGTGGAGGAGGTGGAGGGAATGGTCATAATGGAGGAGGAGGGAGTCTCTTTCAATTGGCGGCGCCGAGCCAGAGCTTAAGGGATGAGGTGGTGTGGAATTTGTTGACGATTGCTGATGTTTTTGGTCGGGTGCAGCCGGAGACAAGGTCGGTAGATTTGCATGGATTGAGCATGACGGCTAGCACGCAGAATTTTCTGTCGCGAAATGAGGCATTGGGACGGTTTATGACCTTGGCGTTGGAGTATGAGAATAAGGGGAAGATGGCTGGTGGTTCAGGGGGAGGAGGGAGGGCGGGAGGGGGGGGAGGAAGGATGGCGTCGCAGAGTGTGTTGATGGACCCCTTTTTGTCGTCGCACGTCAAGGACGAGGAGGTGGAGGCGATGCTGGACAAATTCAATTGGCCGGCACAAACGGTGGATGACATTGACGCGAAGCTCTTGGACCAGCTGAAGCAGCTGGAAAGGGAGACGATCGAGGTCCTCCTCTCATGGGAAACCACCGCAAAAGAACAAGCAGCCGCGGCTTCCACCCCCGCCTTGCCCTCCATCCAACCACCCGCCCCGGCACCAGGCAAAGGTTCCACGAGCAGCAGCACTAAAAGCAGCAGCAGCAAAGGCAGCAGTACTGCACCTGCCCCTCCTCCTCCTCCCCCTCCTGTTGCGTCGGTGGGGGGGGAAGGTGATAGTAAAGGGTATTTGTCGACGTTGGAGCTGGTGGACATGCTGGATGTCTTGGCGGGTGAATTGGAAGTGATGGAAACCTGGCTTTCAAGCAAGGGGGATGCTCTGACGTTAATGCAAACGGATATGTTGGAAATTGAGGCAGAGAACAATAGGATGGAACGGCAGTGGAAGAACTACACGAGGCTGAATGCCGTGCTCAAGCCCGTGGTGTTGGAGCTCTCTCTCGATCCAGACAGTGAGCGAGTCCTCCGAAATCCTGCCAAGCAATTAGACATTCCGGGCGTGCTAGTCATTGGGGGGAGCTCCGCCGAACAGCAGCAGCAGCAGCAGCAACAGCAACAGCAGAAGGAGAGTGGGTTGAGTGATAGCCAGACCTCGGCATTGGTCTCGGAGAGGGTGTCAGTGCTGGTGTCTGCTGCCAAGCGCCTGCAGCATGCCCTGGCCCTACTCGAAGGGCGGGACCTGCCGGAGAACGAGACCAGCAGCAACAGCAGCAACAACAACAGCAGAAGCAGCGGGCTGGAGGCCGGCTTCAACAACCTCTCCCTCAACCCCTACAGCCCCTCGAGCAAGAACAGCGGCCTCCCCTCGGGCCCCATCAAGGTCCTCCTCCCTCCCGCCCTCGGCATGAAATTCCCTCCGCCCTCTTCCACCACAGCAACCACCAACAACAGCAGCAGCAGCAACAGCAGCATCAAGCCCCTCAAGGTCATCCCCCGTCGTCTCATGGCAATGGAAAGCCTCCGCTCCCAATCCTCCCGCTACGGCGACGTCCGCTCTCAATTCCTCGAACGGGCCACCAAATACCTCTCCCTCCTCTTCCCCAAGTGCGTGAAACCCGAAACGCTCCTCCTTCCTCTATCTTCCTCCGGAGGGCAAAGCGGGGGGAACAGCGCGATGCTCCACCTGCTGTCCCCGCAGGGCCTCGGAAATTTTCAGAGATTGTTTCACACACGTTTGCTTGACTATGAGCCACTGTTGGAGGTGGTGGTGCAGATGCTGCAGGACGTGACGGCGGGCCCGGCGTTGCTCGATGATTTATTGCATGCTTATTCGGATGCGGGCAATTTGACGCTGTACAAACCACTGTTGAAGGCGTATTTTGCCCAGCTCCATGCACGGGTGGTGGGGAGTGGAGGGGGGGGAGGGAGCGGTAGTAGTAGTATGTTAGGAGCGAGCATTGGTGGTGGTGGAGGAGGAAGAGGAGGAGGGGATGGGACGCTGTCTCCGCCGTTGAATTTGTCGGGGATCACGAGTGCAGCGATGGCGTCGTTGCCACGGGCGCATATCAATGATTTTGGCGCTCATGGTGCAGTGGCCCTCCCTCCTCCTTCGTCGTCTTTCAGAGGAGGAAAAGGGGCTAGCCCGCTTCCCTACAGCAGCGGTACCAGCGATGTTGCTTCCTACTATCAGCAGCAGGCTTCTTTGTTGCAGCAGGGTGGGAGTGGAGGGATGGGAGGGGGAGGAGGAGGGGGAGGGATGGCCCCGTCTTTGGCGATTGGCCAGGCGTTGACGCAGCTGGTCCCGCTGGTGAAGAAGGAGCAGATTTTTGTGACGGAATTGTTTAAGCTGAAACCGGGGGAGAACGAGGAGGACCATCGGAAGCTACAGAGTGTCTTGGAGGTGGAATTTGACAAGTTGAGGGAGAAGCTGACGGAGCAGGCGGAGGCGGCGACGGAGGGGGACCCGCTGGAGGGGCTGGCGATCCTGGCAGTCATGACGCAGACCTTGGATCCGTCCAGTGGGAGCAGCAGCAGCAGCAGCAGCAGTAGCAGTACTGGGGGAAGGGCAGGAATGGGCGCGGCGGCTCCTCCTCCTCCTTCAACGGGCTTGGCTTCTGAGGATCGGTTCATGTCGGAGCTGTTGCTGTCGTTGCAGCAGTCGTTGGCCACGAAATTCAATCGTTTCATTTCCGAGCAAGACGCTTGGATTAGTCACCACTCCCCTGATATTAAGCGCGCGGGGGTCCTAGCCCCTTTCGCCAAGTTCCCTATCTTTGTGGACCGGCTCGCGTTGGCTGTGCGGGGGCGTCCGATCGACATTGCGAACGCGGCGTTGCAGAAGCTGCCTGCCGGGCTTTTGGCCTGGTTGGAGCGGATCGCCCAAAAGAGAGACCCGAAATATGCGGATGTTGTGAGGTTAGAAAATTACCACTTCTTCGTCCAGACCATGAGTCCACGGCAACAGCGGCTGGTGGGTTCGAGTGCCTTGACTCCTTATATTGACCAGGCGCAGGCCTGTCACGAGGCGGCGGTGCAGCGGTATGTGGCTTGGTCCTTGGAGTATGAGTTCCCGCAGCTGACCGCGTTCTTTGTCAAGCTGGAGGAGCTGATTGTGAAGGTGGGCGTTGGGGACGTGAGCATCCACGTACCCAAGGCGGCCTTGCTGAAGCTGATGCAAGAGCCCTGTTCACGCAAGGCGGTGGCCGAGGGGTTGACGACGGCGTTTCGACGGGTCCGCAAGCATATTAGTGACGATAGTGGCTTGTTCCTGCCTTTGTGGGATCGGATCACTGCGTTGCTCTCCCAGCGGTTTGCCCGATACGAGGAGATTGCCTTGCGGTGCTACGACGTCAAGTTGGAGCCGTCGGCCAATTTGGTGCGGCAGCTCGCGCAGGAATGCCGGTCGCAGGGAGGGAAGTAAGGGGGCAATGGAGGGGGTGGGAGGTTGTCTAAGGGGCAGTGAATGCCGCTTGTATGTACATCTAGAGAGGCGCAAAACGAATGAAATGAAATGACGATAGGACTGTGAGAGCTCTATATGCGATTTGCCTTTCTTGTTGCTTGCTGGTGCATTCGTTGAGGCCGTCATGCGTGCACGGCGGCATTCACAAGCCTCCCCCTCCACTCGCCGAAGCGACGTTGAGCGGTGGCTGGCTTTCCTCTTTGCCCAACACACAACACACGTAACCATTCCATAACCACGCACAAACCACAGCCACCGCCTACAACACGACGTCGACAACGCCCTTGAAAATGTGCCCGAGACAGCGCGGCAACCTCGGAGTGACAAACAAAACGGCACGGCGCTTGCCGACCTCCCCACCCCCTCTGATGATCTCGAGATCATCCACACGCCACCATCTCACCCAATGCCCTCCCACACCACACACAGCCAACATCGTCACGACTTGTTACGCAGCAGCCAGACAGCGCCAGCAAGGTTGTAACCATGGCTGAGGTTGAGGCCAGCCACAACTTTGCCCAGGCCGAGGAAGAGGTGCGTTTTGTGTGGGTAGATCTGTGTCTGCGTGTGGCGTATGCCTTTCCCCGTGTTGCTCCCTCTTTCCCTCCTTCCTACACCCGTCTATTCTCATTCTCATATTCTCTTTCATTTTCTTATCCTCTTTCATTTCCTTCTCCCAGATCCTCAAACTGTGGGAGGAGCTGGGGGCATTTGAGCAGTCTTTGAAGCTGAGCGAGGGCCGCCCCGAGTTCACCTTTTATGACGGCCCGCCCTTTGCCACAGGGCTTCCCCACTACGGTACGTCCCCTTTAGTCTCGCCTACCTTTTATCCGTCCCTATTTCGATTTCGATAGATCGTCACATGCTTATTGAACGTATGTATTTACAGGGCATTTGCTGGCGGGCACGATCAAGGACACGGTCACGCGTTTTGCCCACCAAAAGGGGCATCATGTGGTGCGGCGTTTTGGCTGGGACTGCCACGGCTTGCCCGTGGAGTTTGAGATTGATCAGGAGCTGGGTATCAAGGACCGGGAGCAGGTATGTGTGAAATTAGAGAAGAGAGAAATAAGCAGATAAGGGAAGACAACCTAGTAAGTGGGATTGGAAATAGTCCACTTCTTCTCCCCCCTCCCTCCCCTCCCTCCCTCCCCCCCTCCCTTCCCCGCAACAGGTGTTCGCCATGGGCATCGCCAAGTACAACCAGCACTGCCGCTCCATCGTCACCCGCTACACCAAGGAGTGGGAACGCACCGTCACGCGCATTGGTCGCTGGATCGACTTTAAGAACGACTACAAGACGCTCGGTACGTCTTGCCTGCCCTCCCTCCCTCCCTCCCTTCTTCCTATCTCTCACCCTCCTTCCCTCTCTCTCTCCTTTTCTTCCTAGACCCGTGGTTCATGGAGTCGGTGTGGTGGGTCTTCTCAGAATTGCACAAGAAGGGCCTCGTCTACCAAGGCTACAAGGTCATGCCCTTCTCCACTGCCTGCGGCACGCCCTTGAGGTACGTCCTCCCCTCCCTCCCTCCCTCCTCCCTCCCTCCCTCCCTCCCTCCTCTCAGTCATATACTGATTTCTTTTCGCAGCGCTTGCAAGCGGCCCTTTCACTACCATTTGTACCTGTACTCAAGCTATCTTTATCTCCCTCCCTCCCTTCTCCCCTCCCTCCCTCCTTCAGCAACTTCGAAGCCGGCCTGAACTACAAAGACGTGCAAGATCCCGCCGTGACCGTCTCCTTCCCCCTCCTCTCCGACCCTTCCACCTCCCTCCTCGCTTGGACCACCACCCCATGGACTCTCCCCTCCAATTTAGCCCTCTGCGTGAACCCCACCATGCTCTACGTCAAAATCAAGGATAGAAAAAGCGGGAAAAATTATATTCTAGCAGAAGCACGCTTGGTGCAGCTGTACCCCAAAGTGGCGTCGGCGAAGAAGGAGCTGACGGCGGAGCAAAAGGCGGAAATTTATGAGGTGGTGGGTGCGCCTTTTCAAGGGTCGGAGATGGAGGGGTGGAAGTACGAGCCGTTGTTTGATTATTTTGTGGGGTGGGATGAGGAGGGGAGGGCGGGGGGGAAGGAGGGGGGGAGGGAGGGGGGGGCGTTTCGGGTTGTGGTGGATGGATATGTGACGAGTGAGAGTGGGACGGGGATTGTGCATCAGGCGCCGGCGTTTGGGGAGGATGATTATAGGGTTTGTCTTGCTCAAGGGGTGATTGGGAAGGGGACGAATGTCCCGTGTCCGGTTGATAGCAATGGGAGGTTCACCGAGGAGGTGAGAGACTTTGTGGGGAAGCATGTGAAGGAGGCTGACACTGAGATTTGTGTGGCTTTGAAGGGCAAAGGCCGGATGGTGGAGAAGGCGACGTATTCGCATAGCTATCCTTTTTGTTGGCGGTCGGATACGCCGTTGATCTACAAGGCGGTCCCGAGTTGGTTTGTGGCGGTTGGGACGGTGAAGGAGAAGTTGCTAGCGAACAACCAGAAGACGTATTGGGTGCCTGCTTTTGTGAAGGAGCATCGCTTTCATAATTGGCTGGCGGATGCCAAGGATTGGGCGATTAGTCGGAATAGGTAGGTGCTGAGGGAGGGAGGGAGAGAGGGAGGGAGGGATGGGTGGGGTGTGGGGTGTTTGTGAAGGAGCATCGGTTAATTGGGCGATTAGGAATAGGTAGGTGGGGTGGGAGGGAGGGAGGGAGGGAGGGAGGGAGAGGGAGGGGTGGTGGTGTGTGTGAAGGAACATCGGTTTCATAATTGGCTGGCGGATGCCAAGGATTGGGCGAGTAGTCGAAATAGGTCGATAGGTAGGGAGGGAGGGAGGGCAAGGTTGAAGAATAGGATATTCAGCAATGTGCCATCCTTACTAACCCTCCCTCCCTCCTTCCCTCCCTTCCTTCCTCCCTTGCCAGGTTTTGGGGCACGCCCATCCCTCTTTGGTGCTCAGAGGATATGGAAGAACAGATTGCTATCGGGTCGATCGAGCAGCTGGAGACGCTGTCTGGGGTGAAGGGTATTACGGACTTGCACAGGGAGAGCGTGGATCACATTACTATCCCTTCCTCCCGCGGTCCTTCGTTTCCGCCGTTGCAGAGGGTGGATGAGGTGTTTGATTGTTGGTTTGAGAGTGGGTCGATGCCGTATGCGCAGTTGCACTACCCTTTTGAGAATAAGGAGAGGTTTGAGGCGAATTTCCCCGCGGATTTCATTGCGGAGGGCTTGGACCAGACGAGGGGGTGGTTTTATACCTTGATGGTGATTAGTACGTGTTTGTTTGACAAGCCCCCTTTCAAGAATTTGATTGTGAATGGCCTGGTGCTTGCGGGAGATGGGAAGAAGATGAGTAAGCGGTTGAAGAATTACCCGCCCCCCGATGATATTCTGAAGAAATATGGCGCAGATGCCTTGAGGCTGTACTTGATTTCGTCTCCTGTCGTCCGCGCGGAGCCCTTGCGGTTCAAGGAAGATGATGTATTAGGGATGATTAAGCGAGTCTTCCTCCCTTGGATCAACGCCTTCCGCTTTTTCCAACAGGGCCTCGCAAGACTCGAGATGGAGAAGGGGGTGAAATTTGTCCCCTCCCCCGAGCGGGCACGAGCGAGCACGAACGTGATGGATGTCTGGATTCAGGCGTCATTGCAGGGGATGATCAAGTTTGTGCATGATGAGATGGCGGCGTATCGGCTTTATACTGTCACTCCGCGCTTGCTGCACTTTATCGAGGAGCTGACGAATTGGTAGGTACCCTCCCTCCCTCCCTCCCTCCCTCCCTCCTTTTTTTTCTTGCTGATCATGTTCAAGGTTGTGCATGATGAGATGGCTGCTTCTAGGCTTTATACTGTCACTCCGCGCTTGTTGCATTTATTGGGGAGCTGACGAATTGGTACGTACCCACCCTTCCTCCCTCCCTCCCTCCTTGCTCTCCACTTTGTCATGGCATCCTGCTGAACAATTCGCCTACTTTCCCTCCTTCCCTCCCTCCCTAGGTATGTCCGGCTGAACCGTACCCGTCTCAAGGGGCAAGAAGGGGATGAAGAAGCTCTGACCGGTCTCTCCACTCTCTACGAAGTCCTGCTCTCCATGACGGTGCTGATGGCCCCCTTCACTCCCTTCCTCACCGAGTTCCTCTACCAGCACCTGAGGAAGGTCCACCCCAACTCTACCCCTTCCTCGTCCTCGTCCTCCTCCTCCCTCCCGCCCGATGCGATTGGGAAGGCGGATAGTGTCCACTATGTGATGTTGCCCATGTATGACGCAGAGAGGTTGAATCCAGCGTGTGAAGAGAGGATGGCGACGCTGCAGACAGTGATTGAGTTGGGGAGGATGGTGCGCGAGAGGAATAATATTAGTTTGAAGACGCCGGTCAAGGAGGTGATTGTCGTGTCGAAGGATCAAGGTACGTGCTCTCCCTCGCTCCCTCCCTCCTTTCTTTTGGTATGTGTGTGAAGAGCGGATGGCGACGCTGCAGACAGTGATTGAGTTGGGGAGGATGGTCCGAGAGAGGAATAACATCAGTTTGAAGACGCCGGTCAAGGAGGTGATTGTCGTGTCGAAGGATCAAGGTACGTGCTCTCCCTCGCTCCCTCCCTCCCTCCTTTCTTTTGGTATGTGTGTGAAGAGAGGATGGCGACGCTGCAGACAGTGATTGAGTTGGGGAGGATGGTCCGAGAGAGGAATAACATCACTTTCAAGACGCCGGTCAAGGAGGTGATTGTCGTGTCGAAGGATCAAGGTACGTGCTCTTCCTTCTTCCTTCCCTCGCTCCCTCCTACTTTATTAGCGACATGATATGTATTCACCTCTCCCTG